>Ga0137391_10000972_pt1 | contig 20567 bp, 23 predicted proteins | sample 15con2h24BmetaG_FD_101399 | JGI IMG/M metagenome (GOLD analysis project Ga0137391, IMG submission 101399) | Vadose zone soil microbial communities from Angelo Coast Range Reserve, California, USA - 15con2h2.4B metaG | ecosystem: Environmental > Terrestrial > Soil > Vadose zone > Saprolite...
ACCCGGGCGATACGCGCTCGATACGCCGTTGTTTAGGCGCGACGTGTTCGTTGCGCGCTACGACAAACGGCTTGGAGTGCGCAACCATTGCACAGAAGACGGTGCGCATATGCTGTCACATAACGTGGGGGCATAGGAGTACTGGGTTCGGCACCCGAGGGACCCTTTGAGATGCTGGGCAGCCGCTTCCTAGGGAGCTTCCGGGTTCGTCAGTCCCGTGCTGCGCCGCATTAAGCACCATTTCAAGCTTATCAACAAGTGCCAGGATTTCACGGAAGCCGACATAGGCTCAAGTCAAGACCTAATACCTTGAACACTTCGTTGCGCCGGACGCGCGAGATTATGGAGAAGAGTTTATCCGAAGCGTTCGGCTGGGCCGCAAACTCCAAACTCCAAACTCTTTAATGCACCAATCTTGGGTAATTGACCGAAGAAGTGTTGAGGCGTACGTTTGCCCCGAAGGAGTTCCCCCATGGATGCAAATCCCCCGAAGAAACCGCCAGCGACCGTGACAAGCGAACCGCAAGAGGTCGATCTCGAACACCAGATCCGCCTCCGCGCGCACGAACTCTACGAGGCCCGCGGCCGCGAGGACGGTCACGAACTAGACGACTGGCTCCGCGCCGAAGAAGAAGTCACGAAGAAGAACGCCCTCCCCATCGCCGCCTGATGATCCGGGCGCGCAAAGCGATAATGGCTCCGGCCCTCCGGAGCCTTTTTCATGCGAGCGAAGCGGAGAAATCTCAGGCGCGAAGAGCGGGCCCCAACCTGCCAAGTAATACTCAATCACCTCCGGCCGATCCTCGACAATTCCCCGCGATCTTCACTGCACCAATCTTAGGGAATTGACCGAAGAAAGCGTTCGGGCGTAGTTTGCGCTAAAAGGGGGCACACCATGAGCACGGACTTTACGAAGAAACCGCCGTCGACAGGGACGAGCGAGCCACAAGAGCTCGAACACCAGATCCGCCTACGCGCGTACGAACTGTATGAGGCACGCGGCAGGAAGGACGGTCGCGAGCTAGACGACTGGCTCCGCGCGAAAGAAGAAATCAGGGAGGAGAAATTTCGAACCGCTACCGCCTGACTCACGCACACACCACAGCACGAAACAAATGAGGAATGCCCCGGTCCGCCGATCGGTGCGTTTTTATTCCCCCTTGACTCTTGCACTATTCTGGGTGCACAATCCGCCCGACCATTCATTCAGCAGTGAGCGAACTGCTTCCAATTTTTCATCCGGCCTCTTTTAGAGTTCATCGTTTTCTCAATGCGGCTCGAAGCCCGCCCGCCGAGAGAGGCGCGCTCGGTAACCATGCGGGAGAGTGGCCATCAATACGCACCGAATGAACTGGCGTGTGAGGCCTCGTCTCCCGTTTCTCGTGGTAAGTTGCTGTTCAGGGCAAGGATAAGCCCGGATGTATCGCGGTAGCTCGTTAGCATCGGAGTCACATCATGGCTGCGAATGACGCCAAAGGCTGGAGCGAACTTTTTGATGTTGCATTGTTTGAGGCGGACAGAGTAAACCTGCAGCGTCGCATGGAACACGCGACGGATGCGATCCACAGGAGAATGGAAGAATTGCTCACAGTCGAAAATGCGGGCAGCATCTCGGAACGCGTCGCACTCCGCAATGCGTTAACAAGCCTGGCTGATCTGCAGAAGATCGCCTATGCCCGGAAGCCTAGCGGGAGGGTCAGTCGCGAAGGTGGTCAAGCTATCAGTGGTTAAGGTGGAGATCGTAAGACCGTCTCTGTTGAAGCCAAGCGCCAATGAAGACTTCCCGAAAGATCAAAAGCCCCGATGCCAGATCGGGGCTTTTTATATTTCTGTTGACTCCCACCCCTGTTCGGCGCAGACTTCGTTCGAATCACCCTTCCTGAAAAGGGTGCGCTCGTTTCGGGAATGTCGTATGTATCGCCCACCACTTTCGCGGCCGCCCAGCTCTTGCCGACACAAAAGTTTTCCTCATCGACCGCTGCCAGGCTACTCGCGAGGCGCGCACTGCCGTCCTCCGGAGTCACGCCAGAGCTGCTTTCGCTTAGTTTTTCGATTGACTCGATCTCACAGACCAACCTTGATCGGGGGCTACTGCTGGTATTGATGAAGACTCACGGTACAGTTCCACAGAACAGATATCCTCTATGAATAGTCGTTGAGAGTCAATGATCCGAGGCCCGCGATTGTTGAAGCTGAACCGAGAGGTCTAGAGTTTCCCCCGACTTCAGAGTGATGAGACCTGCAATACTCTGCCATTCCTTTCCTCCGTAATGCCAAGGCTCATATCCGTCCGCTTCAACTGTGAGGCGGAACGGCACGGCAGGAACCATCAGAGACTCTTTAGCGCTAACACCTCGCCTGTAAGGGCCGGGCATATCAGACCGCGTGAATACCAGCTGTGCACCGTCATTCAGAGAAGACCCATCTTCATTTGTTAAGGCGATGTTGAGATGGGCAGCCCTGACTCCCAATTGTATGGTGATGTCTCTGATTGTTTTGCCTGACCTGACACTAACCCTCATCCATTCGTGTTCACTTGTTCTATAAAATGCGAACGTGCTGTCGGGGTAGCCGTCCTCCTCCTTATATGCATGAAGATGGACATCTCCTGCTGGGAGTCTTTCCAACATGAACCTTCCCGAAGCGTCAGCGGTCGTCCGAATTTGTTCCTGCATATTTTCGCTGGGAAGTCCATATACCACTGCCCCTGCAAGAGGCTTACCGTTATCATCAAGAACCATGCCTTGAACGGAGCCGGTACTAGAATCTGCGGCAGTTTGACTGGGACTTGGCAATGTGCAAAGCAAGAGTGCATATAGACAAAACTTGATCCTCAATCGTTCCTCCTGATGACAAGTTTACTTCTAATGAATCTGAGTTCCCGGGGCGAATGTTGTGCTATTACTGTTAACCGTTACACCGTTGCTGTGAGTAATCTTGGGCGAAGTCCAAAGCGTATTGCTGCCACTGGTGCTGCAATCCTCCGGGACATCGGGTAAGCCGAGGATCCACTGAAGGTAGTCCGGATCTTCTCGCGCGATTCTGGACAGCGACACTCCGTTGTACTTACCCTTGGCGAAAACGTCTTTCCCGTCCCGCGTTGTGAACCAGCGGCCAGAATCGAGAAATCTACTGGGACGTGCTTGCTCTAAGAACTCCGCGAGTCTTCGCACTGACCGTGGAAGCCCGTATTTCGGTATCTGGGCCTCCAGCACGCGCCAAGTGGCGATGGCATCTTCCAGCGCAGAATGGGCTTCGTCATGCGTGGATTTGCAGTAGAAAGTGACAGCGTCGCAAAGTGTTCGCTTTTCATGAAGGTGATAAATCTCCTTAACATCGATTACGTGACGATCATCACACGAGAAATCCAACCCGGCGCGCTCAAACTCGGTTTGCAACATCAGCAGGTCGAAGCTCTTGAGATTAAATCCGGCCAAGTCGCAGTGGCGGATGAACTTCGATACATCACGCGCTATCGTCTTGAAACGAGGTTTGCTGGCGACATCCGCGTTTGTAATGCCGTGGACCTGCGTGGCTTCCCTGGGAATTCTGATTCCGGGCCGGACCCTTTTCCTGAATCGGTGAATCCCGCCGTCCGGCATGACCTTCAAAATCCCGATCTCTACAATCTGGTCGGCGTCGACTGAAGTGCCTGTAGTTTCCAAGTCGATTACCGCGATTGGGCGATGCAGTTTTAGCCCGTGGGATTGATTGTGCTTAGGTGCCGCTCTCGATGTGGCAGTTGAGTTCAGTTTCGCCATAGTTGGAATTGTATCCCTCGTCTCTCGTCCGTTCGTAGTCTTCGTGGTTGATGTCGGGATGGCCCCAGACTAAACCGCTCTGCCGATCAGACGCCGGTTATGCTTCGCCAGCGCCGGATAGCAACGCTTCGACCAGCGCTTGCCACTCGGCCTCGAGTGCAGGCCGGTAGAATCTGTGCCCAGCACGCTGGTACCAGTAGTCAGCATTCGAGGCTTGACCCTCTTTGCGGTGCAGGTAGGCGTGGACGGCCATGCCATCCGTGGTCTCCAGCTCATCCACCATCGCGTGAGAGCGGGTCCAGTCTCCTTTTGCATCCCACCACAGTGCTGCAAGCGGGGCTGACACCCCTATGGGCGGCTTCTCTTCTGTAATCGACGCTCTGAATTCCTCGGGATTCATGTTCGCCTCCGGTCCTTTGCAATAAATCCAGTCCCTGACGCCGCATTGGGCAAAACACACTTTTTCCAAACCAACAGAAATCAGGAGATTCGCCATGCAGCAGGCTATCACCGGCTGGCGGCGTCTTCGCTTCAGGAGTTATACCTTGAGGTGAGGTGTGGGGAGGACACGCCCACCAGGAAGATAATCAGCAAGATGATCCCGACCACCGATAGAACGCCAGGAAAGCGATGTTCATCTCGGCTCCTTCAGTTTGGACTTGGAAGTGATCGGTTCCTTGGGGCGTTTTGGGCACCTCGAACGCCATTTCCAGAATGCAGTGGCGCCTACCGCTTCCAGCCTATCGGCCTGTAGCCGGCACAGCGATTAGCTATCCTTGCGGTACAGGAGTTCGCGCATTGCTTGCCTCCGAGCTTCGTTCACTTCGCTCGCAGTCTTGCGCTCATCCGCGTCCATGCGGCGCTGAGTCATGGGGCCAGTTGATTCGGGGGGTACTGGCACTCCGGGCAGCGGTCGGCGAAACCGGGTTTATCCGGCTTCAGCTCGAACTCTTCCGTGCAGACGGTGCAGATTTTGATGGGGAAAGCCATTTACGCTCCATGATAAGACGATCATAATGCTCTAAGGAAGCCATAGCGCTCAGAACCGAGCTACTTGTGCTATGGCGATTTTTGCGCCAATCATTCCTGACGACCATAGGTTTCTCGTCCATCGATCGTGCCGTAATATAGCGGCAGAATCCCAATATCGAGAGCCTGCCGCATCAGTTGAGGAGACGGTCCCACGCAGAACCCGGTACGCTCCGGCTTGCAAATCAAGACCAATCCCAGAATGAACGTGTCTACGCCTGGAAACTGTGCTAATGCTCTCAGCTCAGCCTCGTGCGTCTTAAGGTACGCGATCGCAATATCCTCCTGGTCTACAAGTCTGATTGCCCGTCCGTCCCCTAAAATCCCCGCATAGGGACCCTCTGCACCCACCCGAATGGCGTCCATGTCCATTTGTAACACCCAGACCTTGCCTAACCCAATGAATCGCAACCGGTTATAGGATAGAGCGTGGCTCGGCCGAGCGGTCCGAAATTGACCATCTAGGGAAGACTCCCGCACCCCCTCCACGCCCCGCAGAAGAGTTAGCCGCTTTATGTTTAACGAGATACAGCGCCAGGACCCCAGCTCCGCAAACTCGGGTTGGCCAATCATCGTTTGCGGGCAAAGACCCGGGTGGGCGCCCCGGCGTATGGCTCAAACAGACGGTCTTTAAGACCCCATTTTTGGGGCACCTTTTGATTTCAGTGCTGCCCTAAATTGGAGGCTTGACCGCCTTCTGGAGAATCACGCCCTCTAAGCTACCCATTGATAGCAAACGACTTGAACGCGGTGACCGGTATCAGTTTGCGGTATCACTCATCCATTGTTTACCACGTAGATATGTACCGGCGGCGTGCCCAATGGGCCCGGCGTTTCGGGCGTACTCAGATCTGCGATCGTTGCCTCTAGTCTCTTGAGACCTTCTCTTAAATAAGTTGACGGTTAGCCTCTTTGTTTCAGAACGCGATGGAGGCTCTAGGCCTGGCCAACGGGCGTCAAAGCGAAGTGCTGCCACTGGTACGCTGTACCGTTCTGACTCTAGGGCTTCTGATCCTTCGGATGGTACAAGGTACCGGGGAAACGAACGGACATTGAAGCGGAGATGACTCTGGTTCTCTATGCGTAGGTCCCGGGGGCGACTTCCCGTGCGGTTACGCATCCGAGATCGACGATCACCCTACGCTTGGCCCCAGAGTGAGGCGAGAATTCGGGAGTCGCGTGTTGGCTCGAACCGAGTGCCGCCACTCTAAGAGTGCCCGTGATACGGCCCGCAGGAGCGACCTTTTGACTTCCTGGGCTTAGGGCCCTAACATGCGTCAATCTGCGTCAGCGATGATCGGCCAAACCATCTCGCACTACCGCATCATCGAGAAGCTCGGTGGTGGCGGGATGGGTGTGGTCTACAAAGCCGAAGACACTCGTCTTAATCGCTTCGTGGCCCTAAAATTCCTGCCGGAAAAGGTGGCCAAAGATCCCCAGGCCTTGGGCCGCTTTCAGCGTGAGGCCCAAGCGTCCTCCGCCCTCAATCATCCCAACATCTGCACCATCCATGAGATTGATGAGCAAGGGGGACAGGCTTTCATCGTCATGGAGTTTCTAGATGGCGAGACGTTGAAGCACCACATTGGAGAACGTCCGCTGGACACGGAGAAGCTGCTCGCGCTGGGTGTAGAGATTGCGGACGCGCTTGACGCAGCGCATGCCGCGGGCATCATTCATCGCGACATCAAGCCGGCGAATATTTTTGTTACCCAGCGCGGGCACGCCAAGATCCTTGATTTCGGACTGGCCAAGGTGGCGATTTCGGGCATTATGGCAGCCCATGATGTGACCCAGTCAGGAGGGGAGGAACAGCACTTCACAAATCCGGGGACCACTGTGGGCACGGTGGCATACATGTCGCCCGAGCAGGCGCGGGGCAAGGGACTCGACGCCCGCACGGACCTGTTTTCATTTGGTACGGTGCTTTACGAGATGGCTACCGGGAAGCTTCCCTTCCGCGGAGATACGACGGCAAATCTCTTCGACTCGATTCTGCACAAGTCTCCAGTCGCACCCCTAAGGCTAAATTCCGATCTGCCTCCGAAGCTGGAGGACATCATTAATAAAGCGCTGGAGAAGAACAGGGAACTGCGCTATCAGCACGCATCGGATATCCGTACAGACCTGAAGCGGTTGCAGCGGGAGCTGGAGCCGGCAGCGGCATCCTCGTCAAGTGCAACTGAAGAGGACGACCAGGCAAGGGTTGCGGCGCCGCCGACTCGATCCTCGAGTGGCAAGCAGAAGGCGGCAACGTCATCGGAGCACACGATGAAGGCGGAGCAGACCTCAAGACCATGGTGGAAGATCCTGGTTCCGGCGGGGATCTTCGTCGCTGCTCTAATTGGCGTCAGCCTATATTATTTCCGCTCTCGCCCGGCCGCAACCTTGACGGAGAAAGACACCATTGTGCTGGCGGACTTTGTCAACGCCACCGGCGACCAGGTCTTCGATAGTGCTCTGAAACAGGCGCTAGCGGTGGATCTCGGGCAGTCACCGTTCCTCAACGTTCTATCGGACCGCAAGATGAGCGAGACGTTGCGCTTGATGGGTCGCGCGTCGGGCGAGCGCGTGACCAGGGAGCTGGCACAGGAAATCTGCTTGCGGACCGGCAGCAAGGCGCTGCTGTCGGGTTCGATTTCGAGCCTGGGCAGTCAGTACATGGTCGGTCTGGAAGCCGTGAACTGCGGTAGCGGCGACACGCTGGCCAAGGAGCAAGCCGAGGCATCAAAGAAGGAAGACGTAGTAAAGGCCCTGGGCATCGTGACTTTAACCCTGCGCACCAAGTTGGGCGAGTCACTGGCCTCCGTGCAGAAGTTCGACGTTCCCATTGAGGCAACGACTCCATCGCTCGAGGCGTTGAAGACCTTCAGCATGGGCGTAACGACCCAGGGTGAAAAGGGGGACGCCGAGGCGATCCCTTTTTTCAAGCGCGCCATCGAGATAGATCCCAATTTTGCCATGGCCTACGCCCGGGTCGGAATTTCCTACGCCAATCTCGGACAGCCCAGCCTGGCCCTGCAGAATCTGGAGAGGGCGTATAGCCTGCGAGATCGAGTAAGCGCGCGGGAAAAACTTCACATCACCGCCGACTACGCGTATGCAACCGGTGAACTGGAGAAAGAAGCCCAAACCTACCTGTTGTGGATCCAGAGCTATCCCCGAGATGCGATTCCGCACATCAATCTCGGTGCCAATGCCACTGCCCTGGGACAATATGAAAAAGCCGTCGTGGAAAACCAGGAAGGGATTCGCCTAGACGCGAACAACGTTGCCGCTGTAGGCAATCTGGGCCAGGACTACATTGCTCTCAGCCGTCTGGACGATGCAAAGGCTACGTTCGATCAGGGGCAGACGCGCAAACTAGACGGCGGAGGCTTGCGCCAATGGATGTACTACCTCGCTTTTCTACGGGGTGATTTGGTGCAGATGCAGCAGCAGATCGCCTGGGGTGCCGGAAAACCCGGAGCGGAAGACCCGCTGTTCTCGGCGCAATCCGACACTGAAGCGTATTACGGCCGGTTAACCAAGGCACGGGCGTTCTCGCGACGAGCCGTGGATTCGGCGGTCCGCGCCGATTCCAGGGAGACAGCCGCGCTATGGCAGGCAAATGCAGCTTTGCGCGAAGCTGAGTTCGGCAACCCGGCGGAATCGAAACAGGGCATTGCGGCGGCGCTGGCGCTGGCACGGGGGCGGGATGTGAAGATCCTGGCCGCGTTGACACTGGCGCGGCTCGGCGAGACGGCCCGAGCGAAAACGATGCTCGACGAGCTGGAGAAGAGCGATGCCTCAAACACGGTGTTGAAACTTTATTGGGTCCCGACCCTCAGGGCGGCTATTGCCTTGAATACCGGCAATTCCGCCCAGTCTCTTGTAATTCTGGAAGCCGCTGCTCCCTACGAACTGGGAGAGCCACCGCCTACAGCGCCAGGAACGTTGTATCCCGCCTATCTTCGCGGACAGGCTCACCTGATGGCCCACAATGGAGCGGGGGCAGCATCTGAATTCCAAAAACTGGTCGACCATCGTGGAATCGTGTTGAACTTCCCGTTGGGGGCGTTGGCCCGCCTAGGCCTGGCGCGCGCTTACGCGATTTCCGGCGATGGCGCAAGGAGTCGCGCCGCTTACCAGGACTTCTTCGCCCTGTGGAAAGACGCAGACCCCGACATCCCCATCCTGAAGGAAGCCAAAGCGGAGTACGCGAACCTGCAGTGAGTTGAGCAGCCACGGACGGGCACCATGGCAGGGCCAAAGCGCGAGCTTCTGATTGACTTGCCCGCGGCTGCCGACTAACATCCGCTCCCAACAGGCACGGGAGCTACGCTGTGATCGGACAAACCATCTCGCACTACCGCATCGTCGAGAAACTGGGCGGCGGAGGGATGGGTGTTGTCTACAAGGCTGAGGACATCAAGCTTCACCGTTTCGTCGCCTTGAAGTTCCTGCCTGACGAAGTGGCTAAGAACCCGCAAGCGTCGAGTCGCTTCCAGCGGGAGGCGCAGGCCGCATCCGCCCTGAACCACCCGAATATCTGCACCATCTACGAGATTGACGAGCAGAACGGACAAGCTTTCATCGCCATGGAGTATCTGGAGGGGGCGACGTTGAAGCATTTGATTTCTGGCCGCCCGATGGAGCTGGAGACATTGCTCGCCATGGGTATCGAGATCGCGGATGCCCTGGATGCGGCGCACGCGGAAGGCATCGTGCACCGCGACATCAAGCCGGCCAACATTTTCGTGACCCGGCGGAATCACGCCAAGATTCTGGACTTCGGCCTGGCGAAGGTGTCAGGGCAGCCAGGACGGGGTGAGAACGAGGCGGGGTCGTCGCTGCCGACGATGGACGAGCAACATCTGACCAGCCCGGGAACGGCGCTGGGCACGGTGGCTTACATGTCGCCGGAGCAGGCCAAGGCGAAGGAACTCGATCCGCGCAGCGATCTCTTCTCGTTTGGAGCAATGCTGTACGAAATGGCGACCGGGACGTTGCCCTTCCGAGGAGACACTTCAGCGGTCATTTTTCACGCCATCCTGGAGCGGGTGCCGACATCGCCGATTCGATTGAACCCGGATGTTCCGCCGGAGCTGGAACGGATTATCACCCGGGCGCTGGAGAAGGACCGAGATCTGCGCTACCAGCATGCCTCGGAGATGCGCGCGGAGCTGCAGCGTCTGAAACGTGACACCGATTCGGGGCGCACCGCCGCATTCACTTCGGGCGCTGCTCCCGTTGTCGTTCCCGAAGTCGGGACGCCGGTTGGGGGCGTGACGGCCGCGGGCGGCGCAAGCAGGTCGGTCACGGAAGCCGTGACCCCCGCGACCAGTACTGCCCCCACTGTCTCATCGCCGCCAACACGCCAGACGCGCAAATGGATTCTCCCGGCCGCCGCTGCCGTGGTCATGCTACTGACGGTGGTCGGTTGGTGGTTCTTCCGCAGCCGCGCAGGTCGTCCCGGCGCCACCTCCCAAAAGTCCGTCGCCGTGCTCTACTTCACCAACCTCTCGCAGGATAAATCCCTCGACTGGCTCGACCGCGGCCTGAGCGAGATGCTCACCACCAACCTGGCGCAGGTACAGGGCCTCGATGTGCTCTCTACCGAGCGCATCCAGGGCTCGCTGCAACGCCTGGGCAAAAAGGACAGCGCTACGATGGACCCGAGTCTGGCGCAGGCGGTGGCGCGCGATGCCGGCGCCGACGCCTTTATCACCGGCGCGCTTCTGAAGATCGGCCCGACGCAGTTGCGCCTCGACGTGCGGGTGCAGGACACACAGAGCGGCCAGATCCTTGAATCCGAGAAGCTCGAAGGCGAGAGCGTGCAGAACATTTTTGGCATGGTGGATTCGCTCACCGCCCGCATCGCCGGACAATTCCTTCCGGGAGGCGCTCCTACCAAGGCGCCGGCCATCGAGCAGGCCGCCACCTCCAACCTCGAGGCTTATCGGCACTATCAGTTAGGGATGGACGATGAGAGCCGCTACCTGACTGCCGGAGCCATCCGGGAATTCGATGAAGCCGTGCGCCTGGATCCGCAATTCGCCTCCGCTTATCTCCACCTGTCATTCAATTACGGGTTCCAGGGAGATCTGCGCAAAGCCGACGAAGTGAACCGCGAAATCGAGCGGCTCCAATCCCGCCTGCCGCGCCACGAGCAACTCTTGTTTCAGTTGAATCAGGGCCGTCGGGGGCGTGACACGGAAGGGATGATCCGCGCTCTCGAATCTATCGTCGCCGAGTTCCCCCGAGACAGCGGATCTCGCGCCACTCTCGGGGTCGTGCTTCAGGGCGTAAGCCAGCCTGACCGGTCCATCGACATCCTGCGTCAAGGCCTGGCCACAGATCCCAAAGATGAATCCCTGCTGAACATCCTGGGGTACGCCTACGCCAGCAAGGGAGACCAGGCAGCCGCGCTCCAGGCCAATGATCAGTACTTGGCAGTCCGGCCAGGGGACCCGAATCCGTGGGACACGCGCGGCGACATTCTTTACGAGTTCGGCCGCGACGACGAAGCCATCGCTGCCTATCGGAAGGTGCTGGAGTTGAATGCCGATTTCCAGGACCACACCGAGTATCTTAAGCTGGCCTTGGTCTACGCCGACCAAGCGAAGTACGCGCTGGCCGAGGCGGCCCTGCAAGAGTTCGCGCAACGCACGACCCCGCTCTCCGGCCTGTACTTGCCCGTTTGGCAGGCGCAGATCCAGCAGGCGCGCGGCGACCTGGAAGGCGCCCTGGAAAGCTATCGCAAAGCGGTTTTGCAACTCGGCCGCGCCGGCCAGGACTCCGCCGCCGGCGACAGCCTACAATCATTGGCTCTGCTGGCCAGTTTGAGCGGCGACACCTCTCCTGCGCTGTCCTTCGCCCGCCAGCAAAGACTCCATGGCGAGGAACTGCCGGCAGTGGCTCTGCTCGAAAAAGTGCGGGGGGATTCGGGCGCCTCCGAGCGCACTCTACAGCAATACGCAGGTACTAGAGGAACTTCGCCACGCTACATCGAGGTCCAGCGGGCTTTGCACCAGATGATCGCCGCTGTGACCCGCAGCGATGGCAATAGCGCCCTGAGTGCACTGACTGGTCTGCCGGATTTCCAGAACGAGCCCATCCTGTTCAACAAGGGGCGCGCCCACCTGCTGTTGAACAACTATGCCTCTTCGGAGCAGGACTTCCGGCGCACATTGCACGCGAGTCATAATACGGGCAACTTGCACTTTATGCTTGCCCACGTGCCGCTGTTTGCCGTTCTTTCCCACTTCTACCTGGGCCAACTCTACGAAGCCACCGGTAAGAGCCAGCAGGCCATTGACGAATACCAGTCCTTCCTTTCGCACTTCGAGGGCCCCCGCACCCGATTGCCGCAGGTCGCTGAAGCCCGTACCGCCCTTAAGAGGTTGATGGGGTAAGGTGGCGGACCTGCTCCAGTGTGCCGAGTGCCCTGGCACATCTCGCCCACCCTCGCGCCGACGCTTCTCCAAGGCGACTCCGCCAAGGGCTCGCGCCAGCTAACCAACCAAGCCCTCTTCGCCCTCTGGAAAGACGCCGACCCGGACATCCCCATCCTGAAGCCAAGGCGGAGTACGCAAAACTGCAATAGTCGAAGGGTCGAACACCTCGATCAGGAGATTCACAGCGGGCAGAACGAACTCTCAACCGAAATTCTCGCCCGCTTCCGCGAGGAATAGATCAAGGGAGGACTTCACTCATGTCTAGAAGCCGTGATGGCAGGTACTACGAAGATTCCGACGACATGGTCCAACGCATCCGGCGGGCCAGGGAAGCCTTTGAGAAAAGGACCAAGGCTTTCCAAGGACCGGACTGGCCCTATTACGAGAAACGCGTCATCGTCGGCCAAAAGAAGAAGGAAGACATGGATCTTGCTCAGGCACAGACGGCGTCCGCGGCTCCAGGGAACGCGGAAACAAATCCGGTACATGCAGAAACTGGCTCGTCCGCTGATTCAGAACCCGCGCAATCCGCCAGCCAGGATGTCCCAACAGGCGCCGCTGATACTTCCGCCTGGTGGGCGGCCCAGCGCGCCGCAAAGAAATCATCCAAGACTGCCCAAGACACTCCGCTCGCAGCGGATGAAAGCCAAGACTCGCAAGACGGAGATGCTTCGTGAGGCTCGAGATTCCATTCGAGGAGCCTCGATCCATCAGGCGGCGGGAATCCGAGGTTCCGCCTCCATCAGAGGTTGAACCGCCTCGTGTGCCAGAGTCCCCGATTACGCGCCGCCTGCAGAGACTTCAGGAACGCGCTCACGAGAACCATGCGCACTATGTTGCGCAGCCTCGGCCTGAGCGTTCGCGGGAACCAAACCATGAACCGGGCAGACCGCGCCAGAAGGAACACCGGCCGCGCCGCACGCGCGAGGGCATCGCGGTCAATATTCGTGGACTCCGGCTTCGCCTGGAAGAGCAAATCTTGCTCGCAGAAACCGGGCGCTTTCGGGTTCTCGCCGTGAAAGATATTGCGAGGACGATACGGTGGGGACAAGAGAGCACTGGAAACTGATCTCCGATATCTGGAAGAGCGCAATTTAGTCAGGGTCGATACCGTCCCGGCCCGTAATGACGGGCGCTGGCTTCGCCCCCAGCGCATCGAAGTCGTAACGCTCACCAAGTACGGTGAGCGGCTGGCTCACGAGACTGGAGAATTCCCGCTCGATCAGAAGCTTTACCACGGGCTGGTGAAGCCCCGCGAAGTCGAGCACGACACCCAGATTTACCGTGCCTACCTTAAAGAAGCCGGGCGGATCGAGCACGCTGGGGGCAAGAATCTTCGCGTCGAGCTTGATTTTGAACTGAAACACAAAGTCCAAAAAGCCCTCTACGCCGCCCGCAAAGCTGAGCCGGAACGGGACCTCCCCGAGATCAAACAGGAGGTCGCTGAACGATTCGAACTTCCACACAACCACAACAAGATTGAGATTCCTGACGCCCGCATCCATTACGAACTCGATCCGGGGTCACAGACGGCCTTCGCGGACATTGAAGTTGTGACGGCAGCTTATCGGCCAAAACATCTTCAATCCAAAGCTCAGGCCGGTTTCCGCATGTACGCCTCTTCCTCAGACAAGGCATCCCTATCCGCCAAGATCGAAGATGAACAACACACGCTCGACTGGGTGCTGGACCTATGAATACGCCACGTCCCCAACATGACGCCATCGACACCATCCAGCACCTCGGATATTCCGAGCGGGAGGCGGCGTTCCTATACACGGTTGCCGTCTATTCCGGGTATTTCCTACGTCGCCAATTCAATTTGTTCGTCCAGCGAGAACGCAGCGCCATCGCAACACAATTTCTGCGCAAGGCAAGACGGCGCGGCCACGTTCGGGAACTTCAGTGTGAACCGGGCCGGTCTCTCTATCAGCTTCATGCCAAGTCCCTCTACCGGATCGTCCGCCAGAAGGACTCGCAGAATCGTCGCGCCAAGGGCACACGAGAAATCCGCCGTCGGCTCATCATGCTCGACTTTGTCCTCGCGCATCTGGGAAAGGAAGAATGTTTAGATTCCGAATTGTCCCGCCGCACATTTTTTGCCCGGCTTGGATTGAAGCCTGACATTTTAGTTTCCGCTGCGCAATTCGGCGACCTGATGCCGGTCACCGTTCGAAGAACCGGCGACCGCCAAACTGTTTGTTTCACGTTCATTGACGAGGGCCACCGGTCCACGGCCAAATTTGAGCGTTTCCTCCGTACCCATGACAGGCTTTTGTGCTCGCTAATAGATTTTGCGGTGATCTACGTTGCGACCACTCCAAGGAACTTCGAGCATGTGCAACGTTTGTTTGAACGTCGTTTCCCGGCGACCATCGTGCCGCAGTTGCCGGGTTCTTCTTCCAGAAATGTGCGTGGCGTGTCCGAGCAACCGCGCGCGTCGTTCGTGACCGAGCTAATCACGCACTCTTATCCATCAGCCTTGAACCCCGATCCGGGCTATGTGGCGGGCCAAGACGAGCACTTTCGCAATGCACAAGAGTCTTTGTTTTCAGGCGAAAAGCGAAAGGACACGGGCTAGGGACAAATCGGCCAAAGGGCGGGAACGACCCCGCCTTTGGCTGCCGCACGTCGGCGGACGCGCTGGTCGTTCCCGCCCTTTGGCTGTAGAGAGTGGAGCACAGCAGGATCGAAACCAGATCAGTTCGGTATCCCTGACTGATCGGATTCAGATATGCGCAAGGTCGATAAGGAGATTTCGATGAGCAAGTTCAGGATCGAAAGAGGCATCAGTCGAATTACCCACGTGAAGTTGCAAGCAACGATTGAAGAGTCAATCGTTGCTGACCTTGCGCTGCTGGGCGAATGGTCGAACAACGACAAGAACTACATCGTGAACGAACTTCTGCGCTTTGCGCTGTCGCAGGACAGCGAGTTCCAGGCTTACAAAGAGTCCATCGGCGCCTCGCGCCCAGAACCAAGAATGTCGGGGACGTCTCCCTCCGTGCAGCCACAAGCAGTATCAGCGAGCAAGGCCGAGCCGAGCACGACAGAGTCCGGCTCCGGTCCCCGGATATAGCGGAGGGAACATGGCCTCACGGTTGAAAACGCTTTGTAGGATTCTCGTACGGCTTCGGTTCTTGCTTTCGGCAGGGCTGAGCGCCGCAGTCGGCATCATCCTTAAATCGATTGTCCTGATTCCGGTCGCTGATCCGCTATTTCGCTACGTTGCGCTCCAGCGCCCCAGCATCTATGTGGCATTTGTATGGAGCTTCGCCATTTTTCTATTTACAACACCATTCCTCATGCTCTCCATGTGCTTCTCGCTTCTGTACATCCATTTCTATGAGGAGGAAACTGCCGAGACCCTGGGAACCCTGCCTGAGTATCCTGAACCGCAGTATCGCCAGGACCTATTCCTCATCTTGGGTGAACTGCATCATCAGCTCGAAGCTTCTCCCGCCGCGCACCCGCAATGGCTGAGCATCCCAGAGAAAGGACTCTATACGGGGATTGCCGCTTTGGGAGCCATCGGCTCTGGAAAGACGCGGGGCGTGATCCTGCCCGCCATGCACCAACTTTTCGGATACAAGGCCCGTGACCCGGAGAAGAAACTGTCGGGCATCGTTCTTGAGGTGAAAGGCGATCTCTGCCGCCAAGTGGCTGGAATTTTGGAGGGATACGGTCGCGAACAAGATTACATCGGCGTCAGCTTAGATTCGCTCTCCGAAAGACGGATCGGCTTGCCATTTGGGGCGTCTGAACATGGACGTTGACACTCAGGCGGGAGTCGGCCAGAATAAGCCGCTGTCCGGCGGAGTTTCCTCCTTTCCTTCGTCTTCCGCCTCTGAACGAGTCGGCCGCGACCGGCCGATACATACTTGGCCCGCTAACCCACGACAGGAGGTTCCATGAAGAGCCTGAAATCCGTTTCTCGAGTGAAACGATTTAATAAAAGTGCACTTTGTGTTGCCGTGCTGGTGATTTCGTGCGGCCTTCCGGTTGCGGCGCAGACCGCGTTCGTACGCGTCAACCAGGTTGGTTATGTCGGCGGAGGTTCGAAACGTGCTTATCTGATGTCTTCCGGAGCGGAGCCTGGAGCCACGTTCAGCGTGATAAATTCCGGAGGCGCCAGTGTACTCACGGCACTCATCGGAGCGAACCTGGGCTCGTGGAGCCGCAGTTATCCGAACGTTTACGCGCTGGATTTTTCTATCGTGACCGCCCCGGGAATTTATACGATCACAGTGAGCGGGCCGATTGCAGCGTCTTCCTCAAGTTTCAGAATCGACACGGCCGGGAACGTGTATGCCACGCCGCTGGCCAATTCGCTTTCCTACTACCAGAACGAGCGCGATGGTCCAAACTTCATCAGCAGCCCGTTACGCACGGCGGCGGCGCATGTCAATGACCAGAGCGCGAAGGTCTATCTCACGCCTAACTACAATGCCGGCTCAGGCCGCTTCTCCGGGGATCTGACGCCCACCGGCGCAACGATCGACGTTTCCGGCGGCTGGTGGGATGCAGGCGATTATCTCAAATTCGTGCAGACCAGCAGTTACACGGTGGCGCTGATGGCAATCGGAGCGCGCGATTTCCCGAACCAGATGGGGCCAGGTTCCAGCACCGCAAACTTCACGGCTGAGACCAGGTTCGGGTTCGACTGGCTGCAGGCAATGTGGGACGACGGCAGCAAGACTTTCTACTATCAGGTAGGGATTGGAAACGGAAATTCCCAGACGGTCAGCGACCACGACATCTGGCGTTTGCCGCAGGCCGACGACACCTACAACGGATGCACGTCGCAGTACCGCTACATCTGTCATCGGCCGGTTTTCATCAACACGGCGGGCGGGGCCGGTGCCCAGATCAGTCCTAACCTGGCGGGCCGAATGGCCGCAGCTTTGGCAGTGTGCTACCACACCTATCGGTCAAGCGATCCAACCTATGCCAACCAATGCTTGCTTTCCGCGGAGCACATCTTCGATCTGGCAAACACCGCTCCGAGCGGAAACCTCCTTACCGCAATTCCGTTCAGCTTTTATCCAGAGACGGAATGGCGCGACGACCTCGAACTCGGGGCTACAGAACTCTACTTTGCTCTGCAAGGCGCAGGCAGTCTGCCGATGGGCCTGCCCCACAGCGATAGCTCGTTCTATCTGCAGAAGGCAGCCCATTGGGCCAATGCTTACATCACCGGGCCGAACGACGCGGCCGATACGCTCAATTTGTACGACGTCAGCGGGCTGGCGCATTTCGAGTTGTATCGGGCGCTCGGCCTGGCCGGAAATCCCGCGGGGCTCGGAACGACGCAAGCCGCCCTTCTGGCAGATTTGAAGAAGCAACTGGACAAGGCGGTGGCCCAGGGCAACACCGATCCTTTCGGTTTCGGATTTCCCTGGGACACGTATGACACAACCTCGCACGGTGGCGGACTCTCGGTGATGGCGGCCGAGTATACCTACCTCTCGGGCATGAACACCTACACCGATAATGCGAACCGCTGGTTCGGAAATATATTGGGGGCAAATGCCTGGGGAACTTCGCTGATTGTGGGTGATGGCACGACGTTCCCCCACTGCATGCAGCATCAAGTAGCGAATCTGGCGGGTTCGCTGAATGGTTCGCCCCCGGTGTTGTCGGGAGCAGCCGTGGAGGGACCGAATTCGATCGCGGCTAAGGGCACCCTTTCCGGCATGATCGCCTGCCCCACGGATGGCGTGGACGTCTTCGCACAATTCAACGGCAAGGCTGTGTACAAGGATTTCGTCCAGTCCTACTCGACTGTGGAGCCGGCGATTGACCTGACGGCGTCATCATTTCTGGCCTTCTCGTGGCAGATTGCTGGTGCTCCGAGCGGAACGCCATAACTCTGGAATCGGGGGGCAGCGCGCTCCCCGATTTTAGTCTTTGCTTGGCTGGTTGCAGCTGAATCCCATGCCACGAAGAGTCTCGAATGGGGTTTGGGGAAAATCCGAGGCCTACCTCCGCAAAATCCGTGGCATGGACCCGCGTCTAACCTATCGCTGGAGTTTGAATCCAAGCCACCGAAACCCGCGCGGGGCGGGCGATTTGGGGCTATAATCTTCTACGGCTAGTCCGTCTGGTTCTCTGGCCCATCTGGGAGGTCTTCATGCCCGACCCCACATGGCAGGCGTTATACAGAGCCGCTCTCGTTGAACCCGATCCCGTCAAATTGAACGCCCGCATCGAAGCCGCCCGGCGGTCGATTCGCGAGCGCTTGGGGCAGAGCGAAGATTCCGGCAATACTCGCGAGCGCCAACAACTAAATGATGCGCTCTACGCTCTCTTTACCCTCGCCTCAAGAAAGCGATCCGCCTGAGTTCGGCGCACGTCGGCAGGGAAGTAATAGGAGTCTCATCGCCAAAAAGCCCGACCACATTGGGCTTTTTGGCAACAACGACACGCAGAATCCGTGACCTAAACCTCTGAGAACCCTGCACCAAAATTGTTCAATTGATCCTCAGCCCTAAGGGGGCGTATCCTGGTCTTGAATGCCTATGAATCCTTCCGTCGTCGCCCGGACGACGGGTTCCTTTCACCCTCAACCTACGAAAGGAGCGCACATGTTTACCCGCGTAGTCGAAATGACCAGCAAATCAGGGAAATCGCAAGAGCTTGCCAACATCATCGATGAAAAAGCCGTGCCGATTCTGAAAAAGCAACGCGGCTTCGTCGACGAGATTGTGCTCGTCTCGCACGCCAACCCCGATCGCGTTTTGGCTCTGAGTTTTTGGAACAAACAAGAGGATGCTGAGCAATATCAGCGCGAACAGTATCAGAAGATCCACGATACCCTGCGGCACCTTCTCGAGGCCGAACCCGAGGTCCGAACCTTTGACGTCCATACCTCTATCGGCCACAACATCACCGCAGAAAAGGCCGCCTAAGGCCAGACACAACAGAAGAACCTACCATCACGAAAGGCGCGTGGGGAGCGCGCCTTTCCTCTAAACGCCTTTTGCGCCAAAAAGCCCGACAACAGTCGGGCTTTTTGGCAACACCACCACGCACAATTCGCGACCCAAACCTCACGATGAATCCGTGACCCACCCCCCGAGACATTCCGCACTTGACGGTAGAGAATTGTGACGTTGGCCATGCTGGTCCCGGCACCCGGACACCCACCCGCCTAGGCCCGTCGCTCGCGGGTGAAGCACCTTAGTTACTTGGCCTCTCGCAAACTCTGTGGGAAATTACTCGTGGCGACGGGCAGGAGTTCACCTTCCGCGCTCGCTCTATTGATGTTGTTCCACCCGTCGCGCCGAGCTCGAATCCCAAACGCACGTAAAAGGTAAAGATGTATGAACAAACGCTTGATCTGGGTCGACGGCGATGACTTCACCGGCTGGTGCTGCTCCCACTGTCCCTGGGACATGACCGCTCCTCGCCTCGAAAGCACCGTGGCCGCACTGGCATTTAACCGTCTCGCTCAGAAAACTTTTGAAAAGCACAGGTGCGACGACAGCGCACGCAGAGAGCCACCATGCTAGGACTCATTTGGTTAGCTTGGCTGTACTTTCGTAAGGTGAAGCACAATGTCGTCCGGAACCAAGTTCCGCTGCGGCCTTGACGGCGCGCACCCGCGCGCCTCCTTAAGCCAAAAACCCGACCACATCGGGCTTTTTGGCACTAAGACCACGCAAAATCCGCGACCCACACCTCGGGACAAATCCGAGACCCATCACCGCAGAATTCGTGACCCGATCGGACCCGATCGTTACGTATTTGCGCCAGACAGGCACCGGGGACTAAGATTCCTCGGTCGAGACGGTACAGTGGGACATTCGAACCTAAAATCCGTCCGAGGAGATCAACATGGCAAAAACAGTCAGCTGTAGAGACGTGGGAATGGACTGTGACTTTGTGGCGAGGGGCGAGACCACAGAGGACATCCTGCAGCAGGCCGCAGAACATGCGCGTATAGCCCACAAAATGACCGAAATTCCACCAGAGGTCGCCGATAAAGTCCGCGGTGCCATCCGCGACGAAGCCGCCTAATCACTTCCCGCGTCAATCAGAGGCGCGCTCCCCGCGCGCCTTTTCCGTTCAACACCCCAGCAGAGCAGCCTCATTTCGAGGAACGAGCAGTCCCACGCAGTACGTCCTTCGTGGTCGCCTCTTTCTGGATGTTGAGACTTCCCTTGAAGTACGCGCCTTCATCAATGGAGATGCGATGGGTCGCGATGTCGCCCATGACAACGGCCGACTGCTTTAGGTCGACCCGGTCGCTCGCTTGAATATTGCCTTCCAGCTTACCCTGCACGACCACGGCGCAGGCAGTGACGTTGGCTTTAACGCGCCCGTTCGGCCCGAT
>Ga0137391_10000985_pt1 | contig 20412 bp, 11 predicted proteins | sample 15con2h24BmetaG_FD_101399 | JGI IMG/M metagenome (GOLD analysis project Ga0137391, IMG submission 101399) | Vadose zone soil microbial communities from Angelo Coast Range Reserve, California, USA - 15con2h2.4B metaG | ecosystem: Environmental > Terrestrial > Soil > Vadose zone > Saprolite...
CGCCGCTGTTCTAAGTCGGAGCATACTTCGGTTCATACTCGAACAAGCCCGGCTTCGAGGTCGCAACCTGCGGCACGTCCTGATTGTGGGCACAAATCCACGTGCCGTGATGCTTGCAAGGGCCCTGCAAGCAGATACCGTACTTGGCTATCGTGTTCTTGGTTTTGTCGATCACCCATGGGCGGGAATGGCGGATTTCCGCAAGACCGGCTGTACGGTGGTCTGCGATTTCGCGGGGCTCGCCTCGTTTCTGCGCGAAAACGTAGTGGACGAAGTCGTGATCGGTCTGCCGGTAAACACATTCTATTCGGAGGCTTCGCGGGTTGTGGCACTTTGCGAAGAACTCGGTATCACTACGCATTTTCTTTCCAACCTTTTTGATCTCAATGTGGCGCGGGCGAAGACCGAACGCTTGGACTACGACTCGCTCATCACTCTTCACGCCGATGCGAGGCAGGGCTGGGCTTTGCTGGTCAAACGGCTTCTGGACATCACCATTTCCTTGTGGTGCATCGCGTTGCTTGCCCCTGTGTTTCTCATCACCGCTGTGCTGATCAAACTTACCTCTCCAGGTCCGATCCTGTTCGTGCAGAAGCGTGTGGGACTCAATAAGAGACTAATATCGGTCCACAAGTTCAGAACCATGGTGCCAGATGCCGAGCAAAAGCAGGCCCAATTCGAACATTTGAACGAGGTCAGCGGACCGGTTTTCAAGATCCGGAATGATCCTCGCATCACCGGCCTCGGAAAGTTTCTTAGGAAAGCCAGCATCGACGAGCTGCCTCAGCTATTCGATGTACTGATAGGAAATATGAGCCTCGTTGGTCCCCGCCCGCTGCCATTGAGGGATTACCTGGGCTTTAGCAAAGACTGGCAGCGCCGCCGCTTCAGCATCCGCCCAGGAATCACTTGTCTTTGGCAGATTACTGGAAGGAGTTCCGTCTCCTTTGAAAGGTGGATGGAATTGGACATGGAGTACATCGACCAATGGTCCGTCTGGCTGGACTTGCGAATTCTCATTCGAACGATTCCCGCGGTTCTGAAGGGCTCGGGCGCAGCGTAAAGGAAAAGCGGGCCAAGTATCCGGTTTAGGCTTGCACGGAATTTGAAAACGCAACTAAGCGCTCTCACGTTCGCCAACCACATCCCACGATCATGAAACACATCGCTAGTGATGACGCTGCGGTCGCTTTTGAAAGCGCAGCCGACCTCCGGGCCGCGCCGAAAATTTCCAATTTCTTGGACGCTCTCTTCAGCCTACTGAACGAGAGCGCAATTCAGTACTGCGTGCTCAGGGCTGCGGCGTCGGTTGCCGCGGATGGCAGCGAGACTCTTGAATTGGCTGCCCATCTCGAACACCGCAGGGAACTCGCCACGTTATTTTATGGCCTTCCGAGAGAGCACTTCCGGCCCGTGCAGTGCATCGGCGCAGCCTACGGGACGGACCGATTCCACTTTGCGCTACTCGACGGCCCCCGACCGTTACTCGTTCGTGTAGATATTCGGTATGCGGGGATGTGCGCTTTGTTGTCCGCCGTCGAAGATGCGCTCTTCGCACGAAGTCAATGGCAAGGGAAATGTTGGATGGCCGCACCGGCCGACGAGTTCTCGTATCTATTGGCGAAGGCCACCCAGGTTGGAGCACTCACGGGTCCCGAGGAAGAGAGCTTCAAGTTATCGGTCGACAGCCTGGGTAGAGCAGAGGCCGAAAAGGTAGCTGGCCGACTGTTTGGCTTGGAAATCCAAACAGCGGTGGTTGCTGCATGCTCCTCGGGTTCTTTCAGCGCGATGCTACCTCAGCTCAGGAACCTTGGCTGGCGCAACAATCTGCTACCAAGAATTGCGCGTTCCTTGCTGGCTGTCGTCAGGAACGGATCGTGGCTGCTCCACAACTGGTTTCGTCCGAACGGATTACTGATCACCATTCTTGGCCCTGATGGGGTTGGAAAGACCACTCTTTCAACAACGATCTTTGATCTATTCGGGCCCGCATTTGGGCCTCGGAAAATACTCCTCTGGCGTCCGGAGGTTCTTCCTCGCCTGTCGAAGGATCCTTCTACGATCGACCCGCCCCATAGCAAGCCGCCGCATGGCGCTCTGGAGTCGCTCGCTCGAATCGTCGCCATTTTTTTTGATTACTGGCTGGGTCATTTCATTTTGGTGAAGCCGCTACTCTCCCGTTCCGCCTTAATCCTTTACGACCGCGATATCCATGACATCCTTGTCGATCACCGCCGGTATCGCTACGGTGGGCCGCGCTGGGTGCTCACGTTGTTGACCAACGTCCTGCCGCGCACGGAATCGCTCTATCTGATCTTAGCTGCCGCTCCGGAAGTTATCCTGGAGCGCAAACAAGAGGTAGCTCCCACAGAGGTGCGTCGCCAGCTGGCCGCATATCGGAAACTGGCGGAAGACCTTCCCAACGCCTATCTAATCCGAACGGATCGAGATCTCAAATCCACTACCTCGGAACTGGCCCAATCCATCGTGGAGTATTTGAGCCGTCGCTACAAATGCCGGCACGTTTTGAATCGTGCTCCCAAGTCCCATCCACGCTGGACAAAGCGGTTGCACACTTGGGTGGCAACACGTAACGGGACTCCCGCAGACCTCAAATTTAAGATTAGATCCTGGTTGCAAAAAGGCTTTCTAGCCGTTCTCGATCAAGGATTGATCTCCGGATCTAATTTCGTACTGGCTATTCTGCTGGCGCGATGGCTACGAGCCGAACAATATGGCGCTTACGCTCTAAGCTTCGCGATCTTTGTCTTGTGTTCGTTCCTCCAGCAAGGCCTGTTCCTCGAGCCCATGAGCGTCTTCGGTCCGTCCGTCTACCGAGATTCTCAGCGGCAGTACGTCGGAACACTGGTATGGCTCCAAGGTGCAATAGCTGGAGTCGCACTCGCACTTTTGGCCGTTGCCATTTCCGCTTTCCTCCGCTACGACACCGGCGTGTTCCGCATGGCGCTGCTGGGGATGGCTCTCACCGCTCCGTGTGTTCTCCTTTACTGGTTTGCTAGAAGAGCTTTTTATCTACAGTTGCAGCCGGGGCGCGCCGTCGGCGGAGCGCTACTTTACTGTGCGTTGCTCTCGACGGCTGTCTGGCTGCTTGCTCGCTCAGGCCGGCTGTCCGCTTTCACCGCGTTCCTCGCCATGGGAATCGCGGCGCTATTAACGAGTGTCCGCCAACTATGGCAAGTACGACCTGTAATATTTACGAGAAAGAATAAATCCGAATTAAGAGAAGTCGCTACTCGCCATTGGCACTATGGCCGTTGGGCGATTTTGGGTTCCATGTTCATCTGGATCCCGTGGAATGTCTATTATCCGGTTGTCGGACATTTTTCTGGGCTGGTCGAAGTGGCAAGCCTTCGCGCCTTGCTCAATCTGGCGCTGCCAGTAGCTCAGATACTTTCCGCCTTTTCGCTGCTCTTTCTTCCTCATGCCTCCCACGCTAGTCATCAAGAAAACTGGGAAGGTGCGAAAGGGATGGCGCTTCGTATTACTTCCTTCTTTGCCCTTGGAACTGCCGCGTATTGGCTACCAATTTGCCTGTTCAGGGCGCCTCTTCTCCGGTTCCTGTATGCCGGACATTATTCCCAGATAATTCGTCTAGTACCTTGGATTGCTTTATCTTCCCTTCTGACTGGCGTGGCCCTTGGTCCGACGATAGCCCTTCGCGCCATGCGGTCGCCAGCGACAGTCAGCTACATTTATTTTATCTCTAGCGCCGTCGCACTGGTCCTCGGAATTCCCGCCACCCGGCTGTTTGGGATTTCCGGTGCCGTCATGTGCAATCTTCTGTCGAGCATTACGGCAGCCGTCGTTGCATGGACGATGCTTGCCCGACAAGGGCGTCCAGCGATAGTTACCCGTACGGTCAGGCAGGAGGCCGCATGAGCGGCCTCGTGACTCCATCCCAGATCGGCGCGAAAGCCAGTTACTCGTCTCCTGCTGTGCCGCCTACCGCATGGAGAGCTTTTGAAAGGAGGAACCCTGCGACCAAAGTCATTGGCCTCTTCCTATCTATGTCGCTCGGGCTGATCGTTGCGATCTACCCATCTTCTGCGGGGATTGCGTTGGCGGCGGGGAGCGTGCTGCTGCTAGTTCTCATCCAAGCCAATCGGATGGAAATTGAAACCTGGCAGACGATCTCACTCATCGCTCTCACTGGCTATGTGGTGTTGAATTACGGGTTCGAGAATCTGAGCGTTCCCGTTGGTCCTTTAAGATTTATCCCGGTCGGCGAACTCCTAATGGGCGCGGCGCTCACCTTGGCAGTTCTTCGCTATCGCGGACCGGTGTTTCGCGACGCTTCGCGCGATCCTTCGATCATTTGCGTTCTTGCCTTGCTGGCGCTCACTCTACTTCACCTGGCCCTCGATCTACCGGAGTACGGATTGTATGCCTTGCGCGACGGCACTTCTTCTTTCGAGGCGCTTTTTCTTCTCCTCGGAATTTTATGGGCTGCCCGGGAGCGCAACATTGAGCTTCTGACGAAATGGCTGATGTTTTTGTTTATCGTAACAATGGCTTACAGCTACACCTTTCCTTGGGCAGAGAGGTTGCAAGATTGGTCGCTGATTTCAGGACCGTTTCATTCGGTTTCGCTATTGGGGAATTATCAGGATCTCGCAGTTTACTTAGTTTCGGGAGCGCTGTTTTGTATTTGGGTAGCGCCTACAGTGGGCAAATGGCCAAGCTGGCTTCTGGGCATGTTAGCTATCGCCCAGTTGGCTGGCTTGGGCCTCCTCCAGTCTCGAACCATGTATGTGGGAATTGCACTCGTTCTTGTACTGCTCTTTTTCCTGCGCGAAACCAAGCGAGCGTCTCAATTCCTGTCCATGCTTGCGTCGGGTCTTGGCGCGCTGGCGTTGACAATTCTTCTACTCTCAGCGGTGGGCTGGAAAGTTCAGGGGCGTCTCGGACCAGTGGATATGTCCAGCCTGAGAAACGAAGTGAGGAGCATTTGGCCTTCCAGTGCTGAGAGTCACGAGTTGGGCCATGAAGCCGACCGCCGCGCTTGGTATGGCGAGGTCTGGAATAAGTTGTGCTCCAGTCCCAGCCATCTCCTGCTGGGCGTTGGATATGGACAGCCGCTCATTGACTTCATGTCGGAAACTGGCCAACCCATTCGTCAGCCGCACAATTCGTCTCTGAATGTTTTCGGGCGCCTCGGCCTATTGGGACTTTCGATCTGGTTGCTTTTTATATCTGAAGTACTCAAACGCCTCTGGAACGGCGTACGTGAGGCAAGAAAAAGAGGGGCAGTTTCCTGTCCACTCCGCTTGTGGTTACTTGCCTTTTCGGTGCTCGGTTTATTGGACAGTATGGTGCAGCCATATTTCGAGTTTTCCCACTCTGCGGTCCCGTTCTATTTTCTGGTAGGCGTGGCCCTGGGAATTAATCCCAAGGAAGATACAAAGCGAGCCACGTTGCCTCGTGGAATGAGACTTTCTCTGCGTGCGCCAGAACGACACGCTCTACGACGTTTGCCATGGTAAATCAACTGATCGTAGTGACTAGCTGGGACGACGGCGATCCACAAGATCTCAGGCTCGCAGAGATGCTTCGCCAAGCGGGAGTCGCTGCTACCTTCTATATCCCCATCTTCGGTGAAGATGGAAAGCGTACCCTCGCTCCCGCGGACATGCGAGCCTTGGTTTCGGAGGGGTTTGAAATCGGTGCCCACACCATGACCCATCCAGTTCTGTCGGACTTGCATGGCCAGCGGCTCTGGGTCGAGGTCAACGAATGCAAGCAAGTCTTAGAACAAATCCTAGAGCAAGAAGTGCAGATGTTTTGTTATCCCCGCGGGCGGTACAACCAGGAGGTTCTCGACGCAGTCCGCAAGGCCGGCTATCGGGGTGCGCGCACCACGCGCATGCTCTGCCAACAGGGTTCATTCAACGCCTTTGAGATGCCCACCACTCTACAGGCCTATCCCCATGATTCACTTACCTACTACAAGAATCTCGGCAAACGCCGTGACCTGCCTGGGCTCTACAAATATGTCATCGAATTGCGTCGGCTGCACAGTTGGGTCGAATTAGGCAAAAAGCTCTTCGACCAAGCCCTGCAAGAGGGCGGAATCTGGCACCTTTATGGCCATTCCTGGGAAATCGAGGAACTTGGGCTTTGGGACGATCTGCGGCAGATGTTGGACTATGTTCGCGACCGGCCCGGCGTGATCTATGCCAACAACAGCCAGACCTTGCAATTCCTCCAGCAGGATTTAAAGCCTGTCGAAGCGTTGGAGTTTAGATGAAAATCGCTCTGGTTCACAACACCTACCAGTGGCCCGGCGGCGAAGACGTCATCGTTGAGCAGGAGCGGGACCTTTTGCGGTCTGCTGGCCACCAAGTCTTGGAGTACCGGCGCAGCAACCATGAAATCGGGAACGGCGCCCTGGTTCGTCAGATCGCTCTGGCTCAACGAGCGGTTTGGTCCAGCGGCACCTTTCAGGAGTTTCGCGCCCTGCTGCGACAAGAGAAGCCCGACGTCGTTCACGTGCACAACACGTTCGTCATGATTTCTCCCTCAATTTACTGGGCATGCGCGGAAGAAAGCGTGCCCGTCGTTCAGACCCTGCACAATTTCCGGCTTTTCTGTCCACCGAGCAACTTCCTTCGCGATGGCAGGATTTGCGAGGAATGCGTGGAACACAGTTTGCTGCGCGGCGTAGCCTATGGCTGCTACCACGGTTCCCGAATCGCCACCGGAGCTGCAGCACTGGTGTTGGCTACTCACCGTTGGGTGGGTACTTGGGCCCACAAGATTGATTGTTACATTGCCGTTTCGCAGTTTGCGCGCAGGAAGTTTGAACACGCCGGCCTGCCGCCGGAAAAGTTGGTCGTCAAGCCCCATTTCGTTTATCCGGATCCCGGCCCTCGCTCGTGCCCCGGGGATTACGCCATATTCGTCGGGCGTTTCACATCGGAAAAGGGACTTCCAACGCTCCTTAATGCTTGGAAGCGGATAAACACTTCGGTCCCGTTGGTGATTGTTGGGGATGGCCCATTGCGCGAATCTCTCGAAGCACAAGCGGCGCAAATGAACAATTCTCGTGTGATTTTTCGCGGACACCTGTCTCGCGACGCGACGCTGGCGGCCGTCAAGAGAGCGAAAATCCTGTTTTGCGCCAGCGAATGTTACGAGCAAGGACCTGCGACTGTTCTGGAAGCGTTCGCCTGTGGAGTGCCGGTAATTGCCCCGTCGCTTGGGCCCATTGATGAGGTTGTTGATGATGGGCGTACTGGGTTGCTCTTCCGCGCTGGCGACCCCGTGCACCTGGCCGAGAAAATCGGATGGGCGCTCAGTCACGACGAGCGATTACAGAGCATGGGCAAGAGCGCGCGAGCGAAATTCGAAGCGAGTTTCAGTGCAATCAAGAACTACACCAGACTGATGGAAATTTACGAACGCGTGATCATCGGACGCGGTCGCGCAATCGATCCGCGCAGCCCGCTGGATGAAGTCTATTACGCTCCGCGCGAAATCGCTTCCGCTACGTTCATCGGTGCAAAGGAACGTGCTTCCGTACGAACAAGGAAGGAATCGCATGCGCCGTAGCACTGCAATGCAAGAGGTGCTATATCTCCTGTCCGTATTTATCTTGAATCCAGCGAACTCTACAGAACTGCTTAACTCAGTCTCTGCGCTGGATCAACAGAAATTTGATAATTTTCTCTCGCTGCTCGATAAGCACCACATATTCTTGCGCGTCCTCACGCCATTGGCAGAAACCGCAGTGGCGACCGGGAACCTCCGTTTGGCGGAAAGAGCTCACGTGGCCATCGCTGCGGAGCGCGGGCGAATTCGTGAGGCTCTTCAGTCTCTCGAAGCAATCTGCGCCGAACTTGAGTCCGCTGATTGCCCGGTCGTCGTGATTAAGACTCTGGAACACTGGCCGGACTTCGGAAGTGACCTGGATCTTTTCACCACCGGAGACGAACGAGCTGTGCTTGACCTCTTTCGGAAAAAGCTTGGTGCCCGCACCACGACCCGCTGTTGGGGCGACTATTTGTCTCATAAGTGGAGCTTCAAGTTGCCCGGCCGTCACACCCCCGCCGAAGTGCACATCAGCCGGTTGGGACAAGCGGGCGAGCACGTCGAACTGGCGAAACGAATCGTGGCTCGTCGCCAACCCGTGCAAGTAAATGGTTACACTTTTCAGGTGCCCGCCCCAGAGGAACGCGTGATTGTTACCAGTCTCGAACGCATGTACCGGCACCTCTACTTCCGCATTTGCGACATCCTGAACCTGGCACGGTTGTTACGCAGCAACGAACTTGCTTTCCCGGAATTGCAATCAGTTGCCGAGCAAAACGGAATCTGGCCGGGTGTCGCTGCGTGTTTGAAAATTGTTTCGGAGTACATCAGGTCGTATGGGGGCACCACTTGGTCTATGCCTTCGCAGGTCGATTCCGCAACCGAACTAAGCGCGGGAATGCTATTCGAACGCGACGGGCTCTGGCATCTTCCGGTTCTGCCCCAAGGCGCTAGGCTTTTTGCTTGGGAGCTCACTCACGCCATCCGCCGCGGAGACCTTGCCGCGAGCGCACGGCTCAGTTTGCTGCCACCGCTCGCCTCTGTCGCCTCTCTTGCCTATGCGGTAACGGGAAATAGCGGGCGCATCTGGTAGCAGCCTCGTTGTCGAGTCAGAAAACTGTCCACCTCCACAGTTCTAAAGTTTTTTGCAGGAAAGGAATGATCTTATGGGTGTGACAATGCTAGAAAACGAGCGGCATGGTTCCTTAACGGAAATCCTTGCTCACAAATGGCGCATGTTCCACCTCGTCCAGCAAACCAATGGCTTCTTCGCGGCTCTTTGCGAAGGTCTCTATCAGTGCTGCAAGCCCATGGTTTACGCATACACGAAATTTGCATGGTGGTGGTATCGGAAGCACGGCCGCACGACTCTTAGTGTTCTCGGCAATCAGTTATCACTGCACCCGCAGGACAAGGGTATCTCAATCGAATTGGCGGTCTATCGCGTGCATGAACCATGCACCACTCGGTTGCTAACACAGTCCTTGCAATCCGGAATGACCGTCGTGGATATCGGCTGCAACATCGGATACTTCGCCCTGCTTGAAGCAAAGTGTGTTGGCCCGACTGGCAAAGTGATCGCTATTGAGCCTGAGCCGGGAAACGCCCGGCTTTTCCTCAATAACCTGCGCGCAAACGGCTATTACAACGTTGAGTTCCATCAGGTTGCGATCAGCGACCGCAATGGCACATTTCCACTGCGGATTTCCGAAAAGTCGAATCGGCATTCCCTTAGCCCTGTTCCCTGGCCAACAACTGATTTCAACGTACCGGTCCGCACATTGGACTCCCTGATTGCCAAGGATCCTCCCGAGTCTGTGGACTTGGTGCGCATGGACCTCGAAGGTCACGAAGTAGAAGTTCTTTCGGGCATGCGCGCTACCATCCATCGCTACAGCCCAAGACTGCTCATCGAAATTCATCCGGACCTGATCGGAACACCGGGCACCGTGAAATGGCTGGGTGAGCTGAAAGAACTAGGATATCGGCCAGATTGGCTTTTTGATCAGGAGCGGGATACGCCGCTCCGTTGGCGCTTCCTGAGACCGGAAACCCCAACGATGGATCAACTCATTTCCGATCCCAGAATTCACTCGGTGCCTAAGAGGCCACTGATGGCACTCTTTTCCAGAGACATGGCGGCCCGCCTGTCTGAATTCCGGATGGATTCCGCAAACACCTTGGCGACGGCGGTCGGCGCTGACTGACGAGCACCCTAGTCAACAACCCATCGCGATCTTAACCAGCACAAACTTCCAGGAGGAGAAAATGAGCGTAGCAGTGATTACCGGATCGGCGGGACTCGTTGGTTCCGAGGCTGTTACCTACTTCGCCGACTTAGGAATGGACATCGTCGGAATCGACAATGGCATGCGTGCTGCGTTCTTTGGTCCAGAAGCATCCACTCGGTGGGTCCGCGATCGTCTTTCCGCTCAGGTCCCTCGCTACGTGCATCATGACGTCGACATTCGCGACTCCGACGCCATCGCAAGTATTTTCGTGCGCTACCGGCGCGACATCGCCTTAATCATTCACGCCGCAGCTCAGCCGTCCCACGATTGGGCGGCGACAAATCCTCCGGTCGATTTGGCCGTAAACACGAACGGGACTTCCGTTCTGCTTGAAGCCGCGCGCCAACTCGCTTCCGACGCGGTCTTCATCTTCATGTCCACCAACAAGGTGTACGGCGATACTCCCAATCAACTTCCGCTCGTCGAGCTCGAAACCCGCTGGGAGTTGCAGCCTTCGCATCCCTACGCCGCAAGAGGTATCCCCGAGTCGATGTCCGTGGACCGCACCATGCACAGCCTCTTCGGCGTTTCAAAACTTGCGGCGGACCTTCTCGTCCAGGAATATGGCCGCTACTTTGCCATGAAGACCGCTTGCTTCCGCGGTGGTTGCCTTACCGGTCCCAATCATTCCGGTACGCAACTCCATGGCTTCCTGGCGTATTTGATGAAATGTGCCGTAACCGAAGCTCCGTACACGATTTTTGGCTACAAGAAAAAGCAGGTCCGCGACAACATCCACAGCGCCGACCTCATTCGTGCTTTCCACGAATTCTTCAAGAACCCGCGTGCCGGAGAGGTCTACAACATTGGCGGAGGCCGCGACAGCAACTGTTCCATGCTCGAAGCCATCGCGCTCTGCGAGAACATCACTGGCAAAGAACTCCGCGCCAAGTACGTCGAAGAAAACCGCCGCGGCGACCACATCTGGTGGATCAGCGACCTGGCGCATTTTCAGGAGCACTATCCCGGTTGGAAACTGAAGCATGACGTACCAAACATCCTGCAGGAAATCTTCGAACTCAATCTCGATCGTTGGAGCGACAGATGCTTAACGCTGGCAAGCGAAACGTACTCGGCATCTTGATCAGCGTTGCCGACTATGAAGGCGCAGTGGACGCGATCGCTCGCGCTGCGCGAGAACGAATCGGCACCGCAATTTCCGCGCTTGCCGTTCACGGCTTAATGACTGGCGTGTTCGACCGCGAACAAAAATTCCGCCTCAATCATTTCGATTTGCTGGTTCCTGATGGCCAGCCCGTCCGATGGGTTCTGAATTGGCTGTACCGCGCTGGCCTTCCAGATCGCGTCTACGGTCCGAATTTGACGCTCAGGGTCTGCGCTCGCGCTGCGCAGGACGGTCACCCGGTTTTCTTCTATGGCAGCACGGAGGAAGTTCTCTCCTCGTTGCGGCGCAATCTTGAAGCCAAGTTCCCAAGTTTGATGATCGCGGGAATGGAGCCCTCAAGGTTCCGTTGCCTCCGCCAAGAGGAAAAGGTTGAACTTGCCGCTCGCATACGGGCCTCGAAGGCAGCCATCACCTTTGTTGGATTGGGGTGCCCTCGACAGGAAGCCTTCGCCTTCGAATTCCGCGACCATCTTCAAATGCCCACATTGGCAGTCGGTGCCGCCTTTCCGTTTCTGGCCGGGATCGTTCCGCAAGCTCCCGGTTGGATGCAAGATGCCGGCCTCGAATGGCTTTTCCGATTGGTAGCGGAGCCCCGTCGACTCTGGCGGCGTTATCTTTTCCTTAATCCTGCTTATCTATTTTTGGTCGCCTTGCAGGCATTTGGAATCTCACGGTTTTCCACCGAAGGGCGCTCGCCAACCCACGAACTTCTTTACGGTTAACGTCAGCGACGACAAATGAGCGCACTAAAAATCAGCACCGAGCACGATCGAGTACAACTAGCATGGAATCAAAAAACCACTGACCAGCTCACTTTCCAAACAATTTGCGACCTGCGCGAACTCGAATCCATACGCAAACTGTGGATGTCTTGGCAGAAAACTCGCGATTCCGATATCGACTTCTTCTCCGGCATGGTTCGCTCCAGAGGCGGCGGCTGCAGTGCTCACGTTATTGTGCTCCTTAGGAATGGCCGACCGGATGCCCTGTTGGTAGGGCTGAGAGAACGCAGGAAAGTTCCCATCAAAATCTGCTCCGTTGCAATTATCCAGCCCGAGCTTGAGGTACTGGAGTTCGTCCACGGGGGCCTGCTAGGCAATAACTCGATTGAGAACTCCACGGCGTTCGTCCGAACAGTGATGAAGTCACTTGCGAAAGGCGCCGCCGACTTGGCTCTTTGGGAGCATCTCGACGCGCAGTCCGCTTTGCATCTCATTGCTACTAAGTTGCCGAGTATTGGATTGCGAGATCATTGCCGCAAGCTGAGAAGCCATTGGTTCCTGTACCATCCGAAGGACATGGAAGCGTTCCTTAAGAGTCTGGGGCCGGGCCAACGTTCCAAATTGCGCCGCAAGTACAAGAAATTTTCCGACACTTTCGCTGGCAGGATCGACGTCCGCAGCTTCCAATCGGTCACAGAACTCGATGAAGCCGTGCGTGACATGGAGGAGATCGCGCGGAATTCCGTCAAGCGGCAGCTCGGGTTCGGCTTTTTCAATACTCCTCGGGCGCGAGATCAATTGTTTGTCGAGGCGGCACACGGTTGGCTCCGCATCTTCATCCTTTACGTCGATGGTCTGCCGGTGTCGTTCTGGAAGGGTACCCTCTACCAACGCTGTTTGTACGCGGATCATGTAGGATTTGATTCGGCCTGGTCCGAGTTCTCGCCTGGAATTTTTCTTTTTCTCAACGTCATCGAGCGTCTTCGGGACTCGGATATTCAGGTGATCGATTTCGGAACCGGTACAGGCCAGTTTTACCAGTCCTTCGCAAAGGTGCAACGCCCCGAAGCGCGCGTCCGGATTTTCGCTCCTAAATTCCGTGCGCTCCGATTGAATCTCGGACACACTTTGGCGCACTACACCACATTGTTGATTCAAAGCACTTCCTGCTTGGACTGGGCGCGAAAAGCTGTATGGAAAGTGCGCAAATCCGCGCTCGCGCCAGTCTCCCCCAGGCCATCTGAGTGCGACTCCGTGAAGTCGCCCGCTGCCGTTCTCTATGGCGAACGGCGTTAGGCCGCCAGACTCTGATTCAGAGGCGCGGGTTTCAGCTTTATTGCTCCGTAGCATGACTGGAACGCTTCACCTGTGCGTCTCGGTGAAAGGTGGGCTTGCTATGTCCCTCGCTCGCTTCACTCGGAATGATAGTCCTATTTGTGGATTCGCAGAGCTACTGGTGTCTTCGCTTTTGCCCATCATTGCGCTTTTGGCAGTGCTGGTCCCTCGTGCGGACGCTCAAAGCGACTTCACCATCGTCGCTCTGCCTGATACCCAATACTATTCTGAAACCTACCCGCAGACCTTCACCGCGCAGACCCAGTGGATCGTAAACAACGCCTCAACCTTGAATATCCAGGCGGTAGTCGGCCTCGGCGACATCGTGCAAACCGCCACCAACGCCTGGGAATATCAAAACGCCGATGCTTCTATCAAATTGCTCGACAATGCCAAGATTCCTTACTTCCTGGCCATCGGCAATCATGATTATTCCAATAGTGACGATGCAAGCGGGCGAACCTCTGAGACCACCAACTTTAACGCTTATTTTGGTCCGTCCCGCTACCAGAGCTACCCGTGGTATAAGGGCCAGTTTCCGCCCGGAAGCAACGAAAACTTCTACGGCATCCTCACCATTAACGGTACGCAGTATCTTTTTCTCATGCTCGAGTTTTATCCCCGTGACATCGCTCTCGCTTGGGCCCAGTCCATCATGGCCGCAAATCCCGGCGCCGAAGTCATCCTCGTGACCCATGCCTATATGTATAAAGACAGCACTCGCGTCTCCCTCTGCGACGACATCAACGCGCAAACCTACAACGTCGGTGCTGACAACGACGGCGAGTCTCTTTGGAAAAAGTTCGTCAGCCAGTCCAGCCAAATCAGTCTAGTGCTCAATGGCCACTTTGCGTACACCGACTCCACCAACGAAGGCGTGGGACGACAAACTGAATTGGGAGTGAACGGCAACGTCGTCAATGAAATGTTGTCGGACTATCAGGAAATGACCAACGGTGGGAGCGGCTACCTCAGAATTCTTACCTTTCATCCCTCGCTCAACACCATCGACGTCAAAACCTACTCTCCAACTTTAAATTCCTATCTCACCGATTCCGGCAATCAGTTCACTGTGCCATGGCATAGCACGGGTTCACCGCAAAGCGGAGCGGGCACAGTGGCCGGCCAAGTCAAAAACACGAGTTGCAGTGCAATTTCTGGCGCGACGATTTCGAACGGCAGCACCTCGACCTCCAGCGACTCCGGCGGCAACTTCACACTAAACATGACTGCACCAGCCGCTTACTCGCTTATCGCTCAAAAGAGCGGCTATTCCCCAGTCTCGGACAACCTGAATGTCTGGGTCGGGTATCCCGCTTTCGTCAAGTACTTCTTCTCGACGCAATCACCGGGATCACTCTCCGGCACCGTAACTAGCTCTTCTGGGTCTGCCATCGCCAACGCCACCGTCTGGTACAGCGGCGGAACCGCGAAAACCGATTCCAACGGCAACTATAGCTTTTCAAATGTTCCTGTCGGGTCCTACACTGTCAGTGGATCTCAGGTTGGGTACCAGTCCGCGAGCAATCAAGATGTCTCCGTCACTTCTGGGAGCAATGCGGTTTCCAACCTGGTCCTGACGGCGACATCCACTGGAACTATTTCCGGCATCGTCACCAACACGTCAGGCGCCGCGATCGTCGGCGCGATCATCTCCTACAGTGGCGGCTCCACAACCGCAACCACAAACTCCGCCGGCAGCTATACTTTGACGGTTGCTCCAGGCACCTACAGCGTCACTGCTTCCGCCTCCGGATACTTGGCTTCGCCTCAGCCCAATGTCAGCGTTGCCCCGAATTCGACCACCACTCTGAATTTCGCCCTGACTCAGTCTGGAACCATTTCCGGAACGGTGGCCAATTCCGCTGGCACTGGCGTTGCCAATGCAACCGTCTCGTACAGTGGCGGCTCTGCTAGCGCAACCACGAATTCCAGCGGCGCATACACCCTCGCGGTCGCTGCGGGTACTTACAGCGTCACCGCGTCCGCTGCCGGCTACCAGAGTACAACTCAGTCGAACGTAACCGTCTCCGTAGGCACAACCACCACTGCCAACTTCAGCCTGCCGCAATTAATCGGTACCATCTCCGGTACCGTCACCAACTCTACCGGCGCGGCAATTTCCGGTGCCACGGTCGCCTACAGCGGCGGCTCCACAACCGCAACCAGCAATGCTGCCGACAGCTACTCCCTAAGTGTCGCTCCGGGTACTTATAGCGTGACCGCCAACGCTACCGGCTACCAGAGTGCTACCCAATCGAATGTCACCGTCACCACCGGCAACACCACTACCATCAACTTTAGTCTCCTGCAAACGGTCGGCATTGCCATGGCCACAGTACAAGCCGCGGATAAATTCCAATCCAGCCAGACTTCGTTGTCCCTCGCCTATCCGCTCACGCCCACGGCAGGCAACACGCTGATCGCGGTCGGTATCTCTTCCGGTGTCACCGGAACCACCTTAACGGTATCGGACAACAATCATCAGACCTGGCAGTCCGCGTATAGCTATGTCACCAACCCGAGCACCAACGGCCAAGTGAAAGTGTGGTACGTCAGCAACTGTGTCGGGCAACCGACCACGGTCACCGTTTCCATCGGCTCCGCCAGCCACAACATCCATATGCAAATATTCGAAGTGAGCGGCTTGGCAAGCGCTCCAGTCGATGCTACCGGCACCGCCGATAGCGGTTCTGCCTCTGTCTCAACTCAGACCGTCACCACCACCAGCGCCGTCACACAAGGGCAGCAGTACTCTCTGGCGACTTCCTGGACCTGGAACTGTAGTAGCTGCGCTCCCGCCATCACCAAGGACCCCAACTACACAATTCTTCTACAGTCTCCCAATCCGAGTGGCGGTGACTTCGTACTCAGCCAAGCCCGGATACAAAACGTCGCCACCGGTACGCAAAGCGCAACCTTCGCCAGCTCAATCACCTATGAGTACGCATCCGTTCTCATCACCTTAAAAGGCGGCGCTGGAAGTTCGAACGGGGCCATCTCCGGCAGTGTGACTGACTCGACCGGTGCGCCCATCGCCAATGCGACTGTTTCCTACAGTGGTGGTTCGACGACTGCGACCACGAATTCGAGCGGCGCGTATACCCTAAGCGTGGCTCCGGGCACGTACAGTGTGATTGCCACTGCGACCGGCTATCAGAGCTCCACTCAATCGAACGTCACCGTGACTTCCGGTGCCAGCACTGCCATCAACTTCAGCTTGTCTCAAACTGTTGGAACAATCTCCGGGACTGTAAGCAACTCGACCGGCACAGCAATTGCCAACGCCACTGTCTCCTATAGCGGCGGTTCGACCACCGCAACGACGAATTCCAGCGGCGCCTATACCCTAAGTGTCGCTCCCGGCACTTACACTGTGACTGTCACCGCAGCCGACTACCAGCCTTCCGCTCAATCGAACGTCACCGTCATACTTGGTACCACCACCGCCAACTTTAGCCTGACTCTAACGCCGGGAACGATCTCCGGAACCGTTACCAGCTCCACCGGCACAGCGATTGCCAACGCCACCGTCTCCTACAGCGGTGGTTCCACAACCGCGACCACAAATTCCAGCGGTGCCTATACCCTAAGCGTTGCGCCAGGCACTTACAGCGTTACCGCCACCGCCACCGGCTATCAGAGTTCGACTCAGGCAAACGTCTCCGTCACTGCGACCACAACCACGACGGTCAACTTTAGCCTGACTCAGACGCCAGGAACGATCTCCGGGACCGTTACGAGCTCCACCGGTACAGCGATTGCCAACGCCACCATTTCCTACAGTGGCGGCTCCACAACCGCGACGACAAATTCCAGCGGCGCCTATACCCTAAGCGTCGCTCCCGGCACCTACAGCGTCACTGCCACCGCTGCTGGCTATCAGAGTTCCACTCATGCAAATCTCACCGTTACCGCTGGCACCACCTCGACCGTAAACTTTAGCTTGGTGCGATCGGCCGGAACGATTTCCGGAACGGTGACCAGCTCAACCGGCGCAGCAATTGCCAACGCCACTGTTTCCTACAGCGGTGGCTCTGCAACGGCAAACACGAATGCCTCAGGTGGATATACTTTGAATGTCGCTCCGGGTACCTACAGCGTCACCGCTTCCGCTGCCGGCTACCAGAGTGCAACTCAATCGAACGTAACCGTCTCCGTAGGCACAACCACCACTGCCAACTTCAGCCTGCTGCAATTAATCGGTACCATCTCCGGTACCGTCACCAACTCTACCGGCGCGGCAATTTCCGGTGCCACGGTCGCCTACAGCGGCGGCTCCACAACCGCAGCCAGCAATGCTGCCGGCAGCTACTCCCTAAGTGTCGCTCCGGGTACTTATAGCGTGACCGCCAACGCTACCGGCTACCAGAGTGCCGCCCAATCGAATGTCACCGTCACCACCGGCAACACCACCACCGCCAACTTCAGTCTGACGCAATCAGTCGGCACTGCCATGAGTACGGTACAAGCCGCGGATAAATTCCAATCCGGCCAGACCTCGCTTTCCCTCGCCTATCCGCTCGCGCCCACGGCGGGCAACACGCTGATCGTGGTTGGTATCTCTTCCGGCGTCACCGGGACCACCTTGACGATATCGGACAACAATCACCAAACGTGGCAGTCAGCGTATGGTTATGTCACCAATCCGAATACCAACGGCCAAGTGAAGGTGTGGTACGTCAGCAATTGTGCCGGTCTGCCCACGACGGTGACCGTGGCCATCGGCTCCGCCAGCCACGTTATTCACATGCAGATCTTCGAGGTGAGCGGGCTGGTAAGCGCGCCGGTCGACGTTACCGGCAGCGCCGATGGTGGCTCCGCTTCGATCAAAACACAAACCGTTACCACCAGCAGCGCCGTCACCCAAGCCCAGGAATATTCTCTGGCGGCTTCCTGGACCTGGAACTGTAGCAGCTGCAATCCCGCCATCACCAAGGATCCCACCTACACCATGCTGCTACAGTCGCCCGACGCCAGCGGCGGCGATCTGGTATTTACGCAAGCCCGGGTCCAGAGCGTTGCCAGCGGCAAACAAAGCGCTACTTTCACTAGTTCGAAAAATTATCGCTACGCATCCGTTCTGATCACTTTCAAATGAGGCTCGCTGCCAGCGCGCGTCTTTACCCCAGGGCCTCTAGCATCGCGGCAGGCTGATGTTATTCGAATACGGTGAGGTCGCCACGCAGTTCTTGGGTTGGGGTGGAATGGGAGGTGGCTCGAAGACGACGGAAGTAGGAGTTAAGAATCTGTCCGCTGCCTCATCAAAAGTATTTCCGCTAAGGATCACTGGCCCGCATCCGCCTCCATCCCAATATCCGGAATGTGTACCATCCGGCTTGAGTGCATCCGCGATGTTATAGGAGGCCGTTACCGGTCCGCACGGAGCTTTATATTGCTTCCAAACCTGCAGAGCCGTATTCCCACCTCCCGCAATCGGATTCGTGTTGTAGATCTTGTTGCCAGTCACCACCTGATTGCTGCCATCCGCGATGCCAATACCGCACTGTCCGGTGCTCAGCACTCGATTCCCCAGAAATTGCACGTTGTTTGCCCTGTCATCGGCGATCAAGCCGCAGCCGGAACGGCTGTGTCCTCCGGTTATAAAGTTGTCCCCCGCCGTAATCGTGTCACTCATTCCGAAATTGATCGAGTCTTCCTGATTTTCCGGATATAGATATTTCCCCGTGTCCGTGCTGGACAAGGCGTAGTTGTTCCTTGCTGTAACTTCGCTGCAGCCGTTGTAGCACTGGAAGTTCTGCCCTCTAGGTTTCGGGCCCCGCGGATTCAACAGGAAATTTCCTATCACGCTGATTCTCGCAACCCCCAAACCCTCAACGTTTGACTCGCCGTAGGCAATCACATTCCCCTGCGCCAATATGTCCTTGGAGCCGTTATGGGCATAAATCCCGTCGTTCTCGTCGCAACATCCCGGGCTGAGCGTCTCGGTATGAATATAGCTGTCGTAGATATTGATCCCGCCGCTTTTGGAAATCTCGATGCCGCTGCCGCCACACGGACCGATCTCCACATTCTGTATGGTTACATTCGCGGCTCCAACAATGGTTACGCAGTTGCCGGTCTTGGAAGTGATTTTCAGATTCTGAAATGTCTGCCCGTTATTCGCGCTGGTAATCAGTAATGTGCCAGACGGATCTCTGCTCAAAGGCGCAATGAATCTAGTGCTCTTGTAAGCTGCATTACGTGGGCCCAGAAAACTTACTGCGGACTCGGTCGCCGTTCGAATTCGAAAGAAGTCCGCCCGAAGGGGCATATTCGCCGTTGCTAGCGTAAAGCTGATCAAGCTCAGCGCAGATGCTAGCATTTCCAATAGGCGACTCTTATTATGAAAGATTATGTACATAACGTTTAAAAGACATGACCATGACCAGAGTTGGCAGTCCCGCATTCGCGCGCAGAATCTCCTTTGAGATCGGTGACAGGATTATATATAAATCCTGTCGCCCGCCCTGGACTGAAACTAACCTGCACCCTCTGATTTAATCCAGCCAAAGCGTAGCTTCTCCGGTTATAAAAAGACAAGAGAGGCTCCATCGGAAGGGTCGATTCAATGAACAACAAATAGTGACGATATTGAAGGAGGCCGATGTCGGCGTGCCGATCGGAGAGTTGCGCCGACGCCTGGAAGTGAGCGAGGGGACTTTGGATCGCTGGAAGACCAAGCGCGGGGGATTAGAGCATAACGAGGCCCGAGGGAAAACCGATCCAGAACGCTTATATCGAGAACTTCAACGGTGAGTTCCGGGACGAATGTCTGAATCAGAACTGGTTCGTGGGTTTGGCTGATGCTCAGCGACTCATCGATACTTGGAGAATCGACTACAACACTGCGCCAGAATTGCGCTAGGAAAGGAAGAGTCAGGGTGAAGTCATCGCATCACTTTATTTTTCGATTATTCCTGAGAACGGGTGTTCAAAATACTTGGCTAGTGAGGCCAACTGTTTCTCGCACAAATCAGCTCGCATAGATCATTCAAGAACAGCCGGGCCTGACGGGCAATACGTGGAGGCGTTTTGCCTTAACCGCACGCTGATTTTATGAATGCTGGTTGCTTCTGCATAAGTTCTACGACTGAACCGCTGCGAGGTTCTGTCCTAAAACATTCGAGCCTCGACGCAAAACAGTAAGACCCTGGATTTGCAGAACTTACCTGTAGCCGCTGTCCTCTAAATGTAAAGATGATTCCCGGAACCCAAGTGCAAAACCGCAGTTATTGGAAAAAATGGAAAAGGAGGCGGCTGTGTAAGTGCTTGAAAAGAATGGAGCGGCCTATCGGAATCGAACCGACACCTGAACCTTGGCAAGGTTCCGTACTACCACTATACTAAGGCCGCTCAGACTCAATTATTTATAACACGCCTGCAC
>Ga0137391_10000992_pt1 | contig 20368 bp, 16 predicted proteins | sample 15con2h24BmetaG_FD_101399 | JGI IMG/M metagenome (GOLD analysis project Ga0137391, IMG submission 101399) | Vadose zone soil microbial communities from Angelo Coast Range Reserve, California, USA - 15con2h2.4B metaG | ecosystem: Environmental > Terrestrial > Soil > Vadose zone > Saprolite...
GCCAAAGTGCGGGTCAACTCGTAATACGCTGCCGCAGGTGGAAGTCCACAGCCTACGGAGCGCTATGACCGTTGCAGTGGAGCACGCCCAGATAGGCGCTCCACGGCCCGACCGCATCACGATACTGGTGAGCCATCACACGGGAGAGTTGATGCAAATGCGTGAGGTCGTGAACGGCCCATGTGGCCAGGAGTTGCGAAAGCGTCACCACTCCCAGCTCTGGATGCCTTCCTCGGCGGGTCAAGTCCTCCGGCTGTAAATTCAGCGCCCGCAGCGCGGCTAGGTTTTCTTTGCGCAGGCGGGCGAACTCGTCCAACAGTTGCTCCAGCGACTTGCCTTGACTTTCTTTCGCCTGCGCAAAGCGGTCAAAAGGATCAAATGGCCGCGCTTCGCCGTGCTCCAGGATGATCCGCGCGCGCGGCATCCAGTCGGTGCGCTCCCCGACGATCAGGTGCCCCACGATGTCGTATGCGCTCCAGGTGTCGTTCCCTTCGTTACTGCCTCCGTCGTTGCTGCGTCCTTCGTTGCTGTGCACCCAGAGGTCGGGCAGCCCGCGCAAAAGCGCATTTAACGTTGCGGGAGTGCGGGTGAGAACCGCGATAACTTCGGAGAGGTTGGATTTCGTCACGGTTGCCATGTCTTCGTAGATGCACGGTTGGCGCTTTCGATTGATTTTGTATTCCGCCGGGTTGCGTTAGATCTCGCCGCCAGCGCGTCCGCCGGAGTCCGGTGGTTTACACGGCCAGAACGGCCGGGCTGAACCTGTGCCGATTCGGGGAAACTGCGGGCCGGTGGCATCGTTTGCGAATCGGGATCCGCCGACCACTGGGCTGCCGTATGTTGGTGTGCCGGTGCTGCTCTGGCTTGGGCTCAGATGATCACGCACCTCAACACCACGCGGACGCCGTGATTCCAAGGGTAACCGGGCGCGGCGCGCAAATCGCACGCTGCCACTACAGTCCATTAGAGGACTCGAAGGTGTCCCTTCGCCAGCCAGGACCCGCAACTTAAGTGACCTGTCTTTCTTCCAGTCCCGGCTTACAGTTCGCTCAGCCACTTCTTACTCCGCCCATGCGGAAACCCCAACCATAACTGGAGGAGTTCCATGAAGAAAGTGTTTACGACTGGCAAAGCGTTCGCGCGAGCACTTGCAGGAACGATGGTGTTGTCAATCCTGATGACGGGTCTGACGTTTGCCCAGACCGCGAGTTCCAAGGCAACAGCAGCGATCAGCACAGCGGTAGGCTGCACCAGCAGCGGCACTACGAATATCGGAGATACGCTCCCGGTGACCTGCCACGACATATTTAGTGGCGCCTCCGTGTCTGTAACGGCGGACAACTTTGTGCAGATCATGACCACCACAATGAAGGTATCGAATAGTCAATCTCTGTTCGTTACACCATCACTGGTCACGGGACTCTACACCAACACTAAAACCAAAACTTCCTCTGGCGGTTGTCCTCTGCGACCGCTGAGGGTGGTGTATTTCTACGGGTCGTGCTGAGAGATCCCAATACCGGTGCGGTGGTTCAGATAGCGGATCCGATAGCCGACTGCACCGATCAAATCCTGGGATGTGTCAAGGATACGAACGGTGATTACGGTGTGGTGCTCGATTCGCGGGTCCAGACCCTGAGCCAGACGCTGAGCAACTGCGTAGTCACGATTTCGGGGACTACGGCCGGCAGTTGCAATTTCGACTCGACGCTGCAACTTGTTCTTCAAACTACCAGTGCCCATAGTTTCAGCTTCATCTTTCCCAACGTCGGGGTGGGAACGTACACCATCTCGGTCGAGAGTGCGGTCAACACCAGCGCAACCGTCAGCGGTAGTGGGACATCGATCGCTGGAGCTGCCTATGGCCTGGGCTCTTTAACCGCCGAGAGCGTAAGAATGGTTCACGACTTCTCGTTCTAGCCGTCCAACAAGCACCGGCTGAAGGACTTCCTTGTTTGAAGGAAAAGTCATTGCCCTCAACCCGCCGAAACAGCAGATGGACTGTCTCGGCGGCGGTTTTTTATAAATCGCCGCGACGGTCGTACGCAGAGGCAGGGGCTGACGATGATTCGATGCAGCCGAGATGTGTGCGCCCAAGCGACGGACAAACTGGAAGTTGTCCGTCTGAAGTGACCCTCGTCTAAGCCGGAGATCGCAATTGTCGACGGGATCAGGCCATCGCCAGTCATCGCGACATACGCTAGGAGTGTGTCTCTGTCCTGCCTTCTGCTCCGTCATCTTCCCACTCCGTGTCGCACGCATGGCAACGCCACGCCGGTCGCTGCACGGGCACGGGCATGCGGAGGAATGCGCTCATGTAGGCGATGGGACGGTCCAACTCCTGGAAGTTCACATCCAGCGACTGGCACTTGGGACAGCGTGGCTGCTCGTAAAGTCCGACGCCTTGCACGTAGAGACCTTCGAGAATCGGCTCATCGAGAAGTTTCTGCGCGTTCTCTGCATCCACGGCGCGCACATTCAGCTTGATGCCGCCAATGAAATTTGAAATGAACCAGTCGAGGCGCACTAAGTTGTCGTCGGCCAGAAAACATTCAATGCCCGCCGACTCCAGACTGCCCTTCGCCAACAGCGCCTCCGGCAGATCGCGAAACTGCCGGATGGTCACCAGCTCCAGCAGCTCCAGTTCTTCGCGATTTTCGGACGCTTCTTCTTCCAGAAGCTCCAGGTCACGGCGGTCGAGTTCGTCGTCAAGCGCCTCCCGTGCAACCTCGGTCAGCGACTCCGGACGCCGTGCCAGGTTTTGCAACTCCGCATTGGTCATGCCCGCATAGGTTTCCGCCAGCCGCTGCCGCTCTTCTTGGGGATCGAGGTGATTCACGTTGCCCAAGGATACTTCGGCACGTCGCACGCCGCCAACTGCCCGGTAGTGCCGGATTGCCGCGGATCTGCTCAGAACATAGCCCCAGCTAGGAAGGTCCTTCCGGTTGCCTGACACCGTTTCCATCGTCTTCCCACTCTGCCCGGCAGGCATGGCATCGCCAGGCGCTGCGATGAAACGGCATCGGCACGCTTATTGCAAGGCTAAGGTAAGCGGCAGGGTCTAGTTCTCGGAAATTCACATCGAGCGATTGACACTTCGGACACCACGGTTGCTCATACTCGCCTATGCCTGTAACGTCGAAGCCTTCCGGAATTGGCTGGTCCAGAATTCCGATCGCTTCCTCAGCATCTTCACGATTTACTTGCAGCTTGATCCCGCCCATCAGGTTCGACCAGAACCAGTCCAGCCGTATTACGTTGTCATCTACTAGAAACGCTTCAATCCCAGCCGAGTCAAGTCGGCGTCTCTCCTGGTCGGGATCAATTCTCGCCATGGCGGGAAATCATACTTCAGTTCGGAGACTCACGGTTAAGCAAACGCGAAGAATTCGGTCCACCGTCCAGACTGGGGGCTTGAGGTGAGAGGAACTCTACGAACTGCCTTCAGCACAGTCCGCGCGCATGCGAGAGCCCGTGCTGGAGGACTGCTGGCGATCAGCAGTTCAACCAGAACGGCGCTGGCCAGGCCCTCATTGGTAAGAGATGGTCAAATTGTCCAAGTACACTTTATACGGATCCTGCCGGTCATTGCCGTCCATCTGATAGTTAATGGTCACGCCATACCACCCCGGCGATGAACCATGGCCAAAGGTCCAGTTAAGGTTGCTCGTCTGCCCATTCATCGTGATGGACTGATACACCAAGTGATCGTCCGATGTCCGTTGCACTTTGATCGTCAGATGGTTCCAGGAACCGTCGCTGGGGTGGCAGGGAATGCCCGTCGGGGTCCAGCGGTTGTTCTGGTTGTCCCAAACGTCCCATTCGTTTCCGCCGGCGATGCGGCATTCGTTGCCAAAGATGAAGCCCATACCATTGAAAAACTGATTAATGTCGAACTCCAGGGCCTGCGAAAGGCTCAGATTGTCTCCGTAGAAGTACACGTCGTAAGTGAAGTTTTGGAGCGTCGGAACCAGAGTCTGATTGGCGTCAGGCACGCCTTGTGACGAAGCCGTACCGATTAACGGGTTGTTCCACAGGGCGTCAGAGTACGGAGTACTGCCTCCGATCCAAAATACGGTGGCCTGCCCGCTCATCGAAGGCGACCCAATCCCTTGAGTCATAGAGAAGGCGACGCCATTGCAGGGAGAAGGAGAACAGTCAACAAAGTTTGGCGGTCCCTGTCCGAATTGGCTCCAGCCACCGCTGTGCTGCACGTTCGAGAACGAGCTTGCTCCGCTCTGCCCGGCGGGGGGTGCCGGAGCGGGTGGTGCTGGATTATTTGAGACCGTGATTTGCAAGGGCTGCTGTTTGGATAATCCCTTGGAATCTGAAACCGAGACGGCGAAACTGAAGGTTCCACTTGCGCTGGGAGTCCCGGAAATGGTTCCGGACTTGTCGCCGAGGAGCACGCCTTGGGGCAGTGCACCCGACGCGATAGAAAAAGTGTAAGGGGCGGTCCCGCCCGCTACGGTGACGGTTGCGTTGTAATTCGAGCCTACGGATGCGGGAGGAAGCGTGGCCGAAATGGTCAGGTTAGGAGTTGAATTGCTTCCTGAGGTATTTGTCGGAGTAGTACTTCCGGGAGCCGAGGCGCCACATGCGTTGAATAAGAGAAGCCATGACAGAACGGTCATCAAAGCCGTGCAGTGGAAAAAAAACGTACGATTCGCGTACTCTTTTTGCGCCGAACAGGGTAAACGGGACAACATCTATCCACCTCTCCAAAAAGGGTTGGGAGGACACTCGGCAGGAGAGTCCTTTGAGTTGGAATTTATCCAGCTTGAGACGAACTACCAGATAACCAACAGCCAGAGGGAAGTGCTGGGAGCAGCGAGCACCCCATTTATTCGCAGACGTTCAACGCGCGGCGCTTGCGTAACGCAAAAAACAAACCTCCGGCTACTGTAGATCGGGATCAAATGACCGAGAGCTACTGGGTTCAAATGCGAGAGGTATATTGAAAATAGTATAGCTAGAACGCCATTTTATTCCAAAACAAAAAAGGCTTTTTTAGAGCGGCATGGGGGATGACGCGTGGACTTGAAAGCCTGGCCCGTATTTAATTCAGGGTGGCGGGACGAAAAGCAAACGGCCCGCAAGTTCAAGAACCTGCGGGCCGTCCGGTGGACTGTTTGGAATTGACCAAAGAGGTGGTCACTCTACGTGGCCTCTACGGCAACTCCCGGGTCTGGATTGACGCCGCGAACTCGGATCAAACATCGAAGTCCGAAGCCCCCGCGCGACCTGACGCAGGATGAAGCCAATCCCGTACTCACCGGCTAGTGTGCGGGCTGTAGCTCCGGCGCGACGTTCATTGTTACCGCGCTCCGAAGCCCCGCTTAGAGCGACCAGCTCTAAGTCTCAGCCACCTCACCTGGTCTTTGGATACGTCTACTACTGCCATCAGAACTTGTCATCCGACCACCTCCTTTCCGGTGTAATTGCAGATTAGTACGGAATCCGCAAGTCGTCAACCGGCACGAAAGCGGGTGCTTCCCATGTAACGTGAGCAACACCCAAAGTCTACTTGCTCTCCGGAGACAGCGTCCAACGCAGGCCCGCAGAGATCGTCCGGCTGTAGTACTCGCGCTGGATGGGGAACCGCTCGGCACCGTTGTAGAAGCCGAAGACTTCGTTGTTAAGGTTAAGCATAGAGACGACGGCCTGCAATCCGTGCCCGCGTGGAATCCAATAGCTGACTTGAGCGTCCACTTGGGTGTGTGGATAGAGGTATGTATCGCCGGCTGGACCTTTGTCCGGGGCCCCGGCGTAAGACCAGATGTACCCATCGTTATGCGTCAACCCCATGCGTGCCGAAAGCCCCTTCTTATCGTAAGTTACATCGAAGTTCCAGTTGTTTGGGGCTGTGCGTACCAGGGTCGGATGGTCGGTGCGTTCGCCGATGGCGACAGGGAAGCTCGCCCGCGAAGCCGTGTAGCTGTAGTTTGCCCTCACTCCCATTCCATTCAACCCACCTGGCAGGAAAGACAGACGTTGTTGCCACGCTGCCTCGAAGCCCGTAATGTGCGCTTTCGGACCGTTAATCAAGGTCGCTTCCGTGGCCGACTGGAAAGGCACAGTGACCGAGTAGATTGGGTCCGTCAGGGCCTTGTAGAAAACCCCGGCTTGAATCAGACCCAGGGGCTTCAGGTAATGTTCTACCAACAAGTCGAAACTCTGAGCGTGTGTTGGCTTGAGATCCGGGTTTCCCTTGGAAAATTCTGGATTGGATGTGGGGTCGTCAATAAAATACGGGGCAATGTCGCCGAAATTAGGCCGGGCTATGCCCATCCCGTAGGATGCCCGCAAAATCGTGTCAGAGCCGAACCGATACTGGGCTTGCACGCTGGGAAAGGCGTTCACATAGCTGTTGGCGGACGTCTGCGGGATGGCAGGAGGCACAAAATTTCCGGAAGAATCCAGGTTGAGCTTGTTCGCAAGAAGCGAATCCTGTGTCGATTCAATTCTCACACCGGCTTGCAACCTCAACTTTCCGAAGCTGATCGTGTTCATCACGTATCCGGCCCAGATGCGTTCGCTGATATCGAACGCGTTCTGGAGGTTGTAGGTAGTGTTCGGGCTTGTCCCTCCACCTTGCACCGCAGCCAGAACCTTGGTGAATTGGATCACCGGCCCGTAAGTATAGTTCCCGAAATAGTAGTTGTTGTCCCTGAAGTTGCTTAAGAACTGGCTCATCAGCTGACCGCCCGCTGAGTTGAATGCTTCTCTGTCGTAGCGCGAAGTTTTCCGCGCATCCCAACCTTTAAAGCCCACTTCGATAGAGCTGTAGTGCGACCCGACAGAGTACTGTTTGTTCAGGGAAATATCGCCGACTACGTCACGCTCGAAAACGCTGTCGTTTTCGGTGGATGCATAGCCGAGCGTGTATTGTGTCGGATCGTAAATATTCACCCCGTTGAGAACCGGAAACTTGGGAACGAACGGGTCTTTCGTATCAACTCCGAATGCCACGCTGTCATTGCCAGCCCCCGGACCGTCAAAGCCTGCTCGCGGGAAGCCCCCGGTGTAGTGAGCCTGTGACAGGGCGAGTTCATAAGTGATTAGAGTGCTTCGGACGGCGTGCCGCGCCCCGGCCTGCACGCTGAAAATTTGCTGTGCCGGCTTGCGATACACGTCCGTGAAACCCATACCCCCGCAGCCTTGTATGCCGCTTGTATTTGTAATCCCACAAACGTTGTTCCCATCCGCTGGATTGGTAACAAAAAAGTTGGGGTAATCTACATTGTTCACAGTTACAGGATTCGTATCGATAAAGGGCGAATAGATCCAGTCCTCGCCGTAGTCCCTGAACTTAGAGAACAGCCCACGCAAGTACACGGATGACATATCGCCGAGTTTGTAGTCCGCTTCTCCGTCAAAGCCGTAGCGCGTACGATCGTAGTGGTAGTTACGGAGATCAGCTGTGTTCGGCCCCGAGAAGGTGTTGCCATTAAACAAAGGATTGTCCGCGGGAGCGGGCTCCACATCATCAATCCCGCGCGCGTTGAAATCGTAGCTTCCACCGAACAGAAGTCCAAATTTCTTGTCCACACCGAAGCGCTGCCCTGCTGTCCCCGCAAACTGATATTGTTTCCGACCGCCACTGATGGGGGTGTACCCGCCCATTCCGAGAGCTGTCACATAAGGCCGGTCGGCGGGGCTCTTGGTCACCAGGTTCACCGAACCGCCGATGGCGTCCGCGTCCTGATTGGCCGACAGTGTCTTGCTGATTTCGACCATGTCGACGAGGTCGGCAGGAATCACGTCGAGTTTGACGTTGCGCACACCTTCGGGAGACGGCACATGAATACCGTTGATCGTCACATTGCTCAGACGCGGTTCGGTGCCGCGAATCTGGATGTACTTGCCTTCGCCCTCGTCGCGCTCCAGCGACACGCTGGGCAGCCGGCCGACGGCATCCGCGATATTCGTATTGGGCAGGCTGGTGATGACCTCGTTGGGCAGCACCTGGATAATGTTGTCGGCCGTTCTCTCAATGTTGATGGCTTCGACTTCGCCGCGCTCGCGCTCTCCGCGTACCGTGACGGTCTCGCTCTGCGTTCCGATCTGCAGCACGGCGTCCACCCGAGCCGCGGCCTCGCCGGTGACGTTCACGTCAGTGGAAAAGGGTTCGAATCCGACATAGGACACCGTAAGCGCGTACTTGCCGGGCGTGATGTCGGTAATCGTGAAGTCTCCATGACCATCAGAGACCGCACTCTTCCCCGTCGGCTGCAATTCCACGCGCGCCCCGGGGAGAACTCCTTGACTGGCGTCTGTCACGCGCCCCGTGATTGTCCCTCTGCGCTCTTGCCCAACCGCCCCGGCAACCCAAAGCACGCCGAACACCAGGAAAACCAAGAACAGAGAACGAAGGTCCCGCATAACCCACCCCCGCAAAAGATTTGAACGGATTGGTGGTTATACGAAACTTCTGTTAATGGTCTGTCAACGCAACATTAATATTTTTTCAGGTTGCACGTGGTCCAGCTTTTCGAGGGAGCTCAACCTCTGCGAATGCGACCGCGGGTCACAAACTGCGTGGCATTCTACGGTAACCCGAATGCATAGAGCGCGCTTCCCGCTGCAATTGCGACATACTCCTTCCCGTCGACCGCGAAGGCCATGGGCGAAGCGTAGACTTCTCCGCCCATCTGAAAGTGCCACAATGCCTTGCCCGACCGCGCATCAAGGGCGATGAAGTTACCTTCCGCATCACCGGTGAAGAGCAGGCCTCCGGCGGTTGAAAGCACCCCAGACCATGACGGCGATACATGAGGGAACTCCCACTTCACCTTTCCGCTCATGGGATCGATGGCGCGTAGCGCACCCACATAGGGTTCAGCCTCGTCCGAAGGAAAATATGCACTCCCGTAGTAAGCATGCCCGGCTTCGTAAGGCTGTGGGGCAGTGCTGAAGGTGTCGCACTGTTCGCGGGCGGTCACATAGAACAATCCAGTCTGTGGATCGAACGCAGGCGACATCCAGTTGGTTGCGCCGATCGCGCCCGGACACACCGTGTGGCCCTCGAGCGTGGGTGAGGCGTTCTTGTTCGCCACGGGCCGCCCCTCGGCATCTTTGCTGTCGCTCCACGTGATCTTGCCGTAAGCATTCGCCAGGACCAGCTTGCCGGTCGAGCGATCGATCACGTAGAAGAATCCGTTACGATTGGCCTGCGCGATAAGATGCTTGCCGCCGATGTCCATCATCACCGGGACTTGCGTGGCGTCCCAGTCGTGTTCATCGTGCTTGGTGTACTGGAAATACCAGTTCAGCTTGCCAGTATTGGCATTGAGTGCGAGCAGCGAGTTGCTGTAGAGATTGTCACCAGCGCGTCCCTCGCCACGGTTTGATGGCGAAGGATTCCCCGTGGGCCAGAACAGTTGATTGGTTGCTGCATCGTAAGTTCCGGTGATCCACGCCGGTGCGCCGCCAATTTTCCACGAGTCACCTTCCCAGGTTTCATGCCCCGGTTCTCCCGGTCCCGGAACGGTGTAGAACCTCCACCTGCGCGCCCCGGTTGCGGCATCATAAGCGTCGATGAAACCGCGAATGCCGTATTCGCCCCCGGAAACGCCAATCACGATCAGGTCCTTGACCGCGAGCGGCGCTGCCGTGAAGCTGTAACCGAGTTTGTAGTCGAAGGCGGCCACATCCCAGATCAAGCTGCCGGTCTTGGCGTCGAGTGCGATTACGTGCGCGTCGAGCCTGCCCAGAAAAACTTTATCCCCCAGGATGGCGAATCCTCGATTTACCCGTCCGCAGCAGGGACGAATGTCGTTCGGCAGCTGGCGCTGGTAGAGCCAGATCGGGCGTCCGGTGCGGGCATCGAGGGCAAAGGCACGATCGTCCTGGCCCGTACCGTAAAGGATTCCATCCACCACCAGCGGCGTGGTTTCGAGCTTACCTGTAGCCGCGGTCTGGTACACCCACTTCGCCACGAGCGTTCGGGCGTTACCTGTATTGACTTGATCGAGCGGACTGAAGCGGCGGCCGGCATAGTCGCCGGAATAGGTCAGCCAGTTCTGCGGTTCCTTGGCAGAGTTGAGCAGGCGCTCGAATGTGACCTGCGCAGGCGACTGGACCGCGACCGTTCCGAGCAGCACCAAGGCCAGGCAGAAGAAATTCAAGACTTGCAGAATCTTCGCCCTCGATCTCGGCGACGGTTCTCCGCAACAACCACGACTGCGGCGGTTATGCATGCCATCCACTCTCGCCCTCATTGGGCACCTATGCTGAGCAAATAAGCCACGATGTCGTCGAGATCCTTGTCGCTCAACACGGACGCGTCATACTTGGGCATCATCGACTCGCGACTCTTCTTGAATGAACGCAGTTTGTCTTTCTCCAGAAGATGAATCTGCTCGTTGGTGTCCATCATCTGGACGGTGAAATGATCTTCGTTCAAGGCCACGCCTTTGATTTCTTTTCCTTCGGCGGTCACGACCGTGATGGTTTCGTATTGTTGTGCGAATTCTTTGCTTGGCTCAGTCAGCCCCCAGGCCAACCGGCGGCTTGGATTGCGAACCGACTCTTTAATCGCCTCCACCGTCCGCGCGCCGCCGACAGCCGTCAACTCCGGCCCTAGTCGTCCGCCCTTGCCATTGACCATGTGGCACAGGGAGCAGTTAGCGTCCCCGTAAAATAGTTCTTTGCCGTGCGCGGCGTTGCCGATGGGCTGGAGGGGCGCTTTGACCTCTACACTTCGGATGTAGGTAATCAACTCCCAAATTTCATCGTCGGTCATGCCGACACCCTGGGCATTGGTTCCGTTGGCGGGCATGGCTGTGCCTGGAATTCCGTTGCTGATGATTTGAAACATGTCGGCGTCGGAGTGGGCGTGGCGTTTGTGTGCCCGCGTCAGGTCCGGACCGCGTCCTCCTCCGCGCGCGCCCAGCCCATGGCATAAGGCACAGTTAATGCGGAATTCGTACTCGCCCGCCTTCGCTGCCTTGGGATCGCCAGCTAGGGGATTGCGGTCATCGGCAGCGCAGGCCGCCGCGGCCATTATGATCACGATTGATAGCGCAGTCCAACCCTTCAGAAGAGAAAAAGAGAACTCCACGATCGTTTCTCCAGCCTTGCCACCCAAACAGAAAATGAGTAAAAGGATACCGGATATTATCACCAGGGTGGACGAGAATCGCACATGGCTCGCTTACCAGGTGTAATGCGCCGTATAGGTAATGGTCTTCTCCTCATCCGGCGCGATGGTCACCGGAAACTCTATCGTCTTGCTGTCAGTTTTGTTGAAGGGATCCGAGTGCGCCGCAATATCCCAGGTGATCCAGCGATAGAGATGCTCGACCACGCGAACCTCTACGGGTTCTTTCTTGTGATTGCGCAGCTTGATCTCAAACGTCTCATCGAGCCTTTGCCGGTTCATATCCAGCCTGTAGTCGGTGCGGCGGCGCTCCCCGGCAAGATCGAACGCATTGCCCGTGTAGACGCGCACCGTCTCATCGCGGGGGGTGTGGTCAATCACGTTTTCGCCGGTGAACTCGATTTGGCCGTCATCGTTGCGGCGATAGAAACGCACGCGTCCCTTGGGGAGAGGCATTCCCAGGTGATTGACTTCTGAATTGACGAACTCGCGCATTACCCAGATCTTTGGGTTTGATTCGGTGCCATACTCGGCATTGTTCCGAATGTTCTCGTAGTTCCAGCCGTTGTAGCGGTTGAAATCAATCTTCGCTCCATCGTAGATGTAGAGCTGTTTTGTGGAGATGTTCGACGCGCGAACAAACTCTACCTGCTTGGTCTCGCGATCGTGCAGTGTCGTAGGACGCGCCAGGGTGTAGAGGTGATATTCGTCGAAGGCTTTTTCTGTTACTGGTGGCCCCGCCATTCCCCCGACAGGGCCGGCCTTCGCAAAAACTTGAACTTGGTCATACGCCTGTCCCGGCTGAATCTTGCTTACATCACCGGCCATGAGCTTGATGCGCGCATTCTCGAAAGCCTTCCCGCTCTGGTTGTCCATGGTGACCCAGCCGACCAAGTCAACGGCGTTTCCTTTCTCGGGCGCGACGATGTTGTAGTCAGCCTCCCAGGTCAGGCCGCCGGTTACATAGGAGAACTCAGCCCGCAGCGGTCCAGATTTTTCCGCTGACAGCAGCCACTGCAAAGTTGGCTTGAGGATCGTGTCGTCGCCCAAGGCGGGGAATAGCGGGATGCCGGGCAAACCAAAGCGCACCTTGCCGTCTATCTCAATGATCGGTTGCTCGGAACCTTGAGAGTAAGCCATCTGCGCCTGGTAATACTGCTGGCCGTAGCGGCTCATCGCCATGGGATTGTGCGGAACGTAGCCGCTTCGAATAATCCGGCCTGGCACGACTTCCTGTTTGTCCCCGCGCTGCACCAGGAAGTCTATGGTTTTGCCTTCGTAGAGTGAGAGCAGCAAGGAGTCAGAAACTGGATCAGCGCGGTAGTTTTGTTCCAGCACCTGCACGGGATGCTTGCCCGTGGGGTCGCGCAGGATGACAGAGTCGGGTTCCAAGTGCATGGTGATGTCGGTGACGCGGACACTGTTCTCCCCCGCCTTGAGATCCAGCGGCAGATCCTGCCGAACCACTGCAAAGTTCTGGTTGTAGATGGTGAGTGAGGGTTGTGAAGCCTGGTCGCTGCCCAGGCAAACAGCACATAAGGCGAGAACGCAAACCGAGTGGCGCATCAGCGGTTCCTCCCCGTCGAGATGGCAACAGCCTAACGCTCTGAGAACGGGGCGGGAAGTGATCCTTGCAGTACCGGCGGATCGTTCCGATAGTTTGGGCGAACCGTGCGTCTCATCCGCAGCTGGTACCAGTTGTTAAGTTTCGCGGCAAGCTTTACTCAAGACCTTCAAGCCAGATTGCCCCGGCCGTACATGTCCAGCGGATATCTGTGAGCAGCACTCCTGGCTCCCTACACTTGAGATTCCCCCAGAAGCGGCCGATCTTCCATTAGGCTGAGGACTTTTTATCTGTAGGCGGCTAAGTTGCTGATAATTCAGGCCTTCCAGTGGAAGGCGCCGGACTGCGGCAAGCCCAGATGGGCCAGCACGCGAGAGGCAAACTCGCGGGCCATGTCATCTAAAGTGGTAGGCCGGTAGTAGAAAGCCGGGATGAGCGGAAAGATGGTCGCGCCGGCATCGGCGGCCCGGTACATATTGCGGATGTGGATTTTGTTGAGTGGCGTTTCGCGGACACAAAGCATCAGCGGACGCTTCTCTTTGAGGCAAACGTCGGCGGCGCGCTCGATCAGGTGCGATGCGACGCCGTTAGCGATACGGGCCAAGGTGCCCACGCTGCATGGAATCACGATCATGGCATCGGCAGGATAAGAACCGCTAGCCACGTTCGCCCCGATGTCGGCGTTCGACTGTTCTTTAACTTTGTAAAGCTGAATTTTGTGAAGCTGGATTTTTTGAAGCGGGACCTTGCGCGCTGACGGCTCGCCGCGCATACCGACAATCTGGCCGATGAGATTGGAGCGCCCTTTCAATCCCAATTCCTCGGCCAGGACGCGCAAGGCGCTGTCAGAGGCGATGAAGTTTACGGTCTTCACGCGCTCGTCGCGTATCACGGCAAGAAGCAGGTGCCTGAGAAAGATGGACCCGCTGGCGCCAGTAGTCGCGACCGTGAGGTTTTGCGGCGGGTGATTGGGCAAAGCGCCTCCGCGAGGCAACGCGAACGTTGCGCCGAAGTTTGGAGCATAGGGACGCCGCGCCGTAGAAGTCAAGGCGAGGCCCGGCAGGCGTTAAGTAGAAGCTAGGAGCTAGTAGCTAGAAGCTGATTTTTATGTCATCCACGGCCAATTTGCGATTGCGCCGCAACGCAGCACAGCTCACTGCGCTGGCGGGTGTGGAGCGCGAAATCCGCGCCCAGGATTCGCATGGCCGCCGCAAATATCTACGAGAGTTCAGCCATGCGTTCCGTAACTACGATTCTCTGCTCGACTCTCAGCAGATTCAGAATACCCTGCATGCGGCTGACGTAGTTCTTATCGGCGACTACCATGCTCTGCCCGCAGCCCAGCGCTATGCTGCGTCACTCATCGAGCAGCGTGCACTGACCGGCGATCGTCCCGTCGTGCTCGGAGTCGAAACCATCTTTGCCCGCGACCAGCACATTCTCGACGAATGGTGGCGCCGTGAGGTCGACGAGAGTGAACTCCGGCAGCGCATTCGCTTCGACCTCGACTGGGGCTACGAGTGGAAACCGTTCCATGAATTGCTGGTCACGGCTCGCGACCATGCCGAAGCGGTCTACGGACTCGATTGTATGCCGCGCGAAGACCTGCGCAAGATCGGCGCTCGTGACCGCCATGCCGCCGCCAAAATTTCCGAAATCCGCGACCGGCACCCAGACGCGGTGATCTTCGTGCTCTTTGGGGAGTCCCATCTCGCTCCCGGACATCTTCCGCGCGCGCTGCACGTGCAATTGCCTGGCACGAAAATTCTCACTGTCCTGCAGAATGTTGACGCCCTGTACTGGCGTGCCGCCGGTGAGCGCGCCGACAAGGTTGAGGCGGTCCGCGTCAATGAGGACGTCCTCTGCGTTTTCAATTCGACGCCGCTCGAAAAATATGAGAGCTATCGCCTCTGTCTGGATCAATGGAGCCGCTGCGACAGCGGACCCGACTTTGCCCCCACCATCTACAACCTGATCGATAGTCTCGCCAGTTTCCTCGAGATGAACCGTTATTCGCCACACAACGGCACGCAGCCGAAATTTCTGGTCGACATGCTGCCCGAAGTTTATGGAGGTTCATCCGATGCGATGCTGCGCCGCCTGCTCTCGCGCAAAGGGGTCAAGGAACAGCAGTTGAAAACAATGCTGGGGAGCGTGGAAGAACGCGGCAGCGCCTATCTTCCCCAGGTCAATGCGTTTCATATCCGTGAATTTCAGATGATGTACGCCGCCGAAGATGCGACTCGCTTTCTGCATCACGCCTGCCGTGGTTTGCCGCAGCGCCTGAATGGACACAGTACAAGCAACGGCCTGCACGAAGACACAAGCGCAGCCCTGCCTGGCGACGTTTTCTATACGCGAGTGATCGAGCATGCCGTGGCTTACTTTGGTTCGCGAGTCCTCTATCCTTCAAGGCCCGCGCCCGAGTCGGAAGATTCCCCCGCGTTGTCGCACTCCACGATTGAAAAAGCTGCACAAGAGGCCATCCGCGCCGATGCGGAGAAATTTGAATCCACCGCGCAGGATTGGGGATACCGCATTGGAAACCAGATCTACAACGCCTACCTTGCGGGCAAGGTGAAACCGAGCGCCCTGCGGCGTCTGTTCCTCGTTCACCTGGATCAGCCCGGACTCGCCCATAAAGTCTGCACCGCTGTGATTGCCAAACTTCGTTCGGTCGCAAGAACCTAACACACAAGAATTCAGTTGGGGATGATCGCGATTGCTCGCAGTAACCAGTCGCGAAGCGAAGCTATTCATTAGCCCCGGACGTAAGTCCGGGTTCACCGAGCCAAGTGAAGCGAGTCCCCCTCGTGGACGGCACCGGTACGCCGCGAATGCTAATCTAGAACTCGCTAGCTGATTCCTGACTCTACCGTGAACGCCGACTCCATCCGTAAACTTTTCGAGCAGGTCCGCAACGGTAAACTTACGCCCGACGACGCTGTCGAACGCCTGCGTCATCTGCCTTTCGAAGACCTCGGATTCGCCAAGGTGGATCATCATCGCGCTCTGCGCGCGGGCATGCCGGAAGTGATCTTCGGAGAGCGCAAAACTCCGGCGCAGGTGGGCCAGATCTTTGCCCGCCTCGCCAGGCATGGGGGCAACGTACTGGCCACGCGTGTGAATGAGAAGCAATTTGCCGCGGTGAAGAAGAAAGTGCGCGCCGCCGAGTATCGCGAGCTGGCCCGCGCCATCGTCTTCCATCCCGACCCGAAGAAATATGGCAAGGGAACGATCGCGGTGGTCTGCGCGGGGACCAGCGACATCCCGGTGGCCGAAGAAGCCATTGTCACCGCCGAGCTCATGGGTAACGAAGCGGAACGCTTCTACGACGTCGGCGTCGCAGGAATTCACCGTCTGCTGGCCAACCGCGAGGCGTTAACCAAGGCACGCGTGGTAATCGTCTGCGCCGGCATGGAAGGAGCGCTGCCCAGCGTGGTGGGCGGTCTGGTGGGCGTCCCCGTCATCGCGGTTCCCACCAGCGTCGGCTACGGCGCAGCGTTCAAGGGATTGGCCGCGCTGCTCGGCATGCTGAATTCCTGCGCCTCGAACGTGAGCGTGGTGAATATCGATAACGGATTCGGCGCGGGGTACGTCGCGTCGCTGATCAACCGGCTTCCCTAGTCCGCAGTGCAAAGGAGTATGTATGTCCATCTCACTTTCCCCAGAAGCTAAGAAATTGATTGACCGTCCCAACTTTGCTCACCTCGCCACCCTCATGCCCGACGGCTCTCCTCAGTCCACGCCAGTTTGGGTGGGACGCGAAGGCGAGCGCCTTGTGCTCTGCACATCCGACGGTTCGCTTAAGGCCAAGAACACGCGGGGTGATCCGCGCCTGGCGCTGTCTATGGTGGATTTTGAAAATCCCTACGAGGAATTACAAATCCGCGGTCGGGTGGTGGAACGGCGCCCCGACTCCGAACTGAAAATTCTAGATCGCATCTCGCATAAGTACATCGGGAAGCCTTTCCCCATGCGCAGCTACGAAGGGCGCGTGGCGCTGATCATCGAAGTCGAAAAGGAGCGATACACCAAACTTCCATTCCAACACACGCCTCCAAAATAAGAAAAGGCGCGGCCTACGCCGCGCCCTTCTCTGCTCCGCCAACCACCTTACATCCCCTGCTGGCTAGTCTTCCCTTCCACGACGAGCTTGTTATCCACGCTGAAGGCGTCGGAGAGCTGATTGGCCCGAATTCCGGCGACGTTCTTATCCATGGTGCTGTCCACGGAACCGTAGAGGGTCACGTGCCCGTTCTCCACGATGATGCGGATCGGATGAGCTGGATCTATCGCGTACTTGCTTAACACGGAGTCACGATAGATCACCCGTGCGGCGCGCAAGCGTAACTCGTCATCGAACAGGGAAACCGGTTCGATCGAGATGCTCGAAACCACATCCTTCACTCCTGGCATGTTCGCGATGTCAGCCAGAGCTTCGTCGCGTCCCACCCCAGTTCGATCCGCTCCCGCTACCGTCACCACTCCATCCTTCACTCCGACAGCGAAGTAGTCGAACGTGTTGTCATAGCTGACACGCACATAGCGCAGCTTCCGGGCCAGTTTCTGCTCCAGTTGCGCGTCTGAAACGGTTGGTCCAGCCACCGTGATCAGATTTCGCACGCCCTGCACGTTCGCAGTTTTTCGGGCGAGTTTAGCGGCGTCAAGTTTGCGCTGGTAGAGGTCGACCGTGCCCGTAAGGGTTATAATGCCGTCCTCCACGCTCGACTTCACGTCATGGAATTGACTCTTCGCCGTCAGCTTTTGCGTGACGGTGGTTTGAATTTGATTGTCGTAGCGGTCGGCAGTCGTGGTCTGAGCAGTGAGCGTCGCGCTCAGAACCCCTACCGCCAGCAATGAACCCGCTGTCTTTAGTAAACCTTTCTTTCTTGTAACCGTTGCAATTGTCATTAGAGGTCACCTCCGACCCTATTGACGAAACTTTACGATCTAACCATCCAGTTAATTATTCGATGCGGGGTGCTATAACCGGGATGCATGCCAGGCGGATGAGGGGAGGAGTAGGAAGACGAACGAAAGAAACGCTCTAATTAGAAAAGGTTAGTAGTCCTTCAGCGCGGGGCTTTTCACTTGTTTGCTAGCTTAGACCCTTTCTCCACCGCCGTCAGGCGAATCACAGCCGCCGCGGCCGTGTAACGTACGTGGGGGTCTGGGTCAAACAAACTTAACTCGATTTTGGCCTCGAATTCCGGATCACCTCGCTGGGCCAGTGCCTGGATGGCGGCGGCGCGCACAATCCAATCTTTGTCCGTGGTGGCTGTGCACAGAGCCGCTCCCGTCGCAGGATCAGGATCGTGAGCCAGAAAGGTGGCAGCTACCGCGCGAACCGGATTGGGATCTTTCTTATGTGTATAACGCCACGCGTCCCAGCCAATCCCCGCGAATGGAATGTAGCCGATGCCCTGCTCGAGCCCGATCTTGGCCAGCACCTTGGGATCACGCAGGGTATCGAGTTGTTGGGAGACCGGTCCGCCAGTCTTTCGACCGCCACTGAGAATGTCGTAGTAGACCGCGTACGCTGAGGGGTGGTCCTTCAAGTCTCGCAACGAATGAGCGGCGGCCATCACGACCGGGAGTTTTTCGTCGGACAATAACTTTTGCAGTTTGGGAATCGATTGCGTGGCCTGCATCTGTCCCAGAGCAGTTGCCGCCGCCGCTCTTACTTCTGGCTTCGGATCCTCCAGCGCGCTCTCAGCCAGTTCGCGGGCATGCGCGTCGTCACGCAGCAACCCCAGGGCCCGAATACCAATGGCTCGTTCCGCTGTGCCTTTGGACTGCGCGGCAGCTTCGAACATTGCCCAAGCCTTTTCTTTCCCGGTCACGGCGAACGAAAAAGGTAGGGTCAGAACTGAAAACAGCAAGCAGATGGCGGTGGTATAGAAATGACGATTGTGGGTCACGGCCGCTCCTCCCCGCGAAAAGCCCTCCGTGCCTCTAACGTCGGGGCTCTGGCACGACAGTAGGATGCGCAAGGGGAAGAAACAGTGAACCTCAATTTTGAGGCATCACTTCCTGTGGTGGGATCGACTAGCGGCGCGGCTTGCGGGTTTTGGCCGCCTTTGAAGGCTTGGTTGATTTCAGCCCAGGCTTGCCCTTGTGTCCGAATACACGGGCGAAGATTTTATCCACATTCTTCAACTGACGCGACAGGTTGAATGCATATTCGATCTGTTTGCGGGGGACGCGGCTGGTAATCCCTTTGTCGGCAAGAACCAGTTCATGGAAGTCCAGACCCTCTTTCCATGCCCGCATGGCGTGCCCTTGTACGAGGCGGTAGGCGTCTTCGCGGGAGACGCCGTGCTCCACTAGGTCAAGTAGCAGTTGACCGCTGAAGATCAGCCCGCGCGTGCTCTCCAGGTTAGCCCGCATTTGCTCTGGATACACGAACATCGTCTCAATCAGATTGGTGGACTTGTTCAGCAGGTAATCCGTCAGGGTCGTCGAGTCGGGCAGGATGACACGTTCGGTTGAAGAGTGCGAGATATCGCGCTCGTGCCACAAGGCAACATTCTCAAATCCAGCCTGAGCGTTGCCGCGCACCACCCGGGCAAGCCCGCTAATTTGCTCGCTGGTCACCGGATTGCGCTTGTGTGGCATGGCGGACGACCCCTTTTGCTTTTCGCTGAAAAATTCCTCCGCCTCGCGTACTTCAGTGCGCTGCAAGTGGCGAATCTCGGTCGCAATTTTGTCCAGCGTCGAAGCGATCACGGCCAGCGTCGCCAGGTAGTGGGCGTGCCGGTCGCGTTGAATCACCTGCGACGAAACGGCCGCGGCTGTGAGCCCCAGCCGCGCGCAAATCTTCTCCTCCAGTTCCGGAGTGAGATGGGCAAAGATCCCAACTGCACCCGAAAATTTTCCCACGCGCATGTCTTCAGCCGCGGCAGTGAAGCGCGTGATGTTGCGCTGTGTCTCCGAATACCAGTTGGCGAGCTTGAAGCCGAACGTGATGGGCTCGGCGTGAATCCCGTGGGTGCGGCCCACCATCGGTGTGTCTTTGAACTCCCAGGCGCGCCGCTCCAGCGTCTCCGCCAACCGTTCCAGGTCCTGCCTGATCAATGCCGACGCTTGCATGATGAGCAGAGCCTGCGCCGTATCAACCACATCGTTCGAGGTCAGGCCGTAGTGAAACCAGCGGGCATGCGGGCCCACAATTTCCGCAACCGCCGTGGTAAAGGCGATGACGTCGTGCCGCACCTCGGCCTCGATCTCCTGAATCCGTTCGACCCGGAAATCCGCCCGCTCGCGAATGGCTCTGGCTGCCTCTTTCGGAACCATTCCGGCCTCGGCGAGGGTCTCCGTAGCAGCGACCTCGACCGCGAGCCAGGTCCGAAAGCGGTTTTCGTCACTCCAGATGCGGCCCATCTCGGGGCGTGTGTAACGCGGAATCAAGGTGGAAACGCCTCCTGTCGCTGACCGGGAAAATGCGGGACTAAGGATTCTAAATGGACAGCCGCCAACAGGCTACAAGGTATCTTACAAACAGCCCGGCCCGGGCTTTTGATGGAAATAGCTGGTGAGAAGGCTGATTTCGTCAACAATACGTCAAGAGCTTAGAATTGCGAGTGACTGTTCCCAATGACAACACGCCTACAGGCCGCCGTCGCTCTCGGTGCACTACTACTGGTCCTGCTAACTACACTCGGCAGCGGCCAGGACCATCCCTCGACTCCCGAACC
>Ga0137391_10000993_pt1 | contig 20345 bp, 19 predicted proteins | sample 15con2h24BmetaG_FD_101399 | JGI IMG/M metagenome (GOLD analysis project Ga0137391, IMG submission 101399) | Vadose zone soil microbial communities from Angelo Coast Range Reserve, California, USA - 15con2h2.4B metaG | ecosystem: Environmental > Terrestrial > Soil > Vadose zone > Saprolite...
GAAGATGAGCTTAGAAAAATGGCTGGAATACGGATGGCTGAGGCGGGAGCCGAGCAGCGCAAACGAAATCAAGGGTCTGATGGGAATCGTGCGCCGCAGTCTCGATGATTCGAAAGTGACGGCAATATCAGCCGATCTTAGGTTTATTGCCGCATTCACGGCCGCTCTGACAGCGGCCACTTCCGCACTTCGAGCTTCTGGCTACCGCACTGCGGCGCAGGTTGGTCATCATATTAAAACCATTGAGTCGCTGGAATTCACAATCAATGCGGGTCCTGAAGTCATACAGTTGCTCAAGACTTTCAATAACAAGCGCAACAAATCTTTCTACGACATGGCCGGAGCGGTCTCGGACCAGGACCTCAGGGAGATGATAAAACTTGCGAATGAACTGCAGGACCAGGTAACGAGATGGCTGAAGAAGTCACACCCCGAGTTCCCGAACCTGTAACCGGTCAGAGCTGGATTCGTTTGCGGTTCGATAAAGTTGTGACCATCCGGGCGAGCGCCAAAAATGATCGGGTTCGTCAACGTCGCCTTCGACCCGCTTCTCAACTCTCATCTATATACTTGTATGTTGTCGATTCCAGGACCATTTCGCACAGACTGCTGGTGGGAGCACAAACTCTCGCCCATTCTGGCAACGATCTACGCAACCGCGGCGTTTTCAGGAATTCCTTTTCCATCGCTGTGGCCGGTCGTGGCCCTTGCGCTGCCCGCGCTTATCGTCTGCGCGAGTTATGTGAGCGTTCTGAATGATCTGACCGACGCCAAAGACGATCAGGCGAGCGGAAAACCCGTCCGATGGTCTGGAAGGGCTCGGGTCCATCCGGCGTTGCTCCTCGCGGGCTGCATGGCTGCCGGTGGCGCTTTTCTGTTTGTCTGGCGTAAGGATATGCTGCTTTTTAGTACATATCTCCTCTCCTGGCTGGCCTTTACGTTCTACTCGGCGTCTCCTTTCCGTCTCAAGACTCGTGGAATCTGGGGTGTGTTGGCGGATGCATGCGGCGCCCATCTCTTCCCAACGCTGTTTGCCGTCGTTCTGTTGTATCACCGGAACCGGGCCGAAGCGCCCGCCCAATGGATAATCCTCATCGTACTATGGTCGTTTGCGGCAGGCGTAAGAGGCATACTATGGCACCAACTGGAAGATGCCGTGAACGACAGCAAGATTGGATTGCGCACGTTCGCGTATCTCCACGGGACGAAGGCGGCTGAGCGGCTGGGGCTGATCGCTTTCCTGCCGGAGTGCGCGGCTTTTTCAATGATGCTTTGGCTCACGCACAATGCTCTGGCCCTGTTTTTCCTGGTCTTATATGGGCTCTTCGCTTTGATTCGGCGGCGGCTTCTCGGAGTAAGTCTTACCGTCATTCAGCCGGGGAACGCATCTCGCATGGCCATGGCGGAGTACTATGTTGTTCTCTATCCACTGGCATTTCTCCTGACGGTATCGTGGCGGCAGCCTTCAGTTCTGTTGCTGCTGTTATTTCACTGCATTCTGTTTTTCCGCCATGGTCTTTATCTTATGCGCGAGATTGTGGCGATGCTGCGGATCGGCAGGCCGGGCGCCGGACCGAACGCCGCAATCTTCCATCCGTGAATCCCCCTTAAACAACGCGAAAAAAGACTCGATTGATCGATTAGCGGTCGAATCCCGCTTCCTGGAATTACCCCACGGCAGTTCAGAACGTTCGGGCATTTAGACGTAGCAAGCTACGTCTCTACGGGTTGCTCCCGCAGATTCCGGTAGCGCGAAAGGGCTTCGAGACAAAATCCGGTGGTGATTTCGTCGGATCCCCATGCTAGTTTCTGACTTGGACCGCTATAGTAAAACGGAAATTTTTGCCATCCGCCATCGGAGCGCCGGGCGCGCAGGATTGCCCGGATCGCATCATCGAGGACAAAGGAATGATCTTTCCAGGCCTGCCAATCCATCAAGGCACATGCGGCAAGCGCCGTATGCAGGATATGGTTGCCGATCGATCCGTCCGGATGGGCATAAGATTTGATTCTCTCTATGATCGTGTCTCCCACCGGTTCAAATGCGCGAATGCCCGCGGCGTAGTTTCGCGAAAGGAAGTAGTAAAAACTGAAGCGGCTCGCATAATATTTATCACACGTTTCTTCGGCTTGTTCCTCAATTGCACGAATGAGGCATCTGATGATGGGGCGCGTCTCCGGCCTTTCCCCCAGATAATGGAGAACGTTGGCATTGACCACCAGGTCGATATCATCTGGCCTGCATTCAGTGACTCGGAAGAACCAGTAAAGCTGCCGCAGCTTCAGAAGCTGGCGTAACGCGACGCGCCAATAAGACATGTGCGTTGTCCACGTCAGGCGGGGAAGAATCCACGTGTAAAAAAGCCCGCGGGAATCGCGATTGCCAAGAATCACGCCGGTATTGTCCGGGAAAGAAACACCGTGCAGCCTGAGCAGGAACGAAATGCAGGCGGTGTCGTCAACGTCAGGAGGAAGATAATCCGGGTTAGGGCTGCAACTATAGCGCCATACGCAGCCGTCTTGCATGACGTTTACAAGGGAGCGAATTGCCTTGCCTGCAATTTCCCCGACCTTGTCCGATTTTGTGAAATTGAGGCAGTAAGAGATTTGAGCGGTTTGAAAAGTCGAGTAATCCGGTTTGCACTCTTCTTCCAGCAGCGGATGCGGCGAGCAAAAGATCTGAAATGCTCCGGAAGGCAGCTGCGCGGCATAAAGAAAATCGACCGCCTGCTCGATGGCCTGCTCTAAATCATTGCGACTGTTTGTGAGTATAGGCATAAGGATTTCCACGATGATGGGCCGGTGAATCCACAAGTCCCAGCAGCCTGGCGGCGAAAGAGGCAACCGGATCGGGAGGTACCATGGTCCGCACCGCCCTTCCGGCGGCCTGACCGATGGACTCCCAATCCTCTCGCACGGCCCATGCTCGCTCCATTGCACGGTCAAGTTCGTCTGCTTTCGCGGCGTTCGCGATGAATCCGGTTCGGCCTTCTTCCACAACTTCAGCAGTTCCGCCCTCATGGGTGACAATTCCAAACCGACCGCACATCATCGCTTCGATCAGGGCCAGCGGCAGACCTTCGGTGCGCGAGGGCAACACCAGCGCGTGATGCGTTTTCCAGATCGATTCAACGTCGGTTACAAAACCCGGGAAATCGGCGTTTTTAAGTGCCAGTCGTCCGGCAAGGTCGCGCAACGCTTCGCCGTTGCAGCCTGCGCCGAAAAACGAAACGGACAAATCGCGATTCCTCCACAGCGGTCGCGCCAACACCTGCAAAAGAATGTCCTGCCCCTTCTCGCCTGTCTCCAGGCGCGCGACGCAGGCCAGCCTGGTGGAACGGTCCCTATTGTCAGGCCATGGCAGCGGGCTGCCCGACACCAGAAAGGGATTGCGCACGATTTCCGCATTCGTGAGCGTCTCGCCGATCTGACATTCCGTGAGATGGAGATTGTGTTGGGAGACAAAATAACAGCGTAACGCGGCCTGAAAGGCGGAGCGCATCGCGATGCGGTCCCTGTCCATCGGCCAGAGAGAATCGGTCGCCTTCTGTGAAATGATGACGTATGGATGGCCGGAGATGCGACAGAGATCGCCGTAAGCGAGCCCGTCGAAGTTTGCGCCCTGGGAGACCACTATTAAATCGGGATTCAGGTTCGCAAGATGGGTCCGCACCAGAGGCCGGATCGCTCTCTGCGCAGGACCTCTTGCTGTGAAGCGGACCATCGACCTGGGCAGACGGATCCGGCAGGGCAGGCAAACCTGGTGCAAGTCGCGAATATGACAGCCCAGGGCGAGCAGCCGGCGAATTCGCGGGTGGTTCGGGTCGACACAGGTTTTGAAGATAGTTACCGAATGCCCGCCCTCGGCCAAAAGCGCAGCCGCTCCCGCCCACAGTTCTTCGCTTCCACCCCAGGGGTGTGAGCAGGAACTAAAAAAGACGAATCGCGACAACGCCTCTCCTTGGGTCACAAGCGTTCAGGTCAGCCTGTGGATAACATTTTACGATGTCGCGATCTTGATGCTTTTCTCCTCAATCAAAAGGACTGCGGAGTCGCGGCGGGTCGTCGTTCGATACCTGTGCCAGGTTAGTTCGCCCACGATGCTGCCCAGCGACATTGCGCAGGTCATAGCTGCAAAGCGCGCCGCTCGCCCAGGTTGCGCTCGGTCGCGCAGCAGCGCCTCCGCGGTCCGGCCAACAATCTCCAGCGGTTTACATAATAGTTTCAAAACCTTCCGGACCAGCCCCGACTCACGTAAGCCTGTGCCGATGGCCTCACTTCCGAACTCACGAATGAGTTGCCTGGAAACAGCGGCGGCCCTGCCGATCCGGTAGAAATGCCTGAAGCCGGCAGGTTGCTGGTAAGCAACGGAAGCAGTGCTGAGATATGCGATGGAGTACCCCGCCATCACGCAATCCAGGACGAATGCCCTGTCCTCCGCGTACGGCAGATCCCGGAACGGAACCCGGAGGACTACCTCGCGCCGAACGATAGCGGCTGAATTGGAAAAACAGCAGACCTCATATACGTCCTCCCCGGACTTGCATCGTTGCACAAGCCTTTCCAAATCCAGTTTGTAATTATGCTCCGCAAATAAGCCGGACCGCTTTTTTTCCTGCCGGCAGGCCCGGCCGTCGGCGAACTGCCTGCAATAGGCGGCCGACACATTGCGGCCCTCGACATAATTGACCATGCGGCTCAGCCAATCGTCGCCTTGCGGCCATGAATGCGCCGAAAGCAGGACAATCAGGTCCCCGCGGCAGAGGCTGACTCCGACATTGATGGCTCTTCCATAACCAAAAAATGACCGGGGAAACGTGAAGACTCTTGCTCCCATCGCCCTTGCCACTTCTGCCGATCCATCGTCCGATTCGTTGTCGATCACCACCACTTCGAAAGGACGATCGAGCTTCTGGATGCGCAGGCATTCAAAGAGGCGGCGAAGAGCGTGCTCTTCATTGAGGACTCTGATCAACACTGACAGCAGGCATGGAGTGGGCTCGCTCAGATTCATGTCAGTATCAATGTAGCCCCCATCGTCGGGGGCGTGTCAATCGAATATCGCTACGCGAGGCAAAATCCATCGTTCAAACCAGCCGGCTTCTGCTATGGTGCAGCGGTGTTGTTCGAACGTTTACTCCGAAGTGTAATACCATCCTGGAGAAAGACGGATTGCCATCTTCGCATCGATAGACCAATGCCTGACCGCGATAGCATTCTCACTCTGTGCAGATGCGCATGTTGCAAACCGATACCGGCGGATGTTGTGCTATTCCGAGGCACTCTTTGCTCGCGCAGCGCGCGCAAGCGGAGATGATGGATTGAGGTGGGCCAATTGAACGTTCTGATCACAGGAATTGCCGGATACATCGGCAGCTATACGGCAAAGCAGTGCGTCGAGTCCGGCTGGAAGGTGATCGGAGTTGATAATTTTTCCACCGGTTTGCGGACGCGCATTCGCTGGGGGGAGTGCGAGACGGGTGATGCCGGGGACGTGAAACTCATCCGAAGACTGCTGCGAAGGAACGAGATTTCCGTCGTTATTCACCTGGCGGGCAGCGCGCATGTCGCGGAGTCTTTGCAGCGCCCCACATGGTATGTCGCGAACAACTGTTCGGTAACCGGCCGGTTGCTCAGGGCGATGCGGGATGAGGGCGTGCCCAATATCGTGTTCGCGTCAAGCTGCGCCATTTATGGCTCTCTGAACGATGGTATCGCCGCGGAAGATTCCTGCGCGTCGCCGCTCAGCCCTTATGGCGACTCCAAGCTTCTGGCGGAGCGCCACTTGTGCCGGTGTCATCGCGCCTACGGACTGAATTGGATTTCCCTGCGGTACTTCAACGTCGCAGGTGTCGAGCCGGGATCGGAATTAGGAGAAGATCCGATCCACACCACCCGCGCAATCCCACGGGCTATCAGCGCCGCGCTCAGGATTCAGGGACCATTTCCGCTTTTCGGCACGGACTACGCCGGCGCTGACGGAACGGCAGTGAGGGACTACGTGCATGTAGCCGATGTGGCCCGCGCCAATATCGCGGCGGCGCGTTACTTAACAACCTGCGATGGCCCTTCTGTGAATACGGTCAACATCGGGTCGGGCCAGGCACATTCGATTCGCGAAGTATTGAGCGCTGTTGCCCGAATTTCGGGAGAAGAGGTCCCGGTCGTGTATATGGGACGCCGTGTGGGAGAGTCCGCACGTGTGGTGGCCGATGCGAGCAGGGCGCTGGCCGTTCTGGGGTGGCAGCCGAAGTGTTCATCCCTCGATTATCTGGTGCAATCCACGTTCGCGTGGCAATCGCGATCACAGCCAAAAGAAATTGGTAATTGCCAAAATTGGTAATCGGGGAATTGGACAGAACGAAAATTTGAGGGAAATGCCTGAGAGCCGATTGCAAGCCAGATAACTCATTTAAAATCGCAAGCTTACAACGTCAGGCCGGGCTATTTTTGAAGCATGGGGTTCCGCCACGGCAATGGCGGCGCCAAAAGATGACTTCCCCCGGGGCGAGAACCGACACACGGTAATTTTAAGCATCTGCCTTGTGGGCGCGTCCTGGATTCGCCCCTGCCCCTCTGCCGGCAACCTGTTCCGTTTAACAGGTGTCCAAAACAGTAGACTCAGCCAAATTCTTCATAATTTAGGATTCTTAGGAGGATGTCTTGCGTACAGCAATTATTGTATTGTTCTCCAGCCTGCTGCTCCTACCTGGATGCGGCTCAGGTTCGAACGAGATGGGTCCAACTCCGGCGCCGAGCCCAATGCTTTCACCCTCGCCATCGCCGAGCTCCCCGGCAGGTTCATCGGATGCGTTTTTATCGACCTGGTTCTTCACGGTAGGCAGAAACATTGATCCTCAAGGCACGATTACTTTGGACACGAATGCCAATCATGGCAGCGGTAACCTCCAGGCCACTATGTCGGCGAATAATTCTGCTTTCATGGTTCAGTTCTGCCCTTACCCGCAGGGTTTTGCCAACTGCATCACCGTCGCTTCCGTTACCACGGACGCAAATGCTTTCGTGAGCACAAGCTTTACTTTTCCGGTGAAGGGAACGTTTTCCGGCGCCTTTCAGGTTGTTGATGCGACCGGCTCACAGAGCGAAATAACCTCGACCGGTTCTGCCGGAACCAGCTTCAAATCAGCGCTGCTGCCGGCCGCCACAATTACGGGGGGCATTGGCCAGACGACAGGGAATTCGCCCGGTTCCGGCTCCGCTGCAATGCACGGCACCACCGCGCATATCATGCTTTCCGATGCGTTCCCGAATCACACTTTCAACACTGCCGTGTGCAGCCTGTTCGCTCAGACCCCATGCAACATGCTCTCCAACATCACGACGGACGCGCATGGCAATGCCAGTGCCGATGTCGGAACGGTTACCCCGCGAGGGGGAAGTATCTTCCGGGTGAGCGATTCGAACGGAGTGCAGTTTGTGACCGCTTTCCGCGTAGAGTGATTCATTTCACCGGCCACGAATCAGCATCGTACCCGAGAGGAAATCATCGATCTTTCGTGGCTGTAAGCGGGGTACGCCGCAAGGCGGGTTCTCAACCGCATGAGGTTGCAATGTGATCGCATGCGGTTGCATCGGTTCGTTTTCAGGGCATCGACGCCCTGCCGGATATGTATATTTTCGTGGATGCGGGTGTTGTATCAGGACACGGTTGCGAGAGCGATTTCCAATGACTTAACGCTATCTGACCGCTCGACCGGGGCTTTCTTTTTCCTAATTGCCTTATTCCCGCAATGGCGCTTGCGCTGGGCGTTGCTTTCGGTCGCCGGGAGTATAGTGTGTGTCAGTGGAGCGTGGCTCATGCGGAGTGCCCGCAATTCAATGGAAGAGCCTGCGGCAATCGTTTGCAAAACCGACGGTGATTTTTTGTGAGGTGTCCAAAGGGCATTCAGCCGGGTCTCAGGAATGGGAGCGAGAATCCGGCGCGATAAGATCGCCGGTACAGCGGTTCAAATATAAACGGAGGTCAGAGATGAGCGTGAACATAAAATCGATCGGCATCGTTGCGATCGCCTGTTATGTCGGGCTTGTGGCCTCGCATTTCGCGTGGAGCCAAGAGCCCGCCGTTGACGCGTCGAGTCGGCACTCCACCTACCTTGTGGTGTACCGGCCAGGTCCGGCATGGCTTCCCGGAAAGCCGGCATCAGAGCAGCCCCTTAAGGAACATGGCAGGTACATGCTGAGTCTTTACAAGAAAGGCACGCTCAGGTTCGCGGGGCCGTTTGCGGATAACTCCGGCGGAGCGATGGCCTTCGAAGCCGCTGACGACGATGATGCCAAAGCCGTGGTCGGCGCAGATCCGGCGGTTGCATCGCAGGTATTTGTCGCCGAGTTGCACCCCTGGAGTCTGATGAATTGGGACCAGTTCCTGAACAAGGCCGTCCAGGCTCCCGCAGGCTCGTCTCGCGACAAAACCCAACGGGCGCGAGTGGCCAGGGTGCAGGCCCTGCCGCGCATGGATGGCGAGCATCAGTAGGTCCCTTGTGGAGGTCAACTACCGCCCCGGGGAGGCATCATTGCCGCATTCCCATCCTTGCACCGTCATCGGCTATGTCATCAAAGGATCACTCCGCACTCAGTTATGATCTACAAGGCGGGCGACAGTTTCTATGAGGCAGCGCGCTCGAGCCGCTATTGCCTCAAGGTCGTATCGCATTTACCTGATTGCGGCCCGGCTTCGACGAGTCGGACGTCGCGTCTGTTTCCCGGTTTCCCACCCGTTTCCCACTTCTGCTTTTTGAACATGACATGTGACTTGCCTGGGCTGATCGGTGCAAAAGCCGGCAGGCCGAGGGTTATCGATGGCTCGTTGCGATAACCGTCGAGGAAATTTCATGCTTAGATCCATATCGCAGCATCTAGTCGCAGTTGCTCATGGCGACCGATTCTGAGAAGACTCTCATGGCGTTTGGCGCTGGAAAGATTGGGATGTTGACTGGATAGACCCGGCTTGCGCGCTGTCTCTCGGCATGGGAGGTCTTGATAGGGGGATAGCGCAGCGAACTCGATGCTTGCCCAGCTACAAGGTCGGCTACAGTACCTCCCTGAATGGCCGTCTTCCAAATAGTGTAAGAGTTTCAATTTAAAGCACTTGCTGATATCTCAACTCGGTAGACCCGCTGGTGTTGCATCAGAGGCTTCAGTAAAAGGTTGGTGGGCTTCCGGAAATCGCGAGACCCGCAATATAATTAAATTTCCGACTGCACTATTTACGGACGCGTAAAAGGCGAAAACCCTAGTATATAATCCTTGCAGCTTCTGCTAATTCAACGGTGAAATTCCGGCTTATTGTGGCAATATCTTTGCCAGGGAGGAATTTGGTTATGCCAAGGGCCGTTCCAGACGAACAAATCACACGAATAGGTGAAGTGGATAAAGGCGACATTGAGTTTTTCAAAGTCGCAGTGATGCTGTTACCCAGACAGAGGAAGGCATTTCGCACGGACAAGAGCAAATATCTTTGGAAGTTGTTCGAAAGACATTCATATGTAGTCAATAATTTTTATGTGTCTACCGTCTTTGTGGAGAAAGTCGACAAGCTGCTGGACAAGGCGCCGCCAAACGAAAATATACCCCTTAGTTTTGTCGTGTTTCACTTTGGCCGAGGCAGCATCTACAGGAGATCTACATACATATGAGCGGATTTATAAGCTGTTGAAATAACAGCGTGATTCCAGTTGGAATCATCCGTAACATTGAACCTTTATGGAACGCGCCAGGCGAATGAGTTTTTTATGACCTGGTCCGTCCATCTGCATGCCAGCCGATCACCGGAGAAGGAGTCCACGTACATTGAACCGTCCTCCGCTGATTCCGGTCACCCGCGATAGTTCTGATCGGGTGTAATTCGAGCCTATCGCGTCCCACTCTTCGCAAAAAGGCGCGAAGAGTGGGGCACCCATCAGTGAATCGAAAAGAAATTGGTAATTGCCAAAATTGGTAATCGGGAGATTGAAAAACCCACGAGTCGAGTGCTCTTCAATTCCCCGATTACCAATTTTGACAATTACCCGATTTTGTTCTGATTCCGCCGCATAGCAAACAGATCGTCGATCTGCTGCTGTTCGCGGCGGTTCTGCTCGATCACATACGCTTCATGCCGACGCTCGCGGATGCTGCTCAGCAATTCCCGGTCGCGGCGGGCCGCGAGGAATTTCAGGCGCTGCTCGTTCCATTGCATGCGGGCTTCTTCGAGGGCCTGGGTGGCTTCGACTTCCGCCCACTCGAGTCCGGCTTTGGATGTGCGGTGGAAATACAGCTCCGCTGAGGTCATTCCGGCCTGCAACGCGGCGAGCATCTTTGCATCCAGTTCGAGTTTTTCTTTTTTGATGGCTTCGCAGCGTTCCTGGGCGAGCTGTACCTGCTGCGCGGCGATTTCGAGGCGCGCCTGCTCCTGGCGTTCCTGGCTGAGGCGCAGGCGCAGCACCGATTCCAGGGAGAATTCGAATGCCATTAGAGCGGCAGCGCCTTCAATGCGTCCAGAGTCTGTTCGAATGTGGATTTGTCATCGCGCTTCTGCTGCAGAATGGCGTTGATGGCGGGCAGAAGCGTCAGGGCCTTGTCGAGCACCGGGTCCGCGCCCTTCTGGTAGGCGCCCACGCGAATGAGGTCTTCGGAGCGGGCATAGGCCGCCAGCAGACGGCGGATCTCCTGCGCGCAGTGAAGATGAACGGGTTCCGCCACGGCGGACATGAGTCGGCTGATGCTGTCGAGAATTGAAATCGGCGGATAATGCCCCTGAATGGCCATCTTGCGGTCGAGCATGATGTGGCCATCCACCAGCGAGCGCACGGCGTCGACCAGCGGGTCCTGCTGATCGTCACCTTCCATGAGTACGGTGTAAAAAGCGGTCACGCTGCCCTGATTGAACTGTCCGGCGCGTTCGACGAGCTGCGCGAGCAGCGTCCAGCAGGAAGGCGTGTAGCCCTTGGCGGTGGGCGGTTCGCCGGCGGCCAGGCCGATTTCGCGCTGCGCCATGGCGAAGCGGGTCAGGGAATCGACCACCAGCAAGACATTCTTTCCGAGCGAAGCGAAATATTCGGCCACCGCGGTGGCGGCCATGGCCGCGCGAATTCTCAGAAGCGGCGACTGGTCGGAGGTGGAAGCCACGACCACGGAACGCGCCCGGCCTTCCGGGCCGAGCATGTCGACGAATTCGCCGACTTCTCTGCCGCGCTCGCCCACCAGGGCCAGCACCGTGAGGTCGGCGGCGGTGCCGCGTGTCATCATGCCGATCAGCGTGCTCTTACCCACGCCGCTGCCGCCGAAGATGCCGATGCGCTGGCCGCGGCCGCAGGAAAGAAATCCGTCAATGGCGCGGATGCCGCAGGCGATGGGCAGACGTATGGGAACGCGGCTCATGGGCGAAGGCGCGGCGTGGTCCAGATGCCAGGTGCCGGCCGGCATGCACGGGCCGAGGCCGTCGATGGGTTTCAGGTTGCCGTCGAGTACGCGGCCCAGCAGTTCCGGCCCCACGCCGACCGAGGGCGTCGAGCCCCAGGTGAAGATGCGGTCGCCGAAGCGAATGCCGCTGGGTTTATCGAGGGGCATGCTGAGCACGGTCTGTCCGCGAAAGCCGACGATCTCGCCGGGAAAGCAGTTGCCGTCCTGATCGGTGATCTCGCAGGCCTCGCCCACCGAACAGACTGGGCCGTCGGATTCGACGATCTGCCCGATCACTTTATTGACGGAGCCTTCCCACCGCAGGGTTGAGAACTCCTGCAGGTGCTGAAAATAATTGGCGAGCATGGGGGCGCTCACGATTGCACCCATTTTTGCCGTTGATTCATCAGATCGGTGAAGCCTTTTTCAATCTCGGCGAACTGGCTGTCCACGCCTATCGAGGTGGAGCCGTGACTTGTCTTGAGGACCAACTGGTCGGGCCGCAGCGACGCATCCTCGACAATCTCAGGCACGGCGGTCAGCTGCGGCTGTTGCGCGATGTATTGTTTCCACACATCGACGTTGGAAGGATGAACGCAAAGCCGGATGTTGGTTGCGCCGGAAATTTTCTCGAGGGCCACGCGGACCACGCCGCCCAGCACCACGCGGTCCACCTGGGCTTCGCGATGCAGGATCTTGCGGGCGATCGAGAGGGCCAGATCCACCACCTCGGTCTCCATAACGCGGAAATAATGGTCCCGTTCGTGCCCGAAGCCGGCCAGGTTTTCCGCGATGGGCTGCCTGGCCTCGGCGATTTTCCGCTGAGACTCGGCCAGCGCTTCGCTGCGGCCCGCCGCGAAACCTTCCGCATAGGCGGCGGCCACCTGGCGTTTTAACTCGGAGTCGGCCATGATCGCCGGTTCGATGCGATGTCCGATGCGCTCTGCCCCCAGGTTTTCGAAGATGGTCTCCGTGGGAATTTCCGGGGAAATTTCTCCCCCGCTAAAGTTCTGGTAGGTGAAGGCGGTGACGGTGGGTGTAAACAGAACGCGCTCAGACGACATATTCATCGTCCCCTTCCATCTTGAGAGTCAATTTGCCCTGGGCTTCGAGGGTGCGGGCCACGTTGACGGCTTCCTGCTGCGCAAGCGCGACGTCGCGCGACCGCACCGGCCCGAGGATATCCATATCTTCCTTCAGCATGTCGGCGGCGCGCGTCGACATGCACTTGAACACGTGGTTCTTAAGATCTTCGCTGGCCCCTTTCAGGGCCATGCCGAGAGTTTTCTTGTCGAGCTGCGTGAGCAGTTCGCGGATGCTGCCTTCCGGCGTCGCCAGCAGATCTTCAAAGGTGAACATCACGTTGCGGATGGCCAGGGCCACCTTGGGGTCGGCCATCTCCACCTGCTCCAGCACCGACTTGCTCATTTCCATATCCATGCGGTTCAGCACCTCGGCCACCGCTTTGAAGCCGGCGTAGCCACGCTGCCGGGTCTTCACGATGGATTGCAGCTTCTTGTTGAGAATTACGGAAACCTTCTGCGCCATGTCGCTGGAAAACTGGCGCATCTCGGCGAGCCTGCGCACCACGTCGCCCCGGGTCTCGCCGTTCAATAAAGTCAGCAGCGCGGCGGCCTGCTTCGCGTCGAGATGCGCGACGATCAGGGCCACGGTCTGAGGATGTTCACCCTCAAGAAATTTCGCAAGCTGCTGGGGGTCGGCCTTGCGCAGCGAATCCAGTTCGCCCGCTTTGGCTTCCTGCACCCGCTCCACGCGTTCCAGCAGGTCCTTGGCCGCCAGTTCGCCAAAAGCCCTGATCAGAAGCTTACGGGCAAACTCCTCTCCGCCCATCATCATGTATTCCTGGGTCTTGGAGAGGCGGTAGTATTCCTCGACGATCTGCGCTCCGATGGCGGGGGCGACGGATTCCATGCCCGCGATTTCGCGGGTGATATCCTGCACATCGCGCTCGGGCAGCGCGCGGTAGATTGCGCTGGCGGCTTCGTCGCCCAGCATGATCATGAGCACGGCGGCCTTTTGCTTTCCGGTGAGTTCTTCGGGTGAAGTCTTCATCCGCGCCCTTCAGGCTGGCGAATCCAGGTTTGCAGCAGCCGCGTGGCGGCTTCGGGCTCGGCTTTCACGCGATCGATCAGCTCATGGCGTAAATCGAGCCGTCCGTCCTGCTGCTCGCCGGAATTTTCAGGGGCCGCAATGGACTTCGCTTTCGCGCTTGCCGGCAATGCGCGCAAAGTGGAAATGATCTGTTTTTTCACCGGCCTGAGAACCAGGAAATACACAATCGCGAACAGCGCGAGTATTCCGCCGATGCGCATGGCGCCGCTCCACTCGTGGACGGTGCGCGTCACCTTTTCGGTCACGGTGACTTTTGTGGGCAATTCCGGCGTTGCGACTTTGAAGGAGATGCTTTCCGCCACCAGGGTATCGCCCCGTGTGGTATCGATCCCCAGCGCCGCGCGCGCGATGCCTTCAAGTTTTTTCAGGTCTTCGGGAGAACGTGGCTTGCCGCCATCGTCGATCAGCACGGCGGCCGACAGGCGCTTGATCGTTCCCGCCGGCTGGTTCGAATGTTTGATGGTTCGGTTGACGGCGTAGGTGGCGTTCTCGGTTTCAGAAAAAGGGCCGTTGTCGGAAGCGGAGACTGTCGGTTTGGGGACGGAGGTCGTGGTGCCGGGAACATTGGTGGCCGTTCCCGGAACGCCGCCCATGGCCCCGCCCGTACGCTCTTTGGAGCGCTGCATGGTGATGGCCACCGTGGAGTTGGGATCGTAAGTTTCTTTGGTTTCGTCGCTGGTGCCCAGATCGTATTCCACACGGACGTTGGCCTTCACGCGATCGGCGCCCACCACCGGTTCGAGAGTGGCGATCAGCCGCAGCGCGAGGTCGGATTCTAAGTCGCCGGAGTCGGCCCCGCCGAAAGGACTTTTTGCGCGGGGAATCAGCGGTGTGCGTCCGTCGGAATCGACCAGAGATACGTTTTCGGCGGCGAGGCCATCCACGGAATTGGCCACCAGTTGCGTAATGGAGGCGGCGGCTTCCGGAGGCAGCTTGCGGCGCAGTTTGAGAACCACCGCGGCCTTGGCCTGGCGCTGATGTTCGGTGAAGAGCGATTCGCGTTCCAGCACCAGATGGACCCTTGCGGACTCCACTTCCTGAAGGCTGCCGATGGTCCTTTCCAGTTCGCCTTCAAGAGCGCGCTGGTAATTTACTTTTTCCGCGAAATCGCTGCCCATCCAGTTGGGCTTGTCGAAGAGTTCAAACCCCATGCGTCCGCCCTGAGGCATGCCGTCGGCCGACATTTCCAGCCTTGCCTTATCGAGCTGGTCGGCGGCGACCTCGATGCCGGTGCCGTCGGCGGTGATCTGGGCGCGCAGCCCTTTGGCCGCCAGCTTCGCGTTGAGCGACTGGGCGTCGCCCGTGGAAAGCCCGCTGATCAGCGGCTTGAAATCGGGCTTGTTCATGAGCGTGACGAAGAAGTACAGCAGGCCGGCGACCAGCGCCGCGCTGCCCGCCATCATCAGCTTCTGCATGGGCGTCATGCCGCGCACGAATGCGCCGATCTGTTCTTTTGCCCCGCTGAGTTGAAGTTCGTTGCTCAATGTCGTTTCCTGGTGTCAGCCGGTTAAAAATTCATCCGCGAGACTTCCTGATACGCCGCCACGATTTTGTTTCTTACCTGCAGCATCAGCTGAAAGCTGAGATCGGCCTTTTCAACCGCGATCATGGCTGTGTGCAGGTCCCCGCCGTTGCCTTTGACCACGTCGGTGATCTTGGCCTGGGCCTGGTTTTGCAGGCCGTCGACCTGTTGCACGGCCTTCTGCAGCAGATCGGTAAATCCGCTTGAAGGCTCGGTGGCCTGCGCGGGTTTGACGCCGGTGAAGTCGACATTCGTTAAGGGCAGTCCCTGGATGCTGTTGGACATAAATAACTCTCTTTTCCTGGCTAACGAAGAATTTCGAGTGACTGAACGATCATGCTTTTGGTGGCCGCGATGGCGGCGGTGTTGAGCTGATAGGAGCGCACCGCGCTCATCAGATCGACCATCTCTTCCGTCGGGTTGATGGCGGGAAGGGAAACGAAGCCGCTCGCGTCTGCATCCGGATGGCCGGGGTCGAAGCGCTTGATGGGCGGCGTCTGGTCGGCCACCACCGCGGAGACGTGGACCCCGCGAGTGTTGCGCTCGATCGCCGAATTCAACGCGCCGCCGAAACCGCCGGGGGCGTCGGTTTCAAACAGCACATGCTTGCGCACGTAGGGGCCGCCTTCGGGCGTGCGCGTGGTTTCCGCGTTGGCCAGGTTGGCGGTGACGACTTCGGCACGCTGACGTTCGGCTGTCAGAGCGTGCCCGCTTAAATCAAGAATTGAAAATAAATCCATAAAAATCACTTCCCGTCGTTGATTGCCATCTCGATGCGGTGAATCTCTTCCTTGACCAGCTGGATTCCGAGGCGGTACTGGAGCTGGGTCTGTGCCAGCAGAAGTCCTTCACGGTCCAGGCTAACGTTGTTTCCGTCGGGCCGCTCCATCAGGTTGCGGACTTCCCTGACCACCGGGCCGGGTGTTTGTTCCGGCGATTTCACCAGCTTCATGACTTCGGCCTTGAAATCCATATCGCGCGTCCGGTAACCGGGCGTGTCGATGTTGGAGATATTGCCGGCGATCAGGCCGTGCCGGCTGGAAGTCAGGTCGAGAAAATGTTCCAGCAGATCGATTCTGGTGGTGTCAACAGCGCTCATGCCGTTCTCTCTTTCAATCCGTACTCCCGGATTCGGTTGCGCACGGTGCGAATGCTGATGCCCAGCATCTCGGCGGTGCGTGTCCGGTTGCCGTTGTTGGCCTGGAGCGTCGACTCGAAGAGACGCCGTTCGGCTTCCCGCAGCGAGGTGCCCGCTTCGGCGTTCATCGAAATGGCTGACGAAGGAACCGACCGGGGAAGAGCGATCTCCGTGCCTTCGAGCAGATCGGCGCCAAGAACGGGCGAAGTGGACATCGCCAGAGCGCGGCGCACAAAATTTTCAAGCTCGCGAATGTTGCCCGGCCAGTCGTACTGCGTCATCTTCTCCACCAGTTCAGGCGAAAGCTTCGGAACCGTGGAGGTGGAGGCGTGTTTTCTGACGAAGTGCGCGGCCAGTTCCGGAATATCTTCGCGGCGCGAGCGCAGCGGCGGAAGGCTCAGCGGAACCACATGCAGCCGGTAATATAGGTCGGGGCGAAATTTGCCTTCTTTGACCAGATCGAGAAGATTGCGGTTGGTGGTGGCCACCACTCTCACATCCACCGGGATGGAGCGGGTGTCGCCCAGCCGGTCGATCTGGCGTTCCTGCAAAACTCTCAGCAGTTTGGGCTGAAGGTTAAGCGGTAACTCGCCGATCTCATCGAGTAGCAGGGTTCCGCCGTTGGCCATTTCGAAGCGGCCCTGACGCGTGCCCATCGCGCCGGTAAAAGCGCCGCGAACATAGCCGAACAGTTCGCTTTCGAGCAGAGATTCGGGGAAGCCCACGCAGTTGACGGCGACGAACGGTCCGCGCGAGCGGGCGCTGTGCTGGTGGATCATCCGCGCAAGGAGTTCCTTGCCGGTGCCGCTCTCCGCCTGGATGAGCACATCGGCGTTGGAGCCGGCCACGTGCATGGCCCGGTCCGTCAGAGCACGCATGATGGGCGAGCTGCCGATGGTGGTGTCGCTCTCGGGCTTCGACTGTGCCGGAGCGATGATGCTTTCAGCCGCGGCGATGATCTGCTCCATCGATGCGGGCTTGATGAGATAATCGAACGCTCCGCCGCGCATAGCGGTCACCGCGTCGCCCACGTCGCCATGGGCGGTCAGCAGGATGACGGCGGTGCGGGGCGCAAGATTGCGGACGCCTTCGAGGACCTGAAGGCCGCTGCCGTCGGGCATTTTTACGTCGGTAATCACCAGAGGCGCGGGGCGGTTGCGGAACCGATACAGCGCTTCCTGGACTCCGGATGCGGTTTCTGTCTGCCAGCCCCGGCGGTGAAAACCGATCTCCAGCGCGGTGCGAATGGCGGCGTCGTCGTCAACGATCAGTACCTGTTTCATTGGCAGTCTCGTATGGCCGGAAATTCCAGCGTGAATGTCGATCCAACTCCGGGAGCGCTCAGTACGGCAATCGTGGCTCCGTGTTGTTCCATCATGCGCTTGCAGACAGCCAGCCCCAGCCCCGGTCCTTTGGCGCTGCGGGTAAAACCCGGCTGAAAAATGTGGTTGAGGTCTTCGGCGGCGATGCCGCATCCCTGGTCGCAGAACTGAAGCTGCACAACGGAATCCTTAGCGCAGCGCAGGCCCAGAATCAGCGCCTGCCCCGGCTGCATCGCCCGGAAGGCGTTCAGGGCGAGGTTGAAGAAAACCTGCTGCAGCTTATGACTGTCGCCATCGATAAAGATTTCTTTGACCGCGGGCTCGAAGATAATTTCAATTTCATGCTGCCGGGCGACCGGCCGCAGCATTTCAATGGTGGCTTCCACCAGGCCGCGCAGATCGACCGGGAAGAGCCGGGCGGGCGCTTCCGAATAAAACTGAAGCACGTTGTTGACGGTGGCGGAGAGCAGCCGATGGCCGGCCTGCATTTGCCGGACCCACTGCATCTCTTCCGATTCGTCGGTCAGCGTGTCGGCCAGCAACGAGGCAAACAGCTCCATGCCCGCCAGGGGGTTGCGAATCTCATGCGCCAGCACCGCGGAGATTTCCGCGAGCGCCTGCATTCTGCGGTTGTTCTCGCGCTCTTTTTCCATCTTGCGCTGTTCGGTAACGTCGCGGACGATGACCACCGACTCGGTGGCCTGGTCGGGAATCGACGCCAGCGCGGCCCGTTTCACTGAAATGTTGCGCGTCTGCCCTTCGGCGCCTCTGACTTCATAATCGTGATCGGCCAGAAAATTCTGGCGGACGGCTTCCGAGAAAATTCTCAGACTTTCAGCCGTCCGCCCGGGGAGAAGCTTGTTGGCTTCCTGATTGGTCATTTTGGGCCGGCCCACGGCGTCGAGTACGATCACGCCGCAGGGCAGGCTTTCCACGATGCCGCTCAGGTACATTCTCATTTGTTCGTTCTCACGCAGGCTGCGCGCCAGCTCTCCGTGACTTTCCTGTAATTCCAGACGTAGGCGTCCCACTTCTTCCTGAAGATCGCGATACGACCGCTCAAGCACGTCGGCGGCGCTGATAAAGGAGGAGAACGCCTCCGACAGTGTGCCTTCCGTTCCGTGGAACGGAGGCATCGGAACCAGGTTCGATTCGTATTGAGCGACTGTATTCATTTGCCTGTTCCTAGTGCACTTGTCATGCCAAATGCGGAGTGTTTTTCCTAAGTTTCTTCTGAAGTTTGTCCAGGATCAGGTGTTCCATGCCGATCTGCAGGTGGTCTTCGGCAAGGATGAAGGCGCGCTCGATCGCGTGTTTCAGCTCGCGGACGTTGCCCGGCCAGTCATGCTCCCTGAGCGCGAACTGCACGGTGGCATCGAGCTGCTTGAGCGGCAGCGCGTGGCTGCGGCACAGCTCGGCGAGAAAGTGTCTGGCCAGAGGCAGCACTTCCTGAGCGCGCTCGCGCAGGGGCGGCAGAGTAATGGGGAAGACCGCCAAACGGTAGTACAGATCTGAACGAAAGTTGCCCCCGGCCACCTGTTCCAGCAGGTTGGCGTTGGTGGCCGCAATCACACGAACGTCCACCTGGAAGACGTCGGAACTGCCCAGCCGCTGCACTTCGCCCGCCTGCAGAAAGCGCAGAAGCTTGGCCTGCATGCTCAGAGGCAGCTCGCCGATTTCATCGAGAAACAGAGTGCCGCGATGGGCCGCGTGGATGCGCCCGAGGCGCGCCTGCATGGCGCCGGTGAAGGCGCCGCGCGCGTAGCCGAAAAGCTCGGATTCAAGCAGGCTCTCGGGAATGGCCGCGCAGTTGATCGTGACCATCGGGCCGCTGGCGCGCGCGCTCAGCTCATGAATGGCGGAGGCCACCATGTCTTTGCCCGTTCCGCTTTCACCCTGCAACAGCACCGTGCTGTTCTTGCGGGCCACAATGCGCGCCATGCGATGGACGTTGGCGAACGCGTCGCTGGCGCCGATCATCCCCGGCAGCGGTTCGATCACCACGGGTGGCGGAGAGCTGACCGGAAAGGACAGCGACGTGCGTTGTTCCGCGTCCGGCTCGGTTGCTTTCAGAAAGTCGAAGAACTCTTTTGCCTGTTGGCTGGCGATCTGATGATTTCCGGTCAGCTTTCCGGTGATGGAATCCACGATCAGCCAGGAGATATCCGGGTTCTTTTCCCGCATGAATTGCAGGACTTCGTTCAGGTCCAGGTCGGGCAGCTTGTTCTCAAGGATGGCCAGATCGACGCTGTGGGAATCAAGCCACGCGAGGATGTCGGCCCCGCCGTCGGCTTCCAGAACGGACAACTGGCCGGACTCCAGGGCGAGCACCACCCGTTCCTTGAGGACCGGGTTCGCGGAAATCGCAACGATTGCGTTGAGGGTCGTATCGTCCAATGTGGATTCTCCTTGGGAACTGTAAGAGAGTGATCGGTATGTGACGGAAGGAGTTAAGAGGAAGCTAAAAATAAGAGGACACTTAAGTAAGAGCTGCTGGCTGCTGGCCGCTGGCTTAACCCGATCACTCCCGGGGATCGGATGTGATCGGGTTAAGCCAGGAGCCGGCAGCCAAAAGCCAGAAGCTCTTTATGGACTGGGGTGCGAACCGTTTGGCTCGACAGCCGGGGCATCGGCGGGGCCGAAGCAGAAACCCACACCGCGGACCGTATTGATCAGCCGGATGCCGGCGCCGTCGTCGATTTTTTTGCGCAGGTAGTTGACGTAGACGTCCACCACATTGGTAACCGCCTCGCTGGAAAGACTCCAGACGTCTTCAACCAGCATGCTGCGGGTGATGTGGCGTCCGGCATTGCGCATGAAATATTCGAGA
>Ga0137391_10001003_pt1 | contig 20279 bp, 21 predicted proteins | sample 15con2h24BmetaG_FD_101399 | JGI IMG/M metagenome (GOLD analysis project Ga0137391, IMG submission 101399) | Vadose zone soil microbial communities from Angelo Coast Range Reserve, California, USA - 15con2h2.4B metaG | ecosystem: Environmental > Terrestrial > Soil > Vadose zone > Saprolite...
CGATGATCTTGTGCGCGGTGTCGAGCCGCACCGTCTTGACCGGCGAAGGATCCAGACGCTTGAGCTCGGCTCCCATGCTGAGCGAGTCGCCCTCGGCGAACGCGCCCTGATGGCGCTCGGAGCCGACCTTCGCCGGGGCTGGCTTGAGGTCCATCTTGCCAACGTCGTAGGGGTCGGACGGCGGCCGCGCGCCCTGGTCGCATGCGGCGAGCAACAGCGCGGCGGCGGCGAGCGAGCGGACGCGACGAGCAGGCGTCCGAAAGGTATTCATAGCTGCGCTCCTCTGTCGGCCGCGGCACGCGATGGCCGCAAGGCCGTTGAGCACGCCGGCGGCTGGATGCTCGGGAGTCGTCGGCACCTTGAGCGCGGTTATTCGTCCCGCGGCATCCCAGGCTAAGAGGTCGGTGAAAATGCCCCGCCCACATCCACGCCCACGCGGACGCCCGCGGCCGTCATGGGATCTTGAACCGCGCCCGGATCTCGTCCGGCCGCTCCGAGTAGGGCGGGATCGGCTCGTTCGGATCGAACGCGACGTCGAGCACGAGCAGCGCCGGCTTGCGCGCGGCGCGGGCCCGGGGGAACACCACGCGGAGTGAGGCGACATCGGCGACGCGCTCGACGTGCTCGATGCCGATGCCCTTCGCGAGCGCGACCCAGTCGACCGGCGCGGACGGAAGGGCCTGCCCGCCCGAGGACTCGTAGTGGCCGTTCACCCACAGAAGCGCCGTGAGATTCGAGGGGCGGGCGGCGGCCACCGTGGCCAGCACGTTCGGGCACATGAGCAGTGAGCCGTCGCCTTCCAGCGCCACGACGTGTCGGTCCGGGCGCTGCAAGGCCATGCCGAGCGCGAGCGGGATCGCCGCGCCCATCGAGTCGCACAGGGCGAACACGGGGGCGAGCACCGTGAGATGCGGCAGGTATCGCGCGTTGGCGCCGAGGCACGAGACCAGGACGTCGTCCGGCGTGAGCATGCCGGCGAGCGCCTCGAGCAGCAGCTTGCGGGGAGTCACGCGAGGTCCTCGCCGCTGATCAGCAGCACGAACGGACCGCGCGCCGCGACGGCCGCCTCGACGCCGCGGACGACCTGGCCCTCGACGTCGGCGGCACGATCGGCGATGGCAAAGGGCACGCGCCAGGCCGAAAGCGTCGGCTCGGTGACGCGCCCTTTCGGAGCGTGGTAGGTACACCGGGTCACGCCCGTCCCCGCGATAGGACACGATGAAAAAGCACGGGATGCGGTAGAGCTGCACGAGTCCGGCCAGGACGCCGCCGCAGTTGAAGAGCCCGGCATTCTGGATGAGCACGACGCCGCGTCCGCCTGCGAGGCCGGCACCGCAGGCGATCGCCACCGCCTCCTCCTCGCGCGCGGCATCGACGGCGCGGATCTTCTTGGACTCGCGCACCGTCCGCGCGAGCGTGCCGATCCACGTGTCGGGCACCGAGGCCGCCAGCGTCACCCCCGCGGCCTCCAGGCCGGTGACGATCCGTCGCGCGCCGCTCAGCTCAACCGTGCTTGCGGAGCTCCAGCCGGCCGATCTGGCGCCGGTGCACCTCGTCGGGTCCGTCGGCGAAGCGTAGCGTGCGCGAGTGCGCCCACATCGACGCCAGCGGGAACTCCTGACTCACGCCGCCGCCGCCGTGGAGTTGCATGGCGCGCTCGACGACTTGAAGCGTCATGTTGGGCACGGCCACCTTGATCTCCGCGATCGCTTGCTTCGCGGCCTTGTTGCCGACGGTGTCCATCATGGAGGCCGCGTGCAGGACGAGCAGCCGTGCCTGGTCGATCTCGATGCGTGACTGCGCGATGCGCTCGAGCGTGATGTCGTTCTCGGCGAGTCGCTTGCCGAACGCCACGCGGTTCTGCGAGCGCTTGCACATCAGCTCGAGCGCGCGCTCGGCGACGCCGATCTGGCGCATGCAGTGGTGGATGCGGCCGGGACCGAGGCGGCCCTGGGCGATCTCGAAGCCGCGCCCTTCGCCCAGCAGCATGTTCGAGGCGGGCACGCGGACGTTCTCGAAGAGCACCTCGCCGTGGCCGTGGGGCGCGTCGTCATAGCCGAACACGGTCAGCATGCGGAGGAGCTTGATGCCCGGTGTGTCGCGCGGCACCAGGATCATGGACTGCTGCTTGTAGCGATCGGGGTTCTTCGCGTCGGTCTTGCCCATGAAGATGAGGATCTTGCAGCGCGGGTCGCCGATGCCCGAGGTCCACCACTTGTGCCCGTTGATGACGTAGGCATCGCCGTCACGGACGATGGACGACTCGATATTGGTCGCGTCCGACGAGGCGACCTTCGGCTCGGTCATCGCGAACGCGGAGCGGATCTTGCCTTCGAGCAGCGGCTGGAGCCACTGCTTCTTCTGCTCCGGCCCGCCGTAGCGCTCGATGGTCTCCATGTTGCCGGTATCGGGCGCCGAGCAGTTGAAGGCCTCGGGCGCGATGGGCGACCGGCCCATGATCTCGCAGAGCGGCGCGTACTCGAGATTCGTGAGCCCGGCGCCGCGCTCGCTCTCGGGCAGGAAGAGGTTCCAGAGCCCGCGCTCGCGCGCGGTCGCTTTCAGCTCCTCCATGATCGGCGGGATCTGCCAGCGGGTGGGCCCGGCGTTGAGCTGGTCGTGGAAGACGCGCTCGTTGGGGTAGATGTACTTGGTCATGAAGTCGGTGAGCTGCTCCATGTACATCTTCGTCTTCTTCGAATACTCGAATTCCATCGGGTTCTCCTTCGTGCCGAGCCGGGCTCAGTGCTGATAGCGGGGCAGCGTCTTGAGCGGCGAGAAGAACACCGGTCGCGCCATCCGCCCCACCGGGACCTCGATCAGCACGGGCCGGTCCATCTGGATCGCGTCGGCGACGAGCCGGCCCACCTCGGCGGGCTCCTTGGCGCGCCGACCCACGGCGCCATACGCCTCGGCGAGGCGGACGAAGTCCGGGTTGTGGAGCTCCGCCCCGAACTTCCCGCCCCAGTGCTCGTCGAGGTCGCGCGCGACGTTGCCGTAGGCGTTGTCGTTGAAGACCACCGCGACGACGTTGATCTGCTGCTGGACGGCCGTCGCCATCTCCTGCGCGTAGTAGAGGAAGCCGCCGTCGCCCGCGACCAAGACCACCGGGCGGTTGGGGCACGCCACTTTGGCGCCGAGCGCGGTCGGGTACTCGAAGCCGAGATTGCCGGAGTAGGACGACGTGATGTAGGTCCGCGGGCGGTAGACCGGGAAGAATGGCCGCGAGTAGTAACCGATCTGCGTCATGCCGGCCACGACGATCGCATCCTCGGGAATGCCCTGGCGGAGCGATCGCAGGATCGAGGAGTTCGGCTCCTGGGTCATCAGCGCGCCGACCTCGGCGCGAAGCTTCTCCCGCTCGGCCTTGCGCGACGGGCGCGGCGTGCCGCCTCCGCGCAGCCGCTCGAGCAGCCTCTCGAGCGTGGCCTTCGCGTCGCCGGCGAGGCCGAAGGTCTTCTCGTGGTTGCGCCCGATCTCCTCGGCGTCCGCGTCGAGCTGGATCACCTGCTGGTCCGGCTTGAACGCGGCGAGCGCACACCGGCTGCCGACGGCGAGGACGACGTCGGCGACGTCGAGATAGCCACGCAGGGGGCTCTTGGGGAAGAGCCCGGCGCCCAGCGAGAGATCGCTGGCGTCGCTGATGGCGCCCTTGCCCTCGGCCGTTTCGACGACGCCGGCCTGGAGAAGCTCGGCGACAGCGGCGAGCGCCTCGTGAGCGCCCGAGAGATGGACACCGCCGCCCGCGTAGATCGCGGGGCGCTCGGCGCGCAGCAACATCTCGGCCGCCCGATCGATGTCGGCGGCCGGCGCCGCGGCGCGTGGCGGATGCCCGCCCGGCACGAGCGTCACGTCGACCTCTTCTTCCATCGTGTCCCACGGCATGTCGATGGCGACCGGCCGCGGGCGCCCGCTGCGTAGCTGGCCGAAAGCCTCGTGGACGATCCGCGGCGCGTCCGCGACCTCGAGGATGCTGCGGCGCCACTTGGTGGAGCCGGCGAGCGCGTCGAGCTGGTTATCGAGCTCGTGGAGCACGCCGATCTTCTTGCCGATCTGGTTGCGCGGGATCTGCCCCGAGATCATCAGCACGGGCGAGGAGGCGGAGTAGGCGGTGTTGAGGCCCGCGGAGGCGTTGAGCAGGCCCGGACCGGGCACCGCCACCGCGACGCCGATGCCGCCGCCGGCGCGCGCGTAGCCGTCGGCCATGTAGCTCGATGACCCTTCGTGACGCACGGTGATGAAGCGGAGGGGCTCGTCGCGGAACGCGGTGACGATGCCGTAGAGCTGGACTCCGGGGAGGCCGAACGCCACCTGCACGCCTTCCCGCGCGAGAGCTTTCACGATCGCTTCACCACCGGTCATCCGCGCCATCGCCGGGTCCTCACTGGTTCGGGTTAGGGTCGCAGGGTAGCACGTTGCGCCGGTCGGCTGCCTCGGCCCCCTTCGCGGGGATCTCATCGTACACTACCGCACGATGCCCGAGCTTCCGGAGGTCGAAGCCGCCCGCCGCCTGCTCGCCCGCGCCGCGGTCGGGCGGCGAATCGTCGCCGTCCGCTGCGTGCGCGATCCCATCGTGTTCCAGGGCGTGAGCCCGGCGCGCGTGCGGCGGGCTCTGCTGGGTCGTCGGGTGATCGCGGCCCGCCGCCACGGCAAGCACCTCTGGCTCGAGCTCGACCGCCGGCCCTGGCCGTGCTTTCACTTCGGGATGGCCGGCGGGATCGAGGTCCGCGGCCGCCGCCGCGGCCGCCTCGTGATGGAAGGGCGCCGGGCGCGTGAGGGTCAGTGGCCGCCCCGCTTTCTCAAGTTGCTTCTCGTGCTCGGGGACGGCGGCGAGGTCGCGTTCCGCGACGCGCGGCGACTGGGCCGTATGCGCTTGCGCCACGACCCGCCCGCCGAGCCGCCGATCAGCCTGCTCGGCTTCGACGCCCTCCGCGACCTGCCGCCGGTCCGCCAACTCGGCGCGCTCTTCGGCGAGCGCGCGGCGCCGGTGAAGGCCGTGCTGCTCGACCAGTCCTTCTCGGCGGGCGTCGGGAACTGGATCGCCGACGAGGTGCTCTACCAGGCCCGTATCGATCCGCGCCGGCGCGCGCACACCCTCACGGCGGCGGAGATCGGACGGCTCCGCGGGCGGCTGCGTGCGGTCGTCGCCACGGCGGTTCGCGTCGGCGCCGACAGCGACCGGTTCCCGGCGAAGTGGCTTTTCCACACGCGGTGGAGCAAGCGCTTGCGGAGTCCCATGACGGTGCGCGGCGAGCGTATCCGCTATCTCACCGTCGGCGGACGGACGACGGCCTGGGTCGCCGAAGTTCAACACTGAGCGCCGCGATCTACGCGGGCGGCGCCGGTCGTGGGTCGGATTGACGGGCGGGGTCGCGCGACCACGCGGCACGCGCCCGCCAACCCTTCGCGGCTGGGCTCCACCATGCGCATTTAGGTCCGTCGTCACTTGCAGGGAACGGGTCGCGCGGACCCCGCCCGTCAACCCGACCCACGACCGGCGGCGACCCGTGTAGACGATGACGACTCGGGGGCGTAGGATGGCGGACGTTTTCGTAGGGAGGGGTCGATGGGGAATATTGCGCCGGTTCATCTCATGCGGTGGATTGAGGAGAACAAGAGTCTGTTCGGCGGGCCGGTGGCGAACAAGGAAGTCTTTCCGGAGAGCGAGTTCATCTATCAGGTCGTGCGCGGGCCGAACGCGCGGAACGACTTCCACATCGATCCGGGCGACGAGATCTTCTACCAGCTCAAGGGCGACATCACCGTGCGGTGCATCGACGCCGACGGCAAGCCGCGCGACATCCCGGTGCGTGAGGGCGAAGTCATGCTCTGCCGCGCGGGCACGCCGCACTGTCCGATCCGCCCGCCGGACACCTGGGGGCTTGTCATCGAGCGCAAGCGGCGGCCCGACGAGCTCGACCGGCTCGCGTGGTTCTGCGAGCGGTGCGGCGGCAAGCTCCACGAGGCGACGTTCTCGTGCGCGAACATCGAGGTGGAGCTGCGCGCAGCCATCCAGAGGTTCAACGCGAGCGCGGCGCTGCGAACCTGTCAGAAGTGCGGCGCCGAGCTCCCCGTCCCCGCCGGGGCCTCGTCTGGCTGACGTTCGGCGCTGATCGCCCGGCCGAACGTCCGCCTCGGGCGGCTACGCGCCGACGTCGGTGTACTTCACGTCGCAGCGATAGGTCTTGTAGTCACCCACGAAGAACGGCTGGAGCGGCGCCATGATCTCCCGGTAGAGCGCACTCTGCTCGTAGGCCTGCATGTCCGCGGTGTTGTCCCACAGGCTCACCGCGAATCCCGTGTCCTTGTCCGCCGCGTCCTGAGCCAGCCAGCGGCCGCGCAGGCCCTTGAGAGACTTACCTTTGGTGAGGACGTTCTCCCGGTAGGTACGCTCGTATTCGGCCCATGCGCCTGCCCGAAGCTTGCCCCAAGTAATGCGGATCACCATGGCTGGCCTCCTTGATGACGCCACCCTTCACCCGGCGTGGCGGTACGCTGATTAGACGCCTGTTGCGCCGGCTTCGCCAGGGGCAGCCCGAGGAGTGTCGGGCCTGGTCCTAAGCGCCTGGCGCTTCGGGCGCGGTGGAATCCGCGGGGTCGAACTCCACGCGCTCCCACATCGCCTCGGGGACGGGCCACGCGCGCAGGACGTTCGCGAGCTGGCCCGCATCCTGGATGGGCCCGTGCTCGGCGCGAAAGTTGAGAATGGCCCGGGCCTGTTCGGGTCCGATGCCCGGAAGCTCGAGTAGCTCCGCCGGATTCGCGAGATTGACCCTCACCCTGTTTGACATAGGCGCCTCCTTTCATCACGCGAACGCCCGTCACTCGAACATGGGACGCATGAAACTGCGCTCGAAGCTCACGACGCATCGAGTGTCCTCGGCAAAGCGCCATGCCGCCAGCGCGACTTCGTCCTGCTTGACGGCGGTGCGGTAGCGCTCGTACTCGGCCAGCGACGGAAAGCTGAACAGTTGCACCGCGATGTTGTTCGTCCCCTCGTGAGGAAGAAATCCTCTACCCCCGACGAATCAGCGGCCGAAGTTGTCGATGAGGAAGCGCGAGATGCTGTGGTGCGAAGGAAGCCCGGGGAGGCTCGAGCAGGGGAACCAGCGGGCGTCTTCCAGCTCCTCCGGGTCGACCTGGATCTCGCCGCCCGCGTAGGTGGCGACGAAGCCGACCATGAGCTGGCTCGGGAAGGGCCAGTTCTGACTCCCGACGTAGGTGATGTCCTTCACGTCCACGCCGACCTCTTCCTTCACCTCCCGGGCGACGGCGCCCTCGAGCGACTCGCCATTGTCGACGAAGCCGGCGACGAGCGCATAGCGGCCGGGCGCCCAGATGCCTTTGCGCGCGAGCAGGACGCGGTCGCCGTCGCGCACCACGACGATGACCGCCGGGTGCAGGTGAGGGTAATGCTCGTACTCGCAGCGCGGGCAGCGCTTGCCCCACTCGCCCGCGAGGCGCTCGGTGCGGTTGCCGCAGCGGGGACAGAAGCCGCTGGTCGACTCCCACCAGAGGGCCTGCATGGCCATACCGCCGAGTGAGAGGAGATCGTCCGGCAGGCGCGTGCCCTGCATCGGCACGAGCGTCTCCCGGTGGAACTCCTCGGGCACGACGACATCGCGCGGCAGCGGCGCGACCCAGCACTCGGTGTCGCCGCCCAGCGTCCCCAACCAGAGCGACTCGCCGAGCGCGCCGTCGAGCTTCGCCGGGCGCTCGCCCGCTGGAAGCCGGAAGCTCTCGCCGTCCGGGATGACGATCAGCGTCTGATCCTGGACGATGAGCCAGTGGCCGCGCTCGTTCGGGGGCTTCGTGCCGTGCTTGGCCGGAACGAAGGCACCGCGCAGGCAGTCGCGGTTGAACGGCAGATAGACGGTCAGCGGTGTGGTCATGAGCCGAGGAGCCCCACGTCCACGCGCGTCCCCGCCGGCACCGCCGCGGCGCGGCCGGCGGCGGGCGTCTCGGCGCCGAGCTTCTGGAGCGCGGGCATCACCTCGCGCGCGAAGAGGCGCATGTTCCGCTCGGCGTCGTCGTAGGGCATGCCGGCATAGCTGAAGACGCCGACGTAGTGGCTGTTGCCGGTGCGCTCATGGATGTCGAGGATCTTCTCGTAGCACCGCTCCGGCGTGCCCCACACCTGGAGGTTCATGAAGTAGTCGATCACGGTGTCGGTTCCGTACTGCGCGATCTTCTCCGCCATCTTGCCGTAGTACTCATAGCCCTTGGTCCTGGCGAGATGGTCGCCCTGGAACTGGTAGTGGTCGAGGACCGTCTGGTAATAGCCGCCGATGTAGCGGCGCGCCATCTGCTCGGCCCGCTCGGCGCTCGCGTCGCAGAACGTCCAGCCGGCGGAGACCGGTGGCGGCGCGTCGACGCCGTTCACTTCGCGGTAGACGGAGCGGTAGGAGTCGAGCTCCCTGGCGACTTCTTTCCACGGCTTCTGCGGGATGATGAGAATCCCGACGCCGAGCCTCGCCATGACGGGCATCGACTCGGGCGAGACGGCGGCGGCGTAGGTCCGGCCGTGGAAGGACTTGAAGGGAGCCGGCCGGATCGCGGCGCGCGGCTGCTTGACGAACGTGCCGCTGTACTCGCAGTAGCCGGTCTCGAGCCCGCGCAGCAGCATCTCGGCAGACTCGACGAACCGCGGCCGCGACTCGTCCATCGAGAGGCGGAATCCGTCGAACTCGACCTTGCCGGCGCCCCGCCCGAGGCCCAGGATGACCCGGCCGCCGGAGATGTGGTCGAGCATCGAGACTTCCTCGGCGACCCGCAGGGGGTCGTGCCAGGGCAGCACCACCACCATGGAGCCGAGCCCGGCGCGCTCGGTGCGCCCGGCCATGTACGTCAGGAACTGGAGGACGTCGGGGCACATCGTGTAGTCGGTGAAGTGGTGCTCGACGCCCCAGATCGACTCGAAGCCCAGCGGCTCGGCGAGGTCGGCGAGCCTGAGCTCGCTGCAGTAGACCTCGCGGTCGGTGCGCGCCTTGTCCGGGTTCTGGAAGACCGCGGCCATTCCGATGTGCATAGGGCGCTCCCCTTTCGCCGTTGTATTATTGCGCCGATGAGCCCATTCGATCCAGCCCCCTTCGTCGAGCGGCGGCAGCGCTTCGCGGCGGCGATCGGCGACGCCTTGGCGATCGTCCCCGGCGCCCGGGAGCTCCGGCGCAACGGCGACGTCAACTACGAGTTTCGTCAGGCCTCCGACTTCTTCTTCTTGACGGGGTTCGACGAGCCCGACGCCGTCGCCGTCTTCAACCCCGCGGATGCCAAGGAGCGGTTCGTCCTCTTTGTCCGCCCGCGCGACCGCGAGATGGAGATCTGGACCGGCCGGCGGGCCGGGGTCGAGGGCGCCATCGCGACCTACGGCGCCGACGCCGCCTACACGATCGACCGGCTCGACGAGAAGCTCCGCGAGTATATGGTCGACCGCCCTGTGGTCGTCTATCGACTGGGCAGCGGCGCGTTCGACGGCCGGGTGACGCGACTGGTCGCGGACCTGCGCGCGGCGCGGGCCCGCGGCCACGCCGCCCCCGTGCGGATCGATGACCCCGGGCCGATCCTCCACGAGCTGCGTCTGCGACGCTCGCCGGCCGAGCTCCTGCGCCATCGCCGGGCCTGCGAGATCAGCCGCGACGCGCACGCCGAGGCGATGCGCTATGCGCGGCCGGGGCTCCACGAGTACCAGGTGCAGGCGGCGCTCGAATACGTCTTCCGCGTGAACGGCTCGCCGCGCAACGGCTACCCGTCGATCGTCGCCTCGGGCCCCAACGCGTGCATCCTCCACTACAGCGAGAACAACCGCCGCATGGAGGAGGGCGACCTGCTGCTGATCGACGCCGGGTGCGAGTGGGGCTACCACTCCGCGGACATCACGCGGACGTTCCCGGTCAACGGCCGGTTCACGGCCGCCCAGCGCGCGGTCTACGAGATCGTCCTGCGCGCGCAGCTCGCGGGGATCGCCGCCGCGCGGCCCGGCAACCGCTACGAGGCGATCCACGAGGCGGCGCGGCGCGTCCTGGCCGAGGGGCTCGTCGCGCTGGGCGCGCTGCCGCGCGGGGTCGAGGAGTCGCTCGCGATGCACCACTACCGCGAGTTCTACATGCACGGGACCGGCCACTGGCTCGGCATGGACGTGCACGACGTGGGGGACTACAAGATCGACCGCACGTCCCGAGTGCTCGAGCCCGGCATGGTGCTGACGGTGGAGCCCGGGCTCTATTTCGACCCCGACCGTGAGACGGTCACGTATCACCTGCGGGAATTCAGCGAGGACGAGATGTGGGAGCGCCGCCTCCGCTTCGGCGCCGCGGCCGCCAAGAAGATGGAGGACGAGGAGAAGGCGAAGGTCGGGACGGTCGTCCAGCCCGTGCCGAGGGAGCTGCGCGGGATCGGCATCCGCATCGAGGACGACGTGCTGATCACGCCGGACGGCTGTGACGTGCTCACCGCGGGCACCCCGAAGACGGTGGACGAAGTCGAGCGCGCCTGCGCCGAGACACCGCGTCTGCCGCGCTCCTGACGCGTCTCTCGGGTTGCCGACTGACCGCGGCGTGACGGAGCGGCCGTACCGGGACGAACGATTTGTCATCTTCAATCATGTGGAAGTCGGCGCCGAGGCCCTGGAGAAGTATTCGTTCAGGCGGCACGCATCGGACCGGTCAGCGGCCGAGCTCGTGTCGGAGCGCGCTCTCCAGCGTCGGATAACCGAACGCAAAACCGCTCGCCAGGAGGCGCGTGGGCAGCACCCGCTGGCTCGAGAGCAGCAATTCGTCCGCCATCTCGCCGAGGGCGAGGCGCGCGGCGAACGCGGGCATCGGCACGAGGGTCGGGCGCCGCAGCACGCGCCCGAGCGTCCGCGTGAACTCGGCGTTGGTCACGGGCGCGGGCGCGACCGCGTTGACCGGTCCGCGCAGAGCGTCGGTCCCGAGCGCATGGCGGAGCGCGCCGATCACGTCGTCGAGGGCGATCCAGCTCATCCACTGAGCGCCGCCGCCGATGACGCCGCCCAGGCCCAGCCGGAACGGCGTCAGCATCTTGGCGAGCGCGCCGCCCGCGGGACTCAGCACAATGCCGATCCTGAGCGTGACAACGCGGATGCCGCGCACGATCGCCGCCGCGCTGGCCGCTTCCCACTCGCGGCCGACGTCGGCGAGGAACCCCGCGCCCGGCCGGCTCTCCTCGCCTAGGACCTCGTCGCCGCGGTTCCCGTAGTAGCCGATCGCCGAGGCGCAGACGAGAACGGCTGGCGGCTTCGCCAGGCGGGTCAGCGTGTCGGTCAAACGGCGCGTGGCGTCCACGCGGCTCTCGCGGATGCGCTGTTTTTTCGCCGCTGTCCACCGGCCGCCGGCGATGCTCTCACCGGCCAGATGAACGACGGCGTCGGCCATCGCCGGTCCGGGAGAAGCGATGGCTCCGGAGACTGGATCCCAGCGAAGCGCGTCCTCACCCGGCCGGACCTCGCGGCGCACGAGCGGGATCACCCGGTGGCCACCCGCCGCGAGGGAAGAGACCAGCGCCGAGCCGAGGAAGCCGCTCGAGCCGGTGACGGCGACGATCACGCCATCGCGCCGCCGTCGACCGTGTAGAGCGCGCCCGTGATGTACGTGGCGTCGGGGCTCGCCAGGAACGCGACGAGCGCAGCGACCTCTTCGGGAGCCCCGTAGCGTCGCATCGGAATGGTGGCGGTGAGCCTCTCGCGCTTGACCTCGGTCTCGAGTTGCTGGGCCATCGGCGTCTCGATCGGCGCCGGGCACACGGCGTTGACGCGGATGCCGTGGCGCGCCAGCTCGAGTGACGCGGCGCGCGTCATCCCGACGACGGCGTGCTTGCTCGCGGTGTAGGCGATGATGTTCGGCGAGCCGCGAAGCCCCGCGATCGACGCGGTGTTGACGATGACGCCGCCGCCGCGGGCGCGCATCCGCGGCGCGATCACCTTCATGCCGAGCCACACGGCTTTCACGTTCACGGCGATCACGCGATCGAACGTGTCTTCCGGGTAGTCGACGAGGGGCTTCAGCGCGCCGAGGATCCCGGCATTGTTGAAAAAGACGTCGATCCCCGCGAACTGCTTCACCGCGGCATCGGCGTAGCGCTCGACGTCGCCGAGCCTGGTCACGTCGGCCTCCACGGCGAGGACCTCGCCGCCCGCCTTCTCGACCGCGGCCACGCTCTGGTGGAGCGCCGTTCCGACGAGGTCGACGAGGACGATGCGGGCGCCCTCGGAGGCGAAGCGCACGGCCGCGGCGCGTCCGATGCCGCCGGCGCCGCCGGTGATGACCACGACCTTGTCCGTGAATCGCCGGTCCATGTCAGGCGCCCATCTTGCTCTTGGCGCTGACTCGACGCAAGCTTGGGGCGCGATGACTGAAGCCGAGGCGCTGAGAGCACTGGTGGGGCCCGATGAAGGCGCGGCGGCACGGGCCGCGACGGCGCTGTGGGAGATGTGGCACCGCTCCGGCGACCGCGAGGTGGACACGCTCCTTCGCGAGGGGGTCGCGGTGATGGAGCGCCGGGATCTCGCGGGTGCCGAGGCGATCTTCGCGCGGGTGATCGCGCGGGCGCCCGAGTTCGCGGAGGGCTGGAACAAGCGTGCGACGGTCCGCTACGTGGCCGAGAACTACGAAGGCTCGATCGACGACTGCGAGGAGACGCTCAAGCGGAAGCCGCACCACTTCGGCGCGCTGGCGGGGCAGGGGCTCTGCTACATGGCGCTCGGCCGGCACCGCGAGGCGGCGGCGGTGTTCCGGCGCGCTCTCGGCGTGCATCCTCGTCTCCAGGGCGTGCGTCACAACCTCGCCACCGCGCTCGGCGAAGCTGTTCGCGGCAACGGTCACTGAGCCGGAGCCGGGGCGGTCTTTGATAGTTTGGAGGAGGAAGCAGAAGGCGGGTCAGCGATTGCCGTAGTCGCGGCGCCAGAGCGCGATGTAGTCGCTGGCGTTTTTCAGGATGTCCTCCAGCTCGGCGGCGTTCATCTTCCGCACGGGTTTGGCCGGCACACCCATGACGAGCCCGCCCGCAGGCACGACCTTCCCTGGCGGTACCAGCGCGCCCGCGCCGACCTGCGCGCCCTCCTCGATCACGGCACTGTCGAGAACGACCGTGCCGATGCCGATGCGCACGTTGTTCATGACCCGGCAGGCGTGGACGACCGCGCGATGGCCGATCGTGACGTTGTCGCCGACGATGCACGGGAATTCGGGTGTCACGTGCAGCACCGAGTTGTCCTGGACGTTCGAGTTCCGGCCGAGGGTCACGTAGTTGTCCTGGTCGCCCCGCAGCACCGCGAAGGGCCAGACGGAGGCGCCGGCCGCGATCGTCACGTCGCCGATCACAGCCGCCTGCGGGTCGACGTACGCGTCGGGATCGATGCGTGGCCGGCGACCCGGAACCTCGCGGATCATGAGCGCGTCGGTCGCGCGAGCATCGTGGGCGGCCCTCCTCGAATGGAAATATCGCGAGTGGGATTATACTGGCGCGCGCACGGGAGGAGGCCGAGAGGGATGATCTCGCAGACCGCCGAGGTCCGTGAAGCCCACCGATTCGACGTGGGCGCGCTCGAGCGCTACATGCGCGAGCGCGTGGAGGGTTTCAGCGGCTCGCTCGAGGTGCGGCAGTTCCGGGGCGGCCAATCCAACCCGACCTATCATGTATCGGCCGGCGGCCGGGAGTACGTGCTGCGCCGGAAGCCCCCGGGCAAGCTCTTGCCTTCCGCGCACGCGGTGGAGCGAGAGTACCGGGTCATCACCGCGCTCGGAACCACGGGCTTCCCGGTGCCGCGCACGTTCGCGCTGTGTGAAGACGACGCGGTCATCGGCACCGCGTTCTACGTCATGGCCTGCGTGCACGGGCGCGTCATCACCGATCCGGCGATCCCGGGCGTGGCGCCGCGCGAGCGTCGCCTCATCTACGAGTCGCTCATGGACGTCCTCGCACGGTTGCACACGGCGGACTGGCAGGCGCTCGGTCTCGCGGACTTCGGGAGGCCCGGCAATTACTTCGCGCGCCAGATCCACCGCTGGACGCAGCAGTATCGCGCCTCGGAGACGGAGAAGATCGAGTCGATGGAACGCCTCATCCCGTGGCTGCCCGCGCACATCCCGGCGGGCGACGAGACGGCGCTCGTCCACGGCGACTTCAGGCTCGGGAACGTCATCATTCATCCGACCGAGCCGCGCGTCGTCGCCGTGCTCGACTGGGAGCTGTCGACGCTCGGCCACCCGCTCGCCGACCTGGCGTACTACTGCTTGCCGTACCGCTTCACGCGTGAGTGGGAGGGGCTGGCGGACAAGGATCTGACGGCGCTGGGCATCCCGACCGAGCAGGACTACGTCGCGGCCTACTGCCAGCGTGCGGGACGCGCCGCGATCGCCGACTGGGAGTTCTGCCTCGCGTTCGCCATGTTCCGGCTGGCCGCGATCGCGCAGGGCATCATGGGGCGCGTGGTCGCGGGCACCGCGAACGATCCGAACGCGCAGGAGCGCGGCCGGCGGGCGCGCCCGCTCGCCGACTCTGCCTGGGCCCTCATTGGCTCGCGCGAGTAGTGCGTTCCGAGCCGCCATCGGGGGCTTGGGGGACTCTTCACGGGAGATCGAGGAGCGCCACGGCTGCGCCGGGGCGTTTCCGAGCGCGGGGGGCTTGGGGGGCCCTTCAAGGCCCCCCACGTAAAAGACCCGCGTACTTTTCGTAGAACGTGTTCGTGAGCAGGCCGCCCGGGTCGTACTGCCGCTTGGCCGCGAAGAACTCCTTGATCCTTGGGTAGGATCGCTGAAGCTGCTCGACGGTGTAGTGCAGCTGGTACGGCAGGAAGAACGTGCCACCCAGGGCCGCCGCGACATCGATCAGCTCGCCGGTCAGCGCCCGCATGCCGGCGTGTCCCGCGGCGTCGGTGGTCTGGTTCAGGTAGAGCACGACGGCGAACATCTCGGCCGGCGCGTACGTGAGGACGTTGTCCTCCTGGTGGACGACCCGCACGGACGCATTCAGCAGATTGGCTCGACGCGTCTTCAACACGGCCCGCAAGCCGTCCACGAACGCGACGAACTGGGCTCGCGGAACGAAGTACTCGTGCAGGATGTCGGTCTCGCCCTCGAGGCCGTTCTTGAGATATTTCACGGAGTCGTGCATCGGGTGATTCCGCGATACCAGGCATGCCTCGCCCTCGGCGAGGGCCTGGTTCCGGCTCACCGGGCAGGACTCCAGGCGCGGCTCGACGTATTTCTCGGCCAGCCACTTGAGGCGCATCGGGAGCGTCCCCTGCTTGGCGAGATTAAAGACGAGCCGTCGCAGCCTCACCGCGCGCACCTCGCCGAGCGGGGGAATCACAGCCCCGCGAGCGCTCTCCCGCCGATAGGTGTAGAGGAGCATCTCGTCCAGGAACGAGTGCGGCGCGGTGGAGAGGTGGCCGTACATCAGCCCGTACTGCGGCGCGGGCCCGATCTCGTCGTTGAAGACGGCTGGGAACTCGCGGTAACGGATCACTCGGCGCTCGGATCGGTAGACGACGTTGGGGGTCACTTCCAGGTCGGCGTCCAGGATCACGCCAAACAGGCCGTAGCCGCCGACGATCAGTTGGAAGAGCCGCGGGTTGTCGGTGGGGCTCAGCGTCTGGATCGAGCCGTCGGCGAGCATGACGCGCATCGCGCGGATCGTCCGCCCGACGGAGCCGGCCTGATGATCCATGCCGTGGGCGTTCACGGCGATCGAGCCGCCGACGGTGAAGATGTCGGTTGATTGCATCGCCATCACCGCAAACCGCGGGTGGAGAAAGCTCTGGATGTCGTGCCAGGTGGCGCCGCTCTGCACGGTCAAGGTCCGGGTCTGCGCGTCGAGCGACATTTGGTTCAGCCGTGTCATGTCCAGGACGACCGCGTTGCGTGCGAACGCCTGGCCCCCCATGCTGTGCCGGACGCCCGCGACCGACACCTTCAGGCCGTTGTCACGGGCGAAGGCGAGGGCGGCCCGGACGTCGTCGACCTCGCGCACCGCCACGACGCCGTAGACGGGCGTCCGGCTGAGGCAGCTCGCGTCGTTGACCGTGCCACCCCGCTGCACCCAGACGAGTGATGCGGGCACCACCGGCCGAATTCGGACGGGCCTGGGCGGATCGGCCCCGGCGGGCACCACGGGCGGGCAGTCCTTCTCGCCATCGGGCTCCGCGGCGTAGTAGAGGGCCTTCCGGAGGGCGACGACCGCGATCAGCAGGAAGAGGAGCAGGGCGATCACAGACGCTCTCGCGAGCGCCCGCCTGAGCGTGGTCAGCGACGACATCGCAGGCGCCACGTGGCTTCAGTAGTCGTAAAGATGCTCGACGCTCACGCCGCGGGTGGGCAGGTCGGCCAGGATCACGTGCAAGGAGCTCACGGGCACCCTGACGGCGATCCGCTTCGCGGCCGGGTCCGTCAGGATCTCGTCGCTGAACAGGAGCCCGCCCGTGGCGAGGCGATAGTCCCAATCGCGGGGCGCGATCGCTGTCAGGAGAATCTCGTCGTTTCCAGCAAGGTCGCGAAACCGCACGCCTTGCTTCACCAGCGCGGTGACCACCTGCGTGAAGGCTTCGTAGCGAGGGAGCGTGACGATGTAGGACCGGGGAGCGACCGCCTTGACCTTCCGGATCCTGTCGTCCTCGAAGATCCGATCGGGAGCGTCGACGATCCATGCGTGGATCACGAGGTCCTCAGGCAGGTACACGGCGCCGGTGCTCCACCGGATGATCCCTCCGTACACCGCCTTCACCGCGTATTCGACGCTCAGGGCGAATCGCCGCTCCCACTTCCGGACGACGTCGGGCCCCCACAGGGGCGTCTCCTTCCACAGGGCCTTGAGCTTGCCCGCGAACGGGAATTCGTACCACGGGGTCGTATGCATGAACTCCGCGTACTCGCGCGCGGTCTTGCGCGCGAAGACGTCCTCGTCGGTGTGATAGAAGCCGATCCCCTCCGTGATCACGCCGACCGTGTTCTCGTACCCACCCTTGACGGCGTTCTCCACCGAGAAGCTCAGGCCGATGATGCCGAGCATGAGATGGACGCCTGCGTCGAAGGGGTAGACGCGCTTGGTCGCCCGGCAGACCTGCTTGTAGTAGCGCCAGTACTGCCGGATGGCGGCGAAGTACGGGAAGCGGCTGGGAGCGCGCGACTTGACGAACGACGCGTATTCCCCGGTGCTGTAGACGATGTACCACTCGGGCAGGGTGAGGTAGGTCGACGATTGGCTGCGGAAATAGCCTTTCACGTCCGCGGTGACGCGCAGGAGCTCCGCCGATGGTCCGGTCGGCTGGCTTCGAACACTGAAGCAGTGGGCGCCGATGAACCGGGCGGGAGCGGCGAGAGCGATCAGGCCGAGCACGGCCGCGCTCACGGCCGCGAGTCCGACAAGGGCCCAGGCGCGTCGGCGGCGTCGGGGCCTACGCCGCACTACGGGCGGGCGGCGGGCTCTTGCGGAACCCGAACACGAGCGCGATCCCGGCGAGCACGATGTGGGGCAGGTTCACCAGGAAGTTCGTGAAGCTGAAATCGGGCGTGCCCATGCCCTGCGTGAAGATGCTGAGATCCAGGAGCCCTCTGCCCTGCGTGAGGCCGGCCACGGCGTCCAGTCCGTAGAGGAGGCCGATCCACTGCAGGTATGTGCGGATCGAGCCCGGCGCCCACATCGCCACGATTCCGCCGGCGATTCCAGAGAGCAGGTGGACGATGTCGTCGATGGGGTCGATCTTGAACAGGCCGAGGAAGTAGCCCCTGGCGTCTGTGAGCCCGGGCGCGTGGGTGATCAGGAAGATGCCCACGAACCCGGCGGTATACACCCAGGCGAGCGACTTGAGCACGGTTCATCTCTCCTCTGGGAAGAGGATCCTGCCCGAGCGTCTTATATCACAGCTGCCGCTCAGCGCCGGCGGCTCATTCGCCCGATGCGCTTGCGGTCACCACGTAACGTAGCGGGCCCCCGGGTCTGACGGCGTCGAACGGATAGCAGGTCACCAGGACCAGCCCGGCCGACCGGTCCTCGGTCCGGATCACCGCGGTGCGTGAATCGACCACCGACGTCTCCTGCACCCGAAGTCGTGAGCGCCGCAGGCCCGGAACCTCCACGATGATTTCGTCGCCTTGCTTCAGCCGCTCCAGAAACCGGAAGTGCGTGTCACGATGCCCGGCGACGATCGCCGTGCCGGGAGCTCCGGGGACGGCGCTTCCCGGCGCATGACCGGGGCCGAAGGCCAGCGTCCGGCCGCTGACGCCGGCGAGGACGATGAGGTCGACGCCGTGCGCCGGCACCTGCAGCCTCGCCACGGGCCAGGTGTCGGCCCACGGCCACGGCCTCGCCTCCGGCTCGCCCCGCAGGGTCCGCGCCCAGGCTCTCTGCAACAGGCGCTGGGCGAGCCGAGCCTTGACGTAGATCCACGCGCCCTGCCCGAGCTGCCACAGCCCGACTCCGGCGAATAAGGCCGCCGCACCGATCAGGAGCGTTCGACGCGTCACGCTTTCATTGCGCGAACGACGGCGGTGCCAAGCCCGGCGGCGAGCAGGAGCGCGATGAGCCCGAAAGCCAGGTGAACCGGTCCCTCCGTCGCCCCCTGGCCCAGTCCGAAGACGGCGGTGTAGTCCCAGCCGTGCGGGAGATTCGTCTTGAGTGCGTGACTGTGGAGGGCGTCGTTCCCCGAGCGGACCGGAGTCACGTCGATAGCGACGAGGCTCGTGTACGGGCTCACGAGGTGGTGCGCGAGGGCGAGCTCGACCACCGCGTGACGGATCATCGCGTCAGATGAGCTGGACCGGCGCTGGTCGAGAAGGGAAGCGATCTTCCCGCGCGCCCAGTGCACAGACAGTCCCACGCCTTCGTCGGTGTGCTGGAGCGACAGCTCGCGTTCCCACTGATCCAGACCGAGGTGGCCGCGAAGCATAACGCGCGGTGGCAGCGTCGCCGCTCTCAGCGCAACGGTGACGGGCTCGCCGAGATAGACGTCGGGAATCCGCTCGGGCACGATGTCGGCGCCAAGCCCGCCGGGGAGCTCGAGGCGGACGTCGGTGAGAGCCGGGGACTCGAGCTTACCGAAGAGCGCGAGCATCTTTTCTTTCACTTCGGTGGTGCTGCCGATGTAGATGAAGGTGCCGCGACCTAGCCTGGCCGCTTCGCGCATGAAGTGGCTATTGGGCGCCGAGCCGATACCGATGGTGAACAGGCGGCTGTCGCCGAGCCGCTCGTGGATCGCCGAGAACAGCTGCGCCTCGTTTCCGACGGCGCCGTCCGTCAGGAAGATCACCTGCCGCAAACGGCCGGGGTGCTCATGGCCGTCGAGGGCCTGCTGGAGGGCCGGCAGCATCTCGGTCCCTCCGTCGGCCCGGAGCCCGCCGACGTACCGGTCCGCCACGTTGAGATTCTGCGACGTCGCGGCCCGGGCCTGGGGGAAGAGGGCGTCCGTGGTGTGGTTGAAGCGGATGACGTTGAAGGTGTCCGTGGGGCGAAGGCGCGCGAGGGCCAGCCTCAGCGCCGCCCTGGCCTGATCGATGGACGCTCCGTGCATCGAGCCCGAGTTGTCGATCACGAAGATCACCTCGCGCGGCAGGCGAAGCCTGTCGAGCTCGGCGGGCGCCGGCGGCATCACCATGAGGAGCGCGAACAACTCCTCGCCCTTCTTTTCTGTGAACAGTGTCGCGGTTGGGGTCGCCTCGGCAGTGGGCTGCCACACGAGCTCGAAGTCCCGGTCCGCGGGAACGCTGCCCTGGGTGAGCTCGATTCGATAGCGACCGCCGGCGAGAGGCGTCGTCTGAATCTCGTGGTAGGACGCGTCGACGCGCGCCAGGGGGACTCCGGGGTCGAGCTCGACCCGGAGGCTGACGGGATTGAGGACGCCTCGCGCGGGATGCTCGACCGGAGGAGTGACACGCGACGCGTCCGATACCTGGTCCGTTCCGGGAATGTAGCGCGGGCCGATGACCATGGGAAAGCGCAGCCTGAACTGCCCCCCGTCGTATCTGATGGCCTGCTGGTATTCGATCTCGACGGTGATCGCGGCGCCGGGCGCAATGTTGGCGACCGAGGTCGTGAAGATGTTGGACCGCTCTTCCTCGACGAGACTCGCGCGCTTGCCCTCGTGCTTCGCCTGCTCGTACTGCGCCTTGGCCGATGCGCGCTCCTGGATGATACCCTCGATCGAGCGATCACCGATCTGCATGCGCAGATGATCGACGGCAGCGTCCTCGGGCAGGGGGAAGACGTAGATGCCCTCCGCCCACTCGCTGCCGGGGTTGATGAACTCCTGACGGACGCTTGCCCGAGCGACGATTCCG
>Ga0137391_10001009_pt1 | contig 20224 bp, 19 predicted proteins | sample 15con2h24BmetaG_FD_101399 | JGI IMG/M metagenome (GOLD analysis project Ga0137391, IMG submission 101399) | Vadose zone soil microbial communities from Angelo Coast Range Reserve, California, USA - 15con2h2.4B metaG | ecosystem: Environmental > Terrestrial > Soil > Vadose zone > Saprolite...
AGCCGGTCAGCCAGGCGCTCGGCCTCTTCCCGCTCGCTGACATCCTGACTCGTCCGCCGGACGGCGCCATGTTCGCGCGGGCGCTCGGGGTCCTGCGGCGGCGTATGGCGCAGATTCCCGGTGATGTACGGAGCTGATGTCCGCGGCGGACCGGCTGCCCGCTGACTGGCAGCCGGTCAGCCAGGCGCTCGGCCTCTTCCCGCTCGCTGACATCCTGACTCGTCCGCCGGACGGCGCCATGTTCGCGCGGGCGCTCGGGGTCCTGCGGCGGCGTATGGCGCGGATTCCCGGTGATGTACGGAGCTGATGTCCCCGGCTGATGTCCGCGCGGACCGGCATCGGGCGATCCTCCGGGAAGCGCGGCTGCCGGGGACTCAGGCATCGGACCGGATGACGACCTTCATCGCCTGGTACCCGCCGTCCGGCGCGGGATCGGTGACCCCGCCGAGGACTGCGAACGCCTCGGCGTACCGGCCCAGCGGGAATTCGTGGGTGACGAGGCCGCCGGGCTCGAGCTCGGCGGCCAGGTCGACGGCGACAGGGAAGATATCGGCGCGGTAGTCGCCTGCGCCGATGACGCTGATGCCATGACTTGTCAGGTACAGCGGCGGGACGGACGCGGTGTACGTGCTGTCGAAACCCATCAGTACGACCCGGCCGCCGTCGGCGACCAGCCGTACCGCCTTCTCCAGGCCCAGGCCGGTCGTGTCAACCACGACGCTCGGGCGCTGCCCGCACGCGGCCTCGATGCTTTCGCCCGCGTCGACGACCCGGCTCAGCGTCCTGCGGGTCGCGGCACGCCGGTACGGGTCGGCCTCGGCCGCGACGGCCCGGCGCGCCCGGCGCTCGGCGACCATCGCACACAGCGTTCCGATCGGTCCGGCGCCCAGGACGGCAACGGCATCGTCCATGCCGAGCGAGGCGGCCATCAGGTTGTTCAGGACGCAGGCGAGCGGCTCGATGAGGACGGCGCTAGAGAATCCGACGGCAGCTGGCAGCCGGTGGACGAAGCGTTCCGGCAGCAGTACGTAGTCCGCGAAGGTTCCGTCGCGGTCGACACCGACCTCGGTCCCGGTCTTGTTGACGCAGAAGTTGGTGGCGCCGCGTCGGCAACGCTCGCACCATCCGCAGTACAGGGTCGGGTTGATGACCACCCGGTCGCCCGCCGCGAGCGATCGGACACCCTCGCCCGCCGCGTGGACCACGCCCGCCGATTCGTGCCCGAGGACAACGCCAGGGCGGGCGGGGAAGCGGCCGAGAAGGATCTTGCGGTCGGTGCCGCAGATGCCGGTGCCGACGACCCGGACCAGTACGTCGTCGGGGGCGGCCAGCGACGGCACGGGCCGTTCCTCCAGCCGCACCACGCCGGGACCACGGTAGACCAGGGCTCGCATCATGGACTCCGTCCGGCGCTGTCGCCGTTGTTCTCCGGGCGGAGGAAGTTCGCCGAAATCGCGTCCAGCGTGCGGAACTGGTCCACGTTCAGTTCCTCCATCGGGAGCTCGCGGCCGATCAGATCCTCCAGCAGGAGGATGAACTCCATGAACGCCAGCGAGTCGACGAGCCGGTTCTCGACCAGGTCGAGATCCGGCGGGATCACGTCCAGCGCCGAATTCCGCTCCCGCAGCCACGCGACCACCAGCCTCAGCTTGTCGTCCATTCCCTGTCCTTCGCCAGACTGCCGCGCCGCGCCGCCCGCGCGTACTCCTGCCGGAACCGGGTCAGCAGCGACGCGACCGGATGCGCGCACGTGACGCGCTCGCACGAGCAGCCGCAGTACATGGCCATCTCCTCGATACGCCCGCTGGTCCGGGCCGACGGCACCGCCGCGCTGTAGCGCGCGACGGGCAGTTCGCGCCCCCCCGCGGTCGTGCGTGCGATGAAGTGCGGCTCCAGGCGCGACCGGCGTGCCGTCAGGGAGTTGCGCAGCACGCGGTGCGGCCGCCCGGGCCAGCCGATGTCGAACAGGCCGGTGACCACGGTGTCGCTGGCACGCGAGGCGACGACCCGCCTCTTGAACAGCGGGTGCGCGTCCGACTCGGCCGCCGGGACGAAGAGCGTGCCCGCCATCGCGCCGTCCGCTCCCGCCGCCAGCACGCGGGCCAGGTCAGACCCGGTCGCGATGCCCCCGGCCGCGACCAGGACGGCGTCGGGGTGCCAGGCACGCACCTCGGCAAGCAGCGCCGCCACCGGGGAAGTCCCCAGGTGATGGCCGCCCGCCTCCACTCCCTGCAGGACAACGGCTCCGGCTCCGAGGAGAAGGGCGCGGGCGGCAGCGGGCTCGGTACCGACCTGCACGACAAGGGCGCGGCCCGCGTCGGTGACCGTACGGGCTGTCTCGGCGTCCGGCAGCCCGAAGAACGTGGCGAACCCGCGCGAGGGCAGGGCGGCTATGGCGGCCCGTGCCTGCGCGAGCGCGAGCGCGTGGCCGGCTACTTCGGGGATGATATTGATCCCGAACGGGCGGTCGGTCAGCTCCGCCGCCGCCGTCACCAGCGCGTGCACGCGCTCTGGTGGCTCTTTGTACAGCCCGAGCACTCCGCCCGCGCCCGCACGGGACACCGCTGCGCACAGTGCTGGCCCGGCGACGCCGCCCATCCCGGCCTGGAGCAGGGGGAGAGTCAGGCCGAGCGCGCGTTCGACCCGGTTCACCGGCGCCCCCCGGCTGCCCGGAGCACGGCGTCCCGCGCGGCCCGCAGGTCGTTGTCGAAGTGGCCCGCGAGTACGTGGATCCAGCGTTCCAGGCCGAAAGCGACGCATCCGGTGCTCGCGGCGCGGTCCGAGAAGCCGATCGCGCACCGCTCCCCGAAGAAGTCGCGGTGGCGGTTGGCGGAGGCGACGGCCGTACCGTCGGGTCCCGCATACTCCTCCTTTACCGGCGCGAGCACCTGCATGCGGGCCCGCGAGCCATCCGCGCGGAAGAACGGGTCAGTGGCGTTGCACCGCGACAGATCCAGGCCCACCTGGGTGGCGAACGAGGTGATGACCCGGTGGCTGTCGTCGAGGTGGCGGCGGACCGCCTCGGGCGGTCCGATACAGATGATCTCTCGCATCGTGAAGCCCCACAGGCGGCGCAGTCCGTCGTGGTGGTCCTCGTTGCGGAAGCAGCGGGCGGCCGTGGTCAGCAGGACCGGCTCGCTGAGGCGGGTACCGGCGAAGTGCAGGTACGCGCCATAGCAGGCGGCCGACGGCAGCAGGTGCCCCGCATCCTCGATGTCGTGGCCTGGCACGGTGGCGACCTCGTCCGCCGCTTCATACCGGTCGAGCCGGTCGGCGCGCAGCCGCGATACGGTGCTGCCCAGGTGCGGGAAGTTGCGGAAGTAGTCAAGCATGTGCAGATCCTGCGCCCGCAGCAGCGGCGGGAACATCATCTCGGCCGCCCCGGCCGCGAGCGCCCAGCCGGTGAAGACATCGTCGAGCGTGCGCAGCAGGGCGACAGCGTCGGGGCCGAGCGTGGCGAGCCCGTCGCGCGCGAACCAGGCGCCAGTGCGTCCGGACCGCGACGGCGGGCTGCCGGTGCCGGTGCTGGTGTAAGCCATGGTTCCTCCCTGGGGCTCAGGTGGCGCCGAGCGCCCCGATCCGGGTGAAGAAGTCCGTGGTCTTGCGCAGCAGGGCAGCCTGCGCCTGCCGGCGCGCTGGCTCGGCGAGCAGTCGCTGCCGGACGCGGAAGCCGTCCTGGATGCCCGCGTCACGATAGGCGGCCGGGTTGTAGAAGGACTCGACGGTGGCGGTGAGGTAGCGGTCCAGGTACGCGGCAGTGGCACGGCGGCCTTCCTCGTCAAGGCCGGCCTCGCCGACGCGCTCCCAGAGCAGTTCCACGATCCGGCGTCCGAACGCGATGTGCCGGGACTCGTCCTGGTGGTGCAGGCGGTTGAGGTGGCGGATCGTCGGGTGCAGCCGCTCGTCGCCCGCCATGCGCACGTTGTAGTGGTCGACGATCTGCTCGAAGACGAGGATGCGCGCGAAGACCAGGAAGTTCTCCATGAGCGGGTCATGCGACGCCGGAAGGCGGAGCCTCTTCTCGGGGTACAGGCGCCCCGCGTAGCGCAGGCAGAATTCGGCGAAGAACCACATGTGCTCGTTCTCCTCGCCGATGAAGTGATGGAAGAACGCCGAAGGGAGCTCGAAGCCGGGAGTATGGATGCGCCGCGTCACTTCGATCAGCAGCTCGCGGATGCCGTGCACGTTGAGGCTGTAGAAGTTGACGCTCTCCCAGCGGCTCAGCGCCCGCAGCACGCCTGGCGGCAGCTCGCCGGCCAGCGGCGTGCCGTGCACCGACATCAGCTCGGGAGACATCCACAAGCCGTCCTCGGGTAACGTCTGCGGCCAGTCGAAGGCGGTGTACGGGTTGTAGTAGTCCGCCTGCGCCTTCGTGGTGAGCCGGTCCAGGAGCTCGCGGAACTCGGCATCGCCGGGCCGTCCGGTCACGGCGAGCTCCCCTCGGTGCGCCAGCGGATCGCGTCAAGCCCGGCGAGTCCCAGAAGATAGTCCTTCATGTCGTCTCCGCGGTCAGGACCTGCTCGAACCGGTCGCACAGCAGGTCGGCCTGGCCGGGCGTGATGATGAGCGGCGGCCGGATCTTCACCACGTTGCCGCGTCCGTAGCGCGACGAGCGAAGGATGAGGCCGTGCTGCATGCCGCGCCGCACCAGCGCCTGGGTGAGGGCGACGTCGGGATGCCCGCGGCTGTCCACAAGCTCGACGCCGATCATCAGGCCGAGCCCGCGGACGTCACCGATCACCGGATGGGCGGCGGCGGCGTCCCGCAGCCGGTCCATGATGTGCGCGCCGACCTCGCGTACGCTCTCAAGGAAGCCGGGCCGTTCGATGACCTCGAGCGTCTTCGCCCCTGCGGCGGCGGCCAGCACGTTCGCGCCATGGGTGAACGAGTGATACTCACCGCCCAGGCCGGCCAGGCGCTCGTCCGTGAGGATGGCGGCGACCTGGGCCCCCGAGCCGCCGAGGCCCTTCCCGGTGGTGATGATGTCGGGCCGCACCCCGAAATGCTCGGCGGCGAACATCCGCCCGACGCGGCCGATGCCGGTCTGTACTTCGTCGAAGATCAGGACGATGCCGCGATCGTCGCACAGCTGACGCAGGGCCTGGAAGTAGCCGTCCGGGGGCACGATGTTGCCCCCGCTGCCCGACACCGGTTCCACCATGACGCATGCCACGCTGCCCGATCCAGCGTGCTCGATGAAGTCGCCGATCCGCTCGACGCACAGCAGGCCGCAGGACTGCGGGTGCTCGCGGTAGAAGCAGCGCAGGCAGTACGGGTCCGGCACGTGCACCACACCGGGGAAGGCCGCGGGCGACGGCGCCCGGCGGAAAGCCTCCCCCGACATGCTCGTTGTCAGCATCGTCTGCCCGTGATGGCTGCGGAACAGCGTGACGATGTCGCGCCGCCCCGTGCTGAGCTGCGCCATCTTCACTGCGCCCTCGTTGGCCGTCGACCCGCCAGACACCTTCAGGTGTACCTTCGTCAGATTTGGCGGGGACACGTCCACCAGACGCCGGACCAGCTCGCTGACCGGCCCCGTCTGGAATGTCGATGTGACGTGAACCAGCCGCTCCGCCTGGTCGCGAATCGCCTGGATAACCTCGGGATGACCGTATCCTAGGCTCAGGTTGAATGAGCCGGACGCGCAGTCGATATATTCCCGGCCCTCGCGGTCGTACAGGTAGATTCCGTCGCCGTGATCGATCTCATGGTCGCCGACCTGATAATAGATCAGGTCGCTGACCGGAGTCGGCTCTACCACGGAACCTCCCAATGTAATGCGGCACGGCCAGCCGGTTTCGAGCGGGCGGCTGGTCGACTGTAATAGTCAAATACCGAGAACGACTGTGAACGATGCTTCCACGCCGCCCCCGGGCGACTCGCGTACATCCATGAGGCACTCGGGCCGGAAATGCTTATCGAGATGGTTCCGGCGCTCAGCGGGGAAGTACAGCATCGTTGTCAGCACGTCGCCGTCAGGCGGCTGGACCTTGACGTGCACATGCCGGGTGCGGCCCGGGTAGATCGCGGGCATGACGGTCCGCAGCAGCCACTGGCCCTCGGCATCGGCGAACTGATGGCCCCGCAGGCAGTATCCCTCGTCGTCGTAGACGCCCTCGGCACCCACTTGCCAGAAGTCAAGCAGCGCACCCGCCACCGGGGTGCCGTCACTTCTGACGACCCGTCCCCTGATTACCAGCGGCGTGCCAGCCGGGTCGTCACTCGTGAAGTCCGACTTCCGCGGGGTGTCGGGCTTGTAGTAGGGCCCCTCGCGTAACTCCGGCGTCGGCGGCGTCCCCCGGCAGATGCACTCAGGGGTAACGGCTAGTGTGCCCGCCGCCGATTTCGGGGCCGCTTTATATGGGAAATCTTGTGCCATTGCGACCTCCAGCGCAAAAGCCTCCAACCGCCTGCGCAAGCATAACACCGGCCCGACCATCCCACCTAGATATCACATACCTGAAATTTCCATTACCGATAACTGAAAATAAAGTAAAAAAATAGCTATTTCATCATATTTCCCAGCGTTCCAAGATCGCTTGTCTGTAACATTTCCGGAATTCCGGTCATATGCGGGTTATTCAAAGGAGCCTCTGATGAAGATCAGCAGCCTGACGATCCTCGCCACGGCCGACAGCGAACTACAGCGATGGACCATTCACACAGTCTGGTGTGTGTGAATGGACCACTGCTGTAGTTGCGGCGACGCGGCGGCCGGGGCCGGGTGGCGCCCGACCGGCCGGGGGCCGGGTAGCCGCGGGGGATCACAGCGGCGCTGTGGGGCCGGGTCGTCGGTCTGAGCGGTCAGCGGAAGCGGGCAGAGGAGATCACTGTGGCAAAAGAAAGGGACGGGCCGGTTGGGGCCCGTCCCTTTCTTTTTCAGCGCCGGGAGGCAGCGGCGCCGTCAGGCGGCAATCCGCCCGTCGGTCGCGTCGCTGGTGGCGGCAGCGGCGTCGGTGACCACCAGCCGGTGGACCACGTTCTCCGTGGTGACCTCATGCGCGGTCAGGTCCGCCAGGGCGATCACCGCGATCGCGATGCCGTTGGCGAACACCAGCCAGGTCAGCGCGGTCCCGGAGTAGACGAGGGCGGAGATGAGCGACCACAGGCCCACCAGGGCGACCAGGCCGTGCCCGGCCTTGTGGCCCACCTTGCGGGACAGGGCCGCGCTGGCGGCGGCAAGCACGGTAATTCCGGTGAAGACACCGAATCCGGTCCAGCCGGCGACGGGCGCGGTAAACGCCATCGCGGCGACGGCGAGGAACGCGCCGCCAATGACGAACAGATTGTCAAGAGCGAACCGAGGACTGAGCTTCATGACAAGCACCTCCTGGCATCGCCATTTAGCGATGCCAACCGTTTCTTACGGCGGGTCGGGGCGGGCGCCTTACCGGTGTCCGGGACGGCTCGTCGGGCCTCCCATCCCTTTCGGGAAAACCACTGCGTTCAAACAGGGCGCCATTGCAATTCATGCCCGCGGGCAGTGTCTACTGGATCACACTGCGGCCGCCCTGCGGTCCGCGCGGGCGGCCGGCGCGTCTGCCTGGGAGGATGAGCGGGGTGAACGACAAGAGCGCCGACTGGCGCGGACACGTGATCGTCTGCGGGCTTCGCGGGGTGGGACTGCGTATTGTCGAGCAGCTGCGCCCCTCCGGAGTGCAGGTGGTGGTGGTGGACGACAACCCGGACGTGCGGCTCGCCCGCGTACTGATCGGCTGGGGGATACCGCATATCGCGGGCAGCTCCCGCGCGGCGCAGACGCTCGCCGAGGCTGGCCTGGCCGGCGCCATGGCCGTCGTCTGCGCTGAAGAAGACGACATGCATACGCTCGAGACGGCGCTGCTCACCCGGGAGCTCCGCGGCGACGTACGGGTAGTCGTCCAGCTGCGCAATCCCGCCGTGGGCAGGGCGCTGACCGGAATCGGGGTCTCCGTGCTCGATGTCGCCGGGTTGTCCGCCCCGTCGATTGTCGAGGCCTGCCTGCGATCCGGCGGGCAGGAGATCAGGCTCGCCGGTGAGCACTTCGTCGCGGCCCGGTCTGTCGCGCCGAGGACGGCAAGCCTGCGCGCCATGTACGGGGCGCTCGCGCCCATCGCCATCGCCAGGGCCGCCGACGGGGAGGTCCTTGTCTGCCCGGCGCGTGACCAGGAGGTGTCCGGCGGGGACGTCGTGACGGTGCTCGGAACCCCTGACGAGCTTGCCGCGGCCGGGGTGAGCCTGGGCGGTGAACGCCCGGCCGGGTCCGCGCCCGCGGCAGGCGGCCGCCGGATCCGGTACCTCAGGCATCTCGGCGTATCGATCCTGCATGCGGCCGACCGGCGGCTGGCGTCGGCGCTCGCCGCGCTGTTCGTGGTGCTCATCGCGTCGACCGTCGTGCTACGGATCACCTACCTCGCGGGGGGCGGGCGCAGGATCTCGGTGCTCGACGCCGCCTACTTCACCGTCGAGACGGTGACGACCGTCGGATTCGGGGACTTCGCGTTCCGCGGCCAGGCCCCGGGGCTGATGATCGCCGCGATCTGCCTGATGCTCCTTGGCGCCATGTTCGTCGCGGTGTTCTTTGCCATGGTGACCAACATGCTCATCAGCCGGCGCATCGAGGAATCTCTTGGCCGGCAGCGGATCACCGGGCTGACCGGGCATGTCCTTGTCATCGGGCTCGGCTCGGTCGGCATCCAGGTCGTCGAGCGCCTCCTCGCCGCGGGCAGCGACGTGGTGGTCATTGACAAGAACGAGAACAACCGCTATCTGGGGCAGGCCCGCGCGCTTGGCGTGCCCGTGGTGATAGCCGATGCCACGCTGCCGCAGACGCTGGAGTCCGTCAGGCTCGGGAGCGCCTCCGCCGTGGCCGTGCTCACAAGCGATGATCTCGCCAACCTGGAGACCGGTCTTGCCGTCCGCGACCAGCTCGGCGCGCGATGGGAGCACACGCCAGTGGTGCTGCGCCTGTTCGACCGGCAGCTCGCCCGCTCGGTCAAGCACAACTTCGGGTTCGCGTTCGTCCGGTCGACGGCTGCCCTCGCCGCCCCGTGGTTCGTCGGCGCCGCGCTCGGCCTCGATGTCCTGAACACCTTCTACGCGGGGAACGAGCTGCTGCTCGTGGCACGGCTGACCGTCACCCCAGGCGGCGGGCTGCACGGGCTGGCAATGCGTGACCTGGCGGCCCGCACCCGGGTGCTCGCGATCAGCCGGAGTAAAGACGGCGGCTACCTCGAGCACCCGCCCCGCCGCGGCACCCGCTTCCACGCCGGTGATCAGGCATACCTGATCGGACCCTACGAGGAGCTACTCGCCGTACTGCGCAGGGACAGCGCTCAGGCAGGGGCAGCGCCATTGTTCTGGCCTGGGGGGGCGACGCTTCGCGCCCCCCAAGACCCCCCGCGGGGGGCATCCCGTTCGGAATAAGCCTGAAGTTTTGCCAGCACGGCGGGAAGCTCGCCAGGATGAACGACGCCAAGCCGCTGGGTGGCCCTGGTCAGCGCGACGTAGAGATCGCTGAACCCGCGCGGCGACTCGGCCAGGATGCCTTCCGGGTCGGCGATCAGGACGGAGTCGAACTCCAGCCCCTTGGCCTGCCTGACGCTCAGCACCACCACCGGGCTCTCGAGTTCCGGGTTCTCCCCGACCGCGGTCCCCGGTACGGCGGCGGCGACCGCGCTGCCAAGCTCGTCCAGCCTGGCCGCGGGCACGATCACAGCCAGCCGCCCGTCACCGGCCTCGGCGGCCTGGCCGACCGCGACCTGCGCCAGACGGTCCGCCAGCTCGGCGGGCGCGGCCGCGAGCCGCCACGGCCGCACACCGGATTCCCGCACCGACCGCGGCGGATCGAGCGAGGCGCCGATCTGGGTCAGCACGTCCGCGGCCACGGTCATGATTTCCGCTGGCGTGCGGTAGTTGATGGTCAGCGGTTCCAGCCGCCACCGGTCGCCCATATACGGCTCGAGTATCCGCTCCCAGGACGATGTGCCTGCCAGGTCGCCGGTCTGCGCGACGTCCCCGGCAATCGTCATCGACCTGGCCGGGCAGCGGCGCATCACCATCCGCCATGCCATCTCGGACAGTTCCTGGGCCTCATCCACGATGACGTGCCCGAACGCCCAGGTCCTGTCGGCCGCCGCGCGCTCCGCGGTTGTCTGGCTCGCCACGTCCTCCTGCCGTTGCGCCAGCCGGCTGGCGTCCACCATGTCGTAGCCCGTCAGGATCTCGGGATCCGCGTCGTCGTCGCGGGACATGATGTCGAGCACGCCTTGCGCGTAGTCGATCTGCTCACGCCGCCTGCGCCGCGCGAGCGCCCGCGCCGCGCTGTCGTCCTCGCCGAGGAGCTCGGCCGCCTCGTCGAGCAGCGGCACGTCCGCCTGAGTCCAGTCGCCGCCCGGTGGCTGGTCGCGCAGCAGCGCTTTTCTCTCCTGGTCGGTGAGGCTCGGTGCGGCGGCAGCGAGCCGCTCGCCGCGGCCGAACAGGTCGGAAAGCAGCCGCTGCGGCGTCAGGGCCGGCCAGAGCTCCTCGATCGCGGACCGCACGTGGGTGTCCGCGCGCAGCTCGCTGCGGAGGTCGTCGACGTCGGCCTTGTCGAGGAGGTTCGGGCCGCCGAGGACGTTGCTGCCCAGCCTGCCGGCGAGTTTCCTCGCGAGCGCGTTGATGATCTCCCTGACGAAGATCGGCCGGGCCTCGTTGTGCGGCCTGCGTGAACGCCGCGCTCGCTGCATCGCCTGCAGGCACGTGCGCCGGTCCAGGCGCAGGACCTCGCGCTCGAAGGTGACCTTCAGCCCGCCGTCGGGCACCTGCTGCCTGTCCCGCACGGCGGCGGCCACGACGTCTGCCATGGCCAGCCTGCCCTTGATCTCGGCGGCCTCGCGGGTCTCGGCCCGGCGTGCGCTGACCCCCGGGTACAGCTCGCCGATGGTCGAGAGCAGCACGCCGGTCTCGCCGAGAGACGGCAGCACCTGCCCGATGTAGCGCAGGAAGGTCGCGTTCGGGCCGACGATCAGCACGCCTCGCTTCGAGAGCTGCCTGCGGTGCGTGTACAACAGGAAGGCGGCCCTGTGCAGCGCGACGGCCGTCTTGCCGGTGCCCGGGCCGCCCTGCACGACGAGCACGCCGTTGTGCTCGGCGCGGATGATCCTGTCCTGCTCGGCCTGGATGGTCTCGACGATGTCGCTCATCCGGCCTGTCCGGCTGGCGTTCAGCGCGGCGAGCAGCGAGGCCTCGCCGGTCAGCCCTTCGTGCTTGGCGGGGTCCGCCGCGGTGAGGTCGAGCACCTCGTCGTCGACGCCGACCACCTTCCGCCGGATCGTCTTGATGTGCCGGCGCAGCCTGACCCCCTCCGGCGAGGCCGCCGTGGCGACGTAGAAGGGACGCGCGGCCGGCGCTCGCCAGTCCATCAGCAGCGGCTCGTAGTCCGCGGACTCGTCGAGAATGCCGAGCCTGCCGATGTAGCGGCGCTCGCCCTCGTGGTAATCCAGCCTGCCGAAGCACAGTCCGTGCTCAGCCGCGTCGAACTGGGCGATCCGCTCCGTGTACATGCCGGTGAACGCGTCGCGCTCGGATCGGGCCTGATGGGTTCCCCCGGCCTCCCGCAGCACCTGGGAGAGGCGGTTCGAGGCGCGTTCCCTGAGGTCATCGAGCCGACCGTAAAGCATTGAGACGTATTCTTGCTCGTTGCCAATTTCCTCGCTTGACAACCAAGCTCCCTTTTCGCTATAATCGCGCAAATGGCGATGCGGTTCCTGTCGCCATTTTTTATTGCGCCCGGACCGACAAATATAGCGCGTCCGCCCCCCGCCCGTCCTCCCCGCCGCCCCCAGCGTCCGCCCCCGGGGCGGCTGCAAGGGGGTGGAACCGGGGTTCCACTGCCATATGAGGTGGTGGAACCGGGGTTTCACTACCATGGGGCAGGCTCGGCCAGCCGACCGACCGAGATGGAACCGGGGATCGCACCGGTTGCGGGCCGCGGCATTACTACGCGCTGGCGCTTCTGCCGACGGCCGGGAGCCCGCGCTCCGCTGGATCCCGTGCTCTACCGGATCCCGTGCTCTACCGGCGGGCGTCCGGGGGGTCGGATGGCCGCGGGTAAGGGGCGGGGCGGTAGCGCAGGAACGCGGGCGGGGTCGGGACCACGGGGGCGCCGCTGGCGAAGATGTTGTAGGCCGGGCCGAGCGCGGTCGCGGTGGCGTTCAGATCCGAGGGCGTGAGCGAGTCGGCGTCCCATCGGTCGGTGTCGAGGCGGCGCAGCAGCGTCTGGGCGGCCGTGATCGTCTCCGCGGGGGTGAAGGCGCAGTGGCCCGCCCGGTGCACGAACACCTGGCGCAGCAGGCTGGAATCGCCCGCGTCCGCGACGACGCTGCGGTATGCCTGCTCGTTCTCCGGCACGACCAGCCCGTCGCCGGTGGTGTGCATGGTGAGCACGGGCATGGACAGGTCCCCGTTGAACGTCACGTTGCGTGCCAGATAGCGGACGGCCGCCGGATCCGCGCTGATCCGCTGAGCGGCGCCGAGCGTCCTCAGGTCATTGCCGGGATCCAGGCCGGCGGCCTTGTACAGGGCCAGGACTTCCCTCAGGTCAGCCGACCTCGCCAGGTCGCGCGCGTAGTCGACGCCGGTGTTCCACGACGGGTTCCCGCCTGCCCGGGCCTCGAGCTCGGCGCGGAAGGCGAACACGTAGGGGAAGGTGACCTGCGTATCCCACTGGAACTGGCTGGCCTCCTGCCCGGCATAGTCGGTCGCCGCGGGCTCGGGGGACAGCGGGCTGAACCAGCCAGGCGTGTCGCCGAGCGCCGCGACGAGGGCCAGCCGGGCCCGGCCCTGCGCGCTCTGCTGTGCGGCGGCCGCCGCCTGCTCAGCGGCGGTCACGTTGCCAGCCGGGTCGGTGATGTGCACGACCGTCACCGCCGGAGCGAGCAGCGTCCTGAAGGCGAACGCGGAGTCGAGTGCGGTGTTCCAGGTCGCGATGCCGCCCGACAGCACCCCGCACATGGGCAGCGCCGCGCTGAACCGGCCGGGGTAGCCCTGGATGAGGGCCGCGGTGACCATGCCGCCGAGCGAGTGTCCCCAGGCGACCGTCCGCGCCGGGCGCCCGACGAGCGTGCCGAAGAGGTCGAGCGTGGCGATCTGGTCCGGCACGGCCTGCGCGATGGCCCACCCCGTCGTCGCGTATGACGAGCCCGCGAGCGCGTAGCCGTGATCGAGCAGCCAGCCGCCAGTGACCGGATCGCCCGCGTCCTGGGCGGGGTTCGCCGATCCCGGGACCACGTATCCGTGGCTGTACAGGAACAGCGTGCCGTTCCAGCGGGCCGGCACCTCGATCTTGTAGGCGGCCCCGTCCGGCAGCTCCCCGGCCAGCTGCCGGATGCCGCCATCGGAGGTCCCCGCGGCCAGCGCCGGGGACGCGGTGACCGGGCCGAGTCCCGCGGCCAGCAGCGCGCCTGCTATCAGGAGCCGGAAAGGTCTCTTGACCCGATACACGATCACGCTCCTGAGGCTGCACTGACTCGGGCGGGACGTTATCTGGAGGACTCTATCTCTAACCGAAAAATCGCGATAGTACCCACAACGTGTCCCGTAAGGGTGCCATGGGGTGAATGTGCCATGAACTTCCCGTTAGGAATGATTAGGAGTCAAAGGTCAGCAGGACGCGGTCCTCTACCGGGCGGTAGCCGAGGCGCTGGTACAGGGCGTTGCTCGTGGGGTTGGCGAGGTCGGTGAAGAGCAGCACCTCGTCGGCCCCCGCGTCAATCGCGGCCTGGCTGACGGCGGCGGTCGCGGCACCGGCGTAGCCGCGTCCACGCAGCTCAGGAGGGGTATAGACGGGGCCGACCCGGATCATGCCCGCGACGCGTCTGGTGACTCCGGCCAGCGAAACGGGCGTACCGCCGGCCTCCCACAGCGTGAAGCCGCTGTAGCTGATGCGATCGTCCACAGCGTTCCCCAGGTTGCCCGGAGCATCGCCCATCTCCCGCACGAACGCCTCGTACCAGGTCATCAGCAGGTGCCGGTCTTCCTGGCCGGCCAGCCGGGCGCTGCCCGGTGGCGCGGGACGCGGCGGCGCCAGCTCACTGAGCCGGTAGAGGCGCTGGAGCTGCCGGTCCAGGGGAGTGGCTCCCGTTCGCCGCTGCCACGCGGCGGCGAAGGCATCCGCGGTCTCGCAGTCGGCGTTGACCCCCGGCAGCGGGCGCCCGGCGGCGGCCAGCGTGTCAGCCAGCGCCGCCACGGCCTGCGTCGGCGCCCGCGCGAGCAGGACGCGGTAGGGCGGTGTGTGCAGGAACGCGCTCGCGACCGTGCCGTCCGCCGTCCGCCACCAGCCGAAAAGCGGCGTAGCCTTGCCGAACACCGCGGCACCGCGTGCCCGCATAGTCTGCGTCACGGTCAGCAGCACGGTGTTTTCCGCGGGCCGCGACATCAGGAAGCCGCCCGCGGCCGGAAGGAACTCGTCAGGATCCTCCGTCGTGAACCATCTCATCCCCCCATGGTCCCCGTATGCCGTCACGCTTCGCACCCGATTTTTAGCCTAACGGAAGCGTCGTGGCAGCAGCACCGACCACCAGAGATCACCCGGCGGGACACCAGCTGCCTCGCCGCAGACGCCGCCGGACCCCTTCAACACCGGGCTGTCCAGCCCGATATGGGCAGTGCCTACGCGCGCAGAGCGCGGGCAACGCTGCGCTGACCTGACGCGAACGCGATCGCCATCCGGTCGATCTCGTGTCGGGCGAGGCCGAGTTCCGCTGCCTCGCGCTGCCAGTCGCGCGTTGCTTCCTCGATTCCCGAGATGATGGAGTTCGCCGCGCTCTGGGAGAGCCGGAAGTAGCCAGCGACCGACAGCGCCGTCTCGATGCTGGCGTCCGTGTTGTCGAGGTCGATCGCGGTGCTCAGCTGGGCTGGGGAATCGGGGTTGGGGTTCAGATCGTAGGCGGGGGACAGGTTCCACCCACGCCGATGCCGGAGGAATCCGTGGTTACGCAGGTGGTCATCGGTGTTGCCGGTGAGGATCGAGAAGACGATACGGCGGTAGAGCTCGTGGAGGTCGGCTTCGGGCTGACCGGAGTGACGTTCTATCACGTCGGCTATCTCCAGGTAGCTGCGCTGCTCGCCATCTGATGCTTCAAGCATGGTGAGCGCGCTGACGAACCCGATCCGCTGCCCGTCCTCCCGATCGAAACGGTCCACGACGAGCACATGACGACCGCCAACTTGCACGAGCTCGGACTCGGCCGCATTCAATCCTGCTCGCCGGGCAAGGTTTAGTTCCACTTTCTCCCACCTGGCTACGTCCCAGTCATCACTGCCTGAGCGCGGAAACTTCGCGATGGCCAGCCGTCCGGAGTTGTCGGTGACGGCGGCTTTGGGCCGAGCGCCGCCGAGTGAGCTGCCGGCGTCGATGAGATCCTTGATGTCGCTATCAACTCGTCCTTCGGCATTGAGGTGGTCGACCGCGTTCAATAGCCTGGGCATCGCGTTTAGGCGCGGGACCGCCCGGTAGTGAGACGAGTAATAAGTGCGGGTGCCAGGTCTCCTGAACCGGATGGCACCCTGCCGGGAATCATCCCGTGCTCCCAGCAGGAAGTCGGCTTTACGCAGCGTGCGCGGAGTGGCATCGGCTGCCCGCGCACGCTCGCGTTCTTCCCGGCGCATGAGGTTCTCGCCCCACCGGTCAGGTGCACTGTCTGCGAAGGCGCTGAACATCGGTTTGCCGATAGATGTCTGGAACATGCCAGATGACCTCGGCAGTACCGGGTCGAGGTCATAGGAGTACGGATTGGCCAGGTATTCATCGGCATAGCGGAAGGTCGCGCTCTGCCCGCCCCGCTCGTGAATCCAGAGCGTCCCCGCGACAACCTCTTGCCCGTCGACCTCTACGGTGACCTGGACCGGCTCCCGCCCAGCTGGACTGGCCATCAGCGATCACCCCCGCACTCGCCGGGGTAGGATCTCGTCCGCGCGTAGTCGGCCTACATCGGTCCGGTACGGGTCAGCTGACGCGACGATACTACCGAGGACCCCGATAATACGCAGCACCCGGAACAGGTTCTCGGTGCTCGCGGTGCCCTTACCCTGCTCGATGGAGCGCAGCGTGTCCCGCGAGATTCCCGCCCGCTCCGCAAGCTGAGCGGTGGTCAGCCGCTGCAGCTTCCGCCAGTTTGAGACATGAGTGCCGAGCACGCGCAGCGAGCGAGTCACCGCAAGCGGCGTGACGGTCATCCTGCCAGGCTCTCTAACAGCGGCCACAGACGTCATAGTACCACTTTACGCAGTCTGTAGTCGTCGTTAAGTGAGAGCCAAAGATCGCCGCCGAGACCCTCGGCCCTCGCCGCAGACGCCCGCTGCCCAGCCTCGCGCTAGCCCGGCTAGCGATGCTCACGGGCGACACGCTGGGGTAAAGCGCTCCTGAGTTGTCACGCGCCGGGAACCCCCGATGGATCGGGAGCCCGGCGTTCGCGCGCTCAGGGGGCTTCGATCAGGGTAACCATGTCGCCGAGCAGGTCGAGATACTGCGTCTCAGAGGTACTCCGCGACACGGTAAGCCAGCTCCACAGGAGGATCCCGGGTGCCCGGGACCTCCCGTAGTACGGTTGCGCTATGACTGCCCAGCCGATGGACGGCCCGGAGCTGGCCGTACCATATGAAGTGATCCATCTCGGCGGGGAGACCGCGGCGATCGTCCCGCTCGCCGAGCTGCGGCGGCTGGCCGCGCTGGAGCGGCACGCCTCGCCGGAGGCCCTGGAAGAGGCCGAGATCGAGGCGGCACTCACGGCGCATGACGAGTGGGTCGCTGCGGGGTGCCCGGGCGCGTTGTCGCACGAGGAGGTCATGGCCGACCTGCTCGGCAACGGCAGGTGACGATCCGGTGGACGCCCGGTGCGGCGGAATCAGCGCGCCGTTACATGCGCGATCAGGACGGCATGCGCGCTATCGACGTGGCCGTCACCGGGCTGGCTGATGACCCATATCCCGCTGAGGGATTCCACCGGGGAAGGTACCACCGGCTGCGCGCCGGTGCGTACCGGATCCTTTACGTGGTCGACGGTGACGTAATTACTGTCGAGCGGGTCGACCGCGTCACTGCATAATCGGGCCATGGGCCAGTCGCGCCTGACATGGTGGCGCGCCCCTGTCGGCTCAGCCGTTTGACAAAGCGGTGCTGAGGCCGTCACCCCGCTTCCGTTCGGCTAAAAATTGCTTGGTCTTTGCCTGCGCTGTGGTCACATACTGGTAGTGCTGGGTGACTTTCCGCGGCTGCGCGCGGCGGGCCGGAGGGGAGGGGGGCTGGGTGAGGATCTCGCTGCGTCGGCGTCGGCCGGCCGGGGTGCCCGCGGCGGAGGACGACGAGTTCATGGCCGAGCTTACGGCCGGGTACTGGCACGCGTATGACGAGCGGATGGCCTCGATCGGCTTCACCGCGATGGCGCGGCAGCTGCCCGCGCTCATCGCCCACGCGGTGCGGCTTGGCTGGCAGGCGAGCCGCCGCGACACGGCAGCGACGATCGCGCTGAACCTGGCCGCCGGTGTCTTCGCCGGATACGGGCTGTTCGCCACGACCGGGGTGCTGCAGTCGTTGTTCGCGGCGGGGCCGACTCCGCACCGTGTCAGGGCCGCGCTGCCGTCGTTAGCGCTGGTGGGCGGGGCCGTGGCGATGCGATCCGGGCTGCAGGCGATGGCGGGGTGGGCGCAGGCACGACTCCAGCCGCAGGTTAACCGCGTCGTGGAGACGCGGCTGTTCGACCTGACCACCCAGGTGGAACTCGCCGCCTTCGACGACGCGGGCTTCCACGACGAGATGCGGCGGGCACGTGACCGCGGCCTGTTCGCGGCTACCCAGGTCGTGAGTGCCGCCATCGACTGCATGACCGGTGCGGTCGGGATCGCCTCCGCGGCCGCCGTCCTCACCGTGCTGCATCCGGTCCTGCTGCCGCTGCTCGCCGCGGCCGCGCTGCCCGACGCATGGGCCGCGGTGCGCACGGCCAGGATCGGGTACGCGACCAGTTTCGCGCTGACCGGCAGCCGCCGCCGCAAGTGGATCCTGTCCGACCTCATGGCGGAGCGGCGCACCGCCGCCGAGCTGCGCTCGTTCACGCTGCGGGAGTTCCTGCTTGCGCGCTTCGGCCGGCTTGCCGCCTACGAGCGCGACGCCGAGATGCTGGCGGCGCGGCGCCAGACGCTCACCCGGGTGGTCGCCGATGTGGCGAGCGGGATCGCGACCGCCGCGGTGTACGTGGCCCTCGGGATCCTGCTGGCCGTCGGCGCGGTGCCGCTGGCGGTCGCCGGGACCGCGGTGCTCGCGATCCGTTCGGCGCAGGGTTATCTCAGCACGTTGCTTTACGCGGTCAACCGCTGCTATGAGGAAGGGCTGTACCTCTCCGATTACCTGGCGTTCTGCGCCGATGCCGCCGGGCGGATCCCGGTCGGCGGGACCAGGCCCGCTCCGGCCGGATTCGACCGGATCACCGCGAGCGACGTCACCTTCACCTATCCTGGTGCCGCCCAGCCCGCGCTATCCGAGGTGAGCGTCGAGATCAGCCGTGGTGAGGTCATCGCGCTTGTCGGCGAGAACGGCTCGGGCAAGACCACGCTCGCCAAGCTCCTGGCTGGCCTTTACCGGCCAGACTCCGGCGCGCTGCACTGGGATCAGACGCCGGTCGCCGACGTAGATCCCGAGCAGCTGCGTGAGCAGATCGCGGTCATCGCCCAGGACCACAACCACTGGCCGCTGACCGTGCGGCACAACATCACCATGGGCCGCGCCGCCGATCCCGGCGCGCTCGCCGGGGCCGCGGCCGTCGCCGGCGCCGATGTCGTCATCGAGGATCTTCCCCGCGGCTATGACACCCTGCTCGACCGCCAGTTCAAGGAGGGCGCCGAGCTGTCCGGCGGCCAGTGGCAGCGCATCGCCGTGGCGCGGGGCTTCTACCGGACGGCGCCGCTGCTGATCCTGGACGAGCCCACCGCTGCCCTCGACGCCCGCGCCGAGCATGCTTTGTTCGGGGCTATCCGCAGGCACGCGGAGGGCCGGACCGTGCTGATCATCACGCACCGGCTGGCCAGCGTCAGGCACGCGGACCGGATCTATGTCCTGCGCGGCGGCCGTGTCATCGAGCACGGCGCGCACGCTGACCTGATGGCCCTCAGTGGCCAGTACGCGGAGCTGTACACCCTCCAGGCATCCCAGTACGACCACACGCTGTCGGCCGGAGCAGCGGACCCGTAGAGGTCAGTGGTTCACCGTAAGGATCTCCCGTACCTCGCGGAGCGCGTAGCAGACGAGCACGTACCCGGCGGCCGGGTCGGCCCACCACCAGCCTGCCTCGGCATTGAGTACCAGGCCGAGCAGGACCGCGACCGCCAGCACGCCATCGGCCAGGGTGACCCGGCCCTCCGTGGCCAGCACCGGATTGCCCAGTTCCGCGCCTGTGCGGGCCTTGCCCGCCGCCAGGGCGAACATCGCGGCGGCCGTGACCGCCGTCCACACGATGCCGAGCGCCGAGTGGCGCGGGTGGTAGCCGGTGGCCAGCACCACGCTGGACTGCGCGAGCAGGTACCCCGCCAGGGCGGCGAACGCGGCCCCGATCAGCCGCAGCGCCCGCCGCTGGCGCGCCTCGCCGCCGCCGGACAGCTCCCAGATCACCACGGCCGACGCCCCGATCTCGATCAGGGAGTCCAGGCCGAACCCGGCCAGCGCCACCGAGCGCGCACTGATCGCCGCGACGGCCAGCACCGCGATGCCCGCCACGTTCCAGCCGAGCGTGACGTACTCGAGGACGAGCCCCCGGCGCAGCAACGCGATCTTGGTGGCGTCAGTCATGGCGGTCGCCACAGTAGCCCCGCCCCGGCCGGGCGCGTCGCCAGGCGGGCTGCGATCGCCACTTCCCGTTCGGCATATATAAAAACCAATGATGCCTAACGGGAGCGTGGTGGCTGCCCCGCAGCCTGGCATCCGAGTCGGTGGCGGGGCTGCCGCCGACGCGGTCGGGCCTGCCGCTGGTTGCGCTTTCCTGGTGAGCTGGATCGGCTCGCGGACGACCGTGGGACAGGCAGGTATGTGGCGCATGATGGTTTGTGCATCGCGTGGTGCATACGGCACATGTGGCGCGTGGTGCGTGTGGGTATGTGGTGCGTATGACGTGTGATGTGTGATTCGTGTTTTTGTGGCTTGTGGCTTGTGGCTTGTGGCTTGTGGCTTGTGGCTTGTGGCTTGTGGCTTGTGGCTTGTGGCTTGTGGCTTGTGGCTTGTGGC
>Ga0137391_10001010_pt1 | contig 20221 bp, 20 predicted proteins | sample 15con2h24BmetaG_FD_101399 | JGI IMG/M metagenome (GOLD analysis project Ga0137391, IMG submission 101399) | Vadose zone soil microbial communities from Angelo Coast Range Reserve, California, USA - 15con2h2.4B metaG | ecosystem: Environmental > Terrestrial > Soil > Vadose zone > Saprolite...
CGGGGCGGTCGCAGAGGACGTGTGTTTCAGTCAGCTAAGACCGGTGAACCCCTCGAAAACGGACGCCACTGGTTCGACGATGCGGTGATTGAAGCGGGGATCAAGAATTTTCACTGGCACGACTTGCGGCATACGTTCGCAAGCCGGCTGCGAATGAAGGGCGCTCCGCTTGAAGATATCGCTGATTTGTTGGGGCACAAGAGTTTGACGATGACAAGACGGTACGCGCATCTCGGTCCGAACAAGCTGCATGCCGTGGTGTCACTGCTTGGAGCAAGTGCCACCACAAGTGCCACCAGCGAAAACGGTCCCGAGGCGACTAGCCCGCAAGTTGTTGTGCAGTAACCACTTTAGGGGCGTAGCTCAGTGGTAGAGCAGCGGCCTTTTAAGCCGAAGGTCGTGGGTTCGATCCCCACCGCCCCTACCAAAACTTCCTTTTAATTCAACGAGATAAAAACGCTCGGGGGCAATAAGGGGGCACTAAGCCACCTGAGATGCCAATACGAGACGAACGACTTTGCCGTGCGCCTCGCGCTTGCTCTTCTCCATGGCCTTGCCGTAGATGTTCATCGTTGTTCGGATATCGGCGTGGCGCATAAGTTCCTGCTGCACCTTGAGTGGAGCCCCAGTCTCGTCCAAAAGACTCCGGAAGGTGTGGCGAAACGTGTGCCAACCGATGTGACCTATGCCGCAGCGTACGGCCGCGGGCGCGATATGCCGCTGTTGCACTCTCCAAGGCTGCCACGGCATCGTGCTTGCCTTGAAGGGACTCGCGAAGATCCAGTCCTCAGGCTTGTTGAACTCCGTCGTGCGCTGCCAGTTCAACAGCACTTCGGCCAGGGCAGGATCGAGCGGCATGCCTGCCCGCGAGTATTCGGTTTTGACGTCGCTTACGACTGTGTCGACGATACCCCGACGCACCAAAAGCGTAAGGTCATCCCACATCACGTCGCACCACTTGAGTGCGAAGAGCTCGCTGCAGCGAAGCCCGGTCGCGAGATCGAGGATCACCATCGTGCGATAGGGATTGTTGAGCGCTTGAACTAATTGTTGGAATTGCGGGATGGTCAGAACCTTTGGCTCCTTGGTGCGTTTACTCCCACCGCGCACCCGCACCAGCTTCATAGGATTCTCGCGTATGTCTACGAGCTCCCAGCGCATGGCGCAATTGAAGAGCACACGTAAAAGGTTCTGCAAGTGTCCCTTGGTTTTCGGAGCAAGAGCGAGCTGCTTCAGCCATAGCTCCACGCCAAAGGGTTTCATTTTCCCGACAGGGTGGTTGCCCCATCGCGGCTTGATGTGATTTACGAGGTACGAGCGGTAGGCATCGGCGGTCGAGTGACGCAGCTCGGGAAGCTCTTCTTCGAGGTAGCGGCTTATCACGTCGTTCATGGTTACAGTATCTCGCTGCGAATCTTCCGAGTTGATTTCGAGTCTGCGATGTTCGATCCTGCGCCAGGCATTGGTTTCGGTTTTGAGCACGGAGACTGGTCCGATGAGCTCAGTTCGTTTTTCGTAGCCGCCAGTCGGCTTTCTTTCCCGCCAGCGGTAGACAAATACGAGCCCTTGTTTTTTCGACGGCCGGGTTTCAATCCAACCGTTTTGATACGTGTTTCGAGTTAGCCGCAAATCATCCTCTCCTTTTGGGATTAGAGGAGAGTTGCGGCGCAACCCTGTTGGCCTTCAGTGAAGAGCTTACACCGCAACACTACACGTGCAATTCCGAATTCTTTGTGCTCGCCAGTCGAAAGATTGCTGAAGACCATAAAAAGATTGTGATCCGCTTCCCACAATCCGGGCCCAGCAGGAAGGCGATAATACAGTTGCCCCTCTATATCTGTCCCGGGGATACTCTCAATTGCTGCTGTCCACTTTCCATCAGGCGATACAAATGTCGAGCCGAAATTTAGCTTTGAGCAAAACGGCTCAGTCTGATCTACGGTAAACTTCGAGGATGTCGGAATTGTGATGATTCTCTCTCCCTCTGAGCACTGCACATGTGATGATGCGGTTTGCGTTGTCGGGATAAAAGAATCCGGCATTGGATCGCTGCTACTGGAAGCTGCTTGCCCGGAACGAATGCCGTTTGTGCTGAGGGGCGACCTGACCGCTAGCGGCTGCGGTGATGTTGCGGACGGTTGCGCTAGCAGCAAAATCAAACCGCTCACGATGATTGCAGCAATGGCGACGATCACGAGAATACGTTTTGGCATGAAATTTGTTAGGGGGTTGCTTGCTTGTGTCCAGGGAGCTTATCTCTAACTCTAGCTCACAATCAGCGCAAGTCAACTACCGGTTAGAATTGCAGGGTTGTAGCCTTTCGGCCTGATAGCACATTTTTTCTTCAACAATTCTTTATCAAAACTTTATCCCCGATTTGGCATAATATGGCGGTTCCTGCCTCCGCCTTTGACTTAGGCATCGAAGATAGTATTTTCCGGCCTCAAACGCTTATCTTTGCCACTTCCGGCAACATATCCCGTTTAGCGAACAGAGCGATTCCCGACTACGCTGAGCACGTTACGGTTCTTAGTGCACCATCACTTACCACATGACGTCTCACAAACTTGCGAATTATCTGCGAGCTTACAGAAAACGATCCGGGCTCAGTCAGAGCGAGGTTGCGTATTTGCTTGGGTGCAAAAACGGAGCTCAGGTGTCTCGTTACGGGGCGGCAGCGTCGATCCGAACGAGCGAGCACGCTCAGTCTGGTGGCGCAAGGCAAGATTCTCGAGGAGGAGGTCTCGATGCGTGGACAGAGACGTCCGGAGCGCTCGTTCTGCATCTCGCTGATCTTCCTCTGAGCGACTGGAATCCAACAAATACACGGCCATCTAGCTTCTCCAGCACAGCCAGATTCTTCTTGTCGTCTTTCTTCTCGCCAGTCCGAACTGCGCTCCTCTGCACAGACGCGCAGCGGCAAATTTCGGTCACCAGATTCAAGCAGGGCCACAAACGGCTCGAGCTTTGCTGTTCGTTTGGAGGAATGACACCCGCCATGGGCTGCATAGAGTTCTCGGTAGGGACAGATCGTCGATTATGCACTGCGAATCACTGCCGAGTATGAGTTTGCGCCCAGCACGCTGCTCGACCTTGCCATTTCACGCGCCGATTTTTCTCCACTTCACTGGAGCACAAACACACCACCGCCGTACGTGCCCGCATAGACTGTGGCCTGGCAACTCGGTCAATAGCCAAAGCGTGTACGGCGGCGTCGACTATGCCAGCATCATTGATGGAACTCCAGCCGCCAGTTCTGCTCTTGAACACGCCGCCGTTGGTGCCCAAATAGACGTTGTTAGGACTCAACGCGTCAATGGCCAAAGCGTTTACCCAATTGTTAGTCAGGCCGGAATTGATGGCGGTCCAGCTGGCCCCTCCATCAATACTCCCGAACACACCGCCGCCGTCGGTGCCCGCATAGAGGGTGGTCGGCGTAACTGGGTCAATCCCCAAAGCTTTTACATAATTGCTGCCGAGACCGGTCAGGCCGGAATTGATGGCGGTCCAGCTTGCTCCTCCGTTGGTGCTCTTGAACACCCCGCCACCGATAGGGCGTAGATTCCTGCGTGAAAGTTTGGAAAAGTGTAATGCCCGCTCTCGTCGGTGCTCGTGCGGCGCTCATAAATAAAGCCCGCGATCTGGCCGGAGTCAAACTGCGCAAGGCTGGCGCTTGATGAGAGCCAGAACAACAACACACCCAGACTCATAAGAGAAAAACGACCAACCCACATTGGGAATCTCCGTGTGGCTGGATTCTACGGGACCGTTCAGAAAACGGAGACGTGGTTACTACCGGGGCCTCCCGGAACACAATGCTTCTTACGCTCCGGTCGTACCCGTCTCCTGTCCTTAAAAGGCCACCGTCAGTACATGAACTTCAACGAAAACTGGATGTTCCGTGGAAAGTTTTGCTGGTTATAAGGCACCGTGCCCAGGCCGATCCACGAGCCGTTTGAAAGTTGGTGCGGCGGCGTGAAAATATCGGTGCTCGGGGACGGGAAGATGGGCGTATTAGTCACGTTGAAAGCTTCCGCCCGAAATTGCAAAGTGAACCGCTCCGATAGATGGAAACGTTTTTGTAGCGCCATGCTCAATTGCGGTTCGTAGGGGTTGCGTATCCAGCTTACGCGGTCTGGCATGACACGCCTGCTCCATTGTGGCCGCGCCTGCCAGCAAGATGGGTCATTGTTGAACCACTGGCCGAAAGTTCGATTCGGCACAGAAATGCTTTGACCCGAGCAAGTGAAGTAAGCGTCTGGAACGCTGGTAGGTGAGCCAGACGCCATGGAGAAAATCCAATGCAGGCCCCAACCATTTATGATCTGCCCAAGGGCACCCTTCGCGCTCTGTAGAAAATACCGCTTGGCACCAAAAGGCAGGTCCCACACACCGCTAAAACGCCAGACTAAGGTGCGGTCGAAGTACGCAACTTCGCGGATGGGCGTCACGTCGCGGAAGCGATCGTTGTTCAGCCAATGATTCCGCTCGAACTGCTTTTGATAAGTAAAGGCGTTCAAGAACGTCAGGCTATCGCCCACACGCCTCTCCGCTTTAACCAGCAGCGCATCCCAACGGGAACTTGCGCCGGGGTTGGTGAATTCCGTCACGCCGTTGAACTCAGGAAACGGCCCTCGCATCAACTGCCATGCCTGAATTTTCGAGGACGAGCCGAGCGTAGTGTTTTTCGGTAGGACCCCAAAGAACGGATTAGGGACCAACTGATTGCAGAGATTGTTATTGGCCTGACATGCGGCTTGCTGCGCGTTGCTTATCACGTCCCATTGTTCCGACATGGTCATTCTGTTGGTGTAATTTCCACTGTAGGCCACATCGAGAAGCACGCGACCGGGCAACTGCTGCTGGAAGCCAATGATCCACTGCTGCGAATGCGGAATTCGGCGTGTGCGCCAATCGTAGCCAACTCCATTGCCGATATTGGTCAGCAGACCTAACGATGCTCCAGTGGGAGAAAGAACGCCGTTCGGATAAGGTGTGCCTGTGCCAAAAGAGTTCGTGGGAGTGAGTCCACCATCAAGCGAGTTAATGTATCCGGTGCTCTGCGTGAATCCCGTTCGTGTGTCGTGTTGATTTTGGATCGCGTAATATTGCCCATAACCTATCCGAATGACGGTGCGCGGTCGCACAGCATACGCAATGCCCAAGCGCGGTTGCCACTGATGCGCATAATTGTCGTACGGAGCACGCGGCCCACTCACTCCGGCAAACAGGAGTCCACCATTTACCTGCGATGGTGGAATAACGCCTGCCGCAGTCCACGCCGCAAGATTGGACGGCTTCGAGATGTTTGCCTGATACGTCGGATCATTGGTGATCGGGTTCGTGCAGGTCCAGCAGAAGCCCGCATTGATCCGGTTGTAACGCTCGCTTGGCGAAGTCTGAACGTCCCAACGCAATCCCAAGTTCAGCGTCAGCTTACGAGCCACCCGGAAGTTGTCTTGAAGAAACAGCGCGTAATAATGCCAAGTCTCAAACTGAGTTTGATTCCATTCGACGTTACCGGAGTTTGCATAGCCCAACGCAAGACTGGCAAAAGGAAACCCATCGCTTGTCGGTCCAGAGGTCGTTCCACAGCCGGGGCAATGACCGCGTGTGAAAGGATCGTCTTGTGTGAACACCGGATTGAATCCAAACTGCCCGAGCGGCCTGCCCACTCCTTGATCGGCGTATTGGATGTCCTCGATTTCGCCGCCAAAGCGGATGTCGTGTCTGCCCACGATATGGGAGGCAACGGGCCGGAAGTCGTAAGCATTGGTGGCTTGTTCACTGAAATTGTTTCCGATGATGGTTTGATACCCATTGACCTGAATCTGTGGGGCAATGTCAAGGCTGGTGGTGGGAATCTTTGGCATCTGCAAGCCGAGCGATGCGGCAGTAATCGGTTTGGCTAGCCCCGCTGCCATCGGCCCTTCTGGAAAATATTGATGGAATCTGCCAAAAGAACCCTGCACGTCGAGAAACCACTTCGATGAAAATACATGCGTCAAGTCGAGGATCGTAGTGATGAAGTCGCGCTCGGAATCGATGTTCCCAACAGCAATTGGATAAGGAAATCCCGATGAGTTGCGATGCTCATGGCCACGTTGCCAAGCCCAAAGTCCATACAGACGGGTTTTTTGCGTAAGGTCGTAATCTACCCTGACCATTGGCTGGTAGTAACGGTAACGGCCCTGCGCGAGTCCACCAGTCTGGATGTAGTTACTCAGCAACCCGGAATTCGTTGGAGCGGGATAGAGCTTCATGATCGCCAGCCCTATCGGATTCACTCTGCTTTGGATTCCAGGTGGAAGTGGATCGTTCGGGCCGGGAATAATATCGCCGGGGAAAGGATTGCGTGCATATTGCTGGCCTTTTACGCAGTTGTCAGCAGCCGTGCAAGCATGCGTAGTCAGTGGATCGTAAACCTGATAGCCCGTTCCAGAAAAATCCACGGCACCACTCGGCAAAATCTTGACCGAGTTGGGCAACGTACTTGTAACGACGGGAAAGGGTACGATCTGGCGATAGCCCTCAAAGCTACCGAAGAAAAATGCTTTGTTGTGGAAGATAGGTCCACCGACCGTGCCGCCGAACTGGTTGGCGATTAGCAACCCTTTTCGTGCGCCCACCATATTATTGGTGAACGTGTTGGCGTTAAAGGCCGAGTTCCCGTAATACTCAAAGACACTGCCGTGATAATTGTTGGTGCCCGCTTTGAGAGTCGTATTTACGATGCCCCCGCCCGTGCGCCCAAATTCTGCGTCCAGTGCGGGACAAATGATCTTGAATTCCTGCACCGCGTCTTGATTGGGTGAAACGAACCAACCGCCAGCCCAACCGTTTGCTTCATCCGTAACCACCGGAGAACCATTCAGCAAAAACTGGTTGTAGCCCGTCCATCCGCCGCACATTGAGTAATTGTTGTTTGCGTCCCATCCCCGCGTGCCCGAATAACCGCTTGAACCGAACTGCGTTTGTAGGAACATCACTCCGGGCGTTAGCTCCATCAACATGTAGACTTGCCGCCCGTTCAGAGGCAAATTCTGGACCTGCTGCTCACCAAGCGTCGTGCCACCGGAAGCGTCGGCGGTATTGACGATTTCGGGCGCAGCCGTCACTACAACCTCCTGCATCGCGCTCCCCAATTCCAGCTTGAAGTCCAATTCCTGTTGCTCTGCGACAGTCAGTGGGACATTAGCGTGGACTGATCGACGGAAGCCGGGGGCCAGGGCTTCGACTTGGTAGACTCCCGGAATGAGATAAGGGATTGTGTAGAAGCCTTGCTCATTACTTATAGTGGAGTACGCCTGACCGGAATCTTTCTTGACCGCTTTCACTTCGGCTTTGGCAACCACCGCTCCGCTTTGATCCCTCACAACGCCGGAAAGCGTTGCGCGGAATTCTTGTGCGTGCAGAAGCATCGCGCTTGATGATGAGAACAAGAACACACCCAAACTAACAATAAGAGAACGACGCACTCGCATGGGACCTCCGTGTGGCTGGATTCCACGGGGCCGTCAGGCCCGTGGTTTACAACAGGCCCAGAGGGGACGATGGAGAGAGCTTGTATCGATTTGCTCGTTGTCTGTCAAGAGAAGTCATTTGCAACAACGCTAACATACATTCGCTATCTCTTATGTATATACAAACGCACCTCCATGTTGTACAAAATCCGCCAAACCTCCGCATTTGTTCCGCTCTCGATTTTGACGACAGGCTTGGCGCAGGGTGTGGGCCAGCCGTATACTGACACAGTGCGGGCGATAGGAGGGATTCCCTTCTATAACTGGGCTGTAGACTCCGGACCTCTGCCTGATGGATTATCTTTCAATTCTTTTACAGGAGAGATTTCCGGTACACCTAGTGCAAGCGGAACATTCAGCTTCACTGTACGTGTCCGCGACTACGTTGAGGGAGGGGCAGGCGTTACCGTCCCCCTGAGTATTACGATCAATTGATGGCTCTACGCAGTTCCTAAACGCAGTTTCGTAGCTCTGCCCAAAATCGAAACAGGCGATTCGCAATCCTTCGAGGGCACACCCAGTTCAATTAATTGACATCTGCAGGGCGCTGGCGTAGATTCCCGCCATTACGTGAACCACGATAAGAGAATCATCGCCATTGATCTACGCTCGCGCGGTTTCGGTTTCGCTGTTTTTGAAGGCCCCACACGACTCCTCGATTGGGGCGTGAGAAGTTTTCGTCAAGGGGTAAATGCTGTCAAAATTCCCGCGAGCGACAAGTTTGCTGGATTGTTGGACGAGCTTTCCCCGGGCGCGATCGTGATTCAGAAGGATTTTTTCGAAAGCAAAAAGAAAACGGGCATGCGCGATGCGCTGCTGAAACAAGCGGAGGGCCATCGGATTCCGATACGATTCCTCACTCGCCGCGCAGTGAGGAGCGCCTTTGTCGGATCGAACCGCAACAAGTACACGATCGCCGCCGCTATCGCCAAACAAGTGCCAGAACTCGGCCCAAGGCTGCCAGGCGTCCGCAAAATCTGGAAGAGCGAAGACTATCGGATGAGCATATTCGATGCGGCAGCGTTGGGTGTTGCGTATTTTCAGTCCAGGTGAGTCAGTCGAGCCCTCAACGGTCGGCCGATCGCTCATGCCACATACTAAGGCATAGCGGGGGTTATGCAGATGGCCGCCGACGCGATTCGGACCTGTCAGGTGAAGGAAAAAGAGCCGAGAACAGAAGAACCTGTTCCCGGCTCTCAAGCAGTAGTCTGCCGCAACCAACTTCACTGCGCTTTGTATTGCACCACGGCATTGACCGCCAGTGGAGCTCTGCTGCAGCCGGAGGCAGCGGTGCTCACTTTTAAGGTGAGGGTAGACCCAGCCGAATAATTCACCGCAATCGGCCCAGTGTCATTTGCCGTGCCGTTGACGGTCAGCGTCTTTGTTCCGGCCCGAGGCCATAAAATTAACAGACATCGGAGAAACCCCTCGGCTAGATTCGAACTAGCAGCCCTTCGATTAACAGCCGAGGAGTGCAAACTCTAAATGCCTTATTCGGTGTCGTTTACGACGGAGCACCTTAAATCCCGACCCTCAGTTGGGCAACTTTGGGGGGGGGGCAACTTCTTGAAGAGAAGAAGGCGGTGGGGATCGAAAATTGCATCTACTTTCACAAGTCCTGAGTTGTCAAAGGCGTAGCGCCGCTGCCCTTCATCCAATTGGTGTCAGATCGCTGTGGCCTTTTTCCAACCCGCGTGACATTCTTTGACTTCACCTGGCGCTAATCTGGCACCTGAACACTGCGAGTGTTAACATCCTGGTGTCTATGGGTTTGCCCGAAATCTTCCAGAGCATCCGACCTTCAATCGTGGCTTTGGGTTCGCGCATCTCTATCACGCGAGCCGGTACAAAGCCGCTCTTTCCTGAAATACTGGGCACAGGTTTTATTGTTGACCCTCGCGGAATTGTTGCAACAAACAGGCACGTGGTTGAAGAGATTTCCAAGTTACCCCCTCATCCCTACACCGGCGCTAATACCGCCCTTGCCATCCTCTTCACGGAAGTTGAAGTTGGAGACGGTCAGCACGGTATGGGTACGATCTTGAGAGGCATTCGGGGACACTGGTTGCTTGACGAATTTTCAACCCACGGCGCGTACTTTGGCGCGTCAATGCCGGACCTGGCATTCCTCCATCTTGATGTTAAGGACGTACCCGCCGTGACGCTGGCAACAGAGCCGAACGTTCTAACCATTGGCCGCGAAATAGCGACGGCAGGATTCCCGTTGGGCAATGGGCCACTCACAGTCTTCAACAAGATCACTCAACTTACCCCGATGCTCCGCCGTGGAATAATTAGTAGTGTTTTTCCGTTTCCGTGTCCGCATCCGCACGGATTCACAATCGACGTGATGACGCAAGGTGGCGCAAGTGGTTCGCCCATCTTTCTTGCCGAATCACCAACGGTGGTCGGTATTTTGCATGCTAATGTCGTGGGCGCGACAAACATAACTATCGCGCTTCCATCAAAGATCATCAGCGAAGCGGTTGAGAAATTCTTTGGCGCAGAGGGTGCAAGGGGTTTAGATTTGTCCGAGGTTCCGACCTTTTCGGAGTTGCGGAAGAACATTGAGCGCACGCCAGAACTGAGTTATAACACGTTTGAGCCGACAGACATAACACAACGTGGTTAGGAGGTGTTTTCGTCTCCTTTAGGACTAGGGAGACGGAAACTGAGCATTTAGAGCCGACAAATTCGCATGAAAGTGCTGCACGTCAGTAAGCATCCGCTGCCAAACCTCATCGAGTCGCACTATGTCTCTGTTGTTATAGTCCGCTCTAGTGCGCACCCGCTTTAGGCGATCACCTTCAGTACCCAGTGCAGAACATGCAGGGTCTGGCGTGTTTGAAAACTTATCCCAACACCACGCGTGAGTCGTAACGCCTGGGGGTTTCGGTCCACAATTGCTCACAGCGCGAGTGTAAGACAAGTTGAACATGAAATAATAGGCTCTGCTGATTGCTGTCCGCTTTGATGCAGCATCCCCTCTTGCACCGAGTTCCTGCGCCAGTGTGAGAAAGTCAAGCCAATCAAACGGCATTTAGATAAGCTCAAAATCGAAATTCAATTTTCCACCCACCTTTGGTGAGTGCTGAAGCCACCACTCTTCATCAAAAGCCTTCAACGCGTTTCTCGCTTCTTGCATATCGCCGGGAATCATCACCAGACAAAAAAGCGTACGGAAACCTTCATCGTCCTCAACAACCGTCAGCGTCTTGACTGCCTTTCGCCCAAACGCTTTGTTAATCGGGTCGCGTGCCTGCTTCAAGAGTCCACCGAGTTGATTGTCTTCAACGAACTGTGCAACTTCACGGCGGTTCTCAATCACGTAGGTACCTTCAAGAAGAGCCAGCACAGAGGGCCGATTGATCGTGACAATAGATGTTTTCCAGTCAGTCCCAAGAAACTTTAGGGTGTTAGCTGCAAACAGCGTAGTAGGTTCGTTAAGCTTCCCAATGAAATAATCCTGTTCAAGAGGGGCCAGCACAGATGGCTGATTGATCGCGACAATAGATATTTTCCAGTCAGTCTCAAAAAACTTTAGGGTGTTAGCTGCAAACAGCGTAGTAGGTTCGTTAAGCTTCCCAATGAAATAATCCTCTTCAAGAGAGGGCAGCACAGATGGCTGGCTGATTTCTATGTTAGATGCTGCTTTCCACTCAACTTCAACAAGCCTTTGGTCCATCGTATGTCGTGCTTTACGATACGGTTGGTGGAGTTGCCACAAGTCGGATGTCAAACGAACATCCGACGGACCTGCGCCGGGCTGTTCAAGGCAAGTAATTCCGCTCATAAAACACCTTCGATGCCCAACACGTCAAACAACGTTTCCTCGTCTTTGTGGAGCCTTCCCGCCACTTCTTGAAGCGGTATTTCTCCCGCATGTTCTCTGACCATTCTCACAAAAAGCGCGTTGGCAAACGCGGCTGAACCGTCGATCAGAATGCTAGATTTATCTCGATTCAGGATGATGCCGTAGGACTTCACCTCACCATCCATCAGCTTTAGTGCCATTGGGCTCAGCAGCGGTGCCGAAACATCTGTTTGGGTTTTAGCTTTGAATTGAACGTGCATGCCAAGAGCCAACTGTTGCGATGCAATTTCGTATTTCGACACTTCACGGACTGCCGACATCGCAGCATTCATGCCTGAGATGAATCGCTCTGCTTCTGACCAATCGAGGTTCTCCGCAGAGATGAGCAGTTTTCCAAGCCCCACTGTAAGAACTGTACCCGGCGGAGTTCGTCGAAAGACGATAGCGCGTTCATTGATCTTTTCGGCCTGCATTTTGTATTCGACGCCTTCCAACTTGAACCCGAATGACTCCAATGATGATAGGACAGCACGAATCAGACCTGCTGGGTTGTCCCAAGCTTCCAAGATCGGATTTTTGAAAGTGGCTGTGTATTCGATAATTCCGTACGGAATCTCAGCCTGAGCTTTCGCAGTTGTATTGGCATCAGCCATGTAAGCCCCTAAAAGGCGCTACAGTGTACATCTAATTATGCCTCAGAAGCGGGCTGTCCCTTAAACAACTCACAACTGAGTTGGTTGAAGATCAAACCAACTGAGTACCAATTGTTAACTCTAACAAGGAAACGGGCGTACTCTGCCACCTACGCTGCTTCCAGCAGACGTCAAGGAGAACCCCGAGTGTAAAAGCGCTTTTAGCTCCCCCACTACAATTCAGACGCAGTCAGAAAAATATGTAACTTTCTTTCGCTTGTCCTCTTTTAAGAGTAATCATTTGTAAAGATATCTTCAAGGGCAGTATACACAGTTCCACTGAATAGCACGGTTCGATGCAGCGACACGCGATTATCTGCAGCAAGACCTCGGCATTGCAATGGCGGTGATTGACTGACATCTTTTGGGTTGCAACTGCAGCCGGATCGCGATCCCGAGCGTGGCTCATTACTCATACTCACATCGTGCACCTCGTGGTGAGCCACTGAATATTGAGGGTTTCTTGTGCTTGCGGCCTGACAGCACATTTTTTCTTTAACTTTTCTTTAGAAATATTTTATGCCCGATTTGACATAATATAGCTCCGCGTGGTCTTTGTATCGATTGCGCACGCGGAAAATGCAGGAATCGTCGGGCAACAAAACACCGTGCAGCAGTAATCCAACCGTACGACAAATCACTGGCTGTCTCTCCCAGGGTCTACATTGGGGAGGGGAATCAAAGTCGAACTCGCGAATTCCGGGTGCAGAGATACGGGCCGAGGCCTCTTTCCACCAACGTGTTTTGTGGTTTGTGAGAGGCCTGCCTAGTGAGATCTGGGCTGTAAAAAAATGCATGGAGGCTCGCCGACGGTCTCTCGAGCGGGGGAGGGTGCATGAAACTCAAAGCCTGCCTGGTTATTGGTAGCGCCGTCGCCGCGGCGGTGCTGCTCTCGACCGCCGCTGCCCAACAGAGGAGCTCACCGGTTTCGCCGCGCCCGACCGCCTATGACACGACGCTTGAGACGCGTCTCCAGGGAACGGTTCTGAGCTACACAGAAGACTCACCGCTACCGCCGATCGGCGCACACGTCACCGTCCGAACCTCGGGCGGCACCGTGGAGGTGCATCTTGGTCCGGCTTCATACCTCCGGGCCAATCATTTTTCTCTCTCCGTGGGTGACTCGGTCACGTTTGTCGGTGCGAGCGTCCGGGTAAACAACGGCGACGTCTTTCTGGCTCGCGTGGTGCAGAAAGGTGATCAATTCATTGTTATACGATCACTCCGCGGATACCTGCAGACGACTGCCGCCGCCCGGACGCTACCTCAAGCTCAGCGTGCGCAAGCTACTGGGGGAAGCGCTCGATGAATATTCTGACGCAGCGTCTTGCCTCGGTCGTCTTGGTTCCTCTTGCCTTCTTCGCCGCCGCATGCGGGTCCGGCTCGGGGCCGACGCCTCCCCCACCCGCCCCAAAGTTCTCCAACGCGAGTTTAGCGGGGCAGTACGCCTTCTCCATGAGCGGCAGCGAACTCTGCGCCGGGCTTGGCAGTTTCTTCACGCGCGCTGGCACTTTTACCGCTGACGGCAAAGGCAACATCATGGGCGGTCTCGAGGACATCAACGTATGCACCGGCGTTGCGACGTTGCGATTCACGGGCGGCAAGTATTCCATCGGCTCAGACGGCCGCGGCACCCTGAGCCTAGTGAACAGTACTGGCACCACGAATTACAGCATCACGCTCTTTTCTACCACCCAGGGCTTTATCGCGCAGACTGATGTGAACTTTACGGCCAGCGGTTCGTTTCAGCGCCAGAACTCCGCGGCGTTCTCTAATCCGGCGATCGCGGGCGGCTACGTCTTTGATTTCAATGGTGTCGAGGTCACCGGGACTGTTGTAAGTGCCGCCTCCTTCGTTGGCCGCTTCGATGCGGACGGTGGCGGTAGGATCAGTAACGGGGTGTTCGATTCCAACATTGCCGGCACGCTCTCTGGGCAACAGCCTTTTCCCACCGGTGCGTTCTATCGAGTCGATACAAATGGCGACGGCAGCGCCTTCGGGCGCGGCACGGCAAACATCGCCGGACAGGTTTTTGCCTTCTATGTTGTGGATGCGACCCACGTGAAATTCATTGGCACGGGTTTTCCTTCCGCTCTCATTGGAGATGCCCTCGCACAGCAGAACATCGCATTCAACACTCCCTCTCTCGGCGGCAGCTTTGCGTTTTTGATCGGCGGCTCGAGTTCGAGCGGGTCGATCACCGATGCCGGGCGCTTCACGGCGGACGGTGGCGGCAAAATCACAAACGTCGTCATCGACGAGAACAACAACGGGGGGATAACCCTGTTGCCAAACGGGACGGTAACCGGCTCCTACACTGTGGATGGTAATCAGCTGGGTGGCGGAACGTTGACATGGACGGACACCAAGTCGGGGGCCTTCTCGTTCATCTTCTATCTGATTTCGCCGACGCAGGCTGTCTTTCAGGAAACCGACTCGAAGATCGTCAGTGACGGCACCTTTTCTGCACAAACCACCACTCCTATTTCCGCAGCCGCGCTGGCTGGAGACTATGCTTTCGGTTGGAGTGGCGTCAGCAAGGACGCGGAGGACTTCGTTGGTCAGTTCACCCTGACGTCCTCCAGTAGCCTTAGCGGCAAAATAGACTTCAACGAATTTGCGACTGGCAAGCAGTTCCTCGATGTTCCCCTCAGCGGCAACCTCACCCTCAGTGGTGACGGTACGCAGGCCAACACCTTCACCGTCAATTTGCAGAGCACGCCGGCAGCTACATTCCACTTCACCGCCTACGTCGTTAATCAGAATACTGCGCTCCTTGTCGGTGTGGATAGTAACCGGGTCATCGTCGGAACGATGACGCGCCAACCCTGACGTCGAACTCATATATACGGGAGCGGTGGCAGGCTCGTACTCCTCGGTTTTGAGTTCAAGACCGCAGAAGCCGCAGACGGTAATCAGTTCTTTTGGCGAGATGTAGACGAGTTCGGGGTCGTGGAGGCACATAGCGGCAATTCTATCCTACGTGTTGGAGGCACCGCAAGCCTCGGAAATTGGCGGGGTTCGTGGCTACGGACTGTCTACAGACGGCCTACAGACGTACGAGAATCGAGACTGAGGTTGGAAAATACTGGGTTTCGTTCGCCGATTCGGTCCTCGTTTGGTTCGCCAACTCAGTCGTGTTTCGTGGGCCGACTTTTCGTTTGCGGAGTCGGCGCTCCTCTACTAATACAGGAGACAGGCAAGTAATTGACAATGGGAAGGGATTCGGATAGGGTTCGCGACTGTCCCGATCACTGTACAAGCCGAGGCCGTCAGGGCGGCCCCGGTAGCGTGTTTTTCACAGGCTCCTTTCTCGCAAAAATCAATATTCAATTTCAGCCGCACAGACGAAACCAAGGAGGTTTGCTTCCATGAAAGCCAAGGAAAGCACCAACAAGGTAGTGATTTCCGCGTTGGCGATGACTCTTTGGGTCGTTCTTGCCGTCCGGGTATCGGCGCAAACTGCGCCGGACGCCACGGACCGCGGCCCTTTTGAGACAACCGACGCTGAATACAAGTTTGACGCAGTAAACGATCCGGAGATCACCGTGCTGGCGACGCAGATTTGGGCGCGCATGTACCGGCCTGTGGATCTCTCCAAAGGACCGTTTCCCTTGGTGATTTTTCTGCACGGAAACCACAACACGTGCGGGCGCATCGACTCTACGCCGCCCTTTCCGCCCGGCCTGCGTATTGATGACAACAACCAGTACACGTTTACGGGCACTTGTCCCCCCACCTCGCCAATCGTGACGCCGAACCACGATGGGTACACCTATCTCGCCGATCAGCTGGCCTCGCACGGCTACATCATCGTCTCGATCAACGCCAATCGTGGGATCAACGCGGCTCCTGGCGTCGCCGGGGACGCCGGCCTCAACCTCGCCCGGGGCCGGCTGATTCTCCGGCACCTGCAGAGGCTGAGCGAGTGGAACACGATTGGCGGCGCCCCGGCCTCGCTCGGCGTGGGTCCTGACGGTCTCAAGGGGAAGTTGGACTTCAGCCAAGTCGGAATGATGGGGCACTCACGCGGCGGCGAAGGCGTCCGCGCCGCTTACAACCAGTTTCGAGATGCGGGCAGCCCGTGGCCAGCGCGTATCGGGCCCACCACGTTTCGGGCGATATTCGAGATCGGCCCGGTTGACGGCCAGACATCTCGCGTGCTGAATGCAGACGGCACTGCTTGGAACGTCCTGCTGCCGATGTGCGACGGCGACGTTTTCAACCTGCAGGGCGTGAAGCCCTTCGACCGCATGCTGCGAATTTTTACCGACAATCCCGCTACACAGAAATCTACCTACGCCGTCTGGGGGGCGAATCACAATTTCTACAACACAGAATGGCAAGTGACCGACTCCGACGGCTGCGTGGGCAACGGCAATCCAGCACTGTTTGATTTCTTCGTCGGATCGCCGGAGCAACGACAGACTTCGCTGGCCAGTCTAATGGCTTTTTTCCGAGGGAACGTCGGCGCCGCCGCCGATCCCACCTTCAATGACAACTTCAACCCCTTGGCGGACCTGCCGGACGTGGTCAAGTCGGTGACGCGGGTGGACCGTGGGTTCATCCCCTCGCCCAACTCGAATTTCACCGCCGTCTTCGAAGATTTCGACCGGCCGACCGGAACGAACAGCTCCGGAGTGCCCAATAACGCAAATGGGATCAGCATCCAACACGCGACGGGAATCCCGCAGCACGATCCCAGCCAGCGAACCGCGTTCATCTCCTGGGTTGTGCCTGGCGGGTTTTTCCAGGCCAACTGGGCGGCTGTTGGAACGGGCCGGGATGCAAGCGGTTTTGACACGCTCGATTTTCGAGTCTCGCGGCAGTGCGGTGTGCCTGACGATGCCAACTGCCGCAGAACCTCTCTTTTGAACGATCCTGGCGCGACCGCAAATTTCTCAATCCGGCTGGTCTTGGATGACGAAACGTTGTCCGACCCTGCGCAGCTCAATGATGCCCTTGCTCCGACCATGGACCTCACCGGGCCGATCGGCGTTTTCATTGTTGGTTTTGGTTCAGTGCTACATCCAATTCTGCAGACAGCGCGGATCCCTCTGGGAAATTTTAGCGCGGACCTGAGTCGGGTTCGTGGCATCCGGTTTACCTTCGATGATACGCCGGGCGGTGCCATATACCTGGGTAACATTAGGCTCACGAAAGGCGGCTTACCGTCGAATCAGCCGGCGTCCAGTCGGGCCGCGGCTTCTTTTTCGGGCGCTCAAGGGCCCGTAGGCGCAGGAGGCATCCTGGCGAGAGGCAATATAACTGAAGGAAATACCATGAGCATTCGAATTGTTGTCGCCTCTGTTGCATTGAGAAATGAGTCCGGCATTGAAGTGGTGGTCTACAGTGCCGTGCCCTTTCCCGTGCGGGACGAACTGGCCGTATTGAAGATCGGCAACGCAGAGTTCAACATCAGCCGGTATCCAGACACCGGTGAGAACAATACGCTGATCTTCACGCTTACCGTCGAGCAATTCGCCTCCATCAACGATGGTGATCCAATCAGCGTGCAGTATGGCTCCGGCGAGGCGGTTGGTGTGCAGTGGAGCTTCGGCCCGCTGAATAAGGCCGCCATCAATCAGTAGCTTCGAGCGGGAGCAGGGCCGTCCCAAAACATCGGCGCCCGCTGCCCATTCGGTTTTTCGCTGGCGGGCGTTAATGCGCGCCGTACCGCGAGGGTACGGGGTGCATAGGCAAAATCAGTTGGAACGACATTAAATAATTCTGACTCCAGGCTTACCTTGGAAGTGTGCGTCCTGCGTGACAAGAAGCGCCTGGAACTCGGGGCCGCTCTATTAATTGACATCTGCAGGGCGCGGGCGTAGATTCCTGCCATCAACCCTACCGGAAGGTAGTAACCCTCACGACCCAAAACGTTTGTCTTTGGAGGCAAAACCGATGAAGCGAATCCTCTCATTCTGTCTTCTGACCCTTGCGATAGCCTTTCTCGCAGTTTCGTTCGGTATGAGTTCCAAATCCGCTGTGCCCGGACAGATGTATGGAAACGCTGAAGATGAAATCAAGAAATTGGAGCAGGAGCGCAACGAAGCGCTCGTTCACGGAGATGTGGCGGAGCTCGACCGTATGAACTCGGCCGACTACACGGTCGTCAACGAATGGGGCCAATTGTTGACGAAAGCACAGATACTGGAGGGTTTCAAATCTGGCACCCTCAAATTTGAATCGCGCGAACAGTCAGACTTAAACATACGCGTGCATGGAAATACCGCGGTGGTGATCGGACGCGTAGTCGAGAAAGGGACGCAGAACGGGAAAAGCATGAGCCCGCAAGTGCGGTTCTCCCGCGTGTATGTGAAAGACAAGGGCAAGTGGGTTGCGGTCTCGACACAGAACACGCCGATCGCAATGTAAGCGGGCGAATGGGCCGATCGCCCCGAAGGAACCGACGTTCGGCGTTTTCCGTTGCGTCTCGACCGACATGGGAGCAGCACTGCCGGAAGGCGTGGTCTTCTCCCCGCCTCTGAAGAGAGTTTTCCCGCCTCGGTCGGCAAACTGCTGGGCGGTCCGGCAGGGCACGGACTTAGAGCCGTCCAGGTCACCGGGATGACATCGTAAGTGAACGGTCGCGTAGAATTTATATTTTCAAACGTCCCGCTTCCGTTCAGCGTCAGATCCGTCGTGGTGACGATCCCGACATACTGGTGCCGCGCATTGTCGATGCCTTGAATCGCAATTTTCATGCTCGCTCCCGCTGCGTCCACTACCGCCGTCCCGTACACAGATATCAGTGTTCCGCTGGATAGCCACCCGTGCAAGCCGATAACAGCGTTGGCGGCAGGGTCGGCATCCGTCTTGAGCAGGATCGTCCCGTTGAGGCTATCCGTTGCGCACAGTGTTGCCGCTCGCGCAGCCTCTACGCTTGTCAGGCAAAGACACAGAATCAGACACACTCTTCTCGCTTGAACAGCGGACATTGCCGCCCTCCTTTCCGACTTTTTACCGCGTCCTTGAATCGAATGATGGCTGTTGTTCCGCAGCCCGGCCGGCTGACAACACCGCTCTGCTGCCCATCACACCTTGCCGCGCACGGCTCAGTGGCTGGCCGCTGGCGGCCTCCGGAATATCTCGTAGACCGCACCGTTGGTCAGCGACACAACAAAGAGATTCCCGTTCGGCCCGGTCAGGATGTCGGTCGTAATACCAAAGCCTTTGCCGAACAGGAAGTTCTCGCTGCCGGTGATGTCCCACTTGTCGATGTCTTCGATTACTCGGCTGTCGTTGAGTTCCAGATCGACGCTGAGGTCCAGGTCCATCCTGTCGGGCGTCAGCTTGAAACGGTATAAGTGCCCGTCAAACAGGAAGTTCCTGGCGCCGCCAATAATCATGTCTCCGTCAAACTCTGGTCCAAGTCCTGGGCCCTCAATGAAGCCGAGACCTGCTGGTGCAACCTCGAATTTCCAACTCAACAGAGGATCGGCGTACTGTGAACCCGGCAGTTTGAACAGGCGGTCGAGGGCCTCTTCTGGGGAATCAGCGATCAGTGTCGGCGGCCAGCGAATCTGTTGCAGCCCGAAATACACGGGACTTGTCTCGATGGCCTTGTAGTCGGCGATGTGATCGAGGCGCCCCATAATCTGCACCCAGCCGCCGTTCGTGCCGACGTCGATGCGGTTGATCTCACTGCCGGAGTCGTCGCCGTTCTCGGATTCCCAGAGAATACCGGTGGCAGGGTCGAAGGCCATGCCAAAGCCATTGCGGTGGCCGTAGGAGAACACTTTCTGAATACTGGCGATGACGTCCGGAGTGACCCTGGGCTGGAGGTCCTCCGGGAAATCCGAAGGTTGAATGTTAAAGAAAGGATTGTCGTCCGGGGTTGTGCCGTCGTCATTGAGGCGCAGGACGACGCCGGTAAGGTGGGCACTGTCAGGTTCAGGTCCGCCGAACTGGTCGTCGTTTCCGTTGGGGCCGAACCCGGTCGTGATGTTCTGCATCCAGCCGCGGCGGCCGTTATCGCCAATGAAGATGTAGAGCTTGCCGTCGGGGCCGAAGGCAATCTTGCCACCATTGTGGTTGCCTCGCTGAACCTGGTTCGTGGCATCATCCTGGAAAGCGTGTAGTTCGATGAGGTTCGTGTCGAAGGTGAGCGTTGGATTAGGCGAGTCTCCGTTCCAGATGAAGCGATCCACGCGGTTGCCCAGCAGCGGCACCTCGGAGGGCACGGTCGA
>Ga0137391_10001011_pt1 | contig 20219 bp, 18 predicted proteins | sample 15con2h24BmetaG_FD_101399 | JGI IMG/M metagenome (GOLD analysis project Ga0137391, IMG submission 101399) | Vadose zone soil microbial communities from Angelo Coast Range Reserve, California, USA - 15con2h2.4B metaG | ecosystem: Environmental > Terrestrial > Soil > Vadose zone > Saprolite...
GAAGCTCGTCGTCGAGGGTCCGCCGATGAAGGTGATCGGGGGACCGGTTCAGCTCTGCCAGATCCTGCTCAATCTGATCGTCAATGCAGCCCAGTCGCTGGATGGCACCGGCCGACCGGGCGTCATCCGCGTCAGCTGGGGGCCCAATGGCGACCGGGTGCGGGTGACCGTCAAAGACAACGGATGCGGAATTCCACCGGAGCTCCAACAAAGAGTTTTCGAGCCCTTGTTCACCACCAAGGCCGCTGGGGTCGGGACGGGGCTTGGGCTGGCCATCTGCAAGGAGCTGGTTGAGCGGATGGGAGGTCAGATCCAATTGCAGTCCGCGGTCGGGGTCGGGACCACCGTCGAAGTCGACCTGCGCCGCGTCGGGGCCCCGGCTTCGACTTAGGGAATCCACCAGGGTCACGAACTCGTCTTGCCTCGCTGAGGGCACTGGTACGCGCCTTGCTTGGCGCTTTCGTAAGTTCGGCGGTGGTCGCCGGCATGCGCGGGAGAACCTCGTGAAAAAGTGGCTCAGCATCACAGCGTGTTTCGCCGCCCTGGCGGCCCACGGATCACCTCGCACTGCGCTGGTGGCAGCCGGTCGCTGCGACGATCCTGACTTGATCGAGCAGTCCAAGGAGCTGACGCGGGTACTGCGCGCACGCATCGGCGCTCAGCTGATCGATCGCGCGGAGTTGAGTGAACATCTCGGGGTTCCAGCCTCGCACCAGCCCGGCGAGCTCGAGCGGCGGATCGAAGGCGCGGAGCTTCAGTACTTCGAGGCAGACTATCGCGGAGCCGACCGGCGGTTGCTCGACGCGCTTCGCGAGATTGAGCGCCTCGCGCCGGGGTTGAAACGTTGGCAGCTTTTCGCTCGCAGCGTCCTTTTGCGCGCGCTGATTCTGCGCGCGACAAACCGCTCCGCCGAGGCGGACGAGCAGTTCCGTCGGGTGCTCCGGCTGGACATCGATCACCGGCTGGATTCTGACTACTTCTCCCCTTCGGCGCGGTCGCGATTCGAGCGACTGCGTGGCCAGGTCGCCTCGCAACCGAGGGCGACGCTGGTCGTCACCTCCAACCCAGCCGGAGCCGACATCTACCTGGACGGTCGGGCGATCAGAAGAACTACCCCCGTCTCACTCGAAGTGATTCCAGGTCGATATTCGATCAGCCTGTCGAGGGACGGAGGGTTCTCCTTCCCCCGAGCGATCGAGGTGGCTGAATCGTCCCCGGTTCATTTCGACCTCGAGCTCGAGGGCTCCTTTCAATCGCAACCGGTCCCCTGTTTCCGGGACGCCGGCGATGAACCGACGCGGCTGATGAATGCGATGAAGCTCGGCCAGCGGCTGAGCATCGAGCAGGTGGTGATTGCCCGCACCGAGCAACGGTCTGCCGGACACCTCTGGCTTTCGGCGGCGGTTGTACAGGTAGCCACCGGCCTGAAGATCCGGGAGGGCGGAGTCAAGTTGGATTCGTCCGATGCCGCCTCGAGCCTCCTCGGCGAGCTGGCGGAGCTGATCAGCACCGGTAAGGCAGGGCGCAGCATCGTCGCGTCGAGTCTCGTTCCAGCGCCGTCGCTCCCGGAGCCGGCCGCCATCGAGCCGAAGCTCGATCCGGTGGCGATTACCCCGCTGCGCCAGGCCACACCCCCAAAGTCTTCGAGAAACTGGAGCGGCGTGGTCGGCGCAGGTCTCGTCGGTTTGGGGACGGCCGCCGTCGGCACGGGCATTTTCTTTCAGGTTCGATCCGAGCAGGGCCGGGCCGAGCTCAATCGATACTACGCGGGGGGTGCGCTACCGGCCGCTGCTGATTCTTCCACCCTGCAGTCGATTCGCCGCCGGGCTGATTCCCAACGCCGCACGGCCTTCGCCGGCTACGCCCTCGGGGTTGCCGCAGTATCGGCGGGTGCTTTTCTGATTCTCAACCGACCCGCGACGACCGATCCGCAGCCACCGGTTTCGATAGGCGTCCTTCCTGGCGCGTTGTCCATTCACGCCAGCTGGAAGTAGGGCTTCCCCGCATTGCGCTCAGAAATTTCGAGATGCGAGCATGTCTGTCTCGCGGAGCGTACCCATCTTGAAGAGCAGGTCGCGGACTTCGAGTTTATTGTTCAAGTACTGTCGGAGCGTGGCGGCGGGGACCATCGCCGCGCTCGCGATGGCTCCGGCCTGCGATTGGCGGATGGGAGTCGCTTGCCGAACGGATTCGCAGTGTGGATCGGCGGGCCTGTGCATCGAAGGACTTTGCTTCGCGGGTGAACTGCCCGGCGTTGGGGGAGGGCGGCCTGACGAGACCGGCGTCTGCGACGCGGGGGAGAGCAACGCCTGCAGCGGCCCGGTGGGCGGAATGTGTCTGCGCGGGAACCGCGTTTGCGACGCAGGCACATGGGCTGGGTGCGTTCTTTCCGGTGCATCCAACGACTCAGAAACTTGCGGTCCATCTTGCGCTCCCTGTGGTGTATGGGCGGACCGGTGCGACCAGGGGACCTGCAAATGCGGAACGGCGGCCCGCTGCGAAGTCGGGCAGCGCTGCGTCGGCGGAGCCTGCGCCTGCGACTCGACATCCTGCTCGGGCTGCTGCTCCGGTCTGGTTTGCCAGGCGATCTCGTTTCCCTTGTGCAGACTGGAGGGGCAGATGTGCCTGACGTGCGACCTGGCTCGCGCCGACCGGTGCGCCGCAACCGGCGGTTGTCAATGCGGAACGGGACCCCAGTGCGCGGTCGGTCAACGGTGTAGCAACGGCGCCTGCGTGTGCGATGCATCGTCGTGTCCGCTCGGCTGCTGCGACGGCTCGACCTGTCGTTTGAGCGCGATGAGCTCGTGCGGAGTGGAGGGCCGCAATTGCGCTTTTTGTGATCCTCTCCTCAGCGACCGTTGTCTGAGCACCGGCAGCTGCGCCTGCGGCTCCGGCCCTCCCTGCACCCCGGGGCAGCGCTGTCTCGAAGGGCTGTGCATTTGCGATCCCTGCGCGTCGGGTCTGCGGTCACCGGACCCCAATCGCAGCTCGCCGGCGCAATGATGATTGTGCCCGAAGTTGCGGTGCGGAACCAACGGTTTAGCGCGCCAGTTCCAGGACAAGCGATGTCAGCCGCGGCGTAGCTTGTATTCGCGCGCGGGTGCCAGAGATGGCCTCGCGCAAGCCATCCAATTGGTCTCGCGTCGCCAGAGGCCCGGTGCCCCCGAGAACTTCCTTGGCCTGCTGTGCTCGCCGGGGAGAGAGCGCTTCCAGATCTTCCGGGATCACCAGGCCCTCGGCTGCCGCCACCTCCGCGCCGCCCAGATCCCGGAGGCTTCTTCCACTCGCGCGTGCAAGCTGGACCAGCTTTCCCACCGCGCGGTAGGCTTCCCGGAAGGAAATGCCACGAGAAACCAGGCGCTCCGCCACGTCAGTGGCCTGCGTGTCGCCACCTTGAAGCCCCGCCGCGAGGCGATCCTCCCGAAATCGTATTCCGGAAATGCCGGCAACCATCGCCTCCAGGCAGTCGCGGACCAAAGCGGCGGCCTCCAGATAGCTCGCCTTGTCCTCCTGGAGGTCTCGCATGTATCCCACCGGCAGACCCTTGAGCGTCGTCAGCAGCGCGACCATCGCCCCGATTACCCGCCCGGATTTTCCGCGGATCAACTCGAAGAGATCTGGATTGCGCTTGTGCGGCATCATCGAGGATCCGAAGCTTAGCCGGTCGTCCAGCTCGATGAACCCGAACTCCTGGGAGGCGAAGTCGATCACATCCTCGCTGATCCGGGACAGATGCACCATGCACTTGGCTGCGGCAAAGACGAAATCCAGGGCAAAGTCCCTGTCGCCTACCGTGTCCACGGCGTTCTGAGTGATCCGCCCAAAGCCGAGAAGCTCCGCAGTCCTTTGCCGCCGGATGGGAAGCGAGGTGCCGCTCACCGCGCCCGCTCCCAACGGCGACTCGTCGAGCGAGTTCAGCACCTGTGAGAACTGAGCCGCGTCTCGCGCCAGCATCTGACCGTAGGCGGACAGGATAAACGCGACGGTTACCGGTTGGGCCCGCTGGCGATGCGTGTACGCGGGCATCAGAAACGCGCCTTCGGGGCCTTCCGCTTTCTCAATCAAGACATTCAACAGCCGCGCGATTCTCTCCAGGATCTCGAGCGATTGCTCGCGAAGATGGAGCCTGGCGTCCAGGGCGATCTGGTCGTTGCGCGACCGCGCGGTGTGCAAGCGCTTGGCGCTGTCCCCGATCCGCCGCCCCAGCTCGACCTCGATCGCCATGTGGATGTCTTCTTCTTCGGGCCATTGAAGGCGTCCCGCCGATGCTTCCTCGAACAGCGAGAGCAGGCCTTGCCGGATCTTCGCCCCATCCGGCCCGGGAATGAGCTGGGCCTCCTCCAGCATTCGCACGTGCGCCAGGCTCCCCGCGATGTCGGCCGCGAACAGCCCTTGATCGATCGGCAGCGACGTGGTGAAGCGCAGCACCGCGGGATCGAGCGCTCCTTGTCCAGTGGCGTCGCTGCGGGCGACGGTCATTTCGAAACGCCCCCGACCAGGACCGACGCGTCCAGCCCGCCCGAGTACGCCAACACGACTGTTTCTCTCGCCATTGCATCACCTCGGCCGACTCTGCCATTCGCTGAAGCCAAAACCGCGGCCCGCTTCAAACGATATCTGAAATCGCACGCCACAGGCGATATGCCTGTGCGAGCGGTGCTACATCGTGAGTTCGAATGAAGGTTGCCCCGTGCTCGATTGCCCAGAGCTCGGTGGCCAGCGTGCCCGCTCCGCGCTGGGATGGATCTTTGCCGAGCACCGCGCCGATAAAGGATTTTCGCGAGGTCGAGACGTAAACGGGTTGCCCGAGGACCAACAGATCCTCCAGGTGCCGCAGGACATGAAGGCTCGGCTGAGGGTTTCCGCCGAGGAAGTAACCCATCCCCGGATCGAGGATGATCCTCTCGCGCTGGAGGCCCAGGGTTTCGAGATCTGCGATGCGGCGGCGAAAGAAGCCGATGATCCCGGGGATCAGATCGCGGTGGGGACGGTCGACGGTCTCCGCGCGGGGCCCCGTGTTTCGGGAATGCATCAGCACCGCCATCGCCCGTGGATGGGCGAGCAGCGCTTCGACGCTGGCCGGTTGTTGAAGACCCGAGACGTCGTTGATCATGTCCGCGCCAAGGTCGAGGACTGCCTTCATCACCGACGGCTTGCATGTATCGACCGAGATTTTAATCCCCGAGCTCTTGAAGTGACGGATCACCGGGGCGAGACGCTCGATCTCAACCTGATCCTCCACCTTCTTCCCTTGCGGGTTCGACGATTCGGCTCCGAGGTCCAACCAGTCAGCGCCGTCCTCGATCAATCGCTCCCCATGGGCGATCGCTTGCCGGAGATCGAGAAAGCGTCCGCCATCCGAGAAGGAGTCCTCGGTGAGATTGACAATGCCGACGAGCTGAACCATGTCGCAGCGTCGTATCAAAACGACTCTTCGCCAAGCAAGGCGGGGTTCATCGCCCTTGAAAATTCGGCGCGGAGCTGCGCCAGACAACCTGCCAACGGCTGTCTTCACGGACGAAGACGAAGAGGTCGCGACCGGCCTCGCGATGGGACTTCCCATTCATCTCCCAGGCCATTTCGAAGCGATAGGTCGCGACGGCGGTGCCACCCCAGACGTCGACTGCGGGGTCGCTCTCGCTGTAGTCCACCACCTTCGCGGAGGACATGAATTCCCGATAGGTATTCACGCAGCCGGTTCGGCCTTCCACCCGGCCGTTGAAGGCTGGCACCACAAAGACCACGCTCTGGTGCAGGATGTCTTCGAGCTCGTCGAATCGCTCTTCGCGCCATGCCGCCGACAGTCGCGAGAGAACTCCCCGTATCTCGCTCTGATGCGCGCGGTCGGATTTCATGCCCATGTTCGCCTCCGTAACGAAGGGTGCATACCATGCGAAAATGCGGCAGACAGCATCGGCAGGCAATTCTGTGTAGGAGCAAGCCTGGTGGCCAGCCGGGTGCCGACGGTGTGGAGATGTTCAGGCCTTCATCGGCGACCGACCTCGAGCGACACCTCAAGTCTTCCCCCACCTTCGAGTGAAACCGCGGCGGCAGTCTGTCCTTGCGTCGGCTCGAACGCAGAGACGGTCAATTTGCCCGCGGGCACATTGCGCAGAACGAAGCGTCCGTCCGCATCGCTGAACGCGTGGAAGGGATGGCTCAAGATGGCCAGGTGGGCTTGGCCCTCTCGCGCCTGGTGCACCTTACACTCGACGGTCACCAGCCCTTTCGGCTCGTCGATCTCGAGCCTGCGGCCGTCTCCCGAAGCGAGGATCGGAACGTTCAATACCCAGCTGTGATCCTGTTTCATCATCTGCAATGTGTGCAGCTCGTGGTTCGCCGAGACGATCACCAGCGGCTGGCCTGTCTGAAGCACACTGACCGAAGGGGAAAAACGCTTGCCGTCGTTTTGGAGGACCACCGGCTGAGTGGGCGGATCGAAGACGAGCTCGCTCAGGCCGTTGGAGATGAATATCAGGGCGTCCGGAATCGCCGTCCCATTCGCGCCGGTGACCCGTCCCTGGATCTCCCCGAGGGAGGCCTGAGGCAAGCTCGTTGGCTTCGGTTTTGGTTTGACTCGCCAAGCTGCGTCAACCGACGGCAATACCTCTGCCGCGGGTGCCGGAGCCGGAGGATGGGTGGTGATTAGAAAGCCGATAAGAAAGCTCGCGGTGAGCAAAAACTTGATCCCCACCAGCTCCAGCGTGTGGAGCAACCAGGCGAGGGGATTGAGGCGGTGTCGCAGAGCAAGCGCGATCATCACCAGGGCGGCGATGGTGAAGTAGCTCCATAGAATCGAACGATCCCAATCAAACGGTTTTGCCCAGACGCGACCATGACCGATCAGGAACTGGATCAGGGCGACGCCGAGGATCAGCGCCCGGTCGAGAATGGTAAGCCCGGGGTAGCGCGGTCGCTCCCGGGCGGCGGCTGCATCGATGGACTGACCGGGCTCCGACATTCGGAAGCTAAAGCGCCTTAAGCCCTCTCCGCCTCCATCGCGGCCGCCACTGCTGGACGGGCGCTGATTCGATCCATGTGTGGGGGCAGCGTCGGCCACTTGCCCAAGTCGACATTCACGCCCTTCGACCAGCGCAGGATGGTGAACAGGTAGGCATCCGCGGCGGTGAATACATCCCCCATTAGATATTGCTTGCCGTCCAAGTGCTTCGCCACGAAGTCCAGGCGGCGACCGATCAGATCTTTTTGAGCCAGTTTGGTCTCGTCGGGAGTGGTGGCTCTGAAAAGCGGGCTGTACGCTTTGTGCAGCTCGGTGGAGATGAAAGTGAGCCATTCCTGAAGCCGATACCGGTCCATCGTTCCGGCCGCCGGAGCGAGCTTGGATTCCGGCTTGCGGTCCGCGATGTACTGCACGATCGCCGCTCCTTCGGTCAATACCTGGCCATCATCGAGTTGAAGCGCAGGCACATAGCCTTTCGGGTTCACCGCGTAGAAATCTGCACCCCCGGCGGTCTTGTGGGCTTTGAGATCCACTTTTTCGAGTTGGAACGGCAGGCCAGCTTCGCGAAGGACAATGTGAGGTGAAAGCGAGCATGCGCCAGGACTGAAGTACAGCTTCATGGGTGCCTCCTTACAGCTTGGGGAGAGTCCCCAAATAAGGGTGGTCAGGCCAAATATCGACTGAATCGCGGCGGCTAAACGCCTCTTGGCCCGGCAAAGTTGACGCAAGGAGCGTCAGGCTCGCCGGTCATCGGCCTCCATGAAGGAGGCCCAGGCGTTCTCGCTGTCCGATGAGCTCTCGATCTTGAAATTCATGTCGTTGTCGCCGTGGTGCTCATACCATTGCGGCGCCGCTTGTGACCACAAGTGACTACTTCGGGAGTTGTTATCCCGTTGATGGAGCGGCACACTTCCGCTTGAGATTGGCCCTCCGCTCACTTTTCTACCGCCCGCTATCCTACCGCGCGCTCTCGCTTCGACTTCTGCCGGTCATTTCAGCGCGGGCAAACCAGATGTTCGGATTCGATCTGCGGTCGCTCGCGGTGATGCGCATCGGCCTGGGCGGAGTGCTCGCCGCTGACTTGCTGCAGCGCTCGATCGCGCTGAAGGCCCACTATACCGACGAGGGCGTCCTTCCACGGGCCTTGATGCTTGGCCTGGCGAATCCGGGAATCGGTCTCTATCGCCTGTTTGGTGGAGTTGGGCCGGTGATCGCGCTGGCCTGCGTCTCGCTTTTGGCCGCCCTGGCGCTGACCGTGGGATTTCACACCCGGGTGGCCTGCATCGCCTCGTGGGTCCTTCTCGTCTCGCTTCAGAATCGCAATCCCTTCGTTTACCACTCCGGCGACGACCTGCTCCGCCTGGTTCTTTTCTGGGGTATGTTTCTCCCGCTCGGGGCTCGCTTCAGCGTGGACGCGCTCCGCGAGCCGGCCCCAACCTCCGGACGCGGGAATCAAATTATTTCCGTCGGCACCCTCGGATTGTTTTGGCAGCTGGTCTGCCTTTATCTGTTTCTGTTCGACCACAAGATGATGGGGACCGCCTGGCGGAACGGCACCGCGGTCTACGATGCGCTCAGCGTTGAGCAATACCGGTCGTCCTTCGGAACCGCCCTCCTGGGCTTTCCAACCCTTTTGCCGTTCTTCACTCATGCCATTTTGATTCAGCAGGCGCTGACGGTGGTGTTGCTGGTTTCTCCAATCCTGATCGGACCGGTGCGCTTGCTGGCGGTCCTGGGGGTGATTGCAACCCAGCTCGGATTCGGCCTCTGCTTCAAGCTCGGCACCTTCCCGTGGATCACCAGCTTTGCAACACTCGCTGTCTTGCCGGGCTGGTTTTGGGACAAGCTCGAACCGGCGGCTCTGAAGACAGTTGAACATGCGCCGTTGCCAGCGGAGGAGCCCGAACCGCTTTTTCGGCTGGGCCAGATGGTCAAGCTGGCGATGGGCGTTGTGGCGGTCCTATCGATCGCGTCGATAACACTCTGGAACTTGTCGCAGGCCGGAGCGAAGTTCGGCTGGGCGGGAAGCGAGCTCTCTTTTGAAGAGACGATGCTGGCGCGGTTTGCGATCGCTCTGCGCCTGGACCAGAGATGGTCGATGTTTTCGCCGAATCCCCAGACCGAGGACGGGTGGTTCGTCCTCGAGGGAACGCTCGTCGATGGCGCTCGGGTCGATCTGCTTCCCGATCTGGTCGGCGCCGGGATCGATCCGGATTCCGCGGATCGAGCGACCGCTCGAGGAATCCGATGGGAAAAACCAGGTCTAATCTCATCCCAATTTACAGACCAGCGCTGGCTTCTCTATTTCTTGCAACTGGTTGGAGCGCCCACCGCGGTCCAACTCCGCGGCTTCGCGGATTACGTCTGTCGATTCTGGAATGGCATGGAGCCCCGCTCGCAGGCCCTGCGCCGGTTTGCGCTCCAGTACATGAGGTTCGAGCACCTGCCCGAGGGCAAGACCACTCCGGTGGAAAAGATTCAGCTCATCGCGGGGAGCTGCCCGGGAGCTTGAGTTCCCAGTCGGCGCGCGACAGGCGATATAACAGGTGCCGTCGCACCGGATGTTCCGGCGCAAGCAGAGGGTGATCGAAGTCATCCTCGACCACTCTTCGCATCCCCAGCTTCTCCATGACCCGGCGGGAGCGGAGATTTGCCGGTGTGGTGAAGGCGACGATTTCCTTGAGGCGAAGCCTGGCAAAGCCATCGCGGAGGGCGGCTTGAGCGCCCTCGGTCGCATAGCCACGGCCCCAGTGGTCTCGCGCAAGCCGCCAGCCAATCTCCACGCAGGGGGTGAAATGCGCCACAAACCGCGGGATCGACAGCCCGAGCGCGCCGACGAATCGCGAGTCGGCGCGAAGCTCGACCGCCAGGAAACCGAACCCATGTTCGTCGAGGTGCGCACGGTAGCGAGCCATCGAGGCGGCGGTCTCGTCCCGAGACAGTGGGGCGGGAAAATACCGCATCACCGCCGGATCGGCATTCATTGAAGCAAATGCGTCCAGATCTCCGTCCCGCCAGGGTCGCAGCCAGAGCCTTTCCGTACGTAGACCTTCCTCTTTCACCAGAACCAAGATACCCGATCCGGATATAGTCCCCGCGTTACCGTTCCCGATAGCCGCCAGGGAGGATTGAATGCGTCTGATATTCGGGGTCGCGCTCGCCATCCTCTCCGGCTGTGTCGCGCGCAGGGATAACTTTCGAGTAGATCCGGCGGTTGGTGCTGCGGTGGGAACTGCGGTCGGTCTCACCGCCGCCGGGATCAGTCGCGCGAATGGAGGGTGCTACGCCAGTTGTCCTACGGGGACGACTTGCAACGGCGCGACCGGGTTTTGCGATGAGCTGCCCTGCCGCGGACTGTGCAGCGCAGAGGAGCATTGTGAAATGACTCCCACCTCCTGGAAATGCATGGCCGGACGATCGCCCCTCGACATTCAGATCGGCCGAACGCCAAGCGAGAGCCCGGGAGTTCCGCCGGGAGACGTCCCGCCGCGAGAAAGCCCCCCGCAGCCAAACCGGACAGGGGAGAGCCACCCCAACTGAGAATCGGTCGGCGCGGTGAGCAGTCGGGTTTTATGGCCCCAGCGGCCAGGCAATTGCCCCGCGCGAAGTGTGTGACATCCAGGGTCCGCGCGGACCCAAAATGTCATACAGTTCGCCCTGGTGCGCTGGTGCTCGCCACCACCAACGCCGGGCTCGGGCCTCGGGTCAATGCGCGGTTCAAGAACGGCTTTTCGAAGAGACGGTAGAAGCCGTAGGCCGACAACAGCACCAGCGATAACACCCAGACATCGGCTACCGCCCATCCGAACCGCTGCTGGATGAAGTGGCTGACCGGGTCGAGCGCCTCCAGAATCGGGCGGTGGACCAGGTAGAGACTGTAGCTGAACTTCCCTACGAACCCGAGGATTCGCACCGGGAGCGAGGCGACCGCGGCGTTGTCAAAGCGCCGCAGTCCGACGAGCAGCAGCGCGTAGACAACGCAGACGGCGAGCTGTCCATAAAACTGCACCCGGTCGTTGACGAACGAAAATTCGCCGCGGAGATGAGCGCAAAGCGCAAGCACGATCGCCGCGCCAATGAGAAGCCCATCCAGCGCGCGCGCCCAGGCCTTCCCTCTGACCCGGCAGAGCCTGACAAACACCAGAGCGCCACAGAAGAACTGCAACCAATAGTCGACGAAGAGCCCGGTGATCCGACCCGGCCAGAGGACGTTCAGGACGGTGGTGCCGACGGTGAAGGCAACCACGATCTTCGTGAGGCGCACCTGCCGATGGAGGATGAGAATCAAGGCGCACAAAATGTAGAACTGCTCCTCGTAGTTCAGCGACCAATGGACCCCGAGAAGCAGGGTTGGGTTGAACCAGGGCGTGGCCAGGCCCTCGCCCGTCTCCATCCAGCGCACGGTGAGGTACGACCATTGGGTCAAGGTCAGGTTCCGGATCCAGAAGGAGAGCGGCGACAAGGATCGACTTCCGTTGTAGAGATCGGCAGAAGTCGCCAGCTTCACGATCGCCGCCAATGCCAGACTGGCCAGGTACGGCACTGCGATTCGTTGGATTCGACGTCGCATGAATTGGCGAAACGACAACCCCTGCTCAAGGGAGTTGTCGACCGCGGCGGCGATGCAATAGCCGCTGATCACGAAGAACAGCTGGACCCCCAGCCAGAAGCCGTTGGTGACGGTGGTCCTCAACCAGTAGCGATGCCAGACCAGGATCAACAGGCTGGCGATCCCGCGCCAGGCATCCAGACTGCCGTACCGCCGCGGATAGGATTGGAAAATGGCGCTACTCATGGGGAAGAGCGGCCCGACCGGCGAAGTCGCCGTTGGGTGGACTGCCCGCTGGAACCCCCAAGGCCTCGACGAGCTTGCGAGCAACGAGTTGGTGTCCTCTTTTGCTCAGGTGGATTCCGTCCGCGCCCGCTCCCGGCATCAACCGGTGCGGCGACGCGGGATCTCGCAGGGCCGAGTCGAAGTCGATCACCCGGGCATTCGATTTTTTGAGCCAATCGTTGACGCCTTGCCGGCGTTGCTCGACCAGAGGATAGGATCCGCGCGGCGTCCATTCCTTGGGCAAGATGGTCCCGATCCATACCTGGCAAGACGAACGCAGCCGATGAGCGAGTGTTTCGAGCCGGGTCGCAATGTATGTATCCGGGTGATCGGCCAGATCATTCGTGCCCAGGAGCACGACGCAATCGGTGATTCCTCCGATCGATGAGACATCCCGTTCCGCCGATTTCAGGGCGTCGTCCACTCCTTGGCCCGACACCGCCGCGGCGACCACGGGAAGACCGAGCATCGCTTGCGCAACCGCCGGCCAGCTGTCGCGGAGATCATCGTGCCCGGTGATAAATCCCTCGGTAATACTGTCGCCGATCGCCACGATCGCGCGGCCGCCGGCGCCTTCAATCTCGATCGAGACCAGGCCGATGCCTCGCCGGAAGGGGGCGCTCGCCGAGCTGGGGGAATCGAAGACATGGCTGCCCGGCTCGGTTGAGCCGTCGGGAAAGCGCTCGAACGAATTGGCCGCGACCGCGCCTTCAATCTCGAATGCAATGGCGATCTCGTCGCCGCGCTGGATCGAGATCGCGACGGGATCACTTCCCACTTTCTGGCTCGTTTCTGCCTCGAACCCCGGTCGACCCCCAAATTTGATCTGCGTTGGCTGGGAGTCGGCCGGGCGGCGAACGCCCGCCGCGTGCAGCTGAAGCAAACCCTGGCCTGCCTGAAAGACGACGCGCATCCGCTCACCCGCGCGCTGAACCGGAATCTTGAGGCGATAAGTCGCTCTTCGCGAAATGAGCGAGCCTCTCAGTACTTGATAAAAACCGGGTTGGTAGATTTGGGTCTGGGAAGAGCCCAGCGCAGATTCTTTACCCGACGACCGAAGGGCAGAACAGTCCTTTTGGCTCAAACACGACGTCGCCAGCACGAGGATCAGTTTCAGCGGAGTGGTTGGTCGCATCCGCGGTGAGGGCACCGTTGTGGGAAGGCCGCTGGGATCATCCTATACTGCGGCTGGGTGCGAATACTCATCGCCACACATTACTGGAGGCCGCACCGGGGTGGAATCGAGACAGTCGCCTTCGAACAAGCGCGCAGGTTGGTGACGCGAAATCATGTCGTCACCGTACTCACAAGTCGGCTGCGGGGCGACCCGGCGAATCAGGTAGAGGAGGGGATCCAGGTTCACCGGATTCGAGCCTTGAATGCGCTCGAGCCTCAAGGGGTGCCCTTTCCGATTTTTTCACCATCGCTTTGGCCTCAAATGACGCAGCTGGTTCGGGCGCATGATCTGGTGTTGGCCCACAGCCATCTGTTCTTGACCTCCGCGGCGGCGGTCACCGCCGCCCACAGAGTAGGCAAACCGTCGCTCATTCTTCAGCACAATACCTACGTCGAGTATTCTTGGCCCTGGAGCTTGCTGGAGGATGTCGCCGATCAATCGCTGGGTCGATGGACACTCAAAATGGCCGGTCGGCGGCTCGCGGTGAGCGAGGCCGCGGCCCAGTACGTCCAGAGCCTCGCCCCCGGGCCGACGAGCCTGCTTCGCAACGGAGTCGACGCCCAGCGCTTTCACCCCATCGCCGGAGAGAAAGAAAAAGCGGCGCTTCGGGCCCGGCTGGGGCTCGACCCCGACGCCTTCGTTGTCTTCACCGTGCGACGACTCTCCTTCAAGAACGGAGTGGACACGCTCCTCGAGGCCGCGCTGCGCCTGCGCGATTGCAAGGGGCTCCAGATTGTGATCGCCGGCAGCGGCCCGGATCGGCCCGCGGTCGACCGGTACCTGGCCCGTCATGGATTGACTTCGGTCAGCGCGCTCGGCTTCGTCGGCGACGCAGAGCTGGTCGATTGGTATCGCGCCGCGGATATGTTCGTCCTTCCCTCGAAATCGGGAGAAGGCATGCCGATGGTCGTGCTGGAAGCATTTGCATCGGGGCTCCCGGTGTTGGCGACGCGCGCCGGGGGCCAAGTGGAAATGATCGAAGAAGGCGAGAACGGTTGGCTGATCCCGCCGGGCTCGCCGGAGTTGATGGCTTCCGCGATCGCGGCGGCGCGCGACCGACCGGACGTCACCCGGCAGATGGGACGAAGAGCGAGAAGCGGCGTGGAATCGCTCGATTGGGACCGACAGGTGACTCTGCTCGAAGGGTATTTCAATGAGCACCTACTGGAAGCGTAAACGGGTGCTGGTCACCGGCGGTGCGGGCTTCATCGGCTCGCACCTCACCGAAGCTCTGGTAGAGGCCGGGGCCGTAGTGACGGTGCTCGACAATCTGTCCTCCGGCCGTCGCGAAAACTTGGAGCATCTCAAAGACAGGATTCGCTTCGTCGAAGCAGACATCCGCCGACGCGGCGAAGTACAGGCCGCGACCCAAGGGAAGGAGATGGTGTTCCATCTGGCGGCCAACGCCAACGTCCCCCGCTCGGTCAATGAGCCCGACTTTGATTTCGAGACGAATGTCGTGGGCAGCTTCAATGTGCTTCGAGCATGCGTCGAGTTTGGCGCACGCGCGGTGGTGGCCTCCTCGGCCGCGGTTTACGGGCCACCCCGCTATGCTCCGATGGACGAGAAGCATCCGCTGCGGCCCATTTCACCCTACGGCGCGTCGAAGGTCAGCATGGAGCAACTCGGCTTTGCGTACGCGGCGGTTCATGGGCTCAAGTTCACGCCGATCCGTATTTTCAATACCTATGGAGAGCGCCAGACCCAGTATGTGATGGTCGATTTGTTGAGGAAGCTTTCGGAGAACCCTGATCGGTTGGAAGTGCTCGGCACCGGCCGCCAGTCCCGCTCGTACTGCCACGTGAGCGATGCGTGCAGGATGTTCATGCGGGTGGCGGAAAGCGACCACACGGTCGGCCGAGCAATCAATTTGACCAGTGACCAGATGCTGAGCATTCGCGAGCTCGCCGGACGGCTTCTCGATCTGCTGGATCTCGGCCGGCGAACGCGGATTCATTTCACCGGTGAGAGCTGGCCGGGCGATATTGAAAACCTGAGCGGAGACTCAACCTGGGCAAGACGATTCCTCTCGTTCGAGTGCCAGGTCGGACTGGACGAGGGATTGAACAGACTGATCGACTGGCTCGAGCGGGAAAGAGGCTGGCATCTACGCCATTGACTGCTTTGTCGCGGTGATCAGCAAACCGCCGGAGCGTTGCCCGTCCACCTCTGTCGGTTGGCTGAGGTGCTTGGCGAGCAGGGTTCGAAGTATCGCCCGACTCATTCCTGGCGGCGTATGGGAATCCAGCTTCCCCAGGCTCAGTCTTCTTTGAAGCCCTCGCGTCTGGGTATTTCGGCCGAACAGCTCGAATGCCAAGCCTCCGGTCAAGTTGGAAATCGTTTCCCAGGCCCTGACCACCGGCTCAGGAAGGTATCGATGAACCGCGAAGGTGGAAAAGCCGAGCGGCCTTAACGCTCGGATCCATTCGTCAGGAGACCAATATCGATGGTGCTGCAGCCGGCGATCGATGGACTCTTCAACCGATTGCCCGCGCATTCTCCAGAGGAAGGGAAGGGGTCCTTTGCCCGACAGACAGGAATGGAATTCCTCGCTCGGAACGGTAAAGACGAAGCGACCGCCGGCGCGAACCACCCGGCCCACTTCGCCGAGGACCGGTTCGATTCTGGGAATGTGCTCGAGGACCGAATTCGAAAAAACGATATCGAAAGCCTGGTCCGGCTCGGGAATGCTGTCTCCCGGAGCACAATGGACGGCGGCGTAGATCCCGCTCCGGCGGGCAATTTCGGCGTCCGCCGGATCGACCTCGAGCCCGATCAGGGTGCTCGATCCCTCTCCGCGAAAGATCACGCTGGAAAGCGTTCCGTCGCCGCAACCGAGATCGAGAATGCGCCCGCTGAATGAAACGTGGCGCAGGACCGCTTCGATTTCATAGACCCGCCAGAGCACGGTGGCGGGTTGAAACAGGTTCCCCGGAGCGATCCTCTCGAGAATGTCCGGTCGTTCGGCGGAGAGGACGGATGAGCTCACGGCTTCTGGTTTAACAGCCATCCCGGGCATCGGGAAATAGTCGGCCGCCCGGTTTGCTCGAAACGTGCGGAAAGGTCTGTCCGCGTGCGACGTGCGGCTGGCGGCGACATCTGGTACCCCCAAAGTCATCCGGGCTAGCATTGCTGCCGCTGATGGGAGTTCCTGAAAAGCGATCGTTAGGTCCGGTCATTTCGGGGCTCGCCGCCGCCATCCTCGCCATCATCTTGTTTTACGCGGGAGCGATGCGGTTCGGGACTCTCGCGCACATGCAAGCCTACGGCGGCTGGAAATATCTGTTTTCAGTCACGCCTCGGGAGCTCGGCTATCACGTCCTGAGCCATTTGTTTCTTTTTCCCGGGGCGATCCTGCTCGCGGTGGGTTTGTTCCGAGCCTCCCGAGGTGAATTAGGCGATCAGCTCGCGCGTTGGACGGCAAAGGTGGATGAACGGAAATTCCTCCTCGCGCTCGGTTTATCTTTCGTCGCGATCTCGCTTCTTTTGAGAGCATTCGTCCTGCATGGAGCGCTGCTCACCGACGACGAAGAGACCTATCTTCTGCAGTCGCGGATGTTGCTGGCGGGCAAGGTCTTTGTTTCGCCAGCCCCGGATGAAGCGTTTTTCAAGCACGCATTCATGACTTATTCGAACCATCGCTGGTTTCCGCTCTATCCCTGGGGGCATTCGCTCTTCCTCGCGATCGGGATGATCGCCAGAGCGCCGGAGCTGATCCCGCCACTCCTCGGCACGGCGACGATGGTGCTCACCTATGCGATGGCGAAGGAGCTTTGCGGGAAGGGAGCCGCGCTGGGCGCGGCCGTCTTGTATGTCCTATCGCCATTCGCGGAGTACCAGGCGGCGACTCTTTTGTCCGAGTCGACTTCGGCGATGCTCATCGCCGCAGCGGCCTATTGCTGTCTGAGGCTGGAGCGCGGCGCTGGTCCAAAGTGGGCGGTTGGCCTGGGGGTGGCGGTCGGATTGGCGATCAATTGCCGGCCGCTCAGTGCCCTGGCGGCGGTGCTGGTCTTCTCCATCTTCGCCTTGGCTGCCCTGATTCGCACTCGAGGAGCCTTTTTCCGTCGGGCCTGGCCAGCCCTTCCCGGGGCGCTGGCAGGTGTCGGTGTCTACCTCTTGTTGAGCCGTCTCGCTCAAGGCACCGCGCTCACGCCGACTCCTTTTCTTCACGGCTCGACGGGAGTCCTCGGCTTCGCCACCCTGGACCCCAGCGTCTACAACTCCTCCCCGGAGCTGTCGATCCTCGTCACCGGCGACTATCTGATGAAGCTCAATGCGTGGCTATTCGGCTGGCCGTCATCGCTGATCTTCGCGGTTGCCGCGATTGCCATCCCCTTCGCCCGATCGCAGCTGGCGCTGCCGCTGAGCCTGATCGGGGCCCTGTTGGTGGCGTACTTCTTTTGCCGTTTCCCCTCGGTGGACGACGTCGGTCCGGTGTACATGTTCGACGCGGTTCCCTTCCTCATCGTCGCCAGCGTGGGCGGAATGAGCGCGATCTCTCGAGCCGCCGCTTCGATTGGGTTTGAGCGTTGCAACGAATTGCTGGTCGCCCTGGCGATCGCGTTGTTTGTCGTTGGCACACCCGTCTTTCATCGCACCCAGGCGATCACGCTGAGATCGCTTTCCCGGACGATCCTCGCCCCGCTCGAGATGGTTGAGCAGGCGGGGCTGCATCGGGCGTTGGTCTTCATGGCGAACCGGAACATGCCGCGACCGGTGAGCTGGGTTTATTACCAGCCCCTGCCCAGACCGGATTTCAGCGATGACGTGCTCTACGTCCGCGATTCCAACCCGGAGGCGGACGCCCTCTTCGCTGCGCGCTATCCGGAGCGCAGCGCCTACCGGATGCGGCGGGGCTCGGAGGGGAAGTGGCAACTGACTTCCCTTGCCGCCGGGGTTGGCAAGGAGGAAGCGAGACCGAATCGATTCCCGCTCGGTCCGGATCCAGCCACGACTCCGCTCTTCCCGGTGAGCGAATGAGCCCGCCGCAACAAAGGGGCGTCGTTGTGGGTGGCGCGGCGGCTTTGCGTTGGGTGGGGCCGTCGCCGCAGCCAAAGACTCCCGAGCTGTCGATCGTTTTGCCCTGTCTCAACGAAGCCCAGACGCTCGGCAGCTGTATCGCAAAGGCCAAGGCAGCCATCGAAGCGCACGGGCTCAACGCCGAGATCATCGTTGCCGACAACGGCAGCACGGATGGCTCCGAGGAGATCGCCCGGCGCAGCGGAGCCAGCGTGGTCCGGGTGACGCGGAAAGGATACGGCGCCGCGCTGATGGCCGGGATCGAGGCGGCCCGCGGCGAATTCGTGATCATGGGAGACGCGGACGACAGCTACGATTTCGGCGCGATCTACCCATTCGTCGAGAAGCTTCGGGAGGGATGGGATCTCGCGATGGGATGTCGGCTTCCCGGCGGAGGAGGAACGATCGCTCCGGGAGCGATGCCCTGGAAACACCGGTGGCTGGGAAACCCGGTTCTCAGCGCGCTGGGACGGCTCTTTTTCCGAAGCCGGGTCACCGACTTTCACTGCGGTCTGCGCGGATTTCGCCGCGCCGCGTATCAAGCCCTGGATCTACAAACGACGGGAATGGAGTTCGCGTCCGAGATGATCGTCAAGGCGACGCTCCATGGTTTGCGAATCACGGAGATTCCGATCACCTTGCACAAGGACGGGCGCGATCGGCCCCCTCACCTGCGAAGTTGGCGCGACGGGTGGCGGCATCTGCGATTCATGTTGTTGTACAGCCCCTCCTGGCTCTTCCTCATCCCCGGCGCGGTGTTGCTGGCGCTCGGGACGGTGGTCAGCGCCACCCTGGTTGGGGGAGCGGTGCACATCCACGGTATTGGGTTTGACACCAGCACCTTGCTGGTCGCCGCGATGACCGTGATTCTGGGCTATCAAGTGGTCGTCTTCGGAATCATCTCCAAGGTGTTCGCGATCAGCGAAGGCTTGAGACCGCCGGACCCGCTGCTGGATCGGGTCTGCCGCTTCGTGAACCTTGAAGTGGGAATTGCGGCCGGTCTGTTTCTGGTCCTGGGAGGGTTCGGGTCCATGCTCGGCGCGCTGCTGTATTGGCGAGGCCACGGCTACGGCGCCTTGGACTATTCGGTGAGTCAGCGAATCATTATTCCTGGTGTCACCGGGATCGTTCTCGGGCTTCAAACGATGTTCTCGAGTTTTCTATTGAGCGTTTTCGGTCTCGCCCGGAAGTAGGGGCTGCTGCAGCGCACACATGAGTCGTTCAGATATCCGCAGTGACATCGATTAGCGCCGATAATTTTATAGGTCAGTGGGTGGATGGAGGAGTGTTTTTACAGCCGCGTAGTCTTCGCACCCCACTTAGTTGAGCAGCTGCTACGTGTTATCAGAGGAAGGGTGCTGGAAACAGCCGAGATCAGGCGAGGAATTGAACGCCGAACCTGGCTTCTGCTTTGCAATACCGAGCCGTGTGAGTTCCCTCTTCTGCGCCCTGGTCATCTCCGTCGCCAATTCAGCTACGCCAGTGCCGCAGGTTTCACAGACTTCCAGCCACTCAAACATCTTTGCGCTTACCTCGTTCAGAACCCAGGCCAGCTTTTCAGAGATCGCCACGTTTGATTTTGTGCAATCGCTGGAGATCATGCTCCAGCTCGAGGCCGCTCGAGGAAGAGGCAAGTGGAACGGCTGGATGGCCACCGATTGGCTACGTCTGAAAATCGCGACGATGGGCGGCTCCCATCCGGGCCTTGAATTCGGCGCCACGGCAATTTTGTCTCATGCGTGGATCAGTCCTACCATCACCGCCGAGGCAGGCCAGGCATCGGGCGATGCCTTTTCACGGAGCCGGGTACTCAACAAGAGCCCTTATCTCAACCCCACCCTGATTCGCGGCTTCAGCTACGACTACCAGGCGGCCTATCTGGGTGTCGAATTGGGTGCGCAGAATTTTGCGATTTCTTTCAACGTTGGGATGATCCGCGCCGAAAACTCTTATCAGAACATGCAGAGCGCCGAGCTCGCTGCTTCGAATCCCGTTCCTGGAATTCAGCGCACAAGCAGCGCCCAGATCGGCCCGGCAGCCAAGTTGGCTCTCTTGATTCGAATGTAGCTCTGCGCGGCGATCGTGCTATTGCCGCGGACCATGAGCGAGCTTGTGAAGGTGGAGAGCAGGGGATCGATCGCAGTGGTGACGCTGAATCGCCCGGACGTGCGAAATGCCGTCGACCGAGCGACCGCCGGCGCCCTCGCCGAGGCCTTTCGGCGCTTCGA
>Ga0137391_10001016_pt1 | contig 20132 bp, 20 predicted proteins | sample 15con2h24BmetaG_FD_101399 | JGI IMG/M metagenome (GOLD analysis project Ga0137391, IMG submission 101399) | Vadose zone soil microbial communities from Angelo Coast Range Reserve, California, USA - 15con2h2.4B metaG | ecosystem: Environmental > Terrestrial > Soil > Vadose zone > Saprolite...
AGCCCGCGACCTGGTTGGCCGCGTCGGGACGGTCGCTGCGGCGGATGAACGTGCCGCTCGCATTCGCGGCCGGCCAGCTCTGCCACTGCATATCCTCGGGCTTCAGCGCCTGGCCGAGCGCGATGTCGGACTTCGCGACGAGAACGTCGATGGTCTGCAGGGTGACTGCCGGTTCGGCAGCCGGAGCGGGCTTGTTATCGGACCCACTCGCCAGGTAGGCCGCTACGCCACCCGCGCCGAGCGCGATCGTCAACACCACAATGCGGGCGGTCATCATACGCGTTACATCTACCCATGCCAGGGACGTCCGATCTGAGTGCGATGACGCCCTTTCCCGTAGGTATGACTAGGCCAGCAAAGGTGTAAGGGAACTTGAGAGTCGGCGGCGCGGGCCGCTTGAAGGGCGCCGATTTGTCCCGATGGTGAACAGATTGTTATGCACCCGGCGATCAACTTGAAGACGCTGGCTTTTCGAGTTCGCTCGAAACGAGCAATTTGATCTTTGTTTGAAGACAACGACGTGTTCTTACGGGGTATCAATCCACGATGCGGCGAGTGCGCTTCGCCACTGCACGTTCAGGTAGGTGAATGTCCGGACGGGCAGCGATCGATGTCCAAAGCGTTTTCGAGCGAAGCGGGGTACCGGTTCGCGTGAAGATTCAACCGGAACGGATAAAGGCTTTTAGCGCTTCTTCAGGCTGGCGATCCTGACCGACCGCCGCGCGCCATGTGCGGCGTGCCGGGTTCGATGCGCGCCATGTCCGACGCGTGTGTGCGCCCCCGCAGTTTTGTGGTTGACCTTGGCGGTGCGATCGGTGCTGGAGGCTTTGACGGAGTGAGGTGCGGCCGGCTTGGCTTCGCCGGCCGTCTCTTGCGCGCCGGGAACTGCTTGCTCGGCATGATGCGAAGGGGCAGGGGACGGCTGCATGAGCGCGGCCGCCTTGTACGGGAGCGTGAAGAGGCTCGCGCCCGGCGCCGGCAGCGCGGCGACGGCATTTCCCATCGGCAGCGCCGCGACAGACGGCCATGGCGCCTCGCGCGGCGTCGGCACGCCGTGCTGCTTGGCGCGATCGAACGGTTCGGCCGACAGCAGCAAGGCTCCGTCGGGCGAATCGAAATCAGACAGCGCCGGCACAGGCATTGTCGGCGCCTCGGCGAAAACAAAGCTCGGAATCTTCGGCCAATGCAAAGCGGCGATCGCTGCGGACGAGGGATGCGTGAGCCATTGTTCGGGCTCGGTGGGCGTCGCCGGCCGCTCGGGCGTGGCCGGCACGACGTGAACGATGTGATATCCGCGCGCCTTCAGCTCATGCAGAATCCGCGGCAGCGCCGCGACAGTCCGCGCCTGGATGTCGTGCAGCAGCAGAACACCCTTGCCCCTGGCCTCGATGCGCTTGATCGCAAGATCATAGACGCGCGAGGAGGAAATATGGTGCCAGTCGTCGGCGAGAAAATCGGCGCTCCAGAGCTGGATGCCTTGCGAGGCCACATATTCCTCGACGGGTTCGGCGCGAAGCAGGCCGGGTATCCGGAAGAACGGCGCAAGCTGGGCAGGGTCGGAAAGCGCCGCTGTCACGGACGCGATGCCCGCGTCGATCTCCTGCTTGGCCTGCTCGGCCGACATTTTGCTGAAGGTCAACGGGTGGCGCTGGCTGTGGGAGCCGATCGAATGGCCGGCGGCGATGTATTTGCGTACGCCTTCCGGGTTGGCCAGCGCCTGCTGGCCGATGATGAAAAAGGTCGCCTTGATGCATTGATCGGCGAGGATCTGCAGAACCTGGTTGCTGTTGCGCGGCAGCGGGCCGTCATCGAAGGTCAGCACCACCTCGTGATCCCTGAGCGGCAACGTCTCCGGATATTGCATCGCGCCGATGCGCGGATGTTCGCGTGGATCGACCACAAGCGTCCGCGCGGTGCCGAGCGCGTCGGGATGACCGGGACAATCGGCGGCGGAGGCGGCATGCGGGACGAGGCAGGTGAAAAGCCCCAGGCAGAAGACCGTCCACCGCGTGATTTGCCACCGCGTGATTTGCCAACGCGTGATTTGCCAACGCGTGATTTGCCAACGCGTGATTCGGATGCCAGCCAAACGACCACCGACCATAAAGCACCAACCCGCATTCATGCGATCGCGAGAACTAACCGTCGATCGCAAGGACTAACCGCCGCGTCATGAACGCAACCTTAATCACCCGACTTCGGCCCATGTTTCTGATCAGGGGACGCCGTCAAAGTCAACGGCCGGTCCGGTCGGCACCAAGTGCACGACGTGATAGTCATGTTCGCGCAGATAGCGCAAGAAAGCCGGCAGCATCGCGGCAGTATGCGCCTTCGGGTCGTGCAGCAGGATAATTCCCTTCCGCGCCACCTTGAGGCGGTCCGTCAACAGCTTCAATTCCTGCTTCGGCGTCATCGGGTTCCAATCGCTGGCCCAGAAATCGGCGCCGAACACCACGATGCCGCGCGATTGCAGGAAATCGAGCGTCGCCGGCGTCGACTCGAAACCGGGGAAGCGGAAGAAAGGCGTCGACGGAGTCGTGGTCGCTTGCTCGTGAAGCGCCATTTCCACCGCCATGATGCCGTAATCAATCTCCTCGGTGGCTTCGCTCGGCTTGATCTGCATCAGGCTGCGATGCGACCACGTATGGTGTCCGACGGTATGACCTTCTGCCGCGATCCGCCGCACCAGGTCCGGATGCTCGGAGGCGGGTTTACCGACCACGAAGAACGTCGCGTGCACGCATTCCCGCGCCAATGCCGCAAGCACCTTCAGCGTCGTCGGCGGGTACGGGCCGTCATCGAAGGTCAGCACCACCTCGTGATCCCTGAGCGGCAGCGTCTGCGGAAAGCTCTTCAGGCCGACCCGCGGGAAGCTGACGGCGTCGACGCTGAGAACCCGCGACGTGCCGAGCGTGCCCGCGCGCGGACATGGAGCGGCCCGCGCCACCGCGGCTCCGATCAACAGGATGACCAGCGCCGCGCCTGGCGCGCCGATCGATCTACAGACCATCTGTTGCCGTGACATATTTGGCATTGCGCAGGGTGTTGCCTATTGGGTAATGCGTGGGGCGCCAGTGTCCTTTTGGTCCTCACATTCGCGAGCGAGCCCGCCCAAGGTGGCGCGAATGTGACATGCGGGACCCTAGCTCAGACGAGTTGGAGCATTCTGTCAAACCGGCGAGGCGCGTCATGGCCGAACATGTGGACGTTGCCGATGAACCGGTGCTCGACCGCTTTCCGATGCGCGAGGAAGACGGCGAGATTCGGCGCGAATTCGTCGAGGAAATCGCGCGCGCCATCCAGGCTGTCGACGCGCCGTTTTTGCGCGCCGTGGTGGCGGAGCTGCACGAGGCCGATCTCGGCGATTTGATCGCGGCACTCGAGCCGGACGATCGCGTCCGGCTGGTGGAACTCACCGGCACCGATTTTCACTTCTCCGCGCTCAACGAGGTCGACGACACCGTCCGCGAGGAAATCCTCGAAGAGCTCGAACCGGAGACCGTAGCCGAGGGCGTCCGCGAGCTGGAATCCGACGACGCCGTCGAACTGCTCGAGGCGCTGGACGAGGAGGACCAGGAGGAAATCCTCGAGAAACTGCCGCCATTGGAGCGCGACGCGCTCGAGCGCAGCCTCGACTATCCGGAAAATTCCGCGGGCCGGCGGATGCAGACCGAATTCATCGCGGTGCCGCCGGACTGGACCGTGGGGCAGGCGATCGACTACATGCGCGAGACGCCTGATATCCCGGACCGGTTCTACGAAATCTACGCGGTCGACGCCGCCAAGCACTGGAAGGGCGCGCTGCCGCTGGACGTGCTGCTGCGCTCGCGCCGGCCGGTGCCGCTGGCCGATCTGGTCGACCAGGACCGCCGTCGCGTGGCCGTCACCGACGATCTGGAAGAGGTGGCGCGGCTGTTCGGCAAATATAATCTGGTCGCAGCGCCCGTGGTCGATCCCGAAGACCGGCTGGTCGGCGTCATCACCATCGACGACGTCGTCGACGTGATCGAGGAAGAGGCGGACGAGGAAATCAAGGCGCTCGGCGGCGTCACCAGTGACGAACAATTGTCGGACGACGTCTGGACCATCGCCAAGGCTCGCTTCAATTGGCTTCTGGTCAATCTCGCCACCGCGTTTCTGGCCTCCTCGGTGCTTGGCCTGTTCGAAGGGCAATTGGAAAAGATGGTGGCTCTCGCGGTGCTGGCGCCGATCGTCGCAAGCCAGGGCGGCAATGCCGCGACCCAGACCATGACGGTCGCGGTGCGGGCGCTTGCGACCCGCGAACTCGGCTCCAACAACGCATTTCGCGTCGTGGTCCGTGAAAGCCTGGTCGGGCTCGTCAATGGCATCGCCTTTGCGGTCATCACCGGCGTCGCCGCGGTCGCCTGGTTCCATATCCCAGGGCTTGGCGTCGTGATCGGGCTTGCGATCATCTGCAATCTGGTTGCCGGTGCGCTCGGCGGCATCCTCATTCCCATGCTGTTGGAGCGGGCGCGGGCCGATCCTGCGGTTGCGTCCGGAACCTTCGTCACGACGGTCACCGACGTGGTCGGTTTCTTCTCCTTTCTCGGCATTGCCACGCTGTGGTTCGGGTTGAAATAGGGCTCTCCCACAGCGGTTTTATCGTTAATCGGACCTTAACGCGCTTCGACGATGATCCTTTCGAGAGGATCGGACATGCGGCGCTTCCGGCTCAAAGCCGACGGACGGATCGTCGAACTGCGGGACGGGCAGGAGGTTCCGCTTGCGCCCGAGGCCTTGCCGATGCCGGCGGATGGCGGACCGCCGGAGGTGCGCGCGCTTCGCCGCCGCGCCCGTCTGACCCAGCAGGAATTCGCCGCACGGCTTGGCGTGCCGGTCGAGACCATCAGGAACTGGGAGCAGGGCAAGCGTGCGCCGCGCGGACCGGCCCGGGCGCTGCTTGCCGTCATCGCCCACGCGCCGGACACGGTGTTCGCCGCGCTCGCCAAGACCGATGCTTGAGCCGGATGCTTGAAGCTGACGCAGGACGCGAACAGTTGATAGGAAACAACCGCCGGCCGAGCGCAAAAACTGACTGAAAATTAGGGCTCATTTCCTATCGCCGTTGGCAGCGCGCTGCCGGCAAGACATAATGGGCGCGCAATCGGTGAGAGTACCTGCTGATGTTGTTCGTCGAAGCCAACGGCGCAAAAATCCCCGCGATCGGGCTCGGCACCTGGGAGCTGCGGGGCCGGCAATGTGCTCGCGTCGTCGAGCAAGCTCTCAAGCTCGGCTACCGCCATATCGATACCGCCCAGGTCTATGAGAATGAACGCGAGGTCGGCGACGGCCTGCGCGCGTCCGGGGTCCGGCGCGACGACGTGTTTGTGACGACCAAGGTCTGGACCACGCATTTCGCGCCGCATGAGCTCGAACGCTCCACCAAGGAAAGCCTGGTGAAGCTGCGCATGCCCGAAGTCGATCTCCTGCTGCTGCACTGGCCCAATCCGCAAGTGCCGCTGGCCGAGACCTTGGGCGCACTGGCGCATGCCAAGAAAATCGGTCTCGCCAGGCATATCGGCGTTTCGAATTTCACGGTGGCGCTGATCGAGGAGGCGACGAAGGCATGTCCGGAGCCGCTGGTATGCGATCAGGTCGAATACCATCCCTATCTCGACCAGGCCAAGGTCCGCGAGGCCTGCGCGCGCAACGGCATGGCGCTCGTCGCCTATAGTCCAGTCGCCAAGGGCAGGATCAAGAACGACGAAACCTTGAAGGCGATCGGCGCGACGCACGGCAAGACGCCGGCCCAGATCTGCCTGCGCTGGCTGGTGCAGCAGAATGTCTCCGCGATCCCGCGCACCTCGCGCATCGAACGGCTGTCGGAAAATATCGACATCTTCGATTTCGCATTGTCCGACGAGGACATGGAGCAGATCTTCGCGCTGGCGAGCGCGAAGGGCCGTCTTACCGATTTCGGCTTCGCGCCGAAATGGGATTGAGGCCGGGCAACCGCGCGTCCGGCGAGGGTTTCGGGTCTGATCGATCGGCCCGGACGCGCCTGGCACTTTTTTCCCATCCGCTTCCGTGCTGCGCGCGCTATGCACTCCGCTGGAAAGCGCTATAGTGGCGCGCGGTATCCAGAACCGATCCACACGATGGAAGTTCGCCAATTCATACCACCGGGCGTAACAGTATCGGCGATCGCGCACGTGTCGGTCCTGGCGCTGGTGATCCTGTTCAGCCAGGTGCACCCATTCGGCGCGGGGACGGTCGAGCCGATCGCGGTCGATCTCGTCACGCCTGACCAGGTCGAGCAGAAACCTGAACCCGCTCCGACGCCGCAAACGCCGCTCCCGGACTTCTCGCAATTGACGAAGCCGGAAACTCCGCAGACGACTGCGCCGTCGCCTCCCGCCGCGCCGCAGGCCGCGGCGGCCCTGCCACCGCAGGCGACGCGTCCCAATCGACAGGAGGCCGCGGGTCCGCCGCAACCCCAGCCGCCGTCGCCGCCCGCGCCATCGGCAACCGCCGCATTCGGATATACGCCGGCGCAGCCCGATATTACCGTGAAATATCACGTCATGCTCGGCCTGCCCGAGGACCTGCCGCCTCCGGCAGCGGGATCCGAAAAAAAGTCCGACGACGGTTTCGACGCCACCGCGTCGTCCGCCGCCGATATCTCCTCCAGTCTGATCGCGGAGTTTCGCCGCCACCTGAAGACTTGCTCGAAGCTGCCGGCATCGGTCGCACCTTCGGACAAGCTCATCGTGAAGCTTCGCGTGCTGATGACGCCAGACGGCAGGCTTGCCGCCGATCCGCTTGTCGGAGGCGGTAGCGCGAATCCGAAGGCGCTGGATCTGCTGCGGAGCGCCATGGATGCGCTTAAGGCTTGCCAGCCCTATGCGATGCTGCCCGCGGATCGCTACGGCGAATGGAAGGTGCTCGACCTGAACTTCACGCCGCGGGATTTCTCCTCCTGATTTCGATGGGCCAGAGCGTTTTCGAGCGAAGTGGGTACCGGTTCGCGTGAAGAAAACGTGTCAGAACAAGAGGCTCTAGCTCCCCATCGCGCGCCAGGCGGTGGAGGCGAACTGCCGGCGCCAGGTCACGATGACCACGGCTCCGGTCGTGACGAAGAGGACCCATGGGCTGATGAACCAGCCGAGATAGCCGAGCGCGAAGAAGAAGGCGCGCTGGCCGCGATTGAAATGGCGGCCGGCGGCTTCGAACAGGCGCGACGTGCGGATCACATGCGCCTCCGCTTCCGGCGCATCGCGATTCGCGGTCTGCGGCATCGCGCCGAACAGGATGGCGACGTAGTTGAACAGCCGGTAGGCCCAGGCGAACTTGAAGAACGCGTAGACGAAGATCAGGATCAGGCCGACGCACTTGGTTTCCCACAAAGCGGGCGAGGGCGTGATGTCGATGGGAAATTTGCTCAGCACGGTCAAGGCATCATTGGTCGCGCGCAACAGCGCCAGGCCGGCGCCGACCGCGAGCAGGCTGGTGGAGGCAAAGAACGCCGTGCCGTTCTGCAGCGAGGCCATGATCTGCATGTCGACCATGCGCGCCTCGCGGTCGAGCATCCGGCGTATCCAGACCTCGCGATAGACGTTCATGCGCGCCGACAGGCTGTCGCGCCCGTACGCGGTGTGCTCCAGGGTGACCGCGTAAACCAGCCATTCGAGCGCGAAAAAGGCAACCGCCAGAATGTCGACCGTATATGGAGCCATGCTGCATCCCCCTGTTAAAAAGCCAATGTTAAAAGCCGTGTCAAAAAGGTATGTTAAAGCGCTGCCGCGCGTTTCGGCAGAGTAATACGCAAAGAGGACCAGTTCGGGATGACTTTGAAGCTCGTGATCGGCAACAAGAACTATTCGTCGTGGTCGATGCGGCCCTGGCTTGCGCTGCGCGCCAATGACATTGCCTTCGAGGAAGTCTTCATCCCGCTCTATACCGGCGATGCCGACAAGCAGCGGATTCTCGGCGTCACCCGTTCCGGCAAGGTGCCGGCGCTGGTCGACGGCGACGTCACGGTCTGGGATTCGCTTGCGATCATCGAATATCTCGCCGAGCGCTTTCCCGACGCGAGGCTGTGGCCCGAGGATCGCGCCAGCCGGGCGCATGCGCGATCGATTTCGGCCGAGATGCATTCGGGATTCATGGCGCTGCGCAGCGAGTGCCCGATGAATCTGCATCGGCCGGTCCGCGGCATTGCGCTGTCGGAGGATGCGCGCGCCAACATCGCGCGGATCCAGGCGATCTGGCTCGAATGCCGGGAGCGCCACGGCAAGCGCGGTCCGTTCCTGTTTGGCGCCTTCGGCGCCGCGGACGCCATGTTCGCACCGCTCGTGTATCGCTTTCGCACCTTTGCGATCGAGGTGGCGAGCGAGGTGCAGGCTTACATGGACACGATGCTGGCGCTGCCGGCGGTGCAGGAATGGACCAAGGCGGGTCTCGCCGAGACCCTGCTCATCGATCGGGTCGAAGCCATCTAGGGACCGGCCCGATCGCGAGGCCAGGCGCGACCGTCATGTCGACAGCTATGTCGACAGTTATGGCGACCGTCATGGCGACGGTCTTGGCGGCGGCTTGACGGAACGGGTTTGAAAGCGTCTCAATTCTTGCGTGGACGCATCGAGAAGAGGGATTGGTCATGGGATTTCTGGACTCACTGGAAAATTCGCCGGCGCTCAGGGGCGTCCTCGGCCAGCTCGGCGCGGCCGTGCTCCCGGCCGTTCTGGGCGAGGTGATGGGGACCGGCAGCCAGGGCAGTTTGAACGCGATCGTAGCCAAGCTTGAGCAGGCCGGATTCGGCGATCAGGTGAAGTCCTGGATCGGGACCGGCCAGAACCTGCCGATCACGGCCGATCAGGTGCGTCAGGTGCTGGGTAACGAGACCGTCAAGCAGCTGGCCGCGAAGTACAATATTCCGGTCGATCAGATCGCCGAGCTGCTCGCCCATCAGCTTCCGCTCGCGGTGGATCACGCCAGTCCGGACGGCAAGCTGCCGCATTCCGCCTGAGGGATGCCGCCGGGCCAGGTCGGCCTGGAACCGGCAAAATGTTCTTATGTTACTGAAAAATCATCGAAATCCGTGTGCATGCCAGGCCCGGATGAAGCTGGCCAATGCGCGTTTGCGCATGCTATACAGCGCCCAGTTCCCCGCCGGCCGTTGCAACGGGACCATGAGCGCGGCCCGGCATTTTGTGTGATGGAGAGGGCGTTGAAGCACAGATTTCCCATCGGAGCGACCGTGTACTTCACGGCGAGCAATGTTTCGCGGCCGGCCGCGACCGGAACCTACGAGGTAATCCGGCTGCTCCCGACCGAGGGCGATGACTGCCAATATCGGATCAAGAGTTCGACGGAAGCTTTCGAGCGGGTCGCCAAGGAAAGCCAGCTCGCCGTTTCCTGAACAGGGATCGCGCGGAGACGGCTCGTGAAGCCGATTTTGTTCATACGCCGTCAAAAGGCCCGGTTCGCAGAACCATTCTCTGAACGTCGATGCCGGTGAACGCGGCATTCGCTTTCGTTGGATTCTGACGCATCATCCGGAAGGTTGCTTGCGGTCGTGAGTCCGTGTTTGAAGTGGCGTTTTGGGGTTGGCATTCGCATCGCGAGCTTACGGTCAGTTGTTGCGAATGCCGCCTCCACTCCGCTAGAGCATGATCCGGGAAGAGCCCGCTTCCGTAGTAGATAACGGGTGGTCCGGCTTTCCCATCGCTGACAGACGCTTAAGCGTTTGCGCGGAGATCATGCTCAAACAACGGGTCGGAGCGCGATGACGCATCATCTGAAGTCGTCGCGCTCCCGCAGGGAATATCGCGCATGAATTGGGTATGGGCTACGTCGCTCGACCACATCTGGCGTTCGCCATCCTTTCCGATGTGGCTTACGATCGCGGCCGGCGGGTTCTTCGCCCTGATCGCCCTGATCACGCTGCTGCGCGCGGACAAGTCGATCGCGAACGGCGCGCTGACCGTCATCACGCTGTTTGCGATCGGGATCGCGGTTGCCGCCACCATTCGTGGCTACGAACCAGTGAGCCACGCCCGGCCAGCCGAAACCCGATCGGCGTCACCAGCGGGGCCGACGTTGCCGGCGCTCGCCTGTATCGACGGTTTTGCCGGCGATCCGGTCCTGACGGCTTGCGAGAAGATCCTGTTCGGATCGGCGGAGTCGACGGCCTCGGCGGTCAGCTACGCCGCGGCGCAGATCGGGCGGCTGACCGTGCTTGGCGATGTCGCCGCCGCGGAGCGGAACATGAACCCGGAACTGCGCGCGTTACGCCGGACCATCGAACGCGACCGCTACGGGCTGATGGCGCAGGTGTTCGCCGCGCGCGACCGCTGCACGGCAACGCAATGTGCGGCGTTCCGCTCGCTGACGGACAGCCGCCAGGTCGTCGCCAACATGGAAGAGCACACCTATGATGCGCTCGTGACGCGTTACGCGCCGCTATGGAATGCGCCTTCGGCAGGCGCGCCGGTTGCGATGCTGTCGCCGTCGATGCCCACGGGGCGGCCGACCAATGCCGAGTTTCCGACGGCAGCCTCGACCCCGCCCATCAGCATCATGACGCCGGAGCCCGGCGCAGCGGCATCGGCGCAGCGCGCCGCCACAGCTCCGACCAATATCGCGCCATCGGCGCAGCGCGCGGTTCCCCCGCCGGCCAACGCCGCGCCGTCGTCGGCGGCCAACGCCTCGCTGCTGTCGCCGCGGCCGACGTCATCGGTGCCGGCCACCCCGCCAGCGGCGCCAGTCGCCAAGAAGCCGGCCGCGCCGAAGCGTCCGGCGGCGCCGGCTCAGATCGCGCCGCCGCCCGCGGACGCGACCGGCGCCTCCAACGAGTGATGTTGGCGGAACCGGGCCTGTTGCGCCGACATGCGCGCCCCGGTCGCGCGGCGATCTGCGATATCAACGGATATGCTGTGTCCGGCGCGGCTTTGGGTTTGACATGCGCCGACACGGCATGTTGCAAATGACCAAGGCCGATGTGGCCTCTGCTGCACCGCCCATCACTCACTTTTCCGACATGATGCCGCTTCATCTGATCAAGCTTGCCGTTGGCTGCGAGTCCGTCAAGGAACTCAAGGGATGGGTCGCCGAGCGCATGAGCGCGGCCAGGAAAAAGGGCCTTCCGCAACGTCATGTGCACGTCACCAGGATGACGCCGAAGCGGATCGAGGAAATCCTCGCTGGCGGTTCGCTGTACTGGGTGATCCGCGGAGAGATCGCCGCGCGCGAAAAGATCGTCGCAATCGAACCGTTTCGCGACCGCGACGGCATCGGACGCTGCCGCCTGGTGATGCAGCCCAAGGTGATCGCGGTGTCGCCGCGGCCGATGCGCCCGTTCCAGGGCTGGCGCTACTTGACCGACGACGCCGTTCCGCCGGATCTCGGCAAGGCGACGGCGGGAAGCGTCGCGGCGATGCCGGAGCCGATGCGCCGCGAATTGCGCGACCTTGGACTGCTCTAAGAGCATGATCCGGAAAAGTGTGTAGCGGTTTTCCGAAAAGATCATGCTCAAACAAAAACCTAGAGCGCGATGGCGATTCAACCTAATTCCATCGCGCTCTAGATCAGAATTGCTCTAAACCGCGATGTTGTCGATCAGCCGGGTGGTGCCGAGCTTGGCCGCCACCAGGATGCGCAGCGGTCCGTCGCCGACGGCGGCGACCTGCGCCAGCGTGTCGGCATGGCGCACTTCGAAATAATCCAGCGCAAAGCCGGCCGCCGTGATGATCTCGGCGCCGGCGGCCATCGCGGCCGCGGTCGCTTCGCCGGCCTTCAGCCGTGCGGCGCTCTGCTTCATGGCGCGGTAGAGCTCGGGCGCCACGCGCCGTTCCTGTGGCGACAAATAGACATTGCGCGAGGACATCGCCAAGCCGTCGCGCTCGCGGACGGTCCTGGACCCGATCACCTTGACGCCGAGGTCGAGATCGCCGGCCATCCGCGTCACGACCCGCAGCTGCTGGAAATCCTTCTCCCCGAAAACCGCGACGTCCGGACGGCATTGCGTGAACAGCTTGCCGACCACGGTTGCGACGCCGCCGAAGAAATGCGGCCGGAAACGATCTTCCAGGCCGGCGGTCGCCGGACCTTCCGGCACGATCCGTGTGGCGAAGCCGTCGGGGTACATCGCCTTGACGTCGGGATGCCAGATCAGGTCGACCTTCTCGGCTGCGAGCTTCGCGACGTCGGCTTTCCAGGTGCGCGGGTAGGCGCCGAAATCCTCGGTGGGCGCGAACTGGGTAGGGTTGACGAAGATCGAGACGATCACCTTCGCCGCGCGCCGTTTCGCAAGCCTCACAAGGGACACATGGCCGTCATGGAGTGCACCCATCGTCGGCACCAATGCGACGGTGGCCTTCCTGGCGCGAAGGCTATCGACGGCGCGGCGCAGCACAGGGACCGTGCTGACGATCAGGGGTTTTCGTGACATCGCGACTCAATCTCGGGGGAAGCGGGGCAACCGCGTTGGGTGCTCGAGGCAGGCAGGACGACCTTATCAACACCGATGCACGACAGCCAAGCTCCACAAAGACTCGCAAGCGCACGTCCGCGCGGCGTTGCATTCACCATGAAGCCACACGGCCGACGATTTGAGGTTGTCGTCGCGCATTTCGCTTGACCGCGCCTGCGCGTGATTTAAAGATTCTGCAGGGGTCAAACAATGCTTGTGCAGACTAGCCAAGGGCAATCAGGCTCGGCTCACGTCGTCGTGCTGGGCAACGAGAAGGGCGGTTCGGGCAAATCGACCACCGCGCTGCACATCGCCGTTGCCCTGATGAAAGCCGGTCAGCGCGTCGCCACCATCGATCTCGATTGCCGGCAACAGAGCTTCACCCGTTACATCGGCAATCGCAGCGTCTGGGCGCGCCGCACCGGTCTTCCACTCGAACTGCCGGTCCATTGCTGCATCAAGCTCGGCGAGACCATGCAGATCGCGGAGAACGAGAACTCCGAGTTCCAGCAATTCATGGATGCCGTCAGCGTCGTCGAACGGACGTTCGACTTCATCGTGATCGATACGCCGGGAACCGACAGCTATCTGATGCGCCTTGCGCATTCGATGGCCGACACGCTGGTCACGCCGATCAACGACAGCTTCCTCGATTTCGATGTGCTGGGGACCGTCGATCCCGCCACCTATGCGGTGACCGGCGAGAGCCATTATGCCGAGATGGTGCGCGGCACAAGGCGCAAGCGCCGCCAGCTCGACGGTGCAACGACCGACTGGATCGTGGTCCGTAATCGCCTGTCGATGCTCGGGTCGCGCAACAAGCAGCTCGTCGCCGACGGGCTGAAGGAATTGTCGTTCCGGCTCGGGTTCCGCTCTATCGATGGCTTTGCCGAGCGCGTGGTCTATCGCGAGTTCTTTCCGCGCGGTCTCACCGCGCTCGACGACCTCGACGAGGCGACGCTCGGCACCCGCCCGAATCTCGGCCATGTCACGGCGCGCGAGGAGGTGACGAGCCTGCTGCGCCAGTTGAAGCTTCCGCTCGATGAGCGCGGCCGGCGCCGCGCGGCGAACCGGGCCGAATGGTTCAACCAGGTCGACAAGCCGCTCGAACTCCACGACATCATCGGCGCCTAGGACCCAAAGCCCAAGGTCCGACGCCAAACGGCCGAATCCGATCGAATTGGACCGCCGCAACCAGAGGTATTCTGTTGCGGTTCGCGGCGTGACCGGCTCCGAAGGGCCGGTGCCGCGCCAAGCCGTTCGAAAACCGGGCATTTTACCCGGTTTTTACCGAAGATTTGAACCCGGCTTTGACTGACCCCGGCCCAGGGTGGCGTCTGACTGGGCGTCTCCTTGCTCTGCGCGGCTGCGTAAGAAATGGGTGCGTCGCACAACGAACGGGCGGCCAATTCACAACTTTTGGCCTTCCTGTCACCCAACTGTGACGTATATTAAGGAATAACGCTGCCGGTCGGGCCCAGAAGGGGCGAGTAGCTTATTGCCGGGGACGAGCATGAAACGCGGAATTGCAGTTCTGTTTTCTGTCGGCGCGCTGCTGACGGTTGGCTATTTCACCGTCAGCAAATGGGCAATCCGCCACGAAACGATTACTTTCCTCGATCCCGAGCGCGACAATCGTCCGGTCGCCGTCGACATCGCCGTGCGGCGTGACAAGGAGATGCAGGCCAACGCCGGCATGATGAAGCTGCCGGTCGCGATCCTCAACCACGGCAACACCGTCAAATTCACCGAATACTCCTTCGTCGCAAACATCTTCGCCGCGCGCGGCTACGAAGTGGTCAGCATCCAGCACGATCTGCCGACCGATCCGCCGATGGTGACCAAGATCGGCGAGCCCTATGTTGGACGCCTGGCCCAGATCGAGCGCGGTGTCGCCAATATCAAATTCGCCGTTGCCAAGATGCATGAGGTGCAGCCCAACGCGGACTATGACCATCTCACGGTGGTCGGACATTCCATGGGCGGCGACATCACGATGTATTTCGCCAAGCAGTATCCGGACGAGATCAAGAAGGTCGTCACGATGGATAATCTGCGCGTCCCCTTCATCACGTCGGGCAAGTTCAAGATCCTGTCGTTCCGCTCGACGGATCCGAAATTCAAGGCCGATCCGGGTGTGGTCCCCAGTGACGACATTTGCGAGAAGGCTGGTATTACCGTTGTAACCACCAAGTTCCAGCATAACGACATGCGCGATACCGGATCGGAAACTGCGAAGTCCTCGATCCAGGACATGCTCGACAAGTTCCTGGCCGAAGCCGACAGCGATCTCGCGCCGGTCGAAACCAGCGCACAGAATGTCGTCCTCGACCCCGGACCGGTCCCGCCCTTCGTCCCGACCGGGAAACAAACCGAGCCGGTCAAGCCGGTCACGCACTAGGCGTCTCCACGTCCTTGCGGATATAAGGGCTCGCAGCCACATGTGAGCGCCGATGTCCGGCGAACCGACCAAACCCAAATCCGCAGACGTCACTTCGGCAAAGGCCGGAGCGGACGGGTCGCTGCCCGACAGCAAGCCGTCCGTGTCGGAAGACATTGCCGCCTTTGTCGCCAAGGCCCGTGCGATGTCGCCGCATGCGGCGGGCGGCCGCGGGCGGCTGGTGTTCGCGCTCGACGCCACGATGAGCCGGCAGCCGACCTGGGACATGGCGTGCACGCTGCAGGCGGAGATGTTCCGCGAAGCGGCCGCGATCGGCAGTCTCGATATCCGTCTCGTCTATTATCGCGGTTTCAACGAATGCCGGGCAACGGGCTGGATTTCGGACAGCGCCGAGCTGGCGCGGCTGATGGGCAAGATCGATTGCCGCGGCGGCAACACCCAGATCGGCAAGGTCCTCACCGAGTCGCGGCGCGAGGCGGTTGCCTCCGGCGTGCGGGCGGTGGTGTTCGTCGGCGACGCCATGGAAGAGCGGGTCGACGATCTCTGCGCCAAGGCCGGCGAGCTCGGCATGCTCAAGGTGCCGGTGTTCATGTTCCAGGAGGGGCACGATGAGACGGCGGAGCAGGCCTTTCGCGAGATCGCGCGCTTGACCGGTGGCGCATGGTGCCGATTCGATCCGGGCGCCGCGGCGCAGTTGCGGGAGCTGTTGCGCGCGGCCGCGGCTTACGCCGCCGGCGGACGCGAGGCGTTGCAGCGCTTGTCCGTGCGCGAAAGCGGCGCCGCCAAGCTGCTTGGCCAGATGAAGTAGCGTGCGGCCCGGCTCTTCAGGTCGACGTCGTCGCCGCCAGTGCGATGGTGGCAAGCGCCGCCGACAATTTGCCGGCCACCGTCTCGGTCTCGCCGCTGATTCCGTGCCGCCGCGCCAGCCACACCGGATCATTGTAGGACAGCCAGCTGTCGCCGGATGCATCCTGCCAGACCAGCGCCTTGAGCGGCAGGTCGAGGCCGATGGTTTGCGCTGCCTGCATCAGCGGCGTGCCGCCGGTGGGATTGCCGAAGATCAGGACCTCGGTCGGGCGCAGTTGCACCCCGATCGTGGCGGCACCGGCGGCGTGATCGATACGGGCGAACACGCTCATCCCCCTTGCTTTCACCTGGGCCTCGAGCCGGTCCATCGTCTCCTTCGGCCCCAGGCTGCTCTTGATCGTCGTCAGTCCATCGATCGCCACGGCACCCTCCAAGTCGCTCTTCCGAGAGGTCGTTTCCGTCAATGTTTCCGCCCGAGGCCATTTCCGCGAGGCACGCGCAATAATACCGGCATCGCGAGGTTCGCGCCAACGAAACTTCCCGTGTCCCGTTCTTAAGACAGCACGCCTGACGGGCCGGAGGATCGCCATGTTTTTTGCGGCCAATGCGCCTATATTTGCGACATGCCAACGCTGATTATGGGCGCCGTCGCCGTTCTCGTTCTTTATCTGCTGCTGCAGATGTTTCGCTCGGCCAATCCGGCCGCGCTTGCCCGCGCGCTCAAGATCGTCGGCGGTCTGGTGGCATTGGCGTTTGCCGCGTTCATCGGTGCGCGGGGCGAACTTGCGATCGCGATCCCGATCGGCGTGTTCGGCGCGGGGCTGCTCGGCTGGTCGCCGTTCGGCACGCCTGGCTTCGGCAATATCGGCAGGCTGTTCGGCGCGGGCGCGCGGCGATCGTCCGGCCAGACCTCCAAGGTCCGTTCGCAGTTTCTCGACATGACGCTCGACCACGACGGCGGCGAACTGACCGGCCGGATCCTGGCGGGTCCTCACGCCGGCCGCGCGCTGGACGAATTCGACCTGCCGCAACTGGCGGCGATGATCCCGACCTTCGACGGCGAAAGCGTCGCGTTACTTGAAAGCTATCTTGACCGCAGGTTTCCCGCCTGGCGTGAGCACGCGCAGGGAAACGCGGCAGGGGGGCAGCGTCGCGCGGCGGCGAGTGGAAAAATGACGGACGAGGAGGCCTATCAGATCCTTGGCCTGCAACCGGGCGCGGGGCGCGACGAGATCGGACGCGCCCATCGTGCGCTCATGAAGAAATTGCATCCCGACCAAGGGGGGTCGACGTACCTCGCTGCCCGAGTAAACGAGGCCAAGGATACTTTGCTTCGAACGCATAACGGTTGACTCCGGCAACGCCAACAAACGCAACTCTTTTCGAAAATCGCTTCTGCCTAGTGCTCTGGAAGACGCTCTCTGTCGCCCGCCGTTGCCCGGCATGGTCGATCTTAACGCAAAGTTCTAACGGCAAATTCTTGACGAGAGGTTGTTGACGAAGCGGATTCCGGCCCGGCCATCGTTCGGCCGCAAACGCAGATGGCTCAGTCGGATCAGGAGGTTAGTCGGGGAAGAAGAGATGTTGCGCGAGCGCCTCACGCTCCCGTTTCCAGACTTTCTTGCGCGCTGAACGCTCCGTCTGCTGTTTTCGGCAAGGAGGACGCGTTCGGCAAGTCTTGTTCAACGAGTCTGCTGCGGCACGTTCAAGGAAAGGCGAGGGGGCGTCGTCCGCGATGGCGGTTCTGCGCCAGACCGCAAATGGCTCCGCAAGATGAAAATGCGCCCCGATGCGTCGACAGCCGAACTGCGCGGACGCGCCCCGGCTATGCTTGCGAAGATTGACCGGTCCTGACGATCGTCGGAACCGGCGAGGGTCTCAATTGTGGACGGTCATGCAGGAAATGTCGGAGCGCTTCAGCGCCCGGCACACCGCTTCGGCCTGATCGCGATCAAGACCCGCGAAACGGGCGCGGTACAGCGTCCTGTTGTCCTTGGCGACCACCGTCTCGGTAAAGGGATCGGCCTTGCTCAGGAGGCCGCGCGCCTGACTGCGCGCGGCTTCGATGCGCTGCTGGGCTTCGCTTTCGCTTTCCAGCGCGCCGACCTGGACGATCCATCCGGTGCGAACGACGGCAGGCTTGGTCGCGGTGTTTTGCGGGGCGGCCTGCGGCTGGGCCGGCTGCGGCTGAGGCGCCGCGTAGGCCATCGTTTGCGGGGACGAGGTGGGAGGAAGGCTGGACGCCGGCAACACGCCGAGAACGCCGTTGCCGGTGCCGAAACCGGGCGGCTGCGGCGGCAGATCGGCTCTCGCCGTCTCTGGCCTCGCCGGCTCGATCTTGGCCTGATCGGTCTTGCCCTGATCGGTCTTGGCCTGATCGGTCTTGCCGCTCTCCACCTTCGCGATCACGGCGCTCGATGTTTCCGGCACCTCCGTCCGCGCCGGCGGAGCGGTGGCGGTGACGGGCGCGACGGGCTGTGACGGACCGGCGGCAGCGAGTTTCATCGGGCTGGCCTTGACCTGAACCGTCTTGACCTTGACCGGCTTCATCGGCTCGGACGAACCGGGCATGACGGCCATCGGATGAGTCTGGATCACGCCGGAGGTCAGCGGCGCAGGTTCGGTCTTCGCGGGTGCGGGCGGCACTGCCGCGGTCGCCTCGGCAATCGTCGAGGCCACCCTTGAGGCCGCGGCCTTGGCGCGGGAGAGCGCACCGGCGGGGGATTCCGGCTCGGCTTGAGCGGCACCCTGGACCAGTTGCATCGGCTTGGACGGCGTATCGGCGTCGGCGACGTCCGAATTGGAATCGGCGGCGTTGCGTTCGATGATCGCCGCCGCGGTGCGGGTGCTCGAGGCCTTGTCGAGATTTTCCGCAAGCAGGTTGCGCATGATGGCGTCGCGTGACCCGCCGCTGCGGCCTCCCAGCACGACACCCACCAGATGGCGGTTGCCGCGCCGGATCGAGGTCACGAGGTTGAAGCCCGACGCGCGGGTGTAGCCGGTTTTGATGCCGTCGACGCCTTCGACCTCGCCGAGCAGATGATTGTGATTGCGGATCGACTGGCCGTGGTAATTGAAGGTCACGGTCGAGAAATAGCGATAGTAGCGCGGAAAGCGCTCCTGGATGGCGCGGCCGAGGATCGCCTGGTCGCGCGCGCTCGTCACCTGTTCGTCATCGGGCAGGCCGGAGGCGTTGCGATAGGTGGTCCGGCTCATGCCGAGTGCGCGCGCCTTCCGCGTCATCAGCTTGGCGAAACCGTCTTCATCTCCCGCGATGGCTTCCGCGATGACGACGGCGGCGTCGTTGGCCGATCGCGTCACCAGACCCTTGATCGCGTCTTCGACGCGGATGGTCTGTCCGGGATGTAAGCCAAGCTTGGTCGGCGCCTGATCGGAGGAATGTTCGGAAACCGACATCTCGGTGTCGAGCTTCATCTTGCCGGCGTCGAGGCGCTCGAACAGAAGATAAAGCGTCATGATCTTGGTGAGGGAGGCCGGATGGCGGATGCCGTCCGGGCTGGTCGAGGCCAGCGTGGCGCCGGAATTGGCGTCGACAATGATCGACGAAAACTGCGGGCTGTAGCTGTCGCGATCCTCGTTGCTGTGACGAGAGTGGTTATGGGCGTGGCGGTGTCCGTGTCCGTGGTGACGGCGTGCCTCGGCGCTGTCAGATGTGAACGCGACCGCCGTTGCGATCGTGAACAGCCCGAACACGCCAACTCGCATCAGGCGCGAGGAAGCCCAGTTTCTGCAAAGCATGAAATCCCCGTCCCAGTTTCTGACTGAATCACCGCTCCGTGAGGCGAAATTGTGCCCGAGGGCCGGCGATCTTCCCCCTGGTTAAACCACCGAACCGGCGCAGCTTTCGCGCGAAGGTCGGGGTTCCGGTCATCCTTCCAGCCAAGGTATTGTCCAGCAATAGCTTTTTGTGGCGGCGATGGAACCGGAAAAGTTTCAGGAATCAGGTTAGGTCGGTCGAGTTTCCAAAAGATTAACGATCCCTTGCGTATATCGCCGGTGTTCGCTGCAAAGGGTGCATATTGTGCGACGCACAAGATTCTTGACTTTTATTGTGCGCTGCACTATGTGAGGCCCTGCGTCAGGGAGCCGGGCGCTGCCCGGTTGAACGCCAGTCTGGGAGAAGGGACGTAACGATGTTCAAGGTTGAAGACATTCAGAGCTACGGCAAAGAGCAGTTCGAGACGGCAGTCGCCACGGCGACCGGCGTGCAGAACCACATTCAGGCCATCGCGAGCGCCTATGGCGACTACACCAAGAAATCCTATGAAGACACCAAGTCCTTCGTGGAGAAGCTGTCCGGCGTACGGTCGCTCGACAAGGTAATCGAGGCGCAGAACGAGTTCGCCAAGAGCACCTACGAGACCTTCGTCGCCGATTCCCAGAAGATCGCGAGCCTCTACGGCGATCTCGCCAAGCAGGCGTTCAAGCCGCTGGAAGGCATCGTCGCCAAGTTGACGCCCGCGACCCACT
>Ga0137391_10001018_pt1 | contig 20126 bp, 16 predicted proteins | sample 15con2h24BmetaG_FD_101399 | JGI IMG/M metagenome (GOLD analysis project Ga0137391, IMG submission 101399) | Vadose zone soil microbial communities from Angelo Coast Range Reserve, California, USA - 15con2h2.4B metaG | ecosystem: Environmental > Terrestrial > Soil > Vadose zone > Saprolite...
CACAGCAAAGGCGGGTACCGGGCCAGTTTGGAAAGCCAATCTTGGATCACTTCCGGATTGCGGACCACCCGGGAGTTATCGCGTGGCGGCCTGAAATGCCCAGTGCAGGCTCCTACCGCAACTTGCGGAGTTCCGGAAAAAGGCAGCACCCGACATCGGCACCAAGGCCGGTGACATCGACACCGCCGACATTTTCACGCGCCTCGTTCAGCTCCACCAGAAGCGCTGTGCGCTGAACGAGAGCGCGCAAGGATAACTGACTACAGGTGGTGCGGCACCTTCTTCGCGTTCGCACTTGCTGGCGGAGCCGCGTGCCGGTGCGGAGCCGTGAGCGTCGTACCCTGGACATTCGTCGAGGGCGCGGTCGCCGCGAACGTCGGCAGGTTGTGTGCGCGCACCTGAGTCGCCGCCTCGAAGCCCGACGCCAGCTTGATCAGTGTAGGCTCACTGAACGCCGTGCCGAAGAAGCTGATCCCCAGTGGTACTCCGTATTGCGTGCAGTTTGTCGGCTGGGTAGGTGACGCACAGAGTTTAGGAAAGGCCGCCGGCACTTGCACGATGGGATATCCGGGGCCCGCAGCCAGGCCCGACGTTCCGAAGATAAAGTGGTCACCGTAGAGCAGGTCGGTGGCCCACGCCGGGTTGTCCGTCGCCGAAACCACCGCGTCGAGGTTGAACTTAGCGAGCGCCGCGTCAATTCCGTTCACGCCCGCCAAGTGGTCGATCTTCAGCGCATCATTGTATGACATGCAAGTAGTCGTGGTTGGGAGAACCGACGAGGTGAAGCGCGGATCACAGAAGTTCGGGTCGGGGTTCATGGTCTCCGCAAGGTCGAAGATGTCCTGATTGAAGAACGGCATCTCCGTGTCCGCATGGGCATTGTTGAAGTCGATGGCGGTTTGCAGTGTTGCGGGCGGCACCGCCGCCGGCACGCCGACGCGCGTCGCAAAATACTTCGCTACATCGAACTTGAAGTCGTAGAGCAGGATGAAGAATTCGCCGTCCGCCGGCGAGAAGGTGAAGCCCATCGCATCTAGGTCGATAACAGTCGCGCCCGCGTTCTGAAGGGCCTCCACGGCTTCTTCGAAGGCGTCCAGCACCGGCCCTGGCGTTGGGACGAAGGGGTCGAAACCGTTCAATCCCACGCGGGTCACACCGAGCCTCTTGCCCTGAAGGCCGTCCGGTTTCACGAATTGAGTATAGTCGGTGGGAATGTTCGTGGGACGGGTCTTGCCCGTTCCTTGCCAGCCCAGCGGCACGCCGCCTGTAGCTGGATCGCGTCCGTCAAAGCTGCGGCTCTGGATGGCGCTGAGCGCCGCCGCCGCGTCGGCCACCGTCCGTCCATGCGGACCTACTGTGTCCTGCGTGTGCGAAATGGGCACGACGCCAGCGCGGCTGGTGAGCCCCACCGTGGGCTTAATGCCCACAACGCCGTTTGCGTTCGCGGGACAAACGATGCTGCCGTCCGTCTCGCTGCCGAACGACACCGTGGCGAAGTTCGCCGACGCCGCAGCGCCTGAGCCAGAGCTCGAGCCGCAGGGGTTCCGATCGATGCCGTACGGGTTGTGCGTCTGCCCGCCGCGGCCGGACCAGCCACTGATCGATTCAAACGACCGGAAGTTCGCCCACTCCGAAAGGTTGGTCTTGCCCAGGATCACGGCGCCGCCGGCGCGTAGATTGGCGGCCACCGTGGAATCCCGCCGCGCGGGCATGCCTACGAGCGCGAACGATCCCGCGCTGGTCTGCATCTTGTCGCCCGTGTCGATGTTGTCCTTGAGCAGGACCGGTATGCCGTGCAAGGGCCCTAGCACGATGCCTTGCCTGCGCAGCGCGTCCGCGTTGCGCGCCATCACTAGTGCGTCTGGGTTGAGCTCAATGATAGCGTTGACTCCCGGTCCATTCTGGTCCAACGCAAGGATGCGGGTGATGTATTCCTGCGTCAATTTCTCCGAGGTGAGCATGCCGGAGGCCATCTCCGCCTGGAGCTGGGCGACGGTAGCCTCATTGTGTTGCGTGGGAACGTTCTGCGCTGCCGCCGAAGTCGGCAGCAACAGCGCTGCAAGAAGGAGATTGCGTATTACTGGAGCGGTCATCTTTTTCTCTCCTGAGAGCCCCGGCCGTTAAATGCCACGAAATCAGGGTGCAGCCGGTAGGCTCATCGAGGCGGTCAAAATAATCTCCCGACCCGCGCGCAGTCAAGAGGGATTCCATTTGTCGAGCACCAGCTAGTTTCGCGGTCATTGTCTCGACCTGCGCACTCGAGTTTTGCTCAACTACGTAATTGGCGAAGACTACGAAATGGTGACGGAAGCCCCAGTCTCTTCCGCGGAAGCATAGTTGCTGAGCGTTGCCCAGAGCCTCGCGCAAAACACCAGGATCGCACACGCGGACTCCCAAGCCCGGCCCTACACCACATGGCGACAATCAGCGTCAAAAACAGGGTGTCGCAGCATGTCGCTTGCGCGAGTCCGGAAGCACCGTTAGGGTGGCGGTGTCTGGCGAAATGGAAGGCATGAAGTGGGAGGTGGCTATGCCTCGATGGAATCGCTTGGGGCCCTTTTCCTCTTCCTTGTTTTCGATCACCTTGGGGGCAATCACCCTTGTTCTAGGCGGTTGCGGAGGACATTGCAGCGGGATTGTTCCTTGCGTCATTGTCGAGATCCAAATTTCTCCCACCAATCCTTCCGTCGCGCTAGGGTCTACTCAACAGTTCAAGGTTAGCGGCGACTATCTTGACGGATTTGTCGCAGACGTCAGCTCGAATGTGACGTGGAGTTCGTCGGACACGACAATCGCGACGATTAGCCCAGTTGGGCTGGCCACCGCGCTAAAGACGGGGTCAACGACTATCACTGCGACAAGCAAAGGAACTCAACGTCTAACGGATTCGACGACGCTGACGGTAACGCCGCCGCCGACGCTGGTGTCGGTCGTGTTGACGCCGGCGAACCCGAGCGTGCAGGCGGGCAACACTGCACAGTTTAAAGCAACGGGGACGTTCAGCGACGGAAGCACAACGGACATAACCTCCTCGGCCACCTGGAGCTCCTCCGATACGACCCTAGCGACGATCAGCGGCTCCGGGCTGGCCATGGCGGCCGCGATCGGAAGGCCCCGAGTCACCGCCACGTCAGGCTCCGTCTCTGCTTCCACAACTCTGATTGTTGTGACGAGCGCGACTAGCGCTGTTACGCCGCGGTTCGCTTACGTGACCAACCTCGGTGACGACACACTTTCCAAATACACGGTGAACGCCGCCACCGGGCAACTGCGAGGCAATGGCTACATCCAAACCGGCAGCCACCCAAATTCCCTTTGTCTGGACCCCTCGGGGAAATTTGCCTACGTCACGAATAACATTGCGAACGACGTCTCAGCGTTTGTCGTCGATTCCATCAGTGGTTCGCTGACGCCCGTTTCAGGTTCGCCATTCGCAACCGGATCGTCTCCCTTCACAGTGATCGTAGAACCTTCCGGCACATTCGCCTATGTGACCAACAACCAGCCTCCATTCAACATCTCGGCATACGCCATTGATCGCAACACGGGCGCCCTCAGCGCCGTACCCGGCTCGCCCTTTGCCACTGGGGCAAGCCCCGCCTTTGTGGCCGTGGATCCCCAGGGTAAGTTCGCCTACGTAACCAGCTTCTCATCGGGCACGATTTGGGCTTACAGCATCGACGCGGGCAGCGGTGCTCTTGCTCCAATCTCTGGCTCGCCCTTTGCGGCGGGGACGGAGCCCGAAACAATCACGCTAGATCCCACGGGCCACTTCGCGTACACCATCAACCAGAACTCCAACACCGTGTCGGCCTTTTCCGTCGATCCAAGCACGGGTGCGCTAGCGCCGCTGGGAGGATCGCCGTTCCCAACGGGAGCGTCGCCGTTCCATTTCACGCTTGATCCATCGGGCAAGTTTGCCTTCGTGGCAAACGGAGTCTCCAACAACGTCTCGGCTTACATGGTGAATGCAACCACCGGTGCGTTGGCCGAGGTGGCCGGCTCACCCTATGCGGCGGGAATGGAGCCCGCCTGGCTAACGGTTGATCCTTCCGGAAAATTCTTATACGTGTCGGCTGAACTGTCCAACGACGTTACGACGTACGGTATTGACGGGACTTCCGGCGTCCTAACTAACTTGAGAACCGTAAGGGCGCGCCCAGGGGCACGCGCCATCGCCGTGAGCCGAGGGAGCGCCGCGGTCACCTATACCCCTACGTTCGCCTACGTGGCTAATCAAAATTCCAACAACGTTTCGATGTACGCCATCAACGCCACGACCGGTGCCTTAACGTCCACAGGGGCGGTCGCCGCAGGAACGCAGCCTGTGTCGGTGGCGGTGGCCCCCTCCGGCAGGCTCGCCTATGTGGCGAATCTATGTGGCAGCGTGTCTTGCTCAGGAAACGGCAACGTTTCTGCGTACACCATCGATGGCAGCACGGGCGCGTTGAACACGGTTCCCGGTTCGGCCTTCGCGGCGGGAAGCAGCCCTCGCTCGGTGGCTGTAGACCCCTCGGGCAGGTTCGCCTATGTGGCGAATTCAGGTTCCAGCGACGTCTCGGCGTACACCATTGATAGCACCACGGGCGCCCTGACCTCCGTGGCGGGCTCACCCTTCACGGCGGGCACAACTCCGTTCTCAGTGACAGTCGACCCATCGGGCAGGTTCGCCTATGTGGCGAATTTGGGTTCCGGCAGCGTTTCGGGCAACGTCTCGGCATACACCATCGACAGGAGCACGGGCGCATTGAGCCCGGTCCCCGGTTCGCCCTTCGTAGCGGGGTCGTTTCCCTCCTCGGTGGCCGTGGATTCCTCGGGCGAGTTCGCCTACGTAGTGAATGAGTGTGGCAACATATTTTGTTCATTAATCGGCAGCGTTTCGGCGTACACCATTGATAGCAGCACGGGTGCCTTGAGCCCGATTGCCGCTTCGCCCTTCGCGACGGGGATGAGTCCGCGCTCGGTGGCGGTACACCCCTCCAGCAGGTTTGCCTATGTGGCGAATGGGAGTTCCAGCGATGTTTCGGCTTACACCGGCGATAGCAGCACGGGCGCCTTGACTCCGGTCCCTGCTTCGCCCTTCGCGGCGGGAGCAGGTCCGCGCTCGGCGGCGGTAGACCCTTCGGGCAAGTTCGCCTATGTCGCGAATCAATGCGGCGACTTCGCTTGTACAGTAAACGGCAACGTTTCCGCGTACACCATCGATAGCAGCACGGGCGCCTTGACCCCGATCTCTGCTTCGCCCTTCGCGGCGGGAGCGTTTGCTCTATCGGTGGCTATAGCCGGTACAATTCAGTAGCGCTGGGTGGTCAAATGGTCCGAGGGCGCGAATACAGATAGCCACCTAATCCGTGTCGCCGAGTCTTTAGAGCCGCAACCTCGATCTGAGTTGCCAATAACGCGCCGCGGCTGCAACTTACAACCAATAACTTACAACTGTACTTCTGGGCACAGCAGTACGCTCCGGTGGTTGACTCCCACGCACCTAGCTTCCAGAATGACAAAACGGGCGATTTCACGCGAAAACCCGCTACTACCCGCATGCCACACGACCCCAACCCGCCCAGCGCCGTAGACATGGCCGTCTCTCGCGCTCTCCGCGAGAATCTCGAGCGCATCCAGCGCACCACCGAGGAGCTTCATCAAGCCGTCTCCGATGTGGTCTCCGGCTGCGCCAGCAGCAGGCCCACAAACGCGCTACCTTCGATGCTCCGCGCCCAGACGGCAGCCGCCTCCATCTCCGCCGCCCTGGATGTAATGTCTCGCTTCGTTTCCTCCGCCGTGCAGGGCAGCCCGCGCTCGCCCTTTGAGGCGGAAATGTCCCGTATCGCCAGCACCATGGCCGCCGAGCCCGCGCCTCCCGCTGCGCGACGCCCGGCGCCCGCACAAGCTCCGCCGATGCCGGAGTTGCATGCGGAGCCCGTTCCAAGGCAAGCTTTTGAGGAGGACACCCCGCCTCCCAGTGCGGGCGAGCCTGGCTACGGAGACGAATTCGACGTCAACCGCCTCTCCCCGGAAGAGCAGGAACTGCACCGCCGCGCAAATCGGGTGGCCAAAGTTTCCATGCAGGATATTAAAATGCTTCGTCCGGAGCAGGTGCGGCTAGGCCGCGAAAATAAGGATCTCTGCATCCGATTACGTGATGACATTGAAAAAGCTCATCGAGAGTACGACCGGCGTTTTAAGCCCATCATGGACCACCCAGTGGATTACTTCTATCGCTGGCTGGTGGAAATTCTCGCCGAAGGAGACGCCCACGCCCTCGGCGATTATCCCTACGCTAGTCCCATGCGCCAGCACTAGGTTTGTTGTGTTCAGGCGTTTTGCGGCCGCAGCGGCGGTCTTGTCGCTACTGCTTGCCGGTGCGGACGCGCTAAGTCAAACCAAACACAAGAAGAAATCCAACAAACCCAAACCGGCGCCCTGCCGTGTGGGTTGTGTCACCGATACGGCCCAGCCAGATCTGACCTCTCCCTCGCCCGATGACGAAGCGATGCAGCGAGAGCTTTCCTCTTTGGCCCGCGCGCTGCGCAATGCCACTCCTGGCGCGTACGAGAAACTCGCGGATTTTTCCCGAAAAAATACGGCTAACGTTTGGGGCGCGCGCGCCGCGCTCGCGCTCGGCTACGAGGATTACAGCAAGAATCATGCCCCGCAATCGCTCGCCTGGCTGGTCAAAGCGAAACCCGATGCGCTGCTCGGCGAATACGTTCTGTTCTGGACCGCGCAAACGCAGCACCTTCTGAAGCGCAACGCCGAAGCGCTCGCCAACTTGGAAACCATTCAGCGCGAGCACCCCGGCACCGCCATGAAGGAGCAACTACTCGACGCGCTCGGCACGGTCGCTATCGAGGCAGGCAAGCCTCAGCTCGCTCTCGAAGCTCTCGAGGCTTATTCCCCGGCATCGTCAAAAACTCCGCTGCTTCTGCAACGCGCGCAAGCCTACAGAGCCGCCCGCCAGACCGCGCGCGCGGCCAAGGATTACCAGACGATTTTCTACAAGTATCCGCTGTCGGATGAAGCCAAAGTTGCGGCCACCGCGCTTCCGCAGCTGATCAAAGCATTGGGCAAGGAATATCCGTATCCCGGAGTCGAGGTACAGGAGCAGCGCGCGCAGGCATTTTTCGATGCGCACAAATGGAGGGAAGCGCGCGCCGAATTTGAAAAGCTGCAAGGCATGCTGCACGAGCCTGCGAATCCGCACCGCCAGCTCGCGCAGCTTCGCACCGCGGAAGCGCGCGTGCAGTTGAAAGGGCCGGCCTCGTTGGTGTCTTCGCTGAACTTGCCCGATTTCGACGTGGACGCCCAGCGGCTCTACGCGCTCTCGCAAATCTATCGGACCGACAAAAAAGAAAATGAGATGCTCGCCGTGATCGAGCAGCTCGCACAAAAATATCCCGCCAGCAAGTGGACAGAAGATGCGCTGATGGCCGCGGGAAATTATTTTTGGGTCGATCTCGATCGCAACAAAGCGGCTGCCTCATACCAGCGCGTTCTGGATAGCTTTCCTTCTGGAAGAAACTCTTTCAATTGCGAGTGGCGCGTTGCCTGGGTCGCCTACCTGAATCGCCAACCTGCCGCCGACGACAAATTCATCGCATTTCTTCGCAAGTATCCCGTCTCTGCCAATGCACCGAACGCGTTCTACTGGCTGGGACGCGATGCGGAACGCGTCGGAAACCCTGCGCACGCGCGCAGCTACTACCGCATGGCGTCGGAACGCTACCCGGAAACATATTTCGGCCAGCACGCTGCGCTGCGCCTGGAAAAACTCGGCTCCGGCGAGGAGGATCCGCCGGAATTTCTGGCCCAGATTCCGCCGCCACCGCCGCTGCGTCCCTTTGACGAGCCGATTGCGTCCGCCGCTATGGACCGCTGGACGCGCGCGCAAGCCTTGCGCAGCATCGCATTCGATTCCGCAGCGGAGTTGGAGTTGAAGTCCGCGTATTTTGCGGCAGGCTCTCCGCGCCTTCTCTTTGAAGCCGCGCAGGCCGCATTCGATCAGGGACATTTCGCCGCAGGTATGGCTTACGGCCGTTTGATTGTGCCGAATTTCGACGCGCGCAAATTCTCCGACGTTCCACTGATTGTCTGGAAAACGCTGTATCCACTGCCGTACGAGCCGGCGCTGCGGCGCGAGGCGGCGAAAAACGGATTCGATCCCATGCTGGCCGCAGGACTGATTCGCCAGGAATCCACATTCCAGGCCGACGCGGTCTCGCCCAAGAATGCGGTCGGCCTGATGCAAGTGCTTCCGCAAACCGGAAGGCTGATGGCGCGGCAGTTGCGAGTGCGATACACCAAAACCAGTTTGTATCAGCCGGACTTCAATTTGGAGGTCGGCATGGTGTATGCCGCCGGATTGCTGCGCAACCTGGGCGCTCCGGAATATGCGCTCGCGGCCTTCAACGCGGGCGAAGATCGCATCGCGCTTTGGCGTTCGGAGCGCAACTACGACGAGATTCCCGAATTGGTGGAATCGATTCCGTTTACGGAAACGCGCGACTACGTGCAAATCGTTTTGCGCAACGCCGAAGTCTACCGCATGATCTACGGCTCCACGGTCCCCGCGCCGTCCGTCGCTGTAGCAAACACATCCGCCGGTCACAACCATTAGCTTTGCTTTTTTCCTCCGTGACCCTAAACTCTTAGTCTTCAAACTATGAACGAATCGACGATGACGCAAATGGCGCGGCGCATGCTTTCCGCGAAAGCGGAACAGTTCACCGAATCGGTGATTCGCGAAATGACCCGGCTGGCGCTGAAGCACAGCGCCGTGAACCTTTCGCAAGGCTTTCCCGATTTCGCGGCGCCCGCGGAAATCAAGGAAGCGGCGCGGCAGGCCATTTCCGACGATATCAACCAGTACGCCATCACCTGGGGCGCGAAGCCGTTGCGCGACGCCATCGTGGAAAAATTCGAGCGCACGCAAGGTGTGCGCGTCGATCCCGAGCGCGAAATCACCATTTGCTGCGGCTCCACGGAAGCGATGATGGCGGCGATGATGGCCATCATCAATCCCGGCGACGAAATCGTGGTGTTCGAGCCTTTCTACGAAAACTACGGACCGGACGCGATTCTGAGCGGCGCCACGCCGCGCTTCGTGAAGATGCGTCCACCCGCCGATGAAAATTCCTTTTGGTCGTACGACGAAAACGAACTGGCCGCGGCGTTTGGGCCGCACACGAAGGCGATTATTCTCAACACGCCGAACAATCCCACCGGCAAAGTGTTTACGCGCGCGGAACTGGAATTTATTCGCGATCTTTGCGTGCGCTGGAATGCGTTTTGCATCACTGACGAAATTTACGAGCACATTTTGTACGATGGCGCGCAGCACATTTCCATGGCGCGCATCGACGGCATGCGCGAGCGCACTATCGTGATTAACGGCATGTCCAAAACCTACAGTGTCACTGGCTGGCGCGTCGGTTGGGCCATCGCTCCGCCGGAAGCGACTTCTGCGATTCGCAAAGTACACGACTTTCTCACCGTGGGCGCGCCCGCTCCGCTGCAGCAGGCCGGAGCGATTGCATTGCGCTCGCCGCAGAGTTACTACCACAAACTTGCCGCCAATTACGCGGAGAAGCGCGCGCGGCTGCTGAAAATTCTCGAGCATGCCGGCTTCACCGTTTTCAAGCCGCGCGGCGCGTATTACATCATGACTGATATTTCGCGCTTTCCCGATCCGGACCCGCAGCGCTTTGCGGCGGCAACGAAGGATGTTGCGTTCGCGAAATATCTGGTCGAAGAAATCGGCGTGGCCTCCGTTCCCGGCTCCAGCTTCTACAACGACGCTCGCGACGGCGCGAATCAAGTGCGCTTCACCTTCTGCAAAAAAGAGTCGACCTTGGCGGCTGGGGAAGCACGGCTCGCCAAGCTTCACGCGTAAGCCTCCTATTTCTTCATCAATTCCATTACGGCCAGGGTCATAGCTTTGACTCCGGTGCGAATCGTGAGCTCGGGCACGGGCCAGAACAGGGCTGAGTGCAGCGAGGGTAAGGGCACGCCGGTTTTTTGGCTGTTGGCGATGCGGTCGAGGTCAATCGCGCCAACCATAAACATGAAGGTCGGAATTTTGTGACCCTCGAGGCCGAATTGGCCGAAGTCCTCGCTGCCCATCACCGGAGATTTTTCGACAACGTTGTCGGCGCCGAGGTCCCGCTTAAGTGCCGATACCTCACGCTCGGTTAGAGGTGGATCGTTGTACATGGCGGGAGTTACTTCGGTTTCGCTGGCTTTTACGATGGGGGCGCGATCTTCGGGGACGCCACCGGCAAGGGCGACGCCTTTGGCAATGCGATCGAGGGAAGCGAGGATGTGCTGCCGCACTTCCTCCTTGTAGGTGCGCACGGTGAGTTGGAGATGCACGTCGTCGGGAATGATGTTGCCCTTCGTGCCGCCGTGAATGGAACCGACGGTCACTACGGCGGGATCGAACGGTGAATTTTCGCGGCTGACAATCGTTTGGATAGCCATGATGAATTCCGCCGCGAGCACGATTGGATCTTTGCTTACTTCCGGGCGCGAGCCGTGCGCGCCGCGTCCGCGAATGGTGACCTCGACGGCGGTGGAACTCGCAAGCGCGTAGCCGGGCGTGTAGGAAATTTTTCCGACTTCGAGATCGGAGCTGTCGTGCAGGGCGAGAGCGTAATCGGGCCTGGGGATGCGCGAGTAGAGGCCGTCGGCGAGCATGGCGCGCGCGCCGTCAATCGTTTCCTCCGAGGGCTGGCCGATGAGCACGAGCGTTCCGTGCCATTGGTCTTTCATGGCGGCGAGCAGCTTCGCGGTGCCGATCAGCGTAGCGACATGAATGTCGTGTCCGCAAGCGTGCATGACGCCAACGTCGATGCCGGCATCGTTCTTGGTATGCACATGGCTGGCGTAGGGCAAGCCGGTTTGTTCTTCGACAGGGAGCGCGTCCATATCGGCGCGCACCAGCACGGTGGGGCCTACGCCATTTTTCATTACCGCGACGATGCCGTGGCCTTGCCATTCCGGCTTGGGATATTTCCCGACGTGCTCGGTGACGTCGTAGCCGAAGCCGCGCAGTTCGTGGGCGAGCAGCGCTGCGGTCTTATCCTCATGGTGCGAAAGCTCGGGAGCGGCGTGCAGCGCTTTGTAAGTGGAAACCAGGGAAGGCAGTTCCTGGTCAACCGCGGCGTCGAGTTTGGGTTGCTGCGATGCAGCACCCGAGGCCAATAGCAAGCAGGTGAGTCCGGTAAGACATAGGTTTGCCGCTTTCATCGCCAAGATCCTCCGACAGAAGGTGCGAACTGTAGCAGAGGAAAGGCGTCAGTTACAGCTTCATTGGCATCCCCATCCCGGGTGTTTTCGTAAGAGTGGCAAGCAAAGGACTTACAGGAGTATGAGTGCGTAAGAGTGGCAAACAAAGGGGTTACAGATGCGTGTTTTGGGTGCTTTGGTGCATGAAGAGCGGAGGTCGGCGCCTCTGCAGACCGGAGAACCCACCCCCACCCCGGGTGTTTTGGCAAAAGAGGCTGCAAACGGTTGAAAACAAAGGAAGGGAGTGCGAAAAAGAGCGCAAAGAGAGGTGAAAGAGGCGGCAACTGCTTGTAAGCAAAAGAGTTGGCCCTTCCGAAGGCTTAAATGCCCGAGCGTTTGGGAACGGCGGCGTGGGTACACCCCCGTGGCGACGGGAAGTATGCGCAACCTGCTGAGAATGGTAGAGATATTGACGCCACGTGGCGCAGATGACGGGAGGAGTGGATGGTTACGGAAACACACACGGGATTGCGGGGGAAAGGAGGGACGAAGCGGGGACACGGTCAGCAACCTTGGCCCATAGATTACCGCATCCGTTACTATTTGTCAAGTGAGAAATAAAAGACTGTCAATTCAATGGTTTGCGGGCGAGCCGGTCAGTGAAACGGAAAAGAGAGTGAAGGAATCGATCCCAAAGGCCGCACCCTTGAAAAGCACAAGGGTGCGCCACCCGCCGACGCCTTCATAGACGGAATGACGCGCACGGGACTTTGCGTGAAGCAGTCGCTATTCGGGGCGGCTCAGGTTTCCGATCCATTTTTGCAGGATTGCTTGCTGGTCCTGCTCGATGCTTGTGAAGGTGACGCCCATGCCCATATTGGGCAGGATAAATGCGACTTTGCCGAGCGCCGTGAATGTGGCGCCTTGGTGGGAGATGCGGACGCGAACCTCCGTACCTTGCGGTGTGGGATTCAGCATGTCGAGGAAGCATCCGCCAATACTCAGGTCGCCGGTCTTGGCGATGAGCTTTGTGTCGGAGGAAATCTCAGTTACTACTGCCTCTGCGATGAATGGGTAGCGTGGAGCCTGACGGCGCTCGGAGTCCATTCGTCACGGCTTTCTTTTGTGGCCAAAGCAGCGAGCGTGGTCACATTTAGCGCGCATCTTAGGTTCAGCCAGCAGGTAAGTCAATCGGTGTGGCGAACGTGCGCCTGTCTTAATGAGCGCGTCTCGGGTGACGCCGTAACACCATAGTGGTCTTCTCGTAGAACGCACGAGAAAGTGAATTCCACGCTCGTTTGAGAACTGAGTTCTGGAGTACTTGCGCCTATAGAAATTAGGAACGTGAAAGCAGGAATTATGGCGGGCCCTGCGCTGACTTGCCTAAATTTGGCGGCATCGGCCAGCAGGCGCGGGTGATTTAAGCTATTGAAAACAGGGGAAATGAATTTTTTTGGGGTAGGGAACTGACGGTTGGTTGCCCTGTGGTGGTTAGCCCCCTACCCCGCGAGTGGTCTTGCCTGTATAGACGAGGTGAGGGGGGGATAAGTTTCCTGAAAGGGTGAAGATTTTTTGGGGTGGTGAGAAGCGAAATTGCGACTCGAATGGACGGATGATGACAGTCCGGCTAGGTCGGATGCTGTGATCCTGGGGCAATTTTGCATGGTGCTGACGTTGAGGTCCTTCGGGCATCTTCGTGGATGCCCTCAGGATGACACCCAAAGGCACTGGGCGCGTTGGTTAGGGGAGGGGGACGGTGTCGAGGTAGCGGGCGACGGAAACGTTCCATTTGAATTTGTCGCGGATCGCGGACTGGAGGGATTGGGCGGCGGCGGGTTCGCCGTGGGTCAGGTAGGTTTGTTTTGGCGGGGCGGGGAGGGCGGTAAGCCAGCGGAGGAGTTCGCTTTTGCCGGCGTGGGCGGAGAATTGGCCTAGCTGGACGATTTCTGCGTTGACGGGAACTTCCTGGCCGAAGAGGTGGATGGTCTTCGCGCCTTCTTGTAGCGCGCGGCCGCGGGTGCCTTGGGCTTGAAAGCCGGCGAGGATGACGGCGTTGCGGGCGTCGGGCAGACGCTGCGCGAGATGGTGCATCACGCGACCGCCGGTAACCATGCCGCTGGCGGAGACGATGATGCATGGGGTTTTCACGTTGTTGATCTGCTTGGACTCTTCGGTAGTGCGGGTTAGATGAAACTGGTGGACGTCGAGCGGGTCGCCTTTGCCGCCGCTATCTTCGCGGGTGTAGTTGAGGTCGTGATCTTCGGTGTGCTTCAGATATAGGTCGGTGGCGCTGAGGGCCATGGGGCTGTCGATGTATACAGGGAGGCGGGGGATGCGCTGCTGGTCCTCGAGCTGGCGGAGGTAGTACATGAAAGTTTGCGTGCGGCCGATGGCGAAGGCAGGAATGACGATGGAGCCGCCGCGCTTGGCGACGCGATTCACGATGGCGGCGAGGAGTTCGGCGGGGTCGCCAGCCGCGTGATCGCGGTCGCCATAGGTGGATTCGCAGAGGAGCACGTCGGCGTTGACAGGCGGGGTGGTGGGGTCGTTGAGAATGGGTTGGTCGTAGCGGCCGATGTCGCCGGAGAAGATGACTACGGTTTTCTTGCCATTTTCGGTGATGGTGAGAACGAGGCTGGAGGAACCGAGGATGTGGCCGGCGTCGTAGGAGTCAATATGAAATTCGGGGCTGATATCGAAGCCGCCGCTGCGGGGCATGGGCTTCATGGCGCGCAAAGCGGGATCGACGTCTTGCACGGTGTACAGCGGTTGCGGGTTTGCATGGTTGCTGTTGCCCTTCGCCTGGGCGTGTTGGGCATCTTCTTCCTGGAGGTGGGCGGAGTCTTTGAGGAGGAGCTCGGTTAGCTCGATGGTGGCGGGGTTGGCGAAGATGGTGCTGCGGTAGCCGTCGCGGACGAGGTGCGGAAGTAAACCGGTGTGATCGAGATGGGCGTGGGTGAGGACGGCGTAGTCGATGGTTTTGGGATCGGTGGGAAGAGGTTTGTAGTTGCGGTCGCTTAGCTCCAGGGTGCCTTGGAAGATGCCGCAATCGACGAGGAGGCGTTTGCCTGCGGCTTCGACCAGGTATTTGGAGCCGGTTACGGTGCCGGCGGCGCCGAGAAAGGTGAGTTTGGGCATAGGGAAGTCATTTTACACGGCACTCAAACCGGATTGACGCTAGATTTCACCACAGAGTGCACAGAGGACACAGAGACAAGCAAGGACGGAAGGATCAATCGCGCCGAGATGGGGCGCAGCAGGTCTGCGCCCCTACGCGGACGGACCCTAGTCGGCGGCGGAGGCTTGCTGCTTTTGGGCGACGATTTGGTCGATTTGCAGGCCGAGGCCTTTGGCTACGCCGGTCCCGTAAGCGGGATCGGCTTTGTAGAAGTGCTGGATTTGCAGCTCCTGGACGCGGCGCGGGATGCTGCCCATGCTGGCGACGATGTTGCCGATGAGGCGCGCTTTGGCGTCGGCGGACATAAGGCGGAAGAGATTGCCCGGCTGCGTGTAGTAATCGGAGTCGAGGCGGTGATTGTGGCGGTCGACGCTGCCGGCGACTTCTTTCGGGCGCTCGCGGTATTGGGGACCTTCTTTCGGGCCGCCGAAGCTGTTAGGTTCGTAGTTGGGCTGCGCGCCGTGATTGTCGTCGAAGCGCATGGCGCCATCGCGATTGTAGGTGTGCACGGGGCATCGCGGCTTGTTGATGGGCAGGCCGTCGTAGTTGACGCCGAGGCGGTAGCGGTGCGCGTCGGGATAGGAAATCAGCCGCGCTTGCAGCATTTTGTCGGGCGAGAAGCCCATGCCAGGGACGATGTTGCGCGGTTCGAACGCGGCTTGCTCGACTTCCGCGAAATAGTTTTCGGGATTGCGGTCGAGCACGAGTTCGCCAACTTCGATGAGCGGATAGTCTTTGTGTGGCCAGACCTTGGTTAGGTCAAAGGGATTGATGTGGTAGGTCTCAGCTCGGATTTCCGGCATGATCTGCACGGAGACGCGCCACTTCGGGAAGTTGCCTTCCTTGATGGCGTTGAAGAGATCGCGCTGGGCGTAGTCGGGATCCTTGCCGCGCATTTCATCAGCGGATTCGCGCGTGAAATTCTTGATGCCCTGCTTGTTTTTGAAATGCCACTTCACGTAGAAGAGTTCATTTTTGCCGTTGATGAGGCTGTAGGTGTGGCTGCTGAAGCCGTCCATGTGGCGGTAGCCGTCGGGAGTGCCGCGGTCGGAGAAGAGGATGGTGACTTGATGGAGGGATTCGGGAGAGAGTGACCAGAAATCCCACATCATCGTAGGAGATTTGAGATTGGTTTCGGGGTCGCGCTTTTGCGTGTGGATGAAATCGCCAAACTTTAGTGGGTCGCGAATGAAGAAGACGGGCGTGTTGTTGCCGGTCATGTCCCAGTTGCCTTCTTCGGTGTAGAACTTGAGGGCGAACCCGCGGGGGTCGCGCTCGGTGTCGGCGGAACCTTTTTCGCCGCCGACGGTGGAGAAGCGAATGAAGGTGGGGGTTTTTTTGCCGACGGCGTTGAAGAGCTTGGCGGCGGTGTACTTGGGCATGTCGGGGTTGGTGCAGACGAAGTAGCCGTGCGCGCCTGAACCTTTTGCGTGGACCACGCGTTCGGGAATGCGTTCGCGATTGAAGTGGGCCATTTTCTCGAAGAGCAGGAAATCCTCGAAAACGACTGGGCCGCGCGGCCCGACGGTGAGTGAATTTTGGTTGTCGCCGACTGGGCGGCCTGCGTCGGTGGTCATGATGTTCTTTTTTTCTTCAGGCATCGATCCTCCTAGGTTTGGGGTGCTTACGCGCCCCGGTTAACAATGTAAAGGGCGGGGCAGGTATACTGCTAATATATAGATTGGATAAAGAGGATAGGCATTGCCTATAGGAGAAGGCCGTGGAACTGCATCAACTTCGATATTTTTGCGCGGTGGCGGACAGCGGATCGTTTAGCCGGGCGGCGGAGCAGTCGCACGTTTCGCAGCCGTCGCTGTCGCAGCAGATTCTTAAGCTGGAGGACGAGCTGGGGGCACGGCTGTTTGACCGGCTGGGGCGGTCGGTACGGCTTACGGACTTGGGCAAAACTTTTTTGCCGCGGGCGCGGGCGGTTCTGCGGGAGCTGGAGGCCGCGCGCGGAGACGTGGTGGAGCGCAAGGACTCGATCGGAGGGACGATTTGCGTTGGGGTGATTCCCACGATCGCGCCGTACTTTTTGCCGGCGCAACTGACATTTTTGTCGCGGCGGTTTCCGCAGGCGCGGGTGACGGTGGTGGAAGAGATCACGCCGGTATTGCTGGAGCGGCTGCGCGCGAGCGTGGTGGACGTGGCGATACTGGCGCTGCCAATTCGCGGGCACGAGTTCGAGACGTTCCCGTTGCTGACGGAGCATTTGTTCGCGGCGCTGCCGAAGCAGCATAAGTACGCGAAGCGAACTGTGCTTGCGCTGAAGGAGCTTCGCGTAGAGCCTTTTCTGTTGCTGCGCGATGGTCACTGCTTTCGCGACACCGCAGTGGCCGCTTGCGACCGGGCGCGGCTGAACCCGCAGATTGTTTTTGAGAGCGGGCAGTTCAGCAGCATATTGAGCATGGTGGGAGCGGGGATGGGAGTGTCGATCGTTCCGGAAATGGCTGTGGAGAAGAAAACAGGTTGCCGCTTTGTGCGAATCGCGGATGAAGAGGCTTCGCGGACGATTGGAGCAGTGGTGTTGCGCGGGAGGTCGCTTACGCGGCTGCAGCGAGCTTTCTTGGCGCACTTAACGTCTCCAGCGCCAGTCGCCGAATGATTGGAGTAACCAGAGTGGGAAGATTTCACTTTCGCGCGGCTCTTAATCGTCGCGCGGTGGACGGATCCGAAGGCCTGATGCTAACATTATCCACGCTACAGCTCGGTGGGGCCGTGGCGCAGTTGGGAGCGCGCCTCGATGGCATCGAGGAGGTCGTGGGTTCGAATCCCATCGGCTCCACCAACTTATTCTTGGTCCAGCCCGGACACATGGGTTACACAACGTACCGGCTAGATAGGTAACACTTTTGGGCCGAAGGGATTTTCCAGCGGTTCCAACACGCGAGTCTTCAAGTCGAAGTATCCTAAATCATAATCCATAAAACTGACCAGCCAGATATCGTCGTGAACTTCCTTGATGCCGACGGCCTGGCCGGCGAAGACGGTGCTGAAGTTGATCTTTTTGTGGCCTAGACAGATCCGGCCGCAATTGGTGCGACAATGACCTTGTCGTGGAAGGGATAGTCGATGTCGGGTAATCCCTGATAGGCGCGGGTGGAAGGCTGATAGACCTCGGCCGGGTACTTCATGTCCAAGGCTTCATGAGGACGTTCGTTGTTGAAGACTTCGATGAAGTCGTCGAAGCGGGCCTGCTGCTGCAGGAAGTTGGCAGCGGCCGGCTTGGTGGCTTCTTTCTTCAGCGTGAGATGCATGCGTTCATGACGGCCGTTTTGTTGCGGGTGACCAGGCTTGATGCGTTCAATGCCGAATGCCCAGACGGAGCCACCAGACCGCCAGCTTGCTCAAGTTAAACAAGGCGTGAGCGGAAGCGAAGGGGATACCGTTGTCGCTGCGGATGTTGGCGGGCAGGCCGCGTTCTTTAAAAAGCCTCTCAAACACAGTAAAAGCAAAGTCTTCTCTGGTGGAGGAAAGCGCCTCACAGGTTAGAAGATAACGGCTGGCATGATCGGTGACGGTGAGCGGGTAGCAGTATTGACGATTCCCCAGCAAGAACTCGCCCTTGTAATCGGTGCACCACAATTCGTTGGGGGTCTGGCCTAAAGACAACGTGGTTCCCTGAGCACGACGCCGCGCGACCGCGGCGTTCCACCAAGCCATAGCGGTCGAGCACCGCATGGATCGTGCTTTTGGCGGGGATCTTGATACCAGAGAACCTCCGGATCAGGCACTCTCTGATCTTACGGGCGCCCCAGCTGGTGTGCTCGCGCTTCACGTTCATGATAAAGTTCTCCACCTGGAAGGAAAGTTGATGGGCATATCGATAGGGACGCCGGCTCCGATCGGTGAGCCCTTGAACTCCACACTCCTTGTAGCGATCGAAGATCTTGTAGCCGGTCTTGCGGGAGATCCCGAACTCCCTGCAGAGTTCCGCCATGGCCTCGCCGGCTAGCCGGCGAGCCACAAACTGCAGCCTTTCGCTTGAAATCCTTGTTGGCGGCGGAACGAAGAAACGTCAGCAGGAAGACATCAAGACTGCACTGGCCCGGTGGCAAGACTGCAAACAACGAAAAGGGACGGGAAGGTGACCACAATGGCTTTGACACGAGATTTCAAGGAAACAATCCGAGCGCGCGTAAAACGCGATCCTGGCTTCCGCAAGGCGCTTCTCCGAGAGGGAATCGAGAACTTCCTTTCCGGTGATATGGAAACCGGCAAGATCATTCTTCGCGATTTCATCAACGCCACAGTTGGATTTACTAAACTGAGCGACGTTACCCATCGCTCAGCGAAAAGCCTGATGCGGATGCTTGGACCCAGTGGCAACCCTCAGGCTCGGAATTTGTTTGAGATCGTTGCCTATTTGCAGCACGCGGAAGGCGTGCACTTCGAAGTCCGATCCTCGCGCGCCGCCTTACGCACGAAGCGGAGGTCGTCCTCCCAGGGAACAAAACGGGTCGCTGCCGCCGCAATGAGCCATTGATCGAACAGAGCAAGATTAATTCTGACCGACTTACGGGGAAAGTCTCAACGAAAACACAAGGAAAGGGGTCTGTACATGGCCGCCAATGCGACGAACCCGGAACGAGTGGTTGACAAGGTGCGGGAGTGTCAGTTCTTCCTAGTGCAAATGGCTGATTGCGAGCAAGACTTAGATACCGACAAATTTCTTTATTGCCTGAGTGCTTTCCTGTCTGCGTTTAGAACTATCTCCTTCCGACTTTACGGGGTCGCAGAAAATAGGCTTGGAAAAGATGCCAAGAATACTCGGGAAAAGACCTAAAGCGAGAGTTTCCTCGTGCATTCGAGTATTTGCGGGCTAGGCGGCACCTGTTGGATGAGCGTAAGCAATTCACCGCGTGGTATTCCTGCAGTGCCCCGCGTAGCTTGGCAAAACGGTGTGGCGGAGCGTTGGGTCGAAAGCTGGCGACGAGACCTGCTGGACCACGTTATCCATCTGAAGCGATTGCTGTCGGAGTATGTTCGTTACTACCATGAGGACCGCACGCATCTTGGACTCCGGAAGGGAACGCCAAACAGCAGAATTCGTTCGGTAGCCTCAGGTCCGGTCCTTTCTCAAGATCGATTGGGAGGCTTCCACCACCGTTACGATCGAGCTGCCTAGTCCGGACCAGCTTTCTGCCCCTCCCTTTATATATATACGCGTCGCGCGCGCGAAGGGGTCCTTGCTCCTAGAGTCTCCGTGCTCTGTCAAAGTAATGCTGATCGTATTAAGGTCTTCACCACCGAGAACCGCGCTTTTTTTGGTCGGGGATGAAGTTTTGGCGAAGGACAAGGTCAGGGGGGCAGGTCAGGTAGGTACACCAGATTGTCAAAATGCAGACTGATTTTTGTTTACGGGGAGGGCACCACAGCCTGGATCTTATTCGAGAATTCACTCTCGTGGCCTCGGGCATCAGTTGCAGTCACCTTGTAGAGGTATGTGCGGCCGGCCTCCCGGCGAGCTTGAGCTTTGGCAGCATCACGACAGGCACGTCTTCCGCCCCGCAAACCGTCGCCATTACCAACACCGGCAATTCCAACGTAATGATCTCGCAGATCAGTGTGAGCGGAGCGGGCTACTCGATTAGTGGTCGAGGCACGCCCGTCACGCTTTCTCCATCACAAACCCTCGCCCTCACTGCTTTGTTCAGCCCGACCGCGACCGGGAGTGTAAACGGCAGCATCTCGATTGTAAGCAACGCGAACGGGTCGCCTG
>Ga0137391_10001019_pt1 | contig 20116 bp, 31 predicted proteins | sample 15con2h24BmetaG_FD_101399 | JGI IMG/M metagenome (GOLD analysis project Ga0137391, IMG submission 101399) | Vadose zone soil microbial communities from Angelo Coast Range Reserve, California, USA - 15con2h2.4B metaG | ecosystem: Environmental > Terrestrial > Soil > Vadose zone > Saprolite...
AAGAGCAGCATTGGCATTGGATTCAGGCCGCCTTCAACGCTTCGAGGACGGCCCGGTTCCACATCATGCGGCGGCCGACTTTGACGGCGGGCGGCATTTTGCCGGCCTTCACGCGGATGTAGATCGTAGCCTGATGAATCCCTAACAGCAGGGCGGCGCCTACCGCATCGAGCATGTCGTCTGACGCGATTGTATCGGCCACGGCGACAGGAACTGGCGCGTCAGGAACCGCGGGAATCGCATCGCTGGCGACGGATTCGACAGCTACGGGTTCGGGACTCGACTCGGCGGCGGCCAGGGCGCAGACGTCGCACACCCGGCATTCGTTGACAGTCCGGCAGCCGCATCCGGAGCACGCCGGCAGGTGCTTGTAAGCATCCTCGATGGGTGCCGGGACGTAGGCTTCGTCCTTCGCCCATTGCAGCATTTCGGAATCGCCCACCGCGCATGGGTCGGATTCACCCATACCGCGCATGGGCATCAGGATGTATCGCCACCCAGGCGCGCTCCATTCGGCCGCGGCGGCGCACTTGTGGAACAGGAACCGCACGTCGGGGACGCCGGCGGCCTTCAGGAAATCGGCGAGGTAGCAGGCGTTGAAGCCGGCCGCGTACGGGTAGGCCAAGCCGTTGGGCAGCGGGTCGTAGCCGTTCTCTCCGTCGAGCCGGCGGACGCAATCGATCAGGACTTTGCCCTCGGCCCCTTGCTCGTGAGTTTTGGCCGAAAGGTTGAGGGCGCCGTTCACGGTGAGCATCACCGCATGACTGCGCTCGTCCGCAAACAGGGCCACGCGGTCCAGCACCTTGCGGAACGGGGCAACCGAGACATCGGCGGCGTAAGGCAGACCGGGTGGCAACACGCGCTCGTAGTCCGGAAAGTTGCCGGTCAATTTGCGCGCGACGATCACGCGGACGCCCACCGCGAAGAAGGCGTGTTCCTTATCCGCGCAGAAGAACGCGCTATCGCCCAGGCGTTGCAATTCGCTCAGTGCCTTGCGCGGGATGAGCGTCTTTATGTGTTTGGCGTAATCGTGAGATTTCAGATCGACTGCCGATAACCGGTGCCCATCGGTGGAGATGAGACGGGCCTGATGGCCTTTGACGACCAGCAGCGCGCCGTTCAAGGTGAACCGGGATTCGTCGTTCGAAATGGAAATCAGGGCGCGCGGGATCGCGGATTCGAGTCCGGTGAGTTCACACGTGGCGAGCGGACGGCTGGGCAGCTCAGGGTATTGAGACGCGGGCAGGCCGCCGACGTTCATGGAACCATCATCGCCATGTTTCAGACGCAACGCGACGCTGATGATTTCCTGTTTGAGATCGCAACGGCAGGCGTCGTCCTTGCAATCCTCCGGATGCGGGCCTTCACAAAGCGGCGTCCAGGCGATGTCGGGCAGCAGCGACACGGCGCGCTCGTCTATTTTCTTCAGGTACTTGACCAGCAAGTGGACGGGTACGGTCAGTTCGAAGTCCGGCCCCTCGCCAGACACTTCGACGCTGGTGATTCCGCCGATTTCCAGATCCGTGCCGGTCAGGTGTAACAGATCGCCGCGTTTTTGAAACAGCACGTTGGTCAGGACCGGGATGGATGTTTTGCGTTCGATGAATCGCGCGCACCATTCCAGCTCGCGCGTGAAGGCTTTCGTATCAACGGTGATTCGGTTCGTTTCGGGCATTTCGTCGTCCTCCTTTGGTTTATGCGGATCGCTGCAACGATCCGGTACTGCTGATCGCGTAATGCTCTTCCACGACGCGCTCGAAGCGTTCTCTCGCGCGGGTGGGATTCGGGCACTGCTCTTCGTACGTCACGATGCCGGCGGTGTAGACGCGAACGAAATAAGGCCCGCCGGTTCCGCATTCGGCATGTATCCAGGTGTTGGCCCGGACGGTCGATTCGTGATAGGTGAGGATGCCAGGGAGTTCCATTTAGCGAATCCCCCTGAACAATCTGCCGATCAGCGCGAACAACAGCCGGCCGGCCTTGCGCTCCCGGCCCTGTCGCGTCAAAGGGATTCCGATCGCGCGGGAGAGATGTCCCTTGGCGGCGCCGATGCCCAATGCGCGTTTCCAGCTAAAGCTCAATCCGGGGATGAAGGTTTTCATTTGCGTCTCCCTTCGATGCCTGCTTGCGCATCTTGAGCCTGCGCGCGTTCGTATGCCGGGCCGTGAAAATCCATCAGGAGCTGGCCGACCACGCGCAGCAAATCCTGCCCGATGAAAACGCGCAGGGTCGTTAGCGTCGAATCGGCATTCTCGCGGGCCAGGCTCGCATCGGTGATCTTGACCGCATGGCACGGGCCGCGTTCCGGATCGACCGGCGAATTCTTGACGATCGCGGTGAGCGGATACGATTCGATGTACATCAAATCGTCGGCCGTCGAGACGTAGGGCTTGTAGACGCCCATCCCGCGAAGGATGCGCTCGTGAAAGATTGCCTGTTTGCGCGTCATGGCAATTCTCCTTTAGCGCAATGCCCGGCGGGCGATCTTGAGGGCGGCCAGAGCGAACACGGCGCCGATGAAATACCCGAGATAGTTGATCAGTGCGAGCGGATCGACTGTCATTGCGTTTCTCCTTCTCTCTCGGCTACCCCGGTTCGGGCTGCGGCACTTGAGACACCGCATGTACGGATAAAGGAAAGCGGGGCGGGCTGGCACGCCAACCCCGCATGGGTCCTAGTTCACGGTCTGAGCCAGGACCTGATCGAGCACTGAGCCGAAGGAAACGACGGGCGCGACCGGCGCGGGCGCGTACATCGTCTGCGCGACCGGCGCCAGGCCGCTGGCGCTTTCGAGCAGCACTTCGAGCGCTTGCGTCTTGAGGCGGTCGCCCGATCCGAACATGGCCGACTTGCCGTTGTCGCCGGCCCACGTGCTGGCCTTGTGGTCGGTATATTCGGTGATCGCGTTCAGCAGGTTGTAAGCCGTTCCGCGCTGCTCCGGGAAAGCGTTCCGGTCGTTGGACTCGTAGCAGGCGAGCACGTCGGTCAGGATGTTGTTGCGCCGGGTCGAATCGATCGGCTTGCCGTCTTCGCCCTTGCGCTGCGGGAAGAGACGGTCGAGGATCGTGCCCATCGCCTCGCGGGTCATCTTGCGGGTGGCCAGCAGGTTCAATTTCTGCTCCATGGTTTTAACCTCGGTCGAGATCTGCGCCAGCGCATCGTGGGCGCGATCCAGTTTGCTTTGGGCGCCGGCGGTGTGGCGCACGCGGAATTGGGAAGTCGCCTTGCTCGATAACGCCGCGTTCAGGGTGTTCTGGCAGACCACCCGGGTAAACGTGGTGCGGTAGAGATGCGCGAATGTGCCGTTATGCGCGGTAGCAAAGAGCAGGTAGGTGGTGCTCTTGTCGTCTCCCACGGCGATGTCCATGTTCAGATTCGCGAGACCCCAAACGGTTTCGCCTTCGCCCAGGCAGCCGGCGGTCTCGTAGTGCGCGCCGTTCTGCTCGCCGATCAAGGCATCGATCATGCGGAACCCTTGGGCGTGATCGATGATGGTGTACTGCTCGCCCACCGCTCCCAGGAACGCGCGGGTGTCGGGGCGGAAGACGCCCCAGGCGCCGACTGGTTTTCCGTCCGCGCTCATGAGTTGCTCTTTGACGGGTACGAAGTTCAACCCGCCGTGGGCCTGGATTTCATCCCAGGTCATGAACTTGCCGGTTACCGTTCCCAGCTTGTGCCAGGCGGCCTGCCGTCCGATGTAGGTGTTGATGTTGTGTGCCATGTTCGTCGTCTCCCCTTATTGGTCTGTCTTAGTCTTCGTCGTCGTTTACTTCGCAGGACGCCAATTCGCGCCACGTCGGGAAATTGCTGAGCGTGCCGTTGTCCAGGATCAGTACCGGCTCGCCCGTGGCATCCGATTGCTTGCAGGCCAGCTCGTATGAGGTGAACCGCTCGTTTCCGACTTTGAATTGATCGTTTGCGTTCTTCATATTCAAAGTATACAATGACAACGTTGTGATTGTCAAGCGCAATCGCGCTATTTATTTGCTGCGTGTTTTCAATGGGTTAGCCGCGCTTCTGGCGCTTCTTGGGCTTTTTGGGCGGGAGCAGGTGCGACGGGTAGTGGCCGCGGGCCTTGCGGCACTCGACGCACAGGCAGTAGCGGGCCTTGGGATCGTGCTCGACCGTGCGAGGCTTCGCGCCGCCGCCGCCGCGGTGCTTGCGCAGGGCGTTCAGGGCGCGTCCGAGATCCGAAGGATTCACAGGCTCCATGATAGCACAACACTACGTAGTGATTGCGACATTCTGATGGGACTCCGCGGCCCGGCGCCACAGCCTACCAAGCTCCGAATCCTGAACGGCAACCCCTCGAAGCGTCCCCTGCCCGAGAACGAGCCGCAGTACCCTTCCGGCTGCCCGCTCGCTCCGTCGAATCTCTCGGCCGGTGCCCGCAAGGTCTGGCACTCGCTGGTTCAAGAGATGGCGGCCAGCGGAGTCTTACGCCGCGTGGATGCTTCCGCCCTGGCCCAGCTCTGCGAAGACCAAGCCATGCTCGACGAGCTGAGGGATGGATGGCAGAAGCTCAAGACGGCTTTGCGTGCCAAGGCCAAAGAGGCGGGGCAGACGATTGCCGGGAATGCCTCGGTCCATATTTCCCGAAGTATCGAAGGGCGCCGGGCCATGCTGTCGATCCGTGAATTGGAGAGAGCCGTCCTGGTCAGACAGCGGGAATTCGGATTGACCCCGGCATCGAATAGCAGAGTACAGATGGTTCCTGGAGGAATCGATTACAACGATCCGATGGAACAAGCTTTGTGCGGGCCTGTGGATGAACGGGTGCAATAACTCGCCGCTTACCTCAATAGTACCCATGACCCTCTACCAGCAGAACCGCCACTTACTCCGCGCGGGAGACGTGATCGTATTCCGCGGCGCCGGCAGCCCGCTCTCGTTCCTGATCGAGCTGTTTGCGCCCACCGAATCGCACACGGCCATCGTGCGGCAGCCGGCCGTCTGGAGCTGTTCGGACTGGCACGACGTTCTGATCGCGGAATCGACGCGGCCCATGCGGCTGAAGGCCGGGGACCGCAACGGCGTACAGAGCAACCCGCTGGGTACTGTGATCGAGCTAGAATACGCGCCGCGCGGGACCGCCACGGCGCTGCTCTTGAGCGCGGCGAGCCGCCAGAAGATCGATTGGCAGAAGTTCTATCGGTGGATCGGAGCGTGCCAGGATCACGTCTCTTACGACGTTCAGGGACTGTTCGACTTCCTGTTGCGCGATATCCCGATGATCGGCGCGCGCGTGGCGCAAGGCGAGAAATTGGACCGCATGGTGTGCTCGGCATTCGTGTGCTCGACACTCACCAGGTGCGGCCTCTTGAACGGCATGAACTGGTCGAAGTGCTCCCCGCAGGACTTAGTGGAGTTGGGGATTTACGAGCGCTCCCTGCCTTTGCTGGGCAATCAGAAGCTGGTCCGGTTCGACACGCTCGCTTGAGCGGCTACAACACGCGCGCTTGACCGGCTACAAACTGTCTCGTGGCAAGCTGCTGCCGGTGACTCTCCATCAGGAAAGGCATGGCTTCCGCGAGCGTGGAGAATTTCAGCGCGGCATCTTCGGCATACAGGGAGCGCGACCGGCAGAGTTCGCAATACGGAGGGAACGGCCCCTTGGCGAATTGCTCCTGGATGAGCGAAGCCATCTCCGGTAGAGGCTCCCCATCCAGGCTGTCGTAAGCCAATGCCAGGATGCAATGGCGGGCGGGACACAAAAGCTGCACGATGCGGGCGCGCGGCATGGGCATCAGTCTATCGCAGGGTTGGGCCTAAGCGGGCGGCGCCTTTCTTTTGTTCCGCCGAACTTATTCACCATTACCTCCGTTCCCCGTCACCGCCCGGTTTGGATTTAGGCCCTAACACAACTATGCTTACGCCTGCCAACAGCATGACGCGATCCTGGATCGCTCCGCAAGGCCGCACCCCTCGCGCGCGGGCGCAAAGGGCAACACCGTCTTCTTGATTTCTCCGATGTGCTCGATTACCGTCCCAACACCTGCGCCTATTGCAAATCGGATACCTGGTGCGAATCCCGCGCCAACGGAAAGCCGCAGTGCCGGGCTTGTAAGGTCGAACGGTTTTTCGAACGGTATCTCTATCCGCCGCTGGGCTTCGTGCTCATGGATTGGCAGAGAACCTTCCTGCGCAACGTCTACGGCACGGTAGATCCTTCGAACGGCAGACGGCAGTACCGCAAGGCCTACCGCGCGATCGCCAAGAAGAACGGCAAAAGTTTCCTGTGCGGCGGCCTGCCGATCTACGCATTGGTCGCGGATGAGACCGAGGAATTCCCGGAAATCTACGGCGCCGCGGCTTCGGTGAGCCAAGCCACGCTGGTCTACCGGGCGGCCTGCAAACTGATCCGCAAGAACCCGGACCTATTCGAAAACAAATTAAAAATCCTGCAATCGACGCTCCGGATCGTCCGGCGCGACGGACGCGGGTTCTATCAGGTGGTGTCTGCGGACGGAGACGTAAACGACGGCATCGAGCCATCGCTTTCGATCCTGGACGAGCTGCACCGCTGGAAAACGAAACCGGCGGAAGCCAACTACGCGGTACTGACCTCGGGTAATATCTCCCGGAGCGAGCCGCTGGTAATCGAGATCACCACGGCCGGCAACCAATTCGAGTCGCCGCTCTGGTTCCTCGAACATCAGCATGCGCAGGAACTCGTGGACGGCATATCGCACTCGGACACGTTCTACGCGGAGATCGACGCGGCCGACGCCAAGCGGATCCAGTCCGAACCGGAATACTGGAAATCGCGGGGAGCCCGGGTCGCGGCCAATCCTTCGCACGAGGACAACGGCGGGTTTCTCAAGGACGAGCGCATCGAGGAGCACATGCTCGAAGCGATCGCGCAGCCGGCCAAGTATTACAACTATCTCCGCTTGCATTTAAATATTCCGATCGGTTCGAGCGACAACCCGGCCATCGAACTTCCGGTGTGGAAGGAAGGCACGGGGCCGGAGGATATCTCGAAGTGGCCCGAGTACGACGCCGAATACCTGGCCCTGAAGTGGAAGCTGAAAAACAGGCCGTGCTTCCCAGGCATCGATATTGCCTGGACCACGGATTTCAACGCCTTGGTGTTTCCGTTTCCGCCGTTCCAGGGCGATCCGAACTGGTACCTGCTGCCGTTCTTCTGGATTCCCGAAGACCGCGTGCCGATCCTGGAACGGCAGACCCGGCAGCCGTTGCGCGATTGGATCAAACGGAAGTTTCTGATCGCCACGCCGCGCCGGGACGAAATTCCGGAAGCCATGAAACAGAAGCTGCTCTGGGGCGCGGAGCGCTTCGACGTCCGGGAAATCGGCTACGATCCCTGGAATTGCAAGGACCTGGCGAACCAGTTGCACAACCAAGGGTTTCAGCCCATCGAAGTCCGGCAGGGACCGCCCTCGTTATCCGCCCCCACGAAGAAACTGCTGGAGCTGGTCGTGAATCGCCGATTGATTCACGGCAACCATCCGGTGCTGACCTGGAACGCCTCCTGTTTGTCGCTTGAAATATCGAACGACAATTGCAAGCCCGCGAAACCGCTGAGGGATACGGCGGCCAAACGGATCGACGGGATTTCAGCCACAGTCACCGGGATGAATCGAGCGTTACTGGCAATCACCGTACCGAGCGCTTACTCGGACCCTTCTCAAATTGTCATCTGAACCGATTGCTAAGACGGATAGCCCTTTGCACCTGCAACGCAACTTGAGCGAGCGCCGCGGGAATCCAGGAACGCGGCGGCAAGCCGATTACGAAACACATCAACGCATGAGCATTCTCAAAGCTCCCTTCCCCTGGTTCGGCGGCAAGAGCCGCGCGGCTGAGTTGGTCTGGTCCCGATTCGGCGAAGTGCGGAATTACGTCGAGCCGTTCGCGGGCTCGCTGGCGGTGCTGCTGAGGCGCCCGCATGAGCCGAAGACCGAGACAGTCAACGACAAGGATTGTTACCTCGCTAACTTCTGGCGGGCCTTGCAACACGATCCGGAGGGCGTGGCGCATTACGCCGACGCACCGGTCAATGAAGCCGACCAGAACGCCCGCCATCTGTGGCTGGTGAACCGCGAAGAGTTCCGCGAGACGATGATGACGGACCCGGAGTTCTACGATCCCAAGATCGCGGGCTGGTGGGTACACGGTCAATCCACGTGGATCGGATCGGGCTGGTGCGAACTTCGCGAGCGGCCGCTCAAGAAGCAGCGGCCGCACCTGGGGGACGCGGGCATGGGCGTGCATCGCCAGCGACCGCACCTCGGGCCTGGCTCATTCGGCACCACGATCAATCCGAACAATCGTCGCGAAGGTAACGGGCTGATCGAATACATGCTGCAACTGGCCGACCGGCTGCGCAAAGTGCGTGTCTGTTGCGGCGACTGGAAGCGCGTCACAGGACCATCGGTCACGATCAAGCACGGACTCACCGGCATGTTTCTCGATCCGCCGTACGCGGACACGGCGAAACGAGCCAAGGGCCTGTACGCGGTGGATAGCCTCTCGATTGCGCATGAAGTGCGCGAGTGGGCCATCGCCAACGGCGACGATCCCAAGCTGAGAATCGCGCTCTGCGGATACGAAGGCGAGCACAAAATGCCGCGGTCCTGGAAGTGCGTGCCGTGGAAAGCGGCGGGCGGCTACGGATCGCAATCGGACAAAGCCGGGCGCGCGAACAAGCACCTGGAGCGGATCTGGTTCTCGCCGCACTGTCTCCCCGAACGTCTCAAGCGCGTAGCGTAGCGCCTCCGCACAGCCGCCGCCTATCGAGCCGAATGGCCAAACCCTGAAAACATGATTTCCGAATCGATCGAGTTGGAGCAAGACGCGCGCCGCCTGGCCCCGCCGGATGCCCCACCCGCCCAGTCACCGGGCGATACATCCGGGCGGGGCCGGCTCCATCTGCTCTCCGTCGAACACCAGGCCATGGCGCTGGCTCTCACCCCCAAGCAATTGCGCCTGGTGCTGATGCTCGGCCGGGACCGCACCGACCGGCAGATCGCCTATGGCCTGAGCGTCTCGCCGCATTCGGTGAGCATGGTGCTGGCGCACGTCCGCCGGGTGACGGGGATGAGCCGCCTGGGACTGGCGGTGATGGGATACCTTTTGAGGCAGGCCGGCTTCTCGCAGCCACCCTGCACGGCATCCCCGCTCGAAACGAGATTGAAATGAACCAGGCAACCGTAGTCGAAACCGTGGTGCGCCACGACGAACAGATCAAGGATTTGGATGAGAGGGTGAATTCCATGGCATCTACACTGACCTGGATCTTACGGTTCGGGATCGCCACCTTGGTCGGAGTCGCGGTCAACCTGCTCAAGAAATAAACGTATGGATTGCGCCATCGAAATCTTCCCGGACGAGCAGGACGGCATCGAAGGTGTGGGAATGATTCTGCACCAAGCCTCCATCGTCGAATCTGGCGAAGGGGAATTGGCGGCCGGATGCAAATTGTCGATGGATGGCGCTTTGAAGCTGGCCCACGGATTGATGGCCTGTCTCGAAAGATTGCAGGCAGAAAACTGAACACAAGAATGCCCAGCCCTTTGAACCCTCACGCGGAGACCGCAATCTCCGGGGAGATCCAGGACCGCTGCCGCGTGGAACTGGCGGACGCGCCGCGCCTGGCGGAATGCCTCCGGCTCTATCGCGAGATGGAGCTCGAACGCCTCGGGGAAACGCCGGTCTGACCCTTATTTGTTTTTGCTGGGCTTTCCGGCCTTGTGAGCCGTGCCCTTTTTGGTCGCGGTCGTTTTCTTCCCGGCAACAGTTTTAGCCATGCCCCGAGCATAGCAATTTCAACCTCACTAAAGGATACACAACATGCCACGCTGGCTTCAAATCCTATTGCACATCGCCACTACCGGAGCGGGCGCTTACATCGCCTACTCGACCGGCACGGCGCTGCCACTGGTCATATCGGGCGGCGTCAACACATTGGTCGGTAGCATCGCGCAGAACTACAACACGGACGGCACGCCGCAGGCGCAGCCCTTCGTAAAGGCCCCGAAGTGATCGCGGTCAAGGCCACGCGCGAGGGGCTGGTCGCCAAACGGGTCCAGAACGCGGACGGCACGGTGACGATCACCGGACGCCCTACTTCGAGCGGCTACCTGATCGATACGGTAGTGCCGTTCGTGGCGCTGCCGGACGGGAAAGCGCTGGATCGGTTCGTGCGGGTGACCAATCCGGCCAACGGCCGATCGGCGATCGCCTGGGTGGGAGAAACCGGGCCGTGGAACGAGCACGACGACGCGTATGTGTTCGGGGGCGCACGGCCGGCGGCCGAAACCGGTGTGGACACGCGCGGGCGCAAGACCAACGGCGCGGGCATCGACCTCTCCGAGAAAATCTACCGTCAACTGGGCCTGATCGATAACTCTCCGGTCGAGTGGGAGTTCGTCTGATCGCACCGCGATGCCCCAATATGTTCCGGCGGCTCCGATTGCGGACGTACTGTTCGAGCAGTTGGCCGAACTGCTGACGCACGTCTTGGATTGCACTCGACAGCCCGGCGGCTGCGATACCTGCATCCGTCTCGAAGCCGTCACGAAAGAATTGCTCTGGCCGTTCCGACACCCAGAAAAACGAAGTTAGCCGAATGCCGATCACTCCCACGCTGATTAAACTGCTGGACCGGGCGGAGAACCCGCGCGCCATCCGGGCGGCCTGCTGGGCGCTCGAAAAAGCCACCGGATTGAAGAGCATGGATCTGCTGAGCACCGGGGTCGGCGGAACGCTGGGCCTGGGATACGGCGCGGGCGGCTGGTACGAGCGCAACGGCTTTCACCTTCCGGGATGGAACGCCTACGGCTCCTACGCCGGGCAATTCATCTCGCGGGATACGGCGCTGCAATCGAGCGCGTTTTTCTGCGGCGTCAAAATCATTTCGGAAGACCTGGGTGCGTTGCCCTTCTTCGTGTATCGACGCTCGCAGGACCGGACCCAGATCGATAAGTTCTACGAGCACCCGCTCTACACCACCCTGCACGATCTGGTGAACCCCGAAATCTCAGCCGGGGAATTCGTGGAAAGCCTCACGGCGCACGCGCTCATGACGGGCAACGGGTTCGCCGAAATCCAGCGCGGCCAGCAGACCGTGTATCTCTGGCCGTGGCAGCCGGAGCAGACGCGCATCGTCCGCGACAGCGCCGGCAAACTGTTCTACATCAATTCGGCGACGGGAAAAGACAAGACCTACGCGCGCACCGATGTCTTTCACCTGAAGGGCTGGACCCTGGATGGATTGCAGGGCGAGAACACGCTCATGCGGATGCGCCACGTCCTGGGGATCACGCTCGCCGTGGACGAATACCGCGGCCGGTATTTCGTCAACGACGCGACGCCGGGCGTGGTGCTTACGCGGCCGCCGGGGAGTGAGAAATGGGGTCCGGAAGTCCTGAAGGCTTTCAAGGAAGCCTGGAAGCAATGGCACCGGGGCACGGGGAATTCTCACGAGCCGGCGGTCATCCAGGACGGCATGACGATTGAGAAGATCACGCCTTCGAACGTCGAATCCCAACTCCGCGAATTGAGCCAGCATCAGATCGAGGAAGTCTGCCGCATCCTGCGGTTGCCGCCGCACAAGCTGGCGGAACTGAAGCGATCGACCAACAACAACATCGAGCATCAGGGCATCGATTACGTGAGCAACACCATCGGTCCCTGGGCGGACCGCTGGCGCCGATCCGTCTGGCGCTGCCTCCTGACCACCGACGAACAGACCGCCAACCGGGTCTGGGCAGAGATGGAACTAGCCTCGCTGACGCGCGGGGACTTGAGCACGCAATCGGAAGCCTGGCGGAAGCTGCTCGAAAAAGGCGTCTTCTCGATCAACGAAGTCCGCAAATTCCTCAATCTGAATCCGGTCGAGGGCGGCCAAAACCATTTTATACAGCTCAATATGGCGACGGTGCAAGATGTCGCCTCGGGGGCTACGCTTGCGCAAAACGAGAGCGGGACTTTACCGATTCGTTGAACCATTGCCAGCCAGCATCCGAGGCACAGCGTTCCATCGAGCGGCGAAGTTTGCAAATGATGTCCCGAGCCATCCGGCTCGCGCATCTCTTGCGTGCAGATCCGGCAAGTGTTTTTCATCATTCACTCCGAGGGTAATACGCCATGATCCCCGAATTAGAATCCGACGATCCCGTGTGGTGCCTGGTGAGCTGGGACATCATGCTGCGCCCCTACCGGCGCCCGCGGCGCAAGCTGCGCAGCCGGAAGGCTTCGTTCCCGGACCGCGTCCGAAATCGCTGCTCTGAATTCTAGCTCAAAGGGCTTGCCCTAATCCTATTTTTTCCACGAGGTGCATTTCAAAAACATGTTGGAAACGAAATCCCTTCTACCCAAGAAGCGCGAGACCAAATCCTTCTCGCTCGAAGTCAAGGCATTGCAGGAGGACGGCACTTTTGAAGGCATCCTCGCGGCCTACGGCAACGTCGACCTGGGCGGCGATCTGATCGAGCGCGGCGCCTTCGCCAAGACATTGCAGGAGAGTGGCGGCGAAGTGCCCATGCTGTGGCAGCACGATCCCGCGCAGCCCATCGGCATCATGAAATTGAAGGATTCGCCCGAGGGCCTGATCGCTTCCGGGCACCTGCTGCTCGAAGTGCCGCAGGCCAAAACCGCGTATCTCCTGCTCAAGGCCAAGGTGATCAAAGGCCTCTCCATCGGCTTCGACACGATCCAGGATTCCGTCGATAAGGGCATCCGCCATTTGAAAGAACTGCGGCTCTGGGAAGGCTCGCTCGTGACCTTTCCCATGAACCTCCAGGCCCTCGTGTCCTCCGTCAAAGCCCGGCAGGCGCTCCATACCAAGGACGATTTCAACGAGGAATTGCAGGAGATCCAGCTCTATTCCGCCTCCTACCAGATGCGCTCGGCGCTGTCGTGCGCGCTCGATTCGTGCCGCTACGACTCGGCCCTGTCGGACGAGCAGAAACTCTCGGCCGCCGCCGATTCCATCGACCAGTTCAAGGCCGCGTATCTCGAAATGCTGCCGGCGCTGCTGGCCCTCGAAACCTCCGAAGGCATGGGCTGGATGGCGATGGCCAAGCGGATCGAAACCAAAGCGGGGGCCATGCTCTCGGCCGCCAACCGCAAGATTATCGCCGACAGCATGACTTCGCTGGAAGCCTGCAAAAGTTCCCTTCAGGCACTGCTCGACTCCGCCGATGCGGGCAAGTCGGCAGCCGCCCCACCAACTACCGAGCCGGGTCCCGATTCCCACTCGTGGTTCGATGCTTTCGCGCAGGAGTGGAAGCAGCAACTGAACGCCCAGTAACGGCGCAACCCCCCATCCAACAATCCTCACCGACCCCAGAACCACCCACAGGAGAACCACGAATCCATGACCCCCGAAGAAATCAAAGCGATGGAAGACATCCGCACCGCCACGCTGGCTGCGATGGCCGCTTCCAAAACCGAGCACGCCAAGGCGCTCGGCGACCTCTCGACCGCCCTCATCGCGCGCATCGACGAACAGAAGACCAAGGGCTCGATCGACCCCGAGACCAAAGAGAAGATCGACCGCCTGTTCGCGCGCCTCGACAAGCTGGAGCTGGACTCGACCCGTCCCGGCAGCGCGGCTTCCGTTTCGACCGAAGGCAAGAGCGCGGGCGAGCAGGTTATCTCGAGCGAAACCTTCCAGGCCGCGCAGAAATTGCAGTGGCTCGGACAGACCAAGGTTCCCTTCGCCGTGAAGGGCTGTCTGCCCCAGATCGAAATCCCCGGCCGCAAGAGCGCCATCACCACGGTCGGAGTCGGCACCGGGACCAGCGGCGTGCAGATGCCGCAGCGTTTGCCCGGCATCACCGGCCTCGCGCGGCAGGCCCTGCGCATCCGCGATCTGTTGACCGTCCGGCCTCTCACCACCGGCAATTCCTTCGACTGGGTCAAGGAGCTGGCGCGCACCAATAACGCCTCTCCCCAGATCGAATCGACGACCAAGGCGGAATCGACCTACACCTACACCGTGCAATCGGGCTCCGTCAAAACCGTGGCGCATTTCATCAACGTCTCGCGCCAGGCTCTGGACGACATCGATTGGCTGCGCGGCAACATCGACTCGAACCTGATCTACGGACTGAAGGTCAAGGAAGAGTCCGAAATCCTGGCGGGCGACGGGCTGGGCCAGCATCTGAGCGGCCTGGTCACGCAGGCCTCCGCGTACAACACCGCGCTGCACGTGGCGGCCGACACGCGGCTCGACCAGCTCCGCCACGCCATCTTGCAGGCGCGCCTGGCCGGGTTGGACACTTACGCTCCGGACGGCATCGTTCTCCATCCGACCGATATGGAGAAAATCGAATTGATCAAGGTGGATCAGTCGGGGGCCAACACCGGCTTGTACATCCTCGGCGATCCCAAGACCGGCACGCAGATCAAGTTCGTCTGGGGCCTCCCCGTGGTGGAATCCGATTCCATGAGCGTGGGCCAGTTCCTGGTAGGCGGCTTCTCCACCGCCGCCGAATTGGTGGACCGCATGGCCGCCACCGTGCTGATCTCCTTCGAGCACGGCACCAATTTCACCGACAACATGGCCACCATCCTCTGCGAAGAGAGATTGGGCCTGCCCGTCAGACGGCCCGACGCCTTCATCCAAGGCACATTCGTCTAACCCTCAAACGCCGTTTAGCCCCGTGCGCCCGCGCGCCAGCAAAGCGCGGGCGCACGGAGTTATCCAGGACCGCGCAGTCGTCAAACAGAGCCTCCAGCAAACACCGTGACGCCGCGCTGGCACCTCCGCCCCGCGAGCAGATCGTCCGAACAAAAAAAGAAACCTTTATGCCAAGACTGATCGCTATCCGCCAGTTGACCGGGGACTACGGCTGCGTAGACCCAGGCCAGCAGTTCGAGACCGACGCAGAGACCGCCGAGTCCCTGGAATCGCGCGGCCTCGCCTACGTCTACCGCCCGCCGCGCTCCTTAGCGGAGCGTAAGGCCATGCAGGCGCCCGAAAACAAGGCCATGCAGGTGTCCGGCGACAAGGGCCATCCGTTCGAATTCATCGTCCGCTCGAAATAACTCTCATGCGCATCCTGCCCTGGAACCATCGTGTGCCCGTGCTGCGGGTGGTCACCCCGCCCGCGATGGAGCCCCTGTCTCTGGCCGAGGCCAAGCAGCAGATCCGGCTGGAGCAGGATTTTTCGGACGAGGACGACTACCTCTATCTCCTGATCGGCGCGGCCCGGCGCTTCTGCGAGCGCAGGAAAAGCTATTGCCTGGTCGAGCAGACCCTGGAATATTCCATCGACTGGTTCCCGCACTATCCGTTGGACGGCCTGGTGCTGCCCTATCCGGGAAGCAATTTGGGAATCGGCCTGTCGGCGTTTGCGATCGAATTGCCGAGGGCCACGCCGTTGCGCTCCATTCTGTCGGTCTACTACAGCGATTCGAACGGTGTCGCCGCCCTGTGGGATGCCTCCAACTACCGGGCCGAGACCTCCCGCACCCCCGGACTGCTGGTGCCGAATTACGGAGTGTCTTACCCGTCGTTCACGCCGCAGAACCAGAACGCGGTGAAGATCCAATACGTGGCGGGACCGGCGCTGCTCTCTCCGTCTGATGAAATCGACCCGTGCATCAAATTGGCGATGGGCCTGTTGGTCGGGCACTGGTATCAGAACCGCGAAGCCGCCGGAGGCACCGGAGGATTCGGAGTCATGCGGGAGCACGCCTTAATGGTGGACGACCTGCTGGGACTGGACCAACTGATTTTCTGAACGCTGGCTGGGCTCCCGCGCAAGCCCGCTCCGCAGACGTAAAAGGCCAAAGAGAATTACATCGTGTTGGTCAGTGCCATCATGCCCACGCGCGGGCGCCCGCAATTCGCTCAACGCGCACTGGAATGCTTTCTCTCGCAGACCTGGCCCGAGAAAGAACTGGCGATCCTGGACGATGCGGACAACCCGAGTTTTCCGGATGGAATCGCAGGCGAAGGAATTTACTACGAGCGGTTGAAGCGCAGGCTATCGATCGGCGCCAAACGAAACCTCTGCTGCTCGCGGGCCTCGGGCGACGTCCTGATGCACTGGGATGACGACGACTGGAGTTCGCCGGAACGGATGGCCGATCAGGTAGAACGCCTGAGTCAAGCGAACTGCGGGTTGACCGGTTATCACTCCATGATCTTCGAGGACCGGGATACCGGGAAGCGCTGGAAGTATACAGGCCCCCTGCACGGCGCCGATGCCCTTGGCACCTCGCTCTGCTACACGCGCCGGTTCTGGATGGCGCATCCGTTCCCCGATCGACAGGTCGGCGAGGACGGAGCGGTTACGGGCCGCGTCTCGGGCATTCTCTCGGTGGACGCCGGCGATTTGCTGATCGCCACGATTCACCCGGGCAACACCAGCCCCAAGACCATGGGCCGCCGCTGGGCGCTCCTCGACTGACCGTTCTTTTTCCGCCCGCGCTTTTTCACCTGCCCAGTTCCCGGCGGTGAAGCAATTCGACCCGTTACAAATCGCAACTCAACTCTAAAAGGACACCAAACAAAACAATGGCTGCAATCACGAATATCTTCACCGATACGATCTCGATTTCGTACTCGGGCAACGGCAAAACCGTCTCCACCAAAACCGGCACCTACACCGGCACGCACGACGCCGGCGTGGCGCTCGTAGTGCCCGCCGGCTCGGTGGACCTGCTGGTTGCCATCGAATTCCCGGTGGCCGGGATTCAATCCCTGGTCATGGCCGCTTCCGAGGACGTCACCGTCAAGACCAACGCGATCTCACCGCCCGCCGATTCGTTCACGGTGAAGAAGACCGCCGGCGTGGTGTGGGGCTCGGATTATCACAACGCCTGCCCCTTCGGCACCAACGTCACGGCATTCTATATCTCGAACGCAGGGGTCACCGACGCCAAGTTCGATTTCCGCGTGCTGTACAACTAACCCAACTCTGGCGATTCTCTTTGCGCCCGTTCGTCAACGGATGGGCGGGCGCGGAGATCCAAGAGTCAGCCTCAATCTGCGAACTCCTCATGAAACTGAACCTGGGTGCGTGCGACCGGAGATTCCCCGGATTCACTTCGGTCGATATCGTTCCGCCGGCGGACGAGATCGCGGACCTTACAAAGCCGTGGCCGTGGGAGACAGCCAGCGTCCAGGAAGTGCTGGCATACGACGTCTTCGAACACCTGCCAAATAAGCGCCACACCATGAACGAGCTGTGGCGCGTGCTGAAGCCGGGCGGGATCGCACGCATCCAGGTCCCTCACGCAACCCTGGGAGACGGAGGGCATTGCGACCCGACGCATTGTTCCTACTGGACCTGCAGCGACTTCGAATACTATGTGCCGGGAGTGCCGGAACGGGAGCGCTTCCGCAATTCAGCCTACTATGGAGTGAAGGCAGATTTCCGCATTTTGAACCTCACCTCCCGCGGACACATTCCCACGCAACGCTGCGAACGGAAGTTCGGCGGGTACGTGACTGAGATCCAGGTGGTGATCGAGGCCGTGAAATGAGCGGCGGCGATTATCAGCTATTCAGCGGACGCAGCACGGCCAAGGGTATATGGCTGTCGGCTTCTGACCTGGACCGATTGCTGTATGCCTGCCTGCCGGGCCTGAGCGGTCAGGATATCTTGACGCGGGAGTTGATGACGGAAGCGCGATGCGAAGAATGCGGTGGAGTGAAGTCCACGAATTGCTCTCCTGAATACATCGACCATACCCCCGGTTGCCCCGGAGTCGCCAGATATCTGTTCGTGCAGCAAATGATCAAGGATGCTGCAAAGAAATCGATCTGGCGGCGCATCTATGAAATCGCCGTACCATGAAGAACGATCTCTCGGTCATCGTCCCCTCGAAGACGGCATCGAATCTGATCCCCTGCGTTCAGGCGATCCGTGCGGCTGGCGAAGTCGCGGACATCATCGTGGTGAGCGATTTCGACGATCATGCCCTAGCGCGTCTGGCGCTTGAGGAATGCCCCGGCGTCGGATGTCTCTGCAAGATCGCCAACCTCGTAGCCGGCCAGAAGCCTTTCGTCTTCGCGCGCAATGTGAACATCGGCATCCGGGCAGCCGGGTCTGACGACGTGATCGTGCTCAACGACGACGCGCTGCTCCAATCCCCCGGCGGCTTCACGCTGATGCAACAGGCCGCCGAAGACTACCCGGAGTTCGGCATCATCGGCGCCACATGCAACAACGTCGGGAATCCCAATCAGTCACGGATCAAGGGCGGCGGTATCTACGGCGCTGGCATTCGTGGCGGATTGCTCGCCGGGTTGCGCCAGGACAAGCGCATGGTCTGTTTCACGGCGGTTCTCGTTCCCAGGCGCACGCTCGAAAACGTAGGCCTGTTGGACGAACGGTTTATTTCGTATGGCTGCGAAGACGACGATTATTGTTTGCGCGTGCGCAAGGCGGGATTGAAGATCGGCATTCACGACGGTTGTTATGTGGATCACGGCTCTCTCGCATCGAGTTTCCGAGCAAAGGGCGGCGCCGGTGGAGATTATCGTCCGAACCTGCGGCGTTTCATCGAAAAATGGGGCGTGGACAATTGGGGATGCGATCGGACACATTCGCACTTTAAGGAATTGTTTCCGTGAGACTCGCCGTCGTCGCCGGAGGCTGGCACTGGCCGCTCCACTTCTTCGCATCCGTCTCGAAGCAGGCGGGCGCGGCGGACCTGTTCGCCGTGGGGCACCGTTCCCCGGACCTGCCGGTTGTGCGGGAAGAGAAGCGCGCGATTCTCGAAGCGCTGCCGGGCGAGCTGGGCCGGGTGGACCGCGAACTCTACGGCCGCTATGCGGACACCGCGTGGCTGCATCGCCTGGGATGGCGCTATCGGGAAGAACCGAACACGGTAGGCGATTGGGGTTTCTTCAATCAATGGCTGGAGACGCACGACTACCGCAACTACGACCTGATCCTGTTCTGCCACGACGATACGTACTTCCGGCCGCGCACCGATCTATTCAAGTTCCTGGCAGCGGTTGCGTCGTCGTCCGATTGGCTGATCGTTTCGCACAGCAAATATCCCGAGGCACCGCAAGGATACCTGCGCGGTTCGTTCGAATTCTGGACGCCGCAAATGCTGGACCTTTTGGGCGGCAAGATCGACCTGGGGCGGCTCGGCATGACACGGATGGGTCAATCGGACACACCGGTTGGAATGGAGGCCCTGTCGTCCTGGAATGCCACTTGCGATCCCTTAAGACGCTTCATGAGGGAGCGGAAACTGACGGACCGGATCGCCTATCTGTCGAATCATTACCGGATCTCACCCTGGGCGATCGAAGGGGAGAGAGGATTCGTCAGCATGCAGGGCGGGGCACCATGGTCGTTCGAAGCCGGATTGCAAGCCTACCCGCTGCCCAACACGAACGCGGATAGCCCTGTGAGCCGGCACGCAAATACAGAGGGTTCGTCCGGTATCCAGGACCGCGGCGGGGCGGAATGAGCGTTCACAAACTCAGACGTCCAGCGGAGCGATGGCACAAAGACGTGCTGGCACTGGCGCGGCAATTGATGCAGAAGTATCCGGGCCTATCGCGCGATCAGGCGTGGAAGGATGCACGCGGAACGATCCGGATTTCCGGAGAAAAGTATCGGAGTGCCAAGAAAGGAGCGGCGTGAGCGGCAGGCCCATCGTATTGATGCAGCCCTACGTCCCGGAGTCCGCCATCGCGGCCGTCTCGGAGGTGTTACGCTCGCGCTGGATCGGGCAGGGGCCGAAGGTCGACGAATTCGAGCGCCAGTTTTCCCGGCAGATCGCCGGCGGGCGCCCCTCGGTGGCGGTCAGTTCCTGCACCGCGGCGCTGCACCTCGCCTACATCCTGGCGGGAATCGAGCCGGGCGATACGGTGCTCGCACCGCTGTTTACGTGTACGGCGGCCAACGAAGCGCTGCTCTATCGCGGGGCCAAGATCCGGTTCGTGGACGTGGAGAAAGACTCGCTCAACATGAGTCTCGAATACGCACTCGCTCACGGCCTGAACGAAGCCAAGGCGGTTTCGATTGTCCACTACGGCGGCATGCCGGCCGATGTCGGCGGATTCGTACGCCTGCTGCCGGGCACCCCGCTCATCGAAGATTGCGCGCAGGCGCTCGGGGGCTCATACCGGAATACCATGATGCCGCTGGGGGGCTGGGCCGACTAC
>Ga0137391_10001021_pt1 | contig 20108 bp, 18 predicted proteins | sample 15con2h24BmetaG_FD_101399 | JGI IMG/M metagenome (GOLD analysis project Ga0137391, IMG submission 101399) | Vadose zone soil microbial communities from Angelo Coast Range Reserve, California, USA - 15con2h2.4B metaG | ecosystem: Environmental > Terrestrial > Soil > Vadose zone > Saprolite...
ACGCGCGTGTCCAGTCCGTGCCCCACAGGCAGCGGTCGAAACCCCAGGCATCGAACACGCGGGCGAGCGGGTCCCAGATGTCCTGGAAGGGATACGGTTCCCGGGACAGCGTGCAGGCGCCGCTGACCTTGATCACCGCGTTCGGGCGCCTGCTGAGTTCCAGCACCTTCGGCAGGTCGGCCCAGGGCTGCGACGGGGCGGGCGGCATGCGCGGCTGCATGATGCCCAGATGGTCGATGATGAATCGCGTGTCGGGGTGGCGATCGATCAGCACAGTGGCCTCGTCCAGATTGCCCCAGCACAGGATGTTGACCGGAAAGTCATAGCGAACGGCTGCGCGCACGATCCGGTCGAGGCCGGGGTCGTTCGACCAGCGCTTCGCCTCCTTCGTCAGGATGATGCGGATGCCGACGGTGCCGGGCGTTTTCTTCCAGTCGGCGACGACATCGGCCACCGCCGGATCGTCTGGGTCGACCGGCTTAACGATGGCGAACCGGCCGGGATGGGCCCGTTGCACTTCCACCGCATAGCTGGCGTCGTAGCGGTACATGGAAAAGGCGGAGATGAAGATCGCGCCGTCGACGCCGACCTTGTCCATCGCCGCCACCATCTCGTCACCCGTGACGTGACTAGGCCAGTTCGGCACGCTGTGCCAGGGCCGCTTCGAAGCGTTCGCCTCATAGGCATGGACCTGGGAATCGATGATAGTCATCTGGGAAGCTCCTCTGTGCTAAGCGAGGTTGGTACCGCAGCAGGTCCGTATCCTGGGAGCACTGGTTATCCTGGGATCAAAAACTTCGCACATGAAATTGAGTCTGAGTGTCATGGAAGTCAACTTCGAACGGGTCCTACCTCCTTTGCGTATCTTTGACGTCGCTAAGGCAGACGAAACGACTCGCTTACGATCTCGCAGGACTGGAGATGCAACGTGAGTGCGGCCGATGGAGTATGAAAATTGGAGTTGTCGTGGCCCTGCATACGAATGGACAGACAACGGACGATCCTCATCAGCATGGTGATGTTTGGAAGATCAATCGTGCGTCTTAGGCGGCCGGCGCCGCGGGCGAGACGTTGACGGGCAGCGCCACAGTGCCCGCAGCGCTTGGGAATCACGCCGCGTTTCCGCTCATTCGAGAGCTGATCGCCGGCTTGCAACTTGTCCTGCGGCATGAATCCGAGGAGGTAATCGGCCGCCTTGTACCTGGTTGACCGTTCTTTGGACGCTACGGGCGAACGCCTCGTTCCCCGTTCGGTTTCGGCCCGCGGTTATCATAGGCTTTCGCCACCAGATAGGTCGCGTGGCTCATGAGCAGCAGGGAGGTGAACGACGCGCCGAGCTCCGGGAGAGACGGGAAGACGGCGCCCTTTGCGCTCAGCATCGCGGTCGCGCTGATGTCGCTCATCATTCCGGTCAGCACAGAAAAAAAGCCGGTGACCAGCATGATCGTGATCACCACATTCTGCACCCGCGACACATCAACGGTGTCGGCATTGACTTTTTCCTCGCCCATGAAAATGTCGGCCATCGACGCCAAAGCCGGAGACGCGCGCTTGTCGAGGCCGGAGGAGGCGGCGCCGAAGAACGGAACTCCCCGCGTCCGCAGCCCGTCATCGCCTGAGGCGCCGTCGATGGCGAATTGAAGCTCTTGGCCGGCCTTGTCTTTCGTCGGCAGGATCAAGGCGGAGAGCATCGGCGAGGCCGACGCGATCCCGAGGGCCGCCGCGACCGACGCCGGGATGCCCGGAAAGGCTTGGTACGTCGCCAAATCAGCCGACGAGGCCAGGATGCCGGCAAACCCGATATTGAACATCGCCAACACCATGTAGCCCGCGAATGCGACGACGGTCCACAATGTCACCTGGGCTCTCGCCAGCGAGACCCGGTTGCGGGTGTCGATCCATAGGCCTGTGGCTCGGCCTTTGGTGCCGAGGCCGAGCCCGATGACAAGGCCGGCGATGCCGACCAAGGCGATCAAGAACGGCACGACGATCGAGACCGATCCGGACTGGGCGCTGGCCTCGTTCAGATAATTTGCGGCCGCATGCATCCATCCGAAGATGCGTCCCGTCCAACCCTGGTCCTGATCGACCGCGACGGCGGCGCGCCAGATGGTGTTACAGCCGTCCTTCGTCGGCGCGCCCATACAGGCATTCGCTGCAGTAAGGACGGCGGTGGCCGCCCCCCAATTGATCTTCTCCGCCTCCTTAGGCAGGTCAAGATGCTTTTGGTCGCCTAAAAGGCTATCGCAAACGGAAACACGAGTGCCCAAAGGCATGATTGCCGAGTCGCCGGCGCAAACCGTCGCAACTTTCAACACCAGCTGATACTGCGAGACCACACTGGTGGCGGCGAGGGCCTTGCGGGCGCCGCTCATCGCCATCCCGACCCAGGCCGACAGGGCCGCGCCGCCGAAGATCAGCAGCGCCACGCCGAGCATGCCGAGCGTCCACGCCAGCCTACTATAGGGGCTGCGCGCATCCGGCAAGCGCAGGCCGGTCCCGCTCACAATCGAGATCAGCGGCAGTTCGTCGTCTTGAGCGGACGCCTTCGATTCGAACATCCGGTAGATGCGCCCGTCCGACGCGGCGCCGAGCACGAAGTCCCCGCCCGCGGCCACGTCCTGGTCGAGAATCCACCGCGCCGCGGGGGGCAATGGGCTGTCGACACGCGGCGCCCCGCTTGCCGTTATCTCCCAGATCGCGGCGCGCGCCGGCAGGGGCGACCCCGTCCAGGTGCCAGCCTGAACGGCATCCACGGTGGCTTTCATTTTTTCGTAGGTCGCCGCACCAGGTTGGCCGACCCGTGGAGCCGGAGCCTTGCGCAGCCTGGCATCCAAGCCGCGGCCCTTCGCTGCGACGGCGAGCTTGGCGACGACCGCATGCAACCGGGCCAGGGTCGCATCACTCCCATCCTTCGGTATCAGCTCGGCCGTCTCGCCCCATACGATATCCAGAACGTCGCCGTCGGCCATCGCCCGCCTCCGCTTGTTCTGCTCCACATTTAAATCCAGCACGCGGGCTTTAGGAGACCTGCTGGTTCCAAGAGAAGATTCGACCGCTGCTAACCGCCGTGAAGTACGTGACGACTGACCTACCGAACGCGATCGCCGATGGAATCATCGGCAAGGTCAAGGACCTTCTTCCCCAAAGCTTAAAGGACATCTTTGCCGACCTGCAGACAGGCGAAGTTAAACCCAGCGACCAAGATGTGGAATGCGACGAAGAAGACGACAAGACGAGATACGAGCCGTCGCCGCTGCACAACCAGATCGAAGAGCTGCATAAGAGGCTCGGGCCCGAGCGCGCCGCTGCGCTTCAGCTGCTTGCCAGCAAGCTGAGCGTTCCTAAAGACCAGGAGCTTACCGCCGAGATGCTCAACCAGCTTGGAGAGCAGTTGAGCAAGGTCAGTCCGGAGCAGCTGCAAAAGTACGCGGAGAGGTATCCGGCCGGAGCGGCCGGTGTTCCAGCCGACGTGTCGAAGTTCGTGGAAGATCTCGACAAGACTGGTGGAGCAGCGGGAACACCTGCGGCTCCGCCGCCGAGTGCGCCGCAGCCGGCCGCTCCAACTGCACCTCCCGGCACCGGCGGCCGCGACGACACAACCCCGCTGAATAAGCAACAGGGTACGCCAGGGGGGACGACCGACACCACGCCGCAGAAGCCCGGAGAGGAATCCAAAGGCGGGGAATCAGGGGGGATGTCCGTTGTGGACGGCAGAACTCGGATCATCGAGGCGACGTCCACGGTCGATTTGCCCGATGTGCTGGGCCGCGTTGCCAATCCCGACTGGAGCCACCACACGGGAGACGAACCGTTGATTCATGTGTTGGTCTACTGGAAAGGCGAAGCGAAGGTGTTGATTCGCAACGTCGAGACGAAAGTGGGAAACCGGCACTGGGTGCCGCCTGAGGCCAAGTCAGAAGCCGAGGCCGTCGGCATGCTGACCCCGTACCGGACGAAGCACGGCTATCGGATCTCGGAGATTCCGAACGCTCTGATACCGAAGAACATCGAACTGAAGGCCTTGCTATTCACGCCTCAGGGCGAGGCACAGCTCAAGAAGCTGCGGGCGGAGAAGGCTGCGGAATCTGCTAAGAAGTAGCATGGCATCACGGGCTTCCCGCCCGAACCCACCCAAGGCGAGCGGCATCGCCGCACGCTCGACGAGCCGGTGATCGAGCCAGGTGGCTCCGGGCGCCGTCATCTGGCGGCCAAGGTCAATATCTGATCGGGTTTGCGAGAACGACGGTCGAGATCATGCGTCGTCACTCGCGCGAGGAATTCCAGACTTGGCTCGCCAAGGATGAGGAAGTGCGAGACGAGCTGGAACGGATGGTCGGCGCCGAGTTCGGCATCGACGAATCCTCGCTCGATAGCTTGGAGGCTTTCCTCCTCGCTCGCTATCGCCACCCCGACGAGGCCCTGCAGCTCAACGAACGCGGCGTTCTCGATGCGGCCGCCCGTCACATCACTGACGTGAGCAGACTAAGAGAACATCGCATTGTGTACGCTCCCATCGCTGGCCACCCTCCAGGGCTGCATGGCATTGGTATGAATGGAGCGCTGGGGTTTTTTCGACTCTTCTTCGCTGATGCCCCAGTTTTTAAACATCTCCGCGCGCGACGGCTGAACTTCACCCAGCTCATCCGTGCAACGAGACAGGAGCACCGCCTCTTGTCCGTTCCAGGCCCAGTCAAATGTGAACCGGGTATGCGCCCTCGGAACCACCGGCGACTGAAGCTTCGCTTCCTTCCAGCTCTTGCCGCCGTCGGTGGAGATATCGACCTTCTTGACCACGCCCCCACCGGACCAGGCCAAGCCCGTAATCTCAACATACCCCCGGCCGGGTATTTTCAGTCCAGCTGAAGGCCGCGTGATCACCGATTTCGGCCCGAACTGAAAATGGTACCAGCGCGATTTGCCGCCTATATCGGGTCGCGCAACGGAGTGATTCATGCTTTCATTCCAGGTATGGTAGGGCTGGTCTACCACCTTGATATGTCTCAGGTACTTCACGCTGAAGGGCGCCTCCCAGCCGGGAACGAGCAGTCGTATCGGGTAACCCTGCTCAACACGCAACGGCTCGCCATTTTGGCCGTAGGCCACGAGAACGTCCTCCATGGCCTTGGCGAGCGGAAGGGTGTGAGAAAACTTGCCAGGGTCCGCCCCTTCCGAGACCAGCCAGGTGCCGTCTTTTTGCAGGCCGGCCTCGTTCAACAACACGGACAGCGGTACTCCGGTCCATTCGCTGCAACTGGTCATCCCGTGAATATACTGGACCGGCAATCCCATGTTGGGATTGCCAGCATTATGGATCATGGGAGAGCTGTTTCCATGGCACTCCAGGAAATGAATCCGGGATACGGAAGGCAGGCGCTTCAGATCCTCCATGCTGAAACTCAACGGACGGTCCACCATGCCGTGGATCGTGAGGCGATGTTGCTGCGCATCGATGTCGGGCAGGTGGGAGGAGTGTTGTTGCACGAAGTGGAGCGAGGCCGGTGTGATGATGCCCGCATAATCCTGAAGCGGAGTGTAGTAAGTGATGTGATCAACGCTGAATCTGGCCCCTCGACGCAAGAGCTCGCGGTGGTCGTGGGCATCCTTGGCTTGCACTTCAGGCTTGGCTGACTGGCCTCTCGCGGCCCACTCTGCGCCTGCACCCGCGCCTACGCCTACACCAGCAAGTGCGGCAGCGTGCTTCAGGAACCGCCTCCGGCCAGACCCGTTGGAATCCATGATTGCCTCCCGTGATCCCGAATTTCCGATTTGTGCTTTGTCGGCGCAGCCTTTGCGTCGTGCACCTTGCGAAGGACCGACGCCTTGGCCTGAATGTCTTCGCCAACCAACTTTATAATGCCTTTGCCAACCAACTATAGTGTTCAGTGAAATCGTCTACGTGTCAACCAAAGTTGAGTATCTGACGCACCCGAATACCTGAACCAAATCGATCAGGACCGCCGCTGGACCATCGGCACAATCACGCTGCTGCCGATCAGAGGCCGGATATGTAACGCGCCACCACCTCCCGCTCGGCGGGCGAAGACCGCCTCCATAACTTGCTTCTCTATTGTGCCGTCATCACGGATGTTGCGAGGTATTTAAATGAGGTCACGTCGATCCTTCGATAACAGCTCTTCCATCTCTGGATAGAATGAAAGGAGGCCGCGCCGTTCGCCCTCGCTGCCGCGCAGAGTGCCGAACCTGCGTACCCCGCGGCCTTGTCAAGCTCATGTCGTATTGGCAATAATTGAGTTTCTGGCATCTGTGGCATCAAACAAAATGAGATCTGCATGAACAGGATTTTCAAGCGATTCTCAATCGGCCTGGGCGTGGTGCTAGGACTCTCGACCGCCGCGCTTGCCCAATGGTCGATCGGCCAGCCGGGGACGCGCGAGGCACCCAAAGGTCAGAATCGCTATGTGTATATGGTGATGTCGGATCCGCTGCCGGGCCGAGAAGCAGATTTCAACGACGGCTACCAGAACATGCATATGGGCGATCTCGTGCAGCTTCCCGGCTGGACAGGGGCGCAGCGTTTCCGCTTGGTGGGCGTCACCCCGCGCAACACCCAACCTCTCTATCGGCGCGGCAATCTAATCATCTGGGATCAGGAGGGCGTCGATCTTGGCAAGCTCCAAAGCGACTCGCGCGCCGCCATCGCAGGCGGCAAAAGCCGGCGCATTCCCGGTTTCGACTATTCGGATGAGGGCTCCGTCCGGGCGACCTATCAGGTGATCAGCCCGCGCGCGACCCGCCCCGACGGCAGGAAGCCCTTCATTCCCGACTATACCGACAACAAGACGCCGCGGCCCAACCGCTACATCATGCTCGACTTCGTCGAGCCGGCTGCCGGTGTCAGCGATGCAGATTTCGAAGCAGCGCTTTCCAGGCACGTGAGCGAGGTGCTGGCGTTGCCGGGCTGGATGACGGCACAGCGTTTCCACCTCGCCACGTTGCCTCCCGGCGCTGCGCCACCGCGCTTGGCCTTCCCCAAATACCTCGTGATCTGGGAAACCGAAGGCAACGATGCACAGGGCCTGCAAGACGCCCTTACGGCTGCGACCAAGGCCGGACAGGTCACCGCGCTGGCCGCCGATGCCGCGACGGCGCAGTCAAGTTGGTGGGTGACCACCTCGCCCTTCATCACCAAGGAAGATTTCCAGCGGTAAAGCTAAGCTGTCCGCGAGGCACAATGTGCGCCGCCGTCGCTTCGTCCGAGGAGCGTTGCCTGACCCTATTCGACGGCTGAAAGGCGGGCAGAGCACGGTAGCTTGCGCGAAGCGCTTCCATCGCGATCCATCGGATCAGTTTTTCACGTATTTCTTGATGTCCTTCTGGTCGTCGGACGCCGCGTAAATTGTACCATTGCCATCGACGACGATGCCGATCGGCGGCTGCATCTTCGGATCGGGCGGCACCGGGGGCGGAATGAAATACATCACCTTGCCGTCCCTCACGCTGCCAATGCGGATGCCGCGCTGGCAGCCGGGATTGTAATTGGCGGCGCTCGGCGTATCCGAGGACTGGGAATCGACGACATACAGCATATCATTATTGTCGATGGCGAGCCCGCTCGGCCGGCCGAATTGCTTCCAGGCGGCGAGGAATGTCCCGTCCTTGTCGAAGATGACGACGCGGCTGTTGCCTCGGTCGGCGACATAGAGGTGGTCCCGACTGTCGAAGGCCAGCGCATGGGGCGAGCGCAATTGCCCGTCGCCCGTGCCGCGGGTGCCGAACGTCTTGATGAATTTGCCGTCCTTGGTGAACACCATGATGCGCGAATTGTTGACTCTGGTTTCGCCATGCCCTTCGCTGATGTAGATATCGCCATTGGAGGCAACCGCCACGCCGGTCGGCGAATCGAAAATGTCGAGGCCGGTCTGGCCGGCGCCTTGGCCGGGCTTGCCGAGCTTCAAGAGCACGCGGCCGTCGGGACTGAGCTTCGTCACTTGCATTCCTTGCATGCCCTTCGCCGCGGCATCCGCCACCCAGAGATTGCCATCCTTATCGATGGCCGCCTGATGCGGCTCGACGAAGAGGCCGGCGCCGAAATTCCTCAGTGTCTTGCCGTCGGGGCCGAGTTCGATGACCGGAACGCAGTCGTCCGTTTCGCAACGATCAACAGCCCAGAGGTTATTATTGCGATCGACCGCGACCGCATTGACCGGGCTCCAGGGCCTCGGCGGCGAGGCCCAATTCGCGACCTGCCGGTAGGGATCGGGCAAATTGCTGTTCGTCTCCGTGCAGGGATAGCTCGATTGCGCGGACGCCATTCCGGCGGCGACGACAGTGGTGAGCAACGCAATACCAAATCCTGCCGGGCTCGCACGCATGTCGTTCCTCCCTTGGTTTTGCCGAAAGCGTACCGGACAAGGTGCAACGCGTATAGGCCCTGCGCGGTGGCACGGGGGGATACCATGGCACCGCCGCGACGCCACGGAAAATTACGTCCCGCTACCCCTGTGACCGGAGCTATAGTGGCCGTGTCGCTTTTCAATCTTGCAGGAGGACGCCACTATGTATTCGACTCGCCGCAGTCTTATTCGCCGGGGGACGGCGTTGGTGGCCGCGGGCACGCTGGCCGGTTCCAGACTTTTCGCGCCGAGTCCGGTACGGGCCCAAGGCGCAGCGGGACTGCGGATGCCCGACGTCAAGGCGCTGGTTTTCGACACCTTCGGCACTGTCGTGGATTGGCGCAATGGCGTGGCGCGCGAAGCGGAGCGAATTCTGAGGCCGATGGGCTATGATCTCGACTGGCTCGCCTTCGCGGAAGCCTGGCGCAAAGAATACGGGCCGAGCATGGAGGAAGTGCGCAGCGGGCGGCGGGCGTTCGTCAAGCTGGATATTCTGCATCGCGAAAATCTTGATCGCCTTCGCCCGCGGTTCAAGCTGGAGAAGCTCGAGGAGCCGACGCTTGCGGAGCTTAACCTTGCCTGGCACAAACTCGACGCTTGGCCCGATGTCGGTCCAGCCTTTGCGCGGCTGCACAAGCGGTTCCTGATGGCACCTTGCTCGAATGGCAACATTGCGCTGATGGCCGATGTAGCGCGGCGCAACAATCTCCCTTGGGATGCAATCCTCGGTTCCGAGATCGCCCAGGGGTATAAGCCGCAGCCGAAGGTTTACCTCGCAACTTGCGAGGCGTTCAATCTCAAGCCCGAGCAGGTCATGATGTGCGCCGCGCATAGCGGCGACTTGTCGTCCGCCCAGAAACTTGGGCTGCGTACCGGCCACATCGGGCGGCCGGGAGAGGGCGGTCCGGGCACCGGCGAGACAGAACCCAACGGCTCGTTCGACGTCGTGGCCAAGAACTTCCACGATTTCGCGGACAAGCTCGGGGTGTGACCTGGGACCGACAGAGGCGTCGGTACCGGCTTGACTATCTTTGTGCGGTTTGCGTTCGTGCCCCACCGAGAGTTGGCCGAAGGGCGCGCGGGCGTCGTCGGCCGGGGCGCTCGTTTTCGAGCAAACGATCGTTGCACAGCAAGACGATGAGTTCGTGTGACGGCGGTAGTGGCCGGCGAAGCCAAGTGCACGCCCTAAACATGGACGTTGCCACCTATATCTCCGTGCGAAAGGTGCCGCCGGTGTTGGGGACCGGAGCTGGCACCATCATCGGTCAATAGAAGCCCCGGCGCTGCTCTGTCACCATGTGGCCGGAACACGCGGCCGACTGCAGTGTTAAGCCTGGTGGGAACACCGAACAGAGGATGTCATGCGCCACCTTTGCACTGCGATTGCCACCTCCGCAGCGCTGCTCGCCGCGAGCGCATCTCCTGATCATGCCGGAGCCCAGGGTGTGACCCCGCCGCCACCTGGTTATGAGCCATTGCCGTATGCTTATGGGTCGCCACCCGGCTTTGGCCCACGGCTCGAGTATGGTCTGCCACCACCCGGTTATGTGCCTCCTCCGCACGCTTACGGGCTGCCACCCGGCTACGGCCCACCCCAATACGATCGGCCGCCACCCGCTTATGTGCCTCCTCCGCACGCATATGGGTCGCCTCCCGGCTCCGGTCCACCACCACTCGGTTATGAACTCCCGCCGTACGCTTATGGGCCGCCGCCCCAGTACCGTCCGCCAGCTGAGTACGCTCGGCCACCGCGCGCCCACGAGTCATCGCCAAACGCAATTCCGCACATGCCGCCGCGCCCGGACGCCCGGCGCGTGATCTAGTTAGCTTTGCGCGCGATCCGCTATTCGATCACCTCGTCGGCGGTTGCGAGCGGTGTCGGAGGCCCGTCGAGGCCGACGGCTCTTGCGGTCTTGAAGGCTGACATACAAATCGTGGGAGACTGCACGGGCAGTCGCCCGGCTTCTCGCCCTTCGGGGTGCGAATAATAGATCTCCAAATACTTACGAAGACAACGGTGTGACCACATTCAACACCGACCACGCAGCGACACTGGCTTCGGTCGATCGCTTCAAGAAGATCGCGGCGAATCTCAAAGCCACCGTCATCATCCAGCACGATCCGCGCGACATCGGTAAATTGCCGGCGTTCCCGGCCGCCGCGAAGTAGCCGCGGGCGCCGCTGAGGGTCGAAAACAAGCAGAGCAAAGTGGGCAAGATCGCCGCCACCGCGGAAATACCGGCGACGGCATCGGTAGCGATTTTGCCCACACGCGGTTGAGTTTAACGGTTTTGCCACGCGGTTGCCTACTACAACCGCGAAGGACCCAGCGCCGTGAGCTTCAGAAAGGCGCTCGCGGCGCGGCGCGCAACTTGCCCGCCCTCGCCGATAACGAGGATCAATCCCGGTCCGACCGGGAGAAGCCCGTTCGCGGCCTGCTTCGATCAGAAATCCGGCTTGTCAGCGGTCGGAAGACGCGCGTCCTTGTCGGAAAAGTAGTTGTACTGGTAGTCGTGCTGCACGTTCTCGGCGCAGATACGTTCGTCCCATGATTGGTTCGCGTTGCGGCCATACGTGATCGTCGCCGACCATGGCATGGTGAAGACACCCGGATCCTCCACCGTGAATTCGAGCTGCAAGCCCTTGCCCCTGTAGTTGGAATCGACACCACCGACGCGTGGCCATTCCTTCTCGGCCCGTTCCAGCGCTTCCTTGGTGGCCTCGTAGTCGAGGAAACGATAGCGCTCGACCACGTGCAAGGCTCGCGTATAGGGCGTGCCGAAACGATCGATCATTCGATGCGGCCCGAGCTTGATCCCCACGGTGTCGATGACCAGCGTATCGCCTTCGTAATGGCCCACCGAATCCCCGTGCAAGGACGGGATCACCGTCGCGGGATGAGACTGGTTCAGCCGCACCAAGCGGAAGTCGCTGTCGTGCTGGTAGATGAGCGTGACCTTGTCAGGCTGCTGCAGCAGCTGGACATTGAAGTTCCAGAGGATATAGGGCACGGGGTTCTGCAGACACATGTTGTCCGGGTCCGGAAAAATCCGGCCGGACAACGAGATTTCGCCGAACTTCTTGACCACGTCCGCTGCCTCGGGCTTCAGAATCGGATTGGTGTAATCGCCGACCACCCGGTTGAAGTCGCTCGCACCGGAGGGCAGCCGCGTCTTGTTCCGCACCGGGCCCGGACCCGAGAGCGGGGGGCCAAATCCGAGCCCGGGATGCAGCCAAAGGCCGGAAAAATCCGGAATCGACGCAGCACTTTGCGTTCTGCTGCCGGACGACCCGACCGAGGGCGCCGTTGTTTGCGCAAGCGCGGGTGTCGCAACCGCCCCCGCCAATGTCATCGCCAAAAGAAACTGCGGCCGCATATTCATGTGTCCCTCGCTTTCATGGTTGCGACGGTGACGCCGATGCTCAAGCTACACCCTTACGGTTCGTGCAGGGAAGAGCGGCAGGGTCCGCAACTGGCCATCTTTCACCGTCGGCGGCATTCGGCCGGCACGGAAGCCATCCGGGATAAGCCGCCGTCCACGCCACTGGAGCACCTCGCTGTGCCGACCCACAGGATTGATCCGCGTAGGGGTGCCGTCTCAATCAGTATCTGCTGAAGGCCATGGAGTTGCGCCCGTAGTGACAATTGGAAATCCTCCATCACGGTCGAAGGTCGTTGATAGCCTGAAGTTGTCCTTCCGCGATTCGCTTCTTCGCGCGCAATCGTAACTCGGTGGGTAGGCAGCACCCCCGCCTCGGACCATGTAGGTGTCCGCTCGTGGCCCGACTCGGCCGACTTGGGCGGCGCAGAAAGTTGAGCACACGACAGCTAGCGCACCGTAAGCTCCACTGCAAGGCGAGCATTGATCAAGCGTCACGGCCGGTAATGTTTCTCGACGCTCTGGGAAATGTTCCAGGAACGGGCGGACAGATGGGTCACGAAAAAAATTCGCGTACGGTCCGTCGAGCAAGCCCGCGACTTCGTGACCTCGACGACGGCCGCAGCTACTTCGGGTCCAGCGGCGATACGTAGACCCTGCGGAAGTGGTCATGGCAGGCATCGCATGTGGCCTGCAAGGCCTCCAGGCGTCGCGCATATTCGGACCGGTCCCGGGCCATGCTTAATACATTGAGCGCCGCCACCGTGGCATCAAGGTCGGCAGAAAAAATATCCGGCTTTGCCCAGATGCCGGGTAGCGCATAGGTCTCGAACATTGACGAAAATTCCGGGCTTTCGGGATTGGTGAAAGGCGGAAACAATTGTTTGAACGCAGGCAGCATTAATGCCGTGTGCGCGGCTTCGCGGGTCAGGGCCTGTAACATCGCGGCGTCGCTCGCGCCGGCGCTCTGGCCCGTCCAATCATCAGCGTCATCCATGTATTGGTAGATACCTTCCATGAGCCCTTGTCTCGCAAGAATCATGGCATCCTGCTCGTCCGATGCCGACATCGCAGCCTTTCGCGCAGGGACATCGGCCCCCTGTTGGGGCGTCGACTTCGGCGCGATCGAATCCACTGTGGGAGCTGGCGTCTGCCCTTGGAGCACCAAAGGATACGTCATGAGCGCGGCTAGCCCGACCGCCGAGACCGCTATCGCCAGTTTGCCGATCATCGCTCGCTCCATCGCTCTGGCTTCACTCCGGGACTACCCTGCCTGACATTGCTGCAGCGGTCGAGCAAAAGGATGGAGTAGACGCGAGTGCCAAACCGATGCTCTAAGTTCGTTCGGGCTCACCTCGCCACTGAAACTCGGGGAATCTTTTCGTGCAGAATAGTCGCATGATTCGTGCAGGCGGCTGGCGCAGACTCCAATATAGCCTCAGTCTGCCGGTAAGAAAAAAGCTGTCCGGGAGGACCTAGCAAGGGAGTCGGGCGAAACCTGCTCGCTGGCTCGCCAAAGCCTCGACTTCCACATCCTTTCATACCAGCGGCATTTCGTGAGGGAGGAGACGGGGATGAAGCTCCGCATACAATCACCGGCGTGGGTCGGTATCGCGATGATGGCGGCCGTTTCGACAGCCGCGGGCCAGGCGCAACAGGCGCCCGCGCCGCCTCCGTTCCAGGTCATTCCTCCGCCACAAGCCTTCAAGACGTCGACGGCACACTATGAATATCTGAAGCGTCTCCACAAAGGCGGAACGCAGCATACTTGGGAAAGCGTGCCGAAATGGGAGGGCGTCTGGCAAGCGGGTTGGAACAGCATCGCTCTGCGCGGCGGCGTTTCCCCATTCTTCGTGGGCCAGATTCCAACGGGGCTAGCGGCCGGCGGTGAAGTCGCCAAAGCGGTATTGTCTCCTGCATACGAAGCGGCTTTCATCCAGCGCCGCGAGGGCATGAAGAAGTTCAACCAGCAGCCCTACGACCGCCTGACCACTTGCGAGCCCGCCGGCATGCCTCGCTGGCTGCTTGAGCCTTATGCCCGTGAATTCGTCAATACACCGAGCCAGTCGTGGTGGATGAACGACCTCGCCAACGACACGAGGCGCATTTACATCAACCAGGATCACAAGAACATCGACAACACGCATTTTCCGCAGGGCGATAGCGTCGGGTTTTGGGCGGGCGACCACTTGATCGTGCACACGATTAACGTGTGGCCGAATGACTATTTTCGCGGTTATCCGCCCACCTCAAATCAGTTCGAATCGGTGGAGGTCTTTCACCGGGAAACGCGACCGAACGGCGACGACGTGATCATTGTCCAGACTACTTTCTACGACCCGATCGGACTGACGAAGCCGCTCGACGGCGTCTACACGTTCACCCGCGCCACGACTCTCGAAGACGCCGGCTTTCGCATGCGATGGTGGGAGTGCAGCGCGAACCAGAACACCTCTTTGACCGCTGAAGGCACCACGCAGATGGCGCTTCCGGGCGAAAAGGGCTTCAACGACATTCGCGGCACCGATCAAACGCGCCGTAGCCCGGACCTGCCCCCGAATCTGCCGGGCCAGAACCGCGACCCTAAGGACACGGGCGAAGTCCTGAGTCTCGATTCGGCGCTCGGCAAATAGTTCGCCAACAATGGAACAGCAGAGAGATCGATGAACAGGCTCTTCATATTCGCCGCGGTGCTGTCGGTCGGCGGCGCCGCGGCCTCGATGGTCGAGGCTCATCACAGCTTCTCCATGTTCGATCCTTCGCGCGAAGAGGTGGTTGAGGGGACGGTGAACCGTTGGGCCTATAACAGCCCGCACACGCTGCTGTTCATCAAGGACGGCGCCGGCAAGCAGTGGGTCTTCGAGGGTGCCGCCCCGCCGGCACTCCTGCAGCGCATTCCGGCGATGAGCGGGACAACATTCACGCCAGGCCAGCATGTCATGGTCGTCCATTGCCCGCTCCGCGATGGTCGCGATGGTGGCGGCATCGGTCTCGTCGTGGCCGACGCCGGCACCGTCTTCAACCCGTCTGATGGCGGATGCGGCGCTAACCAGCGCAACGCCGAATGGTCGACGTGGATTAAGGCCGGCTACAAGTCTCGGGCCGAGGCAGAGAGCAAGTCCCCGGCGCCAGCCACGCCGTGATCCAGGCGAGGATCAAGCGTCGACAGGACAGCGCGGTGCCGGCTCGTCCAGGCAGGCGCAATGAGCGTCCGACGTGATAAGCGCCTGATAGGAGTGAGTTTTTGCATTCATTTGCAAACTGGCTGGTAAACACGACGCTGAGCGTCGCGCTTGCGAAATCCTCCTGGGTTGTGCCCGCAATGCAGACGACCCACATTGTCGCGATTGCGATCCTGTTCTCCTCGGTGCTGATGGTGGGCCTGCGCGTCATGGGATGGGCCGGACGGGATCAGACGCTCAAGGCCACCGTGGAGCGGTTCTGCCCATGGTTCTGGGGCTCGCTGGTGATCCTGGCCATGACGGGCATGATCCTCATCGTCACCGAGCCTCCGCGCCAGCTTCTGGCGATCTCGTTCTGGCTGAAGATGTCGATACTGGCGATCGCCATCGCTATCGCCGTCCTGTTCCGCAGGAGCATCGATCGGAACGCGGCCTACTGGGAAAGCGCGGCACGGCTGCGGACGCAGGTGTTTGGGATAGGCATTTTCTGCGTGTGGTGTCTTGTGGTCTTCCTCGGACGGTTCATTGCCTTTGATGAGCAAATATGGGGCCCTTTCTCTACTCTGCACTAGCTCGAAGAGGCCAGGCAGTCGAACCGACGGCAGTATCCCCTGATGGATGTGAAGGAACTTCTTGTGGCGGTGGCTTCGTCCGGTCTTGCCACTTGGATCAATACGACGAGGGGTGCATTCGCGGTCGTGGAGGCCCTACACGTCATCGCAACCGTGACCGTGTTCGGTACGATTCTCATCGTCGATTTGAGGTTGCTGGGTCTGCCGACGGCCACACGGCGTTTTACGGCAGTCGCCGGGGAAACCCTGAGATGGACGTGGGCCGCGTTTAGCCTGGCGGCCATTACCGGGCCGCTTCTTTTCACGACCAATCCGGCATTCTATTTTGGGAATTTTGAATTTCGCGCGAAAATGCTCCTGCTGTTGCTTGCAGGCATCAATATGGCGGTCTTCGAATTCCACACGATCAAGACCGTGGCGCTTTGGGACATCGGCAAATCCCCGCCGGCCTCAGCCAAGCTGGCGGGCACGCTGTCGCTGGTTTTGTGGTTGAGCGTGATCACATTCGGGCGGCTGATCGGCTTTGCGGCGAGCGCGATGCAGGACCCGTTCGCGACATTGTAGTAAGTAGCTAAGTTCAATCTCTTGGTGTGGCTCCGAGGAAGCAGGTTATTGATTCAACCCCAGCTGATGCGCCGCCGCAGCAATCCGATCTCGCTCTCCCGCATCATCAGCAAACACGTTGAGACCACGCGCGAGCGCCTGCTTTGCAAGCTTGCTTTCGCCAAGCACCATGCGCGATCGGATCAGCTTAATCCACCCATCCGCGTCGCGCGGCGATTGTTCCAGTCGATTGGCAAGACCATCGACCATTTCTCTTATCATGAGGGAGCGATCCGCCGCCGGCATGGCCTCTGCGGCCTGCACGTCCGCCGTGCCCGGTCCGTTCTCAACTTCCCGAGGCGTCTGCGATCCACCTTGTGCTGTCATTGCTCCGCGCATTCGTCCGACGATCACTGGCTTCGGCTCCGCCGGACGCGAACCACCATCGACACCCATATTACGTCCTAGCTCGCTGATTCTGTTCTTTAGGTCTACCACCCACGGCTCATCAGAATTGGTATTCTTCAATAGTTCAGTCCATTCCGCGAGGGCTGACGCCTTGTCACCTTCTTGTTCCTCAGCCAAACCCAGAAAGAATCGTGCCTGAACATTTTTCGGATCGAGCTTCAGGGTATCTTCGATTGCAGTCTTCGCCTCAGACGTGACGATGCCATCTGCAGCTGCAACCAGCGCTTCGATTTGATCGCCTCTGAGTTCGGCGATATCGGGATCAAGCTCGATCGCTCTTGCATAGGCCTCAGCCGCTTCCTGGAACCGACCAATGTTCAAATAAGACCAGCCAAGTGTTCGCCAGCCCTCGCTGTCCTTCGGATTTCGCATCAGCCGAGCAGTGAGGCGTTGGATCATCTCGTCGACCGAGGGAAGGCCGGCATGTGGCCGGGGTTCTCCTTCGTTTTCGGACATGCGCGTCTGCTCCGCTGCAGCAAAACCTTTCTGTGCCGATGAATCCGGAGAAAATGAAGTGAAACCTCGGTGCGCCACCTCCCTATATTCCTCCCCATACGGGGCCCGCCATGAGGCGAGCTCAGGATTTCCAGTTAGCGCGTAAAGACCGACCGAACCCAAAACCACGATTCCCGCCACGCATATGACGGCAAAATTCCGCTCGCCCCCGGACAGCTTCGGCGTGACAGCTCGCTGCGAGCTATCGGCCGCCAGAATGCGCCTCTTGATTTCGACCCTGGCCATCTCCGCCTGAGTATCGTCAATCAGGCCCTGCCGCAGCTCATGCTCGACCTCTTGCAATTGGTCGCGATAGATCTCGATGTCGCTGACAAATTCCGCCTGAGAGCGGTCAAACCGTCGAATCAACGGCACCGACGCCGAAATTGCTGCGGCCGCAGTCATGATCGTCAGAATGAGCCACAACGTCATGTTGAACTCCTTCTCATTGAGTAGCTCGTCAATCCGCCGCCGTTCTGCGGCCGTAGTTCCCCGTACGCTGGCAATTTTGTAGAGGAGACGGCTTCGCTGTCTGCGAGTTCATCGACCTCCGAACCGCTCATTGGCGGACCGACGAGGGCGTCGTGCAACTGCCGTCGGGGCGAACCGTATACCGGCAGATCGCGGCCGCAGCCGGCGTTGGCGGCCTGCTGCGGTCGGTCAGCTTTGTGCCGTCAATAGCGAAATTGTAGCGGAAGCCAATCGTTGCAAAAAGCTCGGTGTCGCTGGTCTTGATGCCCGGTTGGACGGAGCGCGTCCACTGCGTGCCAATCTCGGCCTCAAATGTGAGATTTGGGCTCCAGTTATAGTCGATCAGGAGGGACGGCATCACGGTGTACTGCCGGAGATCAGTGCCGCTAAATACGGAGTAACCAAGCCTCAGGCGCGGGGCCAGCATCAAGTCATTGATGATCGGGTACCTTGTGTTGAAGTCGAGAACATACTGAGTGTTGGTTTCCTGCTGCGCGTAGTGAAAGGCGCCGATATACATATCGCCGTCCTTGAAGATGTTGGTGCTGATGAATTGCGCCGTGGCATAATACTCGTTGCCCGCGGCCAGCGCCGCCAAAGTCGGATCAAGCCCAAGCGGCGAGATCGTCCGGCTCAGGTTCACGTAGGTGGCGTCGGCACTGAACTGAAGTTTGTCCGAGAGCGGGTGCGAGAAGCCGATCATGGCAGACCTGTATAGCGGCGTCTGAGCAAGGGCGAGCTCATCCACCTGGGCGTTGGTCAGGCCCTGGCCTATCGCGACTTGATTCTTAAGGAAATCGTAGAGAGTGCCGAACGGCTGATTAAGCAGGACATTCCAGCTCGACAGGAAAGGGACCCTGCGGTAGTCGGCGCCACCATAGATGGTCGCCGTGTTCGGCAAGGTCCACGACCCCGACAGGACCGCCTCATTGAGGTGCTGAAAGCGCAGGTCGTAGTCGACATTGGCGAAAGCAAACTTGGTCGGGTCGGAGTAGCGGATGTCGGTGCCCACGGCCTCGCGGTCAACCAGCCATCGACCGCGCTCCTCGTTGTAATAGATCGACGCTTCCAACCCGCCGAACAACGGCCCCACGCCCACGCCGCCTCCATAGAAATATCGTTCGGCCGTGAACGGTGAGTTGTAGCGGCTGTTTGCCGGCGATCCGCCGACGACATCAAACTTCAACAGGGGAAGCGCTTGCCAGCTGAACAGAGCGCCGTCGAAGCGGCCAAACACACCGTCGCCATTGTAGGTCTGGCGACCGGCCACGGTGCGCAGATTCCAATCCTTTATCACCATATCGAGGCTGGCCTGCGAAATACCTATCTGATCCACCTGATCGCCGGTTGGGCCATTCTGATTGGTCGAAAACCGATGCTCTTCGCCGCCGCTAAAACGGATTTTTCCCGAAGTCTTGTCGTTGTTCCAGGTCGCCTGCAAATCGACAGTGGTGAGTATCTCGTTCTGATGAACGGAATGATCGTCGACATTCGCGGCGGGATTGGGCGCCAGCGAGGTGTCGCGGGCAGTCGTATTGGCGTCGTCATGAATATAGAACGACGACACGCCGCCAACGAGGGTCCAGGTCGTCTCATGAGTCGGCGAGAATTTACCGACCGGCAGCGTACCGACCGGCGCCGTGGCTGGCACGCGAAGCGGCGCGCCTGCGTCATCCTGCGCTGTTAGGATACCAGCGAGGCGCTGTTTTACGCGCTCGCTGCCTTCGCCGCCTGGATAGCGGCGAAGATAGTCCTCGTATGCGGCCCGCGCTTGCGCAAGCTGGCCACTTCTCTGACGCGCAACACCCAGGAGCTCTTGGGCGTCGGCGCTGTACTGGTTCTCAGGAAACCCGATAACCTTTCTGAAGAGCTGGATCGCTTCGCGAAAGCTATTGTGCTTGAGGGCGGCGCGGCCTTCGTCCATCGAGGCGGCCACAACCCTCAGATCTGAATCGGAAATCGTGCCGGCGCGTCGATTCTTGACGATGTTTGTTGCGCCGGCGTTCGGGGCTGTCTGAGCCCAGGCGGTTCGCAACACGAGCAGCGTTGCCCCCACCAGAACAAGCGTCACAAGCGGACGATGGACGTTGCGAACCGTCACCATCCGCCTCCGAAGGCCCGGTGCCTGATGAAGTTACGCGCCACGATGGTTCGCTGCGTGTTGTCGGCGTAGGTGTGGCAGGAGCCCGTGCAGTCGCGCAGCTCCGCAACCGTGTAGTAGACCTTCACGGGCCGCTCGAACTTGACGTGCGCCATTGGGCGGTATTTGTCGACGTGGCATCCGGCGCAGTTGGGCCTGAACGCGGGGAATTTCCAGGCGGCGGTCTGGCCGTTCGCGACATGGCAGCTGTCGCAACTAATTCCGGGGCCGTGATTCACGTAGGCCGGCGATGTGTGCCGGTATGTCACCGGCGTCCAGAACGCGGTCCGGTGACAGGTGTCGCAAGGTAAGGTCGTGAGGAGATGACGGGGTGGCCTGCCCTCCGCTGCGGCGCCGTTGTGACAACTGATGCACGTCCCGGTCAGGCTGGCGTGATCGATCCGGGCGCCCGCAAATGTCATCGTACTTTTGTGACAAGCCTCGCACGGGGCATTCGTGACGATGTGTTTCGTCGGCTTGCCAAGGGCGATCGTGCCGCT
>Ga0137391_10001025_pt1 | contig 20047 bp, 15 predicted proteins | sample 15con2h24BmetaG_FD_101399 | JGI IMG/M metagenome (GOLD analysis project Ga0137391, IMG submission 101399) | Vadose zone soil microbial communities from Angelo Coast Range Reserve, California, USA - 15con2h2.4B metaG | ecosystem: Environmental > Terrestrial > Soil > Vadose zone > Saprolite...
GCGCTTCGCGCCAAGGCGATCTCGGCGTTGCGATCCGGCATCAGGTATTGCTCGATCGAAGCCATGCTCGGATACGCCGTCGAGCGACCCTCATCCCGATTGCGGTTGGTAAGCGTTAACTTCAGTCCCACAGCCACGCAGACAATAGCCAAGGCTCCGCCCCAGATCCAGCGGCTCGTCACTACTTTGTTTTTCAATTTCGACGAGCTGACCTTCGCCGCTTCGCGTTTCTGGAGGCGCTCCCCAAGTGCAGAGTCGATCTCCGAGGAGATGCCTACTTCTGGTAACTCAACTTCCCAGGCCGTTAGTTCTTGTGATAGACCCCGGAAATCGGCAGCAAGGGTCTGGCACTCCGGACATAGTTCCAGGTGCGACAAGGCCTCGGCGGCGTGGTCCGGGGGCAGTTCGCCGTCGAGATAAGCCATGAGTTCTTCTTGTTCGATCGGATGTCTGCTCGTGTTCATTGCATGCCTCGTCTTCCTGGGTGCGGCTGCGCGGGGCTCGCTCTCAGGGCAGAATTGCTTTTTGTCTGCGACTCCAAGTAACTCTTTAATGCGAGACGCGATCGAAAAAGCCTGGAACGGACCGTATTTACGGGAATTCGCAACAGCTCTGCAATGTCGGAGTAACTCAGCTGTTCGTATTCGCGCAGCATCAAGATTTCGCGGTCCGGCGCATCCAGCTTTTCCATGGCTTGCCGGACCCAGAGCACGCACTCAGGAGTTCCGTCAGTCTTAGGCTCCGGAGCGGACTGTCCTAATGTGCTACTCGTCGAGAACTTGCGCCGTTCCGCGGCCAGCAGCTTCAACGCAATGCCATACAGATATGTTCGAACCGAGGCTCGCGGCTCATAACGGGAGGCTGCGCGGATTACCGCGAGGAAAGTTTCCTGGGTGAGATCCTCCGCCCGCTCGCGGTTGTTCAGCCGGCGCCCGAAGAAGCCGTACAGTGGCTTGCGATAGCGGGCAAACAACTCCTCGAAGGCTGCGCGTGATCCGCCCTGGAATTCCAGCATCAAGGCTTCGTCGCTAGTCATAGTCGGTGCGCAGCTCAATCCCCTGGTTCCTTCTGCGACATGGGTTCACAATCGTTCATGCTTATTTAATGTCACAAGAAAGCCAAAAGTTCCCGCTCCGTTCCATTCCGCGTGCGTTTTTGTGGATCTCATCAACATGATCTCCACCGGTCGGGACTGGGGCAAGAAAACTCTACTGGTTTTCCGAATCGCGGACCCACGTTCCCACCTCCGGCCTCCCGAATCTCGGAGCATTGCCCGCGATCTCTACTGATATCCGTATGAATTGATCACTGAGCTTGTTTTCCTTTGTTTCTGTAAGTGGTCAATTCGTCACTCTCTCATACCGCAAACACATACCTAAGCAGTGGAACCTCGCGTATTTCCCTCCAAAGACGGCCCCCGGCTTGCCTTATTGAACACCAACACTCAACGCGAGCGTGGCCGCAATGTGGGGTCAGCCAGTGACAGGCGGTCGCATGAGCGGTGGGAGCATTCCGCCGGAAATTACTTGGGGTCAAATCCAGTGTGATGGAGGAAGTAATGAGTTCTAAGCTGAAATCTCAGCCCATGTTTAGTTCCCCTCGCCTCAGCGCACGAGTTACGCTGCTGGCGCTGGTTGCTTTATCCGCGCTGCTGTTGTGTTCTGTGGCATTCGCCCAGACCACAGTATCAAACGGCAGCATTTCTGGCACGGTGACCGATCCCACCGGCGCCGTCGTCAGTGGCGCCAAAGTGGTCGTCACCAACACGAGCACCGGCCAATCTCTCAACTTGAACGCAAACCAATCCGGCGTCTACACATCCGGTCCGTTGGATCCAGGCACTTATAAAGTGCAGGTCTCCGCGAAAGGCTTCAGCAGCGTCAGTGAAACAATCACAGTGGAAGTGGGCAACACTGCCTCTGCTAATATCAAGCTGCAAATTGGCCAGGAGAGTGAGGTCATTGAAGTACAGGCCGCCACGGTCGCGGTTAACACCGAGCAAGCTGAGGTGCAGGGCATCCTGACCTCGGATCAGATTACGAATTTGCCGGTGAACGGCCGCAACTTTCTGGATTTGGCGCAGCTCGAACCGGGTGTGCAAATTCAGGACGGTCAGAATTTCGATCCGACCAAGGCCGGATACTCTTCGATCTCTTTCGGCGGCCGTTTCGGCCGTACCGCCCGCATCAACGTGGACGGTGTCGACATCAGCGACGAAACAGTCGGAACCACCACTGCTAACATTCCGGCCAGCGCCATCGATGAATTCCAGCTTGGGCAGTCTTCGCTTGACCTTTCGCAGGATCTGACTTCATCGGGCGCGGTCAACGTGACCACCAAGTCAGGCACTAACGCCCTCCACGGTGAGGCGTTTGGCTTCATTCGTGACCACAGCTTTTCCGCCAATGCACCCGGCGGCCACGACTATCCGGATCAGCGCGCGCAGTTCGGCGGCAGCGTGGGCGGAGCCATCATCAAGAACAAGTTGTTTTTCTTCCTGGACGGCGAACGCACCAAGCAGGATTCTTTTGCGGCGGTCGATTTGACAGGCACTCCGTTCGCAAGTTCCACCGGCGGCTTCAGTCAGCCCTTCCGCGAAAGCGACCTCTTGGGCAAGATCGATTACAACTTCGGCAACGGCGGAAAGGCGTTCTACCGTTACTCCTACTTCGCGAACTCGCTGTTTGCGACCTTCAATTTCGGTTTCCAGGTATACGACAACAAGGACTACACCCGGACGCACGTAGTGGGCGTGGACTTCACCACGGGCAGCTTCTCCCACAGCATTCGCTACTCGTACCTGAAGTTCCAGAACCAGATCAAGGACGTGACTTCAGGCAACAGTGCTCTACCATTTAGCAGCACTGGGTTGGAGATTGGCGACACGACGGAGTCCTTGTTTGGACCAAACCTGTTGGCCCCGCAAAGCACTCCCCAGCAGAACAGCGAACTGAAGTACGATGGCAGCAAGATGTTGCACTCCCATACCATTCGTTATGGGGTGTCGCTCAACCACATTCAGGGCGGCGGCTTTGCCGATTTCTTCGGCACCGCGCCGCGGGTTACCTTTGATACGACGTCGTCGAATTGCGGCTCCGGAACCGAACCGTGCTTGGATTTCGCCGCTGCCGGACCCTACCCCGGTGGCTCCGCCAATCCTTTGAACTACCCTGTCAACCGGATTGTCGTCGGCAACGGGCAGGGCTTCAGTACCGAAAACCCAGCTCTAGGCTTCCCGGCTGGCGGACTGGGACCGGATAACCGTATCGGTCTCTACGTAGGCGACAGCTGGAAAGTCAAGCCAAACCTCACTCTGAGCGTCGGCGTGCGCTATGACCGCGATACCGGCCGTACCGACAGCGATCTACCCGCCATTCCAGCAATCAACACCTTTTTCCCCGGCTATGGAAACCGGGTTAAGCAGGCCAACCTCAATTTCGCGCCCCAGTTTGGCTTCGCCTGGGACCCGATGAAAGACGGCAAGACCGTAATTCGCGGTGGCGCCGGGCTTTACTACGAGAACATAATTTTCAACAACGTTCTGTTTGATCGGCCGTTGCGCTTGCAAACCGGGGCCTTCAATCAGACGACCAACGCTTGTAGAAACGGTCTGGCGAAGCCCGTCCCGATAGCAGGCGGGTCGATAACGCCGGGCCAGCAAGGCTCAACCGATTTCTGCGGCAATGACAATCGCATCGGCGACCAGATTCCGGCGATCCTCTCGTTCTTCAACCAGGTGAAGGCTGGGAATTCGTTTAATCTGCAGGCTCCCAACCCCAGTTACATCGGCAACTTCTTGACTGCCGGCATAGGCACGAACGGTGCAGCCAATATATTGGACCCCAATTACAAGACGCCGCGCTCGTTGCAGTTGAACTTCGGCGTTCAGCATGAAATCCGCCATGGCATGGTATTCAGCGCCGATTACTTGCGCAACGTGGAAACGCGCACAGTAGCCGGTATTGACATCAACCGTGTAGGCGACGCCAGCGTCTTTAACCTGGCGGGTGCAAATGCTGCCGTTGCAGCTACCAACGCATCTTTCGGCGGTTGTGCCACAGTGGATTGCGCAATCGCCGCTGGCGCTACCATGGAAGATTACGCCAACAACGGCCTCGGCAGCGGGACCGACATCGGCGCAGGTTGCACGTCCGTCAATGGAATCGGGCGGCCGTGCGCTTTTGGCGGAGTGAATCAAGCCCAGTCGCAGATGTACTTCCTCAAACCCATAGGACGCTCGGTTTATAACGCTTTGCAGATGACGTTGAAGCAAAACGTGACCAACCCGATGCGCGGCATCAAAGCGGCGAACTTCCAGGTGTCCTACAGCCTGTCACAGTTCTCCAGTACCGGCGGCCAGCAGGCTAACGGAGTGGCGTCTGACAACGATCTGGACTTTGTCGTGATTGCCGCCGACAACAACAACCCTGGCCGGTACTTCGGACCTACGCTGCTGGATCGTACCCACCAGTTGTCTTTTGGCGGGTATGTGGATGTATCAGCCGGATTCCGCATTGGGCTGATCTCTCACTTCGACAGCCCATTGGCGAGCGCGCTTGATGTTCCCAACACAGGCTCAGGCGGTGAAATCTTCCGGACGGACTTTACCGGGGACGGAAGCGTTCAGGATCCTCTCCCGGGGACAAAGCTCGGGGCGTTTGACCGCAGCGTCAACGCTGCCGGTCTGACCAACCTTATCAGCAACTACAACGCTACCCAGGCAAATCAGGCGACACCTGCGGGTAAGGTCTTGATCGCCAACGGTATCATGACGCTTGCGCAGCTGCAGGCCTTGGGTGGCGTATCTCCGGCCATTTGCCCACCGCCGCCGACTTCGCGAGCCAGTTGCAACAATGATCCCGGCAGCCAAGTAGATTTCGGATGGCTCCGAGCCACCGACTTAAGGCTGGCGTGGAGGCACACGTTCATGGATCGATAAACCATTGAACCTAGCGTGGGCATCTACAACCTGTTCAACTTCGCCAACTTCAACCTGCCGCCGTCTGTCATGAGCGGCCTCTTGAACGGCAATGCGCAGTCGGTTAACGGAACCGCTCAGTCGACTCAAGGGTCGCTTCGGGTCGGCAACGGCACGGGCGTCTACTCGCTCGGTTCGCCACGGCAACTCGAATTCGGCTTGCGCTTAACGTTCTAAACCGCCACTGAGTTCGGAAGCCCAGCCACCCGTCCTCGGGACGGGTGGCCTTTTTCTGCGTGGCTGCCCCTTGCTTAACTTGTCTCAAGAGATATCAGGTCTTGAGAGGGATTCCGCAGAAGGACGGCATGAGTTTATAAGGACTAGCGCGACGCCATGGCGGAGGCTCTGCGCGAGGGGCGGAAGCGCAGGGTAGCGCGGAGTGATATAAACGCGACTGAAACGGCAACGTTCCTGGTCGCGGCGTGGGAGGGGTACGTAGTATTGCCGCCGGAACTCAGAATCCGAGCGCTCAAGCCTTCCGTGTCGGGAATGGAGCGGCGTATTCGGTATGGGTTCACCTCGAGTGCTGGAGTTTGGTATGCATCTGACCTTCTAGACCCTGCTGTAAGTGCATTTCGGGCCACCAGTCAACGCTGGTGGCCCGTTTATTCTTGAAGTGGGGGGCATCGCTGGAATTGCTCTCTTGGCCGGCTGATTGCATCTCTGCACCTTAAGTCTTGAAAGGTTATGCTCGCGCAGGTGCGATCAACTCTGCGATGTTGGGGAGCAACCACAAGGCAGCCGGGAAACTTTTTGCGAATTCAAACGCATTCGTTTGGGAACAAGTCAGTTATCATGTGGCCGTTCTCACGATTACATTGTGCAGAACATGCGAGTTGCTTCCGTGCGGGCAGCAAGGAGGAAACTCGTGAAGCTGGTTAAGAAAACTAACTCCAGGTTTTACTGGTACGACTTCACGGTGCGAGGCTGTCGCTACCGTGGGTCAACCCAGGAAACTAAGTCCGTCAGGGCGCTACAAGTAGCAAGCCTGAAATTAGCTTCGGCAATGGAAAACACCGATCCGCTCCCAAGCAAACCTCCTGTTCTCGGAGGTTTCGCTGAGCGGTTTCTTGATTGGGTAAGCAACAGCAGACTAGAAGAGAAAACCAGGAAGTTCTACCGCAACGGCTGGCGACTGCTCAAGGCGACATCTGTTGCGGCATTGCGAGTCGATCAGATCACCAGTGATTGTGCCGAGCAATTGAAGTTTCCCGGCTCGGCAGCAAATGCCAACTGTGCTTTACGGACATTACGACGAATGCTACACAAAGCGGAAGAGTGGAAGGTGATCGGCCACGCTCCGAAGATCAAAATGATGAAAGAGCATGGGCGACACCTTCGGCTTGACGACGAAGCAGAAAAAAAACTGATTGTGGGAGCTTCCGATTGCAAGTGGCGACCACGAACTCGTGATTTCAATTCTTTCTTACAAGATACCCGTTGCATGGGCGTGGATAGTTCATCTAAACTCAAACTATGGATGAAGCAAATCAATTGGCCAAACTCAGCGCGCTACTCGGTGACCCAGCGCGCGCCGCAATCGTTATCAGCCTCATGGATGGCAGCTCGCAGCCGACGGGTGAGCTTCAGATTTACGCAAACGTCTCTCCCTCTTCTGCCAGCACCCATCTTTCTAAGCTGGTAAGCGCGCGTATCCTGGCCGTGGCCAAACAGGGGCGCCTCAAGTATTACCGGATTGCGACTGCCGCAGTGGCACACGCCGTCGAGGCCCTGACGATCGTGGCTTCACCTGGCGCATCGCTCCAGGCTGCAGCGCGCTCTCCCTTGAATCCGTTTTCGTTCGCCCGCACCTGCTACGACCACCTGGCGGGAAAACTTGGAGTCGAGATCGTTACCGCACTACATGACCAGAACGTCATCCGCGCTGCTGGGAAGAGCTATGAAGTCACCACGAGAGGCTCCGACTGGCTGGAAGGCCTAGGTATTCACTGCAAACACCTGCGTTCTGCGAGGCGGTTGTTCGCCACGCAATGCCTCGACTTTACCGAGCGCCGCCATCATCTCGGCGGCGCACTCGGCGCAGCCCTGCTTGAGCGCATGGTGGAACTGCACTGGATTGCAAAGTCTCGGGTGCCACGCGCCCTCCGCCTCACTGACAAAGGAAAGAGCGAACTAAACAAGAGGTTGCGGCTGGAATTTGCCGACGGTCAAAATGTGAAATACAAACCCCACTAATCTGCGCGGTCGACGGGTGGAGTGATTCCCACAGCCAAGATCGGCGTTTCCGACCCCGGTAAGAGTTGCTCCATTTCAACGCAATATAATCTCGATATGGCCGATCGCATTGCGTGCTCGTGCATCACCTGTCCGAAGTGCGGGACTTGGGTCGTCGTGAAGGAGCCAACCGAACTTGGAGTTCGCAGGGAAAAGTTCCGCGCCAGTTGTCCTGCTCCCGAGTTTGCATGGGCCTTGCGGCCCACCCATAGCAATGAAAATCGGTTCGAGTCGGCGCGTATACGATCAAGCGAGCGTGGAACGGCAAAGGTCGTCGTCACTCTGGATAAAGCGAGGCCGTTCCCGAGTTTGATCTGGAACGTGCGTTTTGAACCAATCTGTGTCGCGCCCCCGTTCCGACAGGAAGGGGGTAGCACGTGACGGTGTGTAATGTCTTTTGGCGCATGTTCTGCCGCTTCCACGCCAGGAGGAAGCGATGTCCTACAAGATAGCGGGAATTGACGTACACAAGAAGGTGCTGATGGTGGTAGTGATCGATGCAACCACACCGGAGGGGAAACCGGAGCGACGGCGATTTGCAACCATGGCGAGCGACCTGCGCCGATTATCGACCTGGTTGCGGGAACAAGGTGTGCAAGAAGCGGTCATGGAATCGACCGCGCAGTACTGGCGGTCGGTATGGTTGGAATTGGAGCCGTGTATGCTTTTGCATTTGGCCCAGGCGTTCTCCAACCGTGCCCCGCGTGGGCGCAAGCACGACTTCAAAGACGCCGAACGTTTGGTGCGGCGGCTGATCGCGGACGAGTTGATCTTGAGCTTTGTTCCGGATGGGGAGCAGCGTACTTGGCGCAACATGACGCGGATGAAGACGCAGCTCACACGGGACCGGGTGCGGCTGCAGAATCAGATGGAGTGTCTGCTGGAGGAGATGCGGATCAAGCTGTCCATTGTAGTCAGCGATCTGCTGGGCGGCAGCGGGCTTCGCATGCTGCGGGCTTTGGCCGACGGCGAGACCGACCCCAAGAAGTTGGCGGCCTTGGGAGACGACCGCTTGAAGTGTAGCGAAGAGCAACTGGTCGATGCTTTGACAGGAAGACCGGAACCGATGCACCGAGCAATGCTGGGGCTGCAACTGGAGCGGCTGCAGCTGATCGATAGGCAAATCGCCCAGCTCAACCGCATGATCGCGCAGGCCATGAAGCCGCATCAAGACGCAGTGATCCGACTGGCGGAAGTGCCCGGTCTGGGAGTGGATTCGGCGCAGCAAGTGATCTCGGAAGTGGGGCCGCAGGCCAGCACGTTTGCCTCGGCGGCGGAGTTGACCTCCTGGGTGGGAACCTGTCCGGGGAAGGAGGAAAGCGCCGAAGAAAACCACAGCAGCCGCTCCGCGAAAGGCAATAAATATCTGCGCCGGGTACTGAACCAGGCGGCTCATGCTGCGGTCCGGAAAAATGGCAGTCACTTTCAAGCGGTATTCCGGCGTCTGCTGCCGCGGCTGGGCTATCAATCGGCAATTTGGGCAATCGCCCATCGGCTCTGCCGCGTAATTTGGAAGATCTTGCATGAGGGAGTGCGATTCATCGAGCAAGGCAGCGAATCTGACCCGAAGATTCGGAAGCAGCGCGCCCGGATTCTGGCGCGAGCCCTTTACAAAATCGTACCCGTAACGCCGCACAAAATAACGAACTTACGTTTCTTTTTGCTCCATTCCCAGTAAACTCCCGCTAGGCTGGTTCCGCTCCCTCTGCCAGCAGTATCCCCAGCCGCGAAAGAGGATCCGCGAGCTGCACCTGCTCACAATCCGCCGCTTGTTGCGTGACTTAGCCGACCAAGGGCATTCTGTAACGCCTGACCTCATTCGTCATGAGGATTTTCCTTCGCCCGACCACTATCTACCCAGACCGCTTCCTCTCGAAGAGGATCAACACCTGCAGCAACAACTCCGTCTCACTGACACCCTGGAGGTCCACGCTCTCCGCCTCATGCGAGCCTCGGGAATCCGCATCGGTGAATGCATCAATCTTCCCCCGGATTGCCTACAGCAGGTGAGTGAACAGCAAGTGGCGCTCCATGTGCCTCTGGGCAAGCTCCATTCCGAACGCTTAGTGCCGGTCGATGAAGAGGCGCAGCGCATCGTGGCCCGTATGGTGGAGTTGCGCGCACTAATCCCCACTCGCGGCCGCGAGTCCCAAGGCTTCTTACTGCCTCGCTACCGCCAACCTGGGACTTGGTACAGAATGCTGCACGACACGTTATCCGAAAGGGCCCGGGTTGCGGGTTGCACCAGCCACGTCAACCCGCACCGGCCGCGGCACTCCTTCGCAACTGAGATGGTGCGCCTTGGCGTCAGCCTGCCGGCACTGATGCAAATGATGGGACACAAAGACATCCGCATGACGTTGCGCTACGTGGAAGTAGTCCAGCTCGATGTCCAACGTGAATTTCACCGCGCTCGGCAAAACACGGCTTCCCTGTATTCCATCCCCCAACTCCCACTTCCGTCTAGTACTGGCCCCGCGCGGCTCGATCTCGCTACCATTCGTCAGACCATCGCCGCTACCTTCTCCGGCTACTCCAGCCCCAGCTGGAAGATAAGGCTCGCCGTAAACTTCGCCGACTCACGCAGCGGCTCCTCAACATCGACCACGAACTCGATGATCTAACCCCAAAATGAGTGCACATTGGCCGGTCAATCGGCCGTCAGTACACGTTGGGGGTTTTAGGCTTCTAATTCTAATGAACTGAGAGATCAACAACTTGCCGCTAACCAAGCCCGCACGGAAGCAAATAGCTCTCGTATTCAAAACACGCGCCTTGGGACGCATCGGCACGAAGCGTACGACACATTTGCGGCACACTGTGGTGGGTACTAATCGCTGGCCAGCCTCACGAAGATTGACGTCGTCGGCTCGAGTTTTTCCGCGTCGGCCGCTGCGCCCGTCCCCAGTCAGAGTAACCTAGAGTAACCAGTCCTTCTGCGCCCTAGAAAGTGACACGGATCCCGAACTCGATTTGCAGTCAACTCACTTGTGTGCCATCGCTCGCTCCTCCTGCATCCTGCATTTGAACCCCTGGCTCCAGTTGTGCCATCGCAAGGAAGTTGCGGCCATTCGGGGTGCGCCGAGTGAGTAAACACCACTGCCAACTCCGACGCGGGCTACGAGCGCTCCTGAGCTGAGGACCTGGAGGAATTGGTGGCGATTGTAATTATCTGACCAGTAGCGGGAGGTGGTGATAGTTATATCCAGCCAAACCATGCCTTTTTCAGGATCGACGGATCGCTTCAGGAGAATCTCAATCTCAGGGCAGTACGTCGAAGGCGTAGATTTCCTGAGTTCCTAAGTCGCGCATAGCGAGCAGCGAACCATTCGGCGCCAATCCCCACCACTGGCCCCAATGCGGCATCATGGGCCGGCGCAGGTCCTTGAAGCTGGCCACCCGCTCCGGCTTGCCACCAGAAACGCTCACACGATATATCGCGGTAGCACTGTAGTCTTCGTAATAAGCGAACTTGCTGTCAGGGGAGAAACTTGGAGGTGAAGTCAGTCCCTCAGCCAGTTGTTTCCACTTTCCGGTTCCGAAGTCAAAAAGCATGAGACGAAGGGAGTCACGCGAAACGGCAAGAATATACTTGCCATCTGGCGACCAGGCCGGTAGCCAAAGGTCCTGTGATCCCGGTAGCTCTGTGGCTTTGCCGGTCTTCAGGTCCAATAACTCAATCGCCATAGGATTTTCGCGGTTAGGGCGACCGATGACCATGAAGTTGTCATCCGGTCCCCACGCCGCCAGGAGTTGCCGGTGCTCTTCCACGAACCGCGGCTCGGGAGTGCCGCCGTCTCTCGAGACAGTGTAGATTCTCCAGGGACGGCCAGGTTCATGAGTCGTGAATGCAATGCGCTTGCCGTCGCCCGACCAACGCGGATGCAGGACCGTCAGCGGAGGATATGTCAACTGGCGGCGGTCGCTGCCGTCCGCTTTGCTGCACCATAGGGTGTTCTCCGGATAGTTTACCCAGGTCACCCACTGCCCATCGCGCGAGAACGCTACATGCGCCGCTGAAATCCCGGAAAGAAAAGGAACGTACTGCCCGGATCGCGGGTCGAAACGAACCAGCTCGGCCCGCTTTTGCTTACCAAAAGCGAAAATCTGCTTTCCATCTCTGCTGGGAACCAAGTCTTCGTAGGAGAGCGGACCATTGGTGAGCTGCACGGGCTGAGGCTTGCATCCCAACAGCGGGCGGCGGCACTCTGGCAAAGCCCACAGATCGCTTCTTCTGTCGTCAAGGGTCACGAAAACGAAATATTTCCCGTCGGGGGTCCAGTGTCCGCAACACCTCTGAGCGTCCTTGTTCCAGTCCTCGGGCAAAGGCGGGTGCAGACCGCTGCCGTCCGCCTTCGCCTCCCAAATGGTGGTGCTCTGCTTCTCGGGGTCCCACACGTCGAGCCGAAGGCGCTGCCCATCAGGAGAGGACACGACACTCTGCATCTGTCCCTTCGACAGTAACTTGTAATTGCTGGTGCCGTCCGCATTGACAAGGTAAAGGTCGCTCGGGGCTTTGATATAAGCGATGTGCTGCCCATCGGGCAACCAGGATGCGGTATCGGCCGAGACATTCCCCAACCTGCGTGGCGCGCCCATGGGCAGCGGCAAGATCCAGAGTGGCCCTTCGGTGGCAGCGGCACTCTCCTTAATGAGCAGCTCGGAGCCCCGCGGTGAAATGTCCACAATTTGGGGGAACAAGGTTGTCGGGACGACTCCGCTTTCTCCCCCGGAAGTAGAAACCTCCGCAATCACCAGCTTGTCGCCAACATATTCGTTGAAATACAAGCGAATGCCATCCGTGACAAACCCAATCGGAGTGCCACTCGCGACTCCGTAGTCTTTCACCCAGCCGTCGTTTGTGATCTGCGTCGCCCGCCCGAGCTTGAGCGGAGCAGCCTGAGAAAGCAGCGTCACGCCTATCCAGATGAGTGTGACGGCGAGCAGCGCCGCAACGGGCGTTTTCCAGCGCCAAGCCCGCTGAGATGTCGCGAGACCGGCCATACCGCCCGAACAACTCCCGAATCCGAGAGCGCCTCCAACGCAAACGCCAGGTCAGACGCTGACTGAAACCGCTGTTCGGGATTCTTCTCCAGGCACCGGGCGGCTACACGCTGCAAGGCGAGCGGGACCTGTGGCACAATCTGCGAGATCGCGGGCGGCTCTTCGTTCAGAATCGCGGTCATCGTCTCCGCCGACGTGGGCTTTCGAAAAGCTCGCTGTGCGGTCAGCATCTCATACAGGATCGTCCCAAAAGCAAAGAGGTCAGCCCGATGGTCCGCCGCTTGCCCGCGCACCTGCTCCGGCGACATGTAACCGGCAGTGCCCATTACCATGCCGGGCTCGGTCTGCTCACCTGCGGTGAGTGCGCTGTGTGCGGAGCTTGGCTGCGGTTGCGCCAGCTTCGCCAGGCCACAGGTCAATTTTGTGGTGAATTCAAGATTGCCCACAGTGCAACCGATACCTACTTCGGCGTTTTCAACGGAACGTTCGTGCCCTCAGGTCAAATCCTGGAGGTTCATGCGACTTGGCGGATTACGCGCGGCACAGGCCAGTTTTCTGGCATGGCTGGCGCAGGCACTGGTAAAGGGACCGCCAGTGTAGTCAACGGCAGCCCTGGCCCCGGCAGTCTTTTGTTGGACGGTAGTGTACTCATGCCATGAGTCTACGTTCGACAACTGATGGTGCCCGTGGCGCAGAAATAGAAAAGAAGAGGTGACAACCGCCCCAAGGATGGCCCAGTAGCAAATCGAAAGCAGTGCCGCTAATGACTTTTATGGCGGGAGCCCGATGCGGCGTTGAAAGGCGGAACAACATGAAATACCGAATGCGTCTCATCTCCACAATGCTGAGCTTGGTAGCGGGACTCACATTCCCAGATTACCTGCCTGGACAGGAAAAGCCTCAAGCTTACGCTGTCATCGACCTGGGAACGCTGGGCGGTGTCTTCGGAAGTAGTGCGCACAGCATCAACAACGAAGGCTGGATCGCTGGCGTAGCCAACCTCTCAGGCGATACGGTGGAGCACGCGGCTCTGTGGAGGGACGGAGTGGTCACCGATCTCGGGACACTCGGTGGTGAAAACAGCAATGTGGACTTCCCGGTGAAAAACGATGCCGGGCTGATCGTCGGTTTCGCCCAGACTTCTACTATCGATCCGTTGGGGGAGAACTTTTGCATATTCCTCTGTAGCCCAAACGGGGGCGTCTGCAATGGGAGTAATCAATCGTGTCGCGGGTTTCGGTGGCGAAAGGGGATGATGGAGCCACTTGGAACGCTCGGAGGTAACAACAGCGCTGCCACAGGAGCAAACAACCGTGGCCTAGTTGTCGGAATCGCAGAGAACAATACGCAGGACCCAAACTGCGTTGCTCCACAAGTGCTCGACTACGAGGCTGTTATTTGGCAGGCGGCCAGAATTCGCGGATTGCCCGCATTCCACGGCGATGCGGTTGCGGGCGCCCTTGGGATCAACGACCAGAACCAAGTGGTCGGCGGCTCCGGGATGTGCGGGAGCGGGCCAGGAATCTTACCCATCTTGGTTCACGCTGTCCTCTGGGAAAACAATTCGGTCACCGACTTGGGTAGCCTTGGAGGCGTAGTGAACAATGTTGCCTACGCCATTAATAACCGCGGTCAGATAGTGGGAGCTTCGGATCTGGCGGGCGATAACACTGGACATGCATTCCTTTGGCAGAAAGGGGTCATGACCGATCTAGGAACGCTCGCCGGAGATTTCTCGAGCGCCGCCTTCGGGATTAACGACGACGGTCAAGTAGTAGGCCTTTCGTGCGACCAAAGCGGCAACTGCCGTGCCTTTCTCTGGCAAAACGGCGTGATGACAGACCTCAACGCCCTCGCCCCGCCGGAATCCTCCTTGTACTTGTTCGTTGGTAACGACATCAGTTCTCGGGGAGAGACCGTGGGAGTTGCCCTGGATCAGAATAACGGTGAGCCGCTCGCGTTCCTGGCGGTTCCCTGCGGGCAAGACGGGGGCGTTCAGGGTTGCGGTGATGGAGCTCAGACCGCACCCGGGGTTAAAAGGCCAAAGGTTGTTCTACCTGATGACGTCCGCAAGGGGCTTCAGCAGCGGCTGGGTTCGGAGCGACTTGGATCTGGACTCCTGAAACGGTGGTAAGGAGTCGAAGCAGAGTGCTTGTAGCGGTAGGTCGTCAAGCGTAGGTCTGCCTCCTTCACCGGTCGCTTTCATTGCGGCGTCTGTGTCGCCGGGCACAGCTCCGACGGCGACCGGGTCCGTAGCGCGGCCGCTCAAGATTGAGCAGCTCTGCAACAAGTATTGAGCGGACGGTTTCGGGAGCCTCAGTCCCAATAGGAGGTCAGTTATGTGCTCAGACAATCGCACTCGATATATCGGACCGCCCGACACACCGGCGGTGAAAAGTTTCGCTCTCATCGTGTGCCTGCTCGCTATTCTTGCCTCAGCAGGATGCGGCGGAAGCACGAGTGCAGGGAACAGCAACGGCGGCGGGCATGCAGCCGCTATCGTAACTGGAACTGTGACCGTGGGGACTACGCCTCGCGCGATCGCGGTAGACTCCTCTAGCAACAAAATCTATGTGGCGGATTTTGGCGAAGAAACCAACACAGGACAGTGCCAGACCTGCTACTGCGTCGCGGTAAATGGCAGTCTCACTATGATCGACGGAACCACGGAATCCCCTACCACAACTGGCTTCTCATATGCTATTCAGAATCCATTGGACTTGGCGGTCAACCCGGCGAACCACACTGTTTACGCCGTGTCAAGAGTGTTCGACTCAACTTGCGGGTTTTACTTGGATCAGCTGGAAGGACTTCATGGCGCAACGCTCATTCTAACCGCCGCTACCCCGCTGACAGCACGTCTTGGCGCGGAGATAGACGTCAACGAAGAGACTGGCTACGCCTATGTGACGGATTGGCATGACAGCACTGTTACGGTTCTGGATGGCAACGGTAATCTTGTCCGCACAATCGCGGTCGGAAGCCATCCCGTTGGCGTGGCCGTGAATGCGACGACACAGAAAATTTATGTGGCCAACAGTTTCAATAACGATATCAGCGTGATCGATGGCGTCACAAACTCAGTCACGAGTACCATATCAAGCCCCCAGATTATAGCTCCTGGAGCGGTGGCGGTGAATCCGACGACTAACACGATCTATGTGGCCAACGGGCAAAGCTGCTTCACTTGCCCAGCCGCTAACAATCTGGCGGTTATTGATGGTGCTAGCGGTTCGGTTACGACCACGATCCCCGTTGGAACAAGCCCTGCCGGGATAGCAGTAGACACGCAGACGAACTTCATTTACGTGGCGAACGCGGGCAATTTCGACACGGGCGACCTAGGTAATGTTACCGTGATTAACGGTGCGACGAACACGGTAGCGAGCACGCTGAAGGACCCCAACGCGCAGAATCCGAGCGCAGTGGCCGTGAACCCGGCGACCAACAAAATCTACGTGGCCAATTCCGGAAGCAGCAATGTCACAGTGATCGATGGTGCCCATGATTGACACCAGAATGGCTTGTAGATTTGGTTTCACGCGCCTGCTCTGCGGAGCCTGTTCAGGAGGACGCGGTCGGTTTACTGTGGCAGGCCGATGCAGCGGAGCACAATGATTGAATCGGGATTGAAGCCACCGATCGTCTCAGCATCGACGACTTCTGGCTCTACCTCCGCCCTGACTAAATAGCAGTGCTCGAGCGTACACCCACGCACTGTGTGAATGTGGGTTACCCAGGTTGGGGCCGATTGGGATTAATTCTTTCACGCCGAATGATTCTTCCCTTCGCCTGTGTGCCACCCGGCCATTGAACTATAAGGTCGTTACCATCGACTCGTGCCGGAATGCGAACGTTTCTCCTTAGGTCAGAGAACTTGTCGTCTCGTTTCAACGGCGGATCATAAACAACGGTGTACATCGTGCTATCGAGGATCAGTGAAAGCTGACGGACGAATCCACCAACCACGCTGGCGATCATATTGCCGGAAGAGGGAAAATCAAGGTCGAACAGAATCGCGCAGCCGAAATTTTCTGGAACTTGGCCTTTGCACTTAATTTTCCTAATCTCATCTAACTGCTCAAGGTGTACTACAGGAGTGTGAGTCTGCGCGAACACCGGAACGCTCAAAAGACCTGCAATTGCCATTTGCTTCAGCATGACTGCTCCCGCAACAATCCTGCTGGTTGCTGAGGCGCAAGTCAAGGCTGGTGCTCGGAATGCCGCTGAGATTTTCCGCTGGTCACTGTCATTTCGGGACCAGGGGGTCGGAGGTTCAAATCCTCTCTCCCCGACCAAATATTTTGCAATCAATCAATTGCCGTGTTTGTGAGATACGCGGCAGACGTCTTGTTCGACGGTTCCAGGTCCTATTTTTACCGGCCAGCAGCTGTTCACAATCAATGACTTAGGAATTGAAATGAACCCCTAGCGCAAGAACCAGGGGGTCAAGGTTCAAATTCTCTCTCCCCGCCAAATTCTAAAGCACTTATCGGAGCTCTCAGTGGGCGCTATTGGGCGCATATCAAGAAGCGAATCCTGTCTCGGGACGCTGGGACTCCCGGCGGACTTCGCCGCGAGCGCAGCCACGAGCTTACCATGGCGTATATATGGCGTGAATATGGTTAGGAACCCAAGTCCCGCCATTTCAAGCGTTCCTGAGCGTAAGCGTCTGACCAACACGCCTGTCCGACGAGGGGGTTCTCGTTTCGCAACAGGGCGAGGGTCAAATCGTACGCACGTGCTGACACGGAATACCGGTATGCGGCCGGATTCGCCGGCCATTTCCTAGGTTCGGGTTGGCCGGTTGAAAACGGACAGAAACCTAGACTAGTTCGAGGCGTGGATCGTGGCCTTACGAACTCAATGATCGGTTTCTCTCAGGCCCGACCCCTCTCGTCAACAACGCGGCTGTCGCTCATCCGCGCAAATTAGAGGAGATTACGGAAGCCGAATGGGACGAAGTCCTCGCCGTCAATCTAAAAGTCGGTGTTCTTGGTGACACAGGCGGTGGCTGGCGCTATGCGACAAAGAAAGTGGGGACACATCATCAACCTGTCTTCAGTCGCCGCCCAGACGGGCGGGGCAGTGGGAGCGCGCAACTACGCCGCGTCCAAGGCGGGATTATAGGGCTGACCCACTCCGGCGCTGCATCGCTCATTCGAGACGGAATCACCGTGAACGCCATTGCTCCGGCGTTGATCGAGACCGATATGGTGACCAGCAACCCGAAGACATCAAGACTTCACCAGCAACTCTCAGTAAGCGAAATGGCTGGTTACATCAATTACCTTCGCAGAGCCGGAATCAGCGATACAGCGGATCTTTGCAGTTGTTTGCTTCGGAGAACTCGCTCGGGACCCGCTCATGCCCCCAGATCTTTCGTCCGGCGCGCTTCGGGCACCGGACAAAAAAGGCGTTCCTCTCTTTGAAGTATCGATCAATTGCATCCTTCGCAGCTTCTGCGGACGGGTAATCGCTGTTGTGAATGATTCCTTTAGCCATGCCACTGAAGACCGACTCGATTACGTTGAGGAACTGCGCACCAGCGGGCAGGGGTGCAGTCTTCACGATGGGGAAACCGTCTTGAAGTGCCTGCTGGTTAACTTCATCCAGATGTGAGAACAGCTTTCTCGATATGTGCCATGAGGCCGCATCCCACGACAGATAAATCGTACGGTAGGTGCGGTATTCGGCGCGCAATAGATCCGCCATCTTGATCATCTCCTCGGTGTTCTTCTTCAGGGAGTAAAAATGGGTTATTTGATTTCTGGATAGTTCGAGCGCAGCCGTGAGGATCAGCCAGCCCTTCGATTTTTGATACTGCGGGACCACATAATCCTCGCCGGGGCCAACCCGCTTGATCCCGCCCTTTCGCTTAATCGCAAATGGGCCATACTCATCGATGGAAAAGAAGGCCTCATCCTCTTTCAGGTCCGATAGGATTTGCTTGATGACACCCACTTTGGTGTGGTACTCGGGATCGTTGCTGGTCAGTACAACCTTTGCCTTCTGCCATTTGAATCCGGCCGTCTTGATGAGGGCACGTATACGTTTCCTCGATGTGCGGTGTCCACTCTCAGCCATAATTCTGTGAAGATCATCCATCCTCCAGGAGGTTCGGTTAATCCCGTGAGCGGACGGAGGCGAGTGAAGTAGCGAAAACAGGAACTGATCGCGCTCCGGATCATCGTTCGGCTTGGTCGCCTTCGCCGACAAGAGTGCATTGAGGCCGTCGTTTGCAAAGCGGCTGAAGTACCGGCCGATCGTCCTGCGCGACATCTTGAGACACCGAGCAATCACGGCTGTGCGGATGCCCCTCAGGCGGCCGAGAACGGCTAAGGCTTTCTTGCGTTCTCGGAATCGGCCACCCTTGATGAACCCTACCAGGCTTGACGCTGCGCCGCTCGGAAGCTCTTTTTCAATGACCCGCAGGGCGGCGTCACTGTGCAGTACTTCCATCATCCAGGCTGCTGCTGCCTGAGAAGATGTCTGTTGCTCAGTTACATTCAGCTTAGCCTTCCGGATCCGGACGTACGCCCGGACTGTCGATTCCCCAATATCGCATGCTGGCATCTCGATTTGCATGCGGCCCCAGATCTGATGCGCCGTATGTCGCTGGCTGAACGGTGCCTTGAAGTCTTCTTCCAGAATGGCGTCGATGAACGGAATGGCCAACGTCATTTTCGGCCGTTCTCGTGGAGTCGCTTTCCGCCTCGGCGGCTCGGCGTTCCTCAGTGCCGCCCGAACGGTCCGACGATGCACTTTGTATTTTTGGGCGACACCCCTGATGCTTCCAAGCCCGTGTTCGTATTCTCTTCGAAGGCGTTTGTAGAGTTGCATTCTGCCCTCAATCATCCGAGTCGGATTCGGTGCGCCCTTATGAATTCCTGCGGAGAGCCGACAAAAGAGCTAAACTGCGATTATGGGGTGTTGATTTCTGATCAGCATTTCGACGCGTTCCTCAAATGCAGGACGAAGGCCCACTTCACCTTCTCTTCTGCGAGGACGGGTGAACCTGCGCATCCAATCAGTGAGTGGCAAGGGCACATCGCTGAAAACTATCTGAAAAACTGCCGGGACTACCTCCGATCAGCCTCCGCGGCCGATTGCTTCGTCGGAACGCCACGCCCAGAAGATCTAAGAAATGCCAAGTATCCGCTCATCCTTCAACTGCTAATAACCGCACAGGATGCCGAATCCCACGTTCATGCTCTCGAACGGGAGGCAGTACCAACCCAGAAGGGGCGCAGCCCCTACGTGCCGATCCGGTTTGTCCCATTTGAGAAGATCTCAAAGCATTACAAGCTCATGCTGGCATTTGACGCCTTCGTTCTCTGGAAGGTTTCCGGTCAGATGCCGACCAAGGGAAAGATCATTCACGGTTTGCGACATGCCGTCCTTAATCAGGCTGGATAGCTTAATTCACGAAGTGCAGCCTCTCGTCGGAACGCTCCGTGCATTGCTCAGCGAGAGCAGCGCACCAGACCCCGTTCTGATTAAGCACTGCCCAGAGTGCGAGTTCGAAACGTATTGCAGGAAGAGAGTTACCGAGAAGGATGACCTTAGCCTCTTGGATAGCCTCAGCATCAAAGACCGCACAACACTGAATACGAAGGGCATATTTACCGTAACTCAATTTGCCTATACTTTTCGCCCGCGCCGCCGCCCCAAGCGTCTAGCATCACGCAAAGAGAAGTACCACCATGCTCTCAAGGCTCTCGCGATTCGGCTCTGCACGAGAATCTGGATAAATGTGCATTCTAGGCGGCTTTCTGGAAAGCGACGAATTCGGTCTTGGTGGCTGCCAAGCGCTGTGCCTTCAGCAGC
>Ga0137391_10001037_pt1 | contig 19977 bp, 29 predicted proteins | sample 15con2h24BmetaG_FD_101399 | JGI IMG/M metagenome (GOLD analysis project Ga0137391, IMG submission 101399) | Vadose zone soil microbial communities from Angelo Coast Range Reserve, California, USA - 15con2h2.4B metaG | ecosystem: Environmental > Terrestrial > Soil > Vadose zone > Saprolite...
AGGGTTTGGATATCGATGCCCGCGATGAATATGTAAGTGGCTGGCTGGCGTTTTTGCCACGAGATGACGTCTTGATAATAAAAAAAACCCTTCAAAATCTGCAGGGATACACCGCGCTGCACTTGGCTACAGATCGAGGGAACATCGCCACGGTCGAGCTTTTGCTCAAGCACGGCGCCGATAGAACACTCAAAGTGAGCACACTCTCTGCCAATTATAACTGTTTGCTACTCGTAACTTGCCCGACAAAAAAAAATGCTAATAACAAGAAATATTGTAGGACTCGGATGAATATACGGCAGCGGATCTCGCGACGATCGCCCAGCGCCCTGACATCGTCGCCTTGTTTGAGCGCACATGAGTACGGGGTTGGTTGCAAGAGCAGTAGAAGAGTGTTAGAGTGTATATCTCGGGCCCCGTTCTGCGCTGGATCTTATAGAAGAGGAGCGGAGCGACCTTTAGTACAGAGACATCCTTCCCCCCCTCCCATCGAATTTTGTGTCCTCCTCATAAAGGCGAGGGTTTCGCGGACGGAGATGAGGTTATTTCTGCGTCGCTTGATGTGGTAGAGGTAGCACCTCGCGATTTTGGGTGATATTTTGAGTCCGGGGGAATGATGCCTCCCTTGTGGTCCTTTCAGAATACAGAACGGACGGGGGAAAAAAAGCGAACGGACCCTTTCAAGGAGCTTTACGACTGGCTTGCTTGGGAGAGCGCCGCCCTTTTGGAGCCAGTACATTATTCGTTCCACGCTCCAATGCATCGTCTTGTGCTCCTGACCGAGGCGCAGACGGGGGTCATATATCCCGAGGAGCTCTATGGGCTTCGCATCTCTGCGTTTTCGCAGGTCTACGGCGACGAGGTGGAAGATACGGTTGTTTCTGTGGCCGTGCAATGACAGGCGGAGACGGACAGGCATCTCATCGAGTGGTGGTCAACAATAATTTCATACAAAACCCCCCAAGACTCGCTTCTGGTCACGTGACTCTGAGCTGATGCTTGCGCTGTGTGGGTGTGGGATACGAGAGAAGGCACTACGAGTTTATTCTTCAAACTTTAGGGGAGATTTCACAAATTTCGAATCAGCTCTCCCATGATCATATGATACCTCGGAAGCTCCGTGACGATTAGACGGAAATGCAGCTTGTGAAGAACCCAGCGCTCAAATTATTTGGCTTCAAGTTACGGCGAGGAGACGTTTCGCTGCGCTGCAATCGTACTGTCTGTTCTGTATAATACAGGGTTATCGGGGTCCGACAAGCCAGAAAATCATGGACGACGGTGGTGGATGGTTTCGGGTTTCGGAACGATGCACTATCAGCTAGACTTGTTCTGGTCCGTCGCTCCCAGGCACCAACTAGACAAAAGTGGGGCCGTCAATACCACAGAGTCAACTTGTGTAATAAGAGAAGTGCATTACCATGCATATGTTGTTCCCGTTCAAAAGCGTCTGTGCAAGCTTCGTCGACTTGCGACCCGTCGGTGTCATTTCACTGGAGCGAGCAAGACGACGTCAGCCGTGGACAAAGAGGACGAGGCATAAAGGCGCGACGTACTACTCTATAACGTCATCGAGAACCATATCTATCGAAGAGAGGAGGATTCCGACCCGACGATGAGTTTGAGCGAGAGGTGATCGAAATCGAAGGACTTACTGACGAAGTCATCAAACCCGAGCAGAGTCCCGGTGAACTCGTGGTCATTTTTCATAACTACCCATATGCGCGAACCGATGCACCTATCTATGAGTTCTGTCCACCGAGTTTATGTCAAGCGTCGTAGCAGATGAAGAATCAGACAGGAAAGTCTTTACCTAGGGGCAAGATTTGGGAAGCCATTCAAGGATGAAAACGCGCGCGTGTCACTCGGGCCGGGACATTTCGTCTGATGTGGGGGAAACCAAAACTACATTGCTTGCTGCTACTGTCGTATACCCAACACAACATGAGATATCTATAATGCTTGAAATGTCGTCCAATCATGACAAAGGAATGAAAATATGGTGCAGCAGCAGCCGACGAAGAAGAGGACAGAACTTCAAAAAGAGGCTCATTGGGAATGTAATTCACAGAAACCGTCAGCTAACTAGAGAACAAGTGACAGGCAAGATGGTGTATTGGACACGAACGGCATAAGAACCGTAAAGCAAGAGCGGAAGGACGTGGCTAATAAGGCCCGGCACATCTTCACTGGCCGAAGCTGAAACCGCCTTGAGGGGCAGCGTTCGCGGCGTCAAACTAGGGAGAAAGAACATGTTAATCAAAGGGGTGCTCGGATGATGACATCCCCGTGCTCACGGAAAATGCGCCGCTAGCGTCGACCGTAGCCGCCGATACGCCAGCATCCATCTCTTCTTCATCGGGGAAGTACTTGTCCATGATGTTGAACGCCTTCTTGTAAATATCGATGTTGTCATGTTGTTGGAGGTTGTGAATAGTGACCATGCCACCTGCTTCCTCCACGTATTGGGCGTACTTATTAATAGCTCCCGGACCTGCGGCCTGCCTGTCACTCTCCCCCACTTTCAAGATATTGTCTAAACCATCAAGAGCAACCTGGATGATTTTGTTGTCCATCATCGTAAGGAGGTCGCATAGAGGCTTGATGCAGCCTTGAGAGACCAGGTAACGGATCTGACTCGGCTCCTGCAAGCCGCCGGATGTAGCGTTGGAAATCGCCCAGCATGCTTCCTTTCGGGTTTTGAAGTCTGCGTTGGAGAGAATATTGATGAGCGGAGGGACGATATTGGCATCAATGACCGCTTGAATCTGAGGAGGTGACCCAGCCGTGATGTTAGAGATCGTCCAGCAGGCCTCCTTCCTAATCCCGTCCTTTGGCGAAGATAGCAACGATAAGAGTGCTGGTAGCGCGCCGGACGCAATTACGACCTGAGTTTGCAAGTCATCTCCCGTCACTATGTTGCCAACTGAGCGCAGGGCTGGGGTCTGAACGGACGTGGAAGGGTGCATGAGAAGATCGACAAGACGACGACACACGCCGGATTCGATGACAGCCTGGATCTTATCGTTGGAACCATCGGAGAGATAGGATATAGCCCAACAAGCGTCAATAAGAATCTCATCATCCATGGAGTAAATGAGTTTTGTCAAAACGTTGAGAGCGGGGGCGATCTAAGAAAATCAATGGTCAGAGTGGAGTGGACGTCACGAAGTGATAGATGCTAAAACAAACCAATTCCCAGTCGGGTTGAGGGGATTTTCCACGACAAAAGTTGCTCAGTGTCCATGTGGCATTGCGGAGCATGCTGATCTTGTGATTTTCGCTCAGGAGACTCAACAACGGCCGGAGGGCGCCCTGCTGGAGAACATAGTCCCGACAATGAGGACTATCACCTGCAATGTTACCCAATGCCCACACAGCCTGTTCGCTGACATCCAACACGGGGGACGCAAGGAGTTTGATAAATTCAGGCACAGCATTGGCCTTGATCACCACTTGAGTGTGTTCTTGAGTGCCAGATGCGATATTTGTCAAAGCCCAGGCAGCCTCAAACTGTACAAGGAGGCTTAGGATCCATCCAAGGGTATCCGATATAAGGAGAGGAGAGAGGGCACGGTACTTACTTGGAGCATAGAGTGTCCTTCTCGCAGGAACTGGACGAAACGAGGAACGACGCGACACTCTATAACCTTTTCAATTGGCGGATTCTTCTCTTTTGAAAGAAGCTTCCTGAATTTAGTGGTGGCATCAAGCTGGCGTTCGGAATCGTCAGAAAAAACGCCATTAATCATATCCTCGTCGAGCTGCAGAGTAGATGAGTGCCTGTGAATACAATTAGGAAATAACGCGGACAGGACTCTCCCAAGCCCCAGAAGATGCATCTTCATCGGAGTCAACGGCAGCTGTGGCGATGAAGTTGCGTCTCTTGGCAATGTTCTCCTCTCTCTTCTGCCGCCGGATCTCGACTTGCTGCTCCTCGCGACGTTTCCTGAGTTCATCCTGTTTAAGAGCCTTCGCCTTGTACTCTATGATCGGACACTGGTAAGAAACCAACACGAGGAGGGGAGAGAAGCGGACGCACGCTCCCTGCGATTAGCGTTTGTGCGATCAGCCATGAGATGGAGAGGAGGGAATGATGGTGGCAATCCAACAAGAATTCGAGTCGAGGAAACCAAACGCGATGATAAAAAACCGGGGAACGCGACCACAAACAATTCACCATCATCTCGTCACATGTGGTCACGCTCACGTCACGTTTTCTTTTCTTATTATTCAAGAATTAAATCATCTATTTCAATTTCGAACTATAATAATTAACTTTTTCATGCGTCATCGTCATCAAACTGGTACTATTTTTACATATCAGCCCCCAATCTCAGATCGACACAATTAAGCCTCAACTCACCTCGAAAGGTGCTGGCACCTCGGCCTCTGGTCCATTCGCGTCAAGTGCAATGTTCCGGTCAGTTCTTGCCACTGTGGCCGTTGTTTCAGCGTTGCTTGGAGGCTCGGCTTGAGGCACTGGAGGGGCAATTGTGCTCAACTCGATGAATTCTTGTGGTTCACCAGGACGCTCGTCCACCAACAATAGAATCCCTCCACCACCAGCGTACTTCTCAGGTTGCAATGTCCATTGTGCACCTGCCACCCCTTTTCCTACTTTGATCGTTGATTCCCGTGCCGACACTGGACGCACCGGTTGATAGCGGCTGCTCGGTGGGAAGACAACATACTGGAACTGCGCCGGAGTGACCCGCGAGAAGTTCGGGAGGCTCTCCCAGCTCGGCTCTTTGCGCTTATTGGGAGGCCTGGGTTCTGAGGACTGGCCCTCTGGGATGTTTGAGATGGATTCGTTGATGGGTGAGATATCCCCATGCTGCACCGATGGAACTTCATCAGTTTTCATCTCGACGTCTCCTTCCTTTCTGGTATCCTGCATCCAATCATTAGAGGCTGATATACTTCAAGAGCAGAATCCGTCTCTTACGCCTTCTGCCACATCCTCCGAGGCAGCCTTTCTCCTCTCCCGCGCCTTTACTTTCGCAGTCGTGGAAAGAACCGCCATTGTGAGCTTCGCCGTGGTTTCTTTCTTCGGTGATTTCATCGATGATGGGTATGCAAACAAACTGGGCCTCGCATTCGAGATGAAATCAAACTTGGGCGTTTTGAGATCCTCGGTCAGGCCGATGATCCCAGTCGGTTGGAATGCTAGGCTGGCACAATGTGCAAGTGGATACCAATACCAGAACTGGCAGAACATCACCATCCCCACGATAGCGCTGGTGTTCTTGGTGCCTGCCCTGCTTTGCAAGCTGATGGTCACGTTACGACCGCCCGCATCGATAAAGCTCTGGCCAAGAGCGGCGCCGAAACGAGCCATCGGGTCCTCGTGTTTGTCACCCACAATTTTGGCGTACGTTGCCCGAATAGAAGCCAGTGAAGGGGAGGAGGCATCGGACTGCTGCACAAGGATCATACCGAGGGCAATGAATGCCCCTTGTCGGACAAAGTCCACACTATCCCTCGTCATTGGTTCAAGAATCTCAATAGCGTCTTGAAGTCCTGTTCCGGCACAGGCGATGCCAAGGGCAAGTGTCGCACCACAGCGAACATGGGGGTTATAGCTCTCACTGAGGAGCTGCACGATTCGAGGAACCTGACGAGGGTTTTTGAAGAGTAGGAAAGCGAGAGCCGTAACTGCAGCCCTGCGAACATCGTCCGAGGTATCCGAAACAGCGGTGTGCAACAATCGACGAACAGCATCATTGTTGGGTGTCCCGGCATAGGCGAGCGCGAGGGTGTAGACGCCACCGTACCGAAGAATGGGATCCTTATAAGGGTGTAAGCCGTGGCATTGCTACAGAGAGTTAGTTGACCGACCTTCTCCGCCAACAACTCTTTCGCAATCTCATCTGCTTGGTCTTGACGACCAAAGTACAGAAATGCTAATCCAATGGCCAGGCCGCGAATAATCTTTTCGTGTTGAGTTTCGCGTGCGTAAGTGAGCATCTCGTTTGCATACGTAGAGTCACCAGTGCCCAGCATGATGAGACCCATCGCGTATCCAGCAGCCTCGCTTCCAACAGCGGTGTCAGTAAAGAGTGTTTGCTTCAAATCATCATAGGCCTCCACATTACGTCCACCCATGCCTGCGATACCCAGTCCTAGGGCAGCGCCATGCTGAACGACCTCGCCTTGAGCAGCCTTGAGAATGTTGCGGAGGTAATCTTCTACAGTCCGGCCTCCCACCCCCGAACTAATGGCGCCTACGCCTGCGTTGATAAGGCCGAGCCCATACAATGCTCCCCCCTCTGAATACGCGGCACCCGCCAGATTGCTTTCGCCTCCATTTTCGCCAGGAAGGTACGGTCCTAGGATGATCATGCCTTGCTCAAAATTACCCTTGTGGATAACTCCAAGCGCAGCTGTTGCGGTGAACTTGGACCAATTAGAAGCGTAGCCGAGCCAGTCAAGATTGTCTCGTAGGAAGGTATCTGAAGTTGTGCCTGCATGCATGAAAGCGTTTTGAAAGGTGACTGCATTGTGGTAAACAGATGAACGAGGCTCGAGCGAGTCCTGAAATGCGAGGATTAAGAATTGGTTGAAAACGCCTCAAGTGAACATTGCGGCACCTTTGTATGCTTCAAGATTAAGAGGTCTGCTCTGTTGTTTTTCTTCAAAAACTCAAGGTAGAGCTTTACAGATTCGCGTCCACCCAGAATCTTGCGAAGGGTCTCAAAAACAGAGCTCGAGGCCTGGTCTCATCAGGTCTACTGCATGAACTGCCCAAGTAATTATCAAGCGTACCTCATCTCCCATTGGCAGATCATTCCGTATCGTTTCCAAAAAATCCTGTGCGCCGCCTTCCACCAAATCGAAAGCCAACTGGTATGCAACAAGCTTGTCCTTGGGAACTAGAGATTCCAGCAGGGACACGGTGAGCGCAGGGTTGCTCAGAGTAACCAAAAGGCGTGTCAAGGAATGTACATATGGAGATTTGGAGTCCATTGTGGGTGATGGGAACAGCGGGTAGAGGAAATTGAGCACTTGATCACGATAAGATAATGGGAAATGGTTGTCGAGTACGGCTTCCATGGAATAGGCGAGCAGACTACTGTCCTGGGTCTTCTCATATAGCTGCTCGATTATGTCCAGACGACGAGATTCTAGAGCGATACCGATGGCCTGCAATACGCGCGTTCAGCTGAGACAGTAACGTGGATACGAAAGTGAGTCTCACCTGCTTATATTCTCCGTTTCGGATGCAGTGGGAAAAGATGCTCTCTATAATATCTTGTAGATGAGGGTCAACTTTTGCCTGAGTGCCTGGCTGTTCTTCCGCCCGAGCTTCGATATATCTGTCAATGGCCTTGGCTGCAAAGGCAGAACTTAGTGGTGAAAGCCTGTGAGTATAGAGATATCGCCCACAGATCAATGTCTCAATATATTCGTCGTCCCCTGGAATGCTGCTGTCTGGCTGGAAAGCACTTCCGGCACCAAGTGCAAAGGTCAGGGCTTCGTCGTACTCTTCGAGATAGTAGTAGACTTTGCTGGCGAGAAGGGCGGCCGAGTTACGCGCATCGATAGGTAGATCTGGGCTTTCATAAAGAGATTCGCTGTATTTCTGTGAGATACAAATATTGGGACGAAATTTCAAGCACATACATGAGCGCGATGTGCTCAGAGATCTCAGCCCAAAATTGGGGAACGAGAGATATCAGTGTCTTGAGTGCATGCTGCTTGAGCAGGGGTTCTTGCTCTGTCAGCAATGCAAGCACACCAGCAGCCGACGACTGTGGGCGAGGAACCATTTGGAAAGAATATCTGGAGTGGGTGCGCGCGCCTCGACGCGTCACCTTCCTCCCTCATAGTCACGTGAGGAAAATGACGTAAGCATCGGCCGTTCATACAAACGCCGCAAACCGCATCGTGACACTTTCCCCCGTTGTTTTCTGCATAAATCCGATGTCTCTCGTCGCTCGTAATACGCGCACAGCTGTGCGCACCATCTCAAGGACTCGTCCTTATTCTATCGTAGTCGACGCACCCTCCTCTGAATGGGTTGCTAAGCGTGACGCAATTAAGCACCATGCTGCAGGTAACCCTCATATTAGCCCTCAATCCAAAGTCCGAATTGACTTGAACACCCCATAGGCACGACTGCACTTTGGCGTAGGATCAGGTTCGTGTTGTTTTGAACATCGTGATGCTCAGCTGCTGAACCCCTTGACAGCTTTTTCGTTTGCGTTCCTATCAGTACGTTGTGATGGGCTCCGCTGCACAAATCTTGGTTGACAGGCATTGCATCTCTGACTTTAGCTGTCGCTGTCATTGCCTGGGTACGTAATGTTGAGGCCGAACATGCTGAACATGAAGAGCACCTCAAGAAAGAGAATGGTGGCCATTTGCCCGAGGTACCGGCGTACGATCATTTGAATAGGCGGGCCAAGCCATTCCCGTGGGGCCCTAACAGTCTCTTCTTCAATCCTCATGTATGCTTTCAATATTATATCGGGGATCAATTTTGCTGATATTCGAACATTTGCAGGTTAACAAGGATATGAGTGATTAGAACTTCTTAGATGGGTTGAGGCGCCATGATTCGATCATGTGACTATTGATCAGTGGCAAGTCTGACTGCTGAGTATCCACGGTGACATAGCTTGTCTATCCTTATCATAATGCCACCCGCCATTATCTCGCCATCTGTACTTGCGTCTGATTTCGGTCAGCTTACTGCTGAATGTAAGCGAATGTTGAAAGGTGGCGCACAGTGGCTTCACATGGGTACGTGGGGCGGAGCATGCACCCAGTAGACGTCCTTTCGCTGAATGCCCTCATTTGCCAATTGCCAAGATGTCATGGATGGGTAAGTGTGTCGTGAAATGAAATATACCCCCTGGTTTGTCTGATCAACTGTATTCTACAGACACTTTGTCCCGAATATTACAATGGGTGATTGCTACTACCGATTCCAATATTCCCCCCTACCTTGACCATCATCCTGTCTCGTCAGGTGCTCCTGTCCTTGCGAGCGTTTCGAAGGGTGTGCCGGGGATTTTCATGGACTGCCATATGATGGTTTCTGAACCAGAGAAGGTGGGGTGTATGCCTCCGAGTCCCCCTAGAATCTGTAACAGGTAACATCCGCCCTTGTCAGTGGGTCAATGACATTGCAAATGCGGGGGGATCCCTCTACTGCTTTCATATCGAGGCTACATGTCTGTCCTCCGTCCCGCAATAACCCCAGATCCCGTACGCTCACCATGACGCAGCGGATCCCATCTCCCTTATTCACTCTATCCACGAGAGAAACATGAAGGCGGGGGTGGCAATTTCCCCGGACACGCCTTCCACTGCGATATCGGCCGAGGTCGGCGAGCTCGCCGATATGCTCCTCGTCATGACTGTGTATCCTGGTGAGTCTGTTTCCACTGCTTTCCCGCACTCTGAAAGGACCATCGCCAGGCCGAGGCGGGCAAAAGTTCATCGACCGCTGCGTTCCCAAGGTTGCAGAACTCCGCGCACGGTTTCCTGACAAAGACATTGAGGTGGATGGAGGCGTAGGCCCCAAGACGATCGACGTTTGTGCCCAAGCAGGTATGTTCTATGTGCGTCTTGGTAACCATAAAGCGGTTAATCGGATATCAGGGAGCAATGTCATCGTAGCAGGTACAGCTATCTTCGGCGCAGACAAACCTGAAGAGGTCATCGCAACCCTCAAATCTGTCGTTGACACGGCCCAGGCCCAGATTCTCGCTAAAGATTGAACGATTCACCTTGCGGGCATATTGTGTCGTCGTTAGATGTCGGATTGGACCGTAGGGCAACCGTTTCACGCAAGCACCATTGGATGTATAAGATGTCATAATGAATTAGATGGTGTGAATCCCCTCGTGAATCCATTGTCATTGATGTCTGGTCTCGCAGCACTGTATATCCGAGGCCACGGAGCGAACTATCTATAGATGAAAAACGAACGCGAAATTATGGAGTGAAGGCTGTAGTACTTGAGATCGGTCAGATGCGAGCACGTGTACTTTACATTATAGTGGAACGGGGTATACAGAAGGGTAGTTTGACTGGGTGTCCGCAGCATGTGATTGCGACTCGCACGAGTCCACCACCTGTGAGGCCGAGTGTGCTCACCACTCAAACCAATCCCCGTACATGTTCGGGATCTCCCCACGAATGTACGCCTCAAAGGTCCGCTTGAGCACTGCTGCCCAGTCCAGGTCACGTTTATCTTCCGTCACCTTGTCCAGCGGCTCCTGTACAACGCGAGAGGCATTCAATGCAATTTCGTTGTTGAGGCGTGCGATACGTTCGCCTTCAATGAAACGCGTGCCAAGGTCTGGGAAATTCCTCGCAGAGTCGAACGGTTTCCACCTACAAACGGTCAGGAAGAACACGAGGCTCAAGTGACAAATTGCTCACCAGAAGTTGTGAAAGTGATATGAGTACGCGCCGCGGAAGAATCCCTCAAATCCAAGCGCCTGTGGGGCAGCACTATTTACTACGGGGGTATCGAAGAAATCTCCAAACCTGTGTAGTTCCGTAAGGCCAGGGATGCAGAGAAAACGCAATGCGAAGTCACTCACTCGGTGAAGTAAGGTTGGGGAGGGCGGTCTCGCTGGTAGTGCTCCGTGTTCAACCAGGCAGAGTCAAAGAGGGCGTCCGGTAACCGAAGAAGAAGCCCCTCTAGATAGGCATCTTTGGTGTATTTTGAGACCGTCATAGGATGGAAATCCAGACCGTTCTTCAACGCCGTCCTGAAGAGGAACGAACCGAGTGCTGAACCCTTGTTCATGCGCAGGACGGCGGTATTGTATTTTTCAAGACGGGACCATCTGTAAGCGAAAGCGCCTTTCCAACCCCAAAGTTCCTCCCAGTCACGTAAGAAGATAGTGTCCGCATCTAGGTACACACCACCGAAACGATGACATAGCACGAAACGAGCCATATCGGAGAGGATAACGGATAACCGGTCATACGACTCTGCAGACTTCGAACCAAGACGGTTGACCATTTCATCTTCGTTAGTCTTTGCGGTAGTAGCACCGCCCGAACTGGCTGAAGAAGTGACAGAATCAGAAGTGGTGTCATCGTCATGGTGAACAGAGATGATGTGTCCGCCAGAGTTGAATAACGTATCCTTCAACACTCGCCATTCGTCTTTGATCTCTGGGACGCCATCCAGTTGTTCTGTTGTGTTCCACATTTTGAACTTAATCACGTCCTTAAACCGGGGATGAAGGAAGGGCGACGCCCAAGGATTGGACTTGAGCTGCTCGAACATATCATGCAGGGCGTTGGGATTTGGTATGGCGGCTGCGGGACCCGGATTTATCCATAACCAGAACTGTGGGCGACATACGGTAGCGTCAGGATCATCCTCGTGAAGGTGCAACCTAAGGTTTTGGGTGAATAGGTAGGAGAGGAGAGCAAGGTATGGCTTGTCCGTGAACGGCCCGGTCCAGAACATGTGAAAAAGACGAGGGTTATCCGAATCGCAGGTAGAAGACAAGGTGTGGTAAGGCCGGTGTTCGAGAGCAGGAGGAAGTTGGAGAGGAAGTTCCCATTCCGTCCGTGGCTTCTTGAGAAGACCAGCGTTAGGGTCGACGGATACCGAAGGCCGAATAATCGGGTCGAAAGCAACCTCACTTGTGGCGGGGTCTACTGCCTTATTGACTTGTCCATCCTCCAAATAAATATACCTCCACTCGTCTACATTACCCCGTCGCAAGCGCGCGCCGTTATCAAGGCCACCGCCTATTCGTAGTACCTCCAAGCAGTCACGGACATACTACGGTTAGAAATATGCCTCAGTAGTGATGACAGAAGACGTGATGCAAGGGGTTGTCACCTACCTTTGAAGGAAACTCACATAAGTCCATAATAATATCTAGGTCGGCAACACTTCCAGGAACGGGCCGTGGAGGGTAGGCGACATCGGGTGCGCGAGCTTGAATATCTAGATAGACACGCTTGGGACCATGACCTGTCGTCTCACTGACGGGTGCACCAGGCGGCCTGAAACGTGAGGGAATCTTGACAACCTTTCGTGGAGAAAGAGCAGGATTGAGGGGGGGAACTGTCAGGCCTATTGGTTTCGGGACTAAAAGAGAGGTGTAAGAACTGCGAAGCAGACCACGAGCGAAAAACTTACTGTCACGTCTGCTCGGATAATGACCACTTTGAACCTCCCACCGCCATATCTTTTTCAAGTCCTCCCGACCAAAGACGAGGGTTGGGGGCTCTCCGGTAAATAGGGGAGCTGACCACTGTTTCTCTTCAGTTCTGAAGCGTTGTGCAACAGCGAAGATAATGAATGCTATTGACACGCAGGCAAAAAGGAGGACGAATGTGTTGCGTCGGCGAGAGAAACGAAAAAAGGAAAGTCGGTGAAAATACGATAGGTTGGGGAGGATGAGGTGGATATGTCGATTTCGGAGGCCAGGAATGGGAAGGAAAAATGAGATGGTCCAGGGGGCCGCTTTTGCATATCTAGGCTTCTTTTCGTACATTGAAGAAGAGAGAAGGGGGAGACCATTGGGTGACCTCGACAGGTCTCGAAACCCGTTTTGGCGAGAGTTTGACGAGTACATGCACAAGCAAGGTGAAGGGCGCGGACGCGACAGCCGACGTGACAACGCGAATACGCGTGAGCGTGAGAATCTCTCCCGGCGGCAATGCGACTTTTTGCTATATTACATACAACACTCTTTTTATTTCCTCCCACTCTATGTTGCCCCGCTCAACGCCTGCGCTTCCAGATCAGCAGCATCCGTCGGGACAGATAAGATCCGCAACGTGTTCGTGTGTCCAAGGCCGCCCTTCCAGCCCTGCACAGCGATAATTGTGCATCCTGGCTTGATCAGGTTCAAGCCAACGGCGCTGCGCAGTCCAAATCGGATACGATTATCCACCTAACAGTGATATATTAGATGGAAACCCTATTGAGATCACGGCTACCCCACATACGTCGGTTTGCCACTGGTGGCTCGTGACGCCCCGAGGCTCTGTGTACCAGAAAGGATAGACACCCCTGTGAAGGTGTATCTGACGAGAAGTCTGCTCGTTTCGTGTCACTAACAATCAGGTCAGCTATGAGGTCACAAGGAAAGGAATCAAGAATCTACCCGTAATAATGGGTACACTCGGGCGATACTTGGAGATAAGACGGGCCGTGTTGCCGCTGGTAGAAAGTACCAGGATGGCGCTGGCTCCCTGCTCGGATGCAGCCGCCACAGCAGCGAATGCCACAGTCTCTACCGTCTCGGTTGGCCTAGCCGTGACATTTCGCAGCTCATCATAGAGGGGTGGGTAGCAGATCGCGGCTTCGGCAAGGAGACAAGTTTCCGCCATCATGAGCACTGGAGGGTTGAGATAACTTTGTACGGCCAACTCTGAAGATTGGGGGCTACCTACCGGACTGGATTGGGTATGTCCCTTTCGCCGTCTCACCGGATAGCATCACACAGTCGGCGCCGTCAAGCACAGCGTTGGCGACATCGCTAACCTCAGCCCGCGTAGGTCGGGGATTATACTGTCCATAGTCATATGAACGCGGCAGCTTGGACGTATACTTGGCTTACTTACTGTCATAGACTATAGGAAATTCAGTAAGATACGCCATGACTTCAACAATGACACTTCGTACCTCTAACATCTGCGTGGCTACGATGACAGGTTTGCCTGCCATATTGCATTTGGCTATCATCATTTTCTGAGCCAAGAATACCTGGCTGGCGGGAATTTCTATGCCCAGGTCACCACGAGCGACCATCACACCATCTGTTTCCTTCAGGATTTCATCGAAGTTTGCCACGCCTTGTTCATTCTCAATTTTGACAATGATTTTGATGTTGGAGCCGTCGGGGCCGAGGACCTCGCGAATATCTCGAACGTCCTGAGCGCGACGAATGAAGGATGCGAAGATCATGTCAACACCATTTTTAACACCGAACTTGAGGTCACGTTTGTCCTTCTCAGAGAGGGCAGGTAGATCGACAGGCGTCTTTGGGAGATTGACTCCTTTACGTGAAGAAAGTGTGCCATTGTTGAGAGCACGGACGTGCACGTTCGTGTGGTCAATAGAGAGGACGAGGAGAGATAGTATACCTAAATATAATAAACATTATTGCCTCATAAATCAATATTCATCGCAGTAAACACACCATCGTCCACATAGATGAGCTTTCCGGGAGCAGTGACTTTCGGGAGATTGACCTGTAAAGAATGGGATCATTCTTCCTCTCAAGGGCGGTAATGTAGTCCACTTACGTAGTCAACATACATGTACTTGTCGTCGCATATATCTTTGTACTTAAGATCCGTCGCGACAAAGAACTCATGGCCAGCCACGATAGGAATCTGAACAGCACCATAATCCATCATATAGAGTGGATCGAAGGTTGTAAGGCTTACATCTTGACCATTCCGCATATTACCAGTGCGAATTTCGGGCCCTTTCTGTGGACTGAATGAGAGAGTGTGTGTGATAACGAGTAAGCAAACCTGACAGTGTCGAGGGCAATTGCAACTGGGCGCCCATGCGGATCGGCTGGCAAACCCCACGTTCACTCGTTGGCCCATATAAGATAAATTTTGCACACCTGCGAGCATCTTACGGGTGTTGTCGATTACGCTCTGGTGATAGTCATAGTCACCATGCGAAAAGTTCATGCGCACTGATATGCTTTTGAGCAGAATTCGTAGTTAATCTCTGTTATCCAGACACACCAATGTTGACGCCAGCACGTCGCAGTTCGGCCAACTTCTCTACTGTGTTCACCTTTGGACCTGTGCGGATACGACTTAGCGTCTTGTCGTGTAAATAATATGCCTTCCGGGACTCACCGATGGTCGCGATGATGGACGTCTGGAGAGGCGATCAGAAGGGGATCATCACATTGCCAGCGTTGGACTGTAATCACCTTGCGATGGTATTTGGTCTCCTCTGTTGTCTGGGGAGCAGCCCCTGGATTGAGGGTGGCATTCCACTCGAGGCGAGAACGAATGGCATCTGTAGGAAAGAAAGATGTCATGGCCGCACAGAGAAGGGAGGATAAAATGCGGAAGGAGAGTGATAGGCGGAGATCAGTAGGGGTTCCTGGAATTTATAGTTTGGTCGGTCAACAGAACGTTGGGGTAGCACGAGTGGCTGATAGACTCGGGCCTCGGGTGCGTGCGTATGCGCGATACCATATTTCGCCCCTTTACGATACTATCGTATCGTACATCGAATGACAAACTTCAGCCCCAATCCGCGATAAGGGATACAGCCGCCATGCGGCAAGTACAAAGGTCATAAGGAAACAAAAATCAAGAGCAAGATCAAACAAACGACAGCAATCGGGGATAATCAATGGACAGAAACCAAAATTATCATCCGAGCCCGAAACATCCCTACATAACACGTAAAGTCCACCCATGCAACCCACCATCTACGGCAGCAGCTGCCTGCGCAGCGGCCAGCCAACCTTGGTCAATGCCACTAGGAGAGCCACCTGGTCCTCCGCCAATTACGTTGAGACTCATGTTCTCGAACACGTTCTCGCATGCAATTGTGCGTCCAGAGTGGTAACCTACTCCGTCTAATGCCCGAATAAAGAGGAGCGGAAGACTCCGCCCCGCGAGTTGTTGCGGTACAACGGCTGGTGCGATCCCCGAGTCTCTCTCGCCTTCACGCGGCTCCTGCGGGCCATTCCTCTCAGCCCTGTCTTCCGCTCCATCGACAGGTGGGACCACGTCCTCCTTCAGCGCATTGATCACATCCGCTAATGGAGGCATTTCCACAACAACAATAGTGTGTAGAGGACCGGCAGATATATATCGTGGAGGGATCGGGGGAACTGAGGTCGTGGCTCCGTTAGAAGAGGGCTGAGGATCGATCGCCCCTGCCACACTGGCCTCAACAGGCGGGGTCAATGGTTGGACAAATGGTGAAACATTTGTAAGTGGGCCGGGGAGAGGGGTCTGATAAATACGCGTGCGAAGGGGGCCAATACTACCGAGGTACACATCAAGGGGCGTTTGCGTCCGCGTTTTTGGGTTCTCATAGAAGAAATTTGAAACGGTCAGTTCGAGGGCATTGTTAGCAGGACGATAGACTGGGGCGGTAAACAGAGTGGGGAATGGCGTGACCGGCAACTCGGGAATAGTGTTGCTTGGCCCGAGCGCATCGAAGAAAGTGTATTGAAATTTGGCTGCAAATCTACATAAGACATACCGTAACAACAGAACGTGCGACACTTACAGATGCCGACGATGGTCCAGCATAGATAGTCATCCACTTCATCCGTAACGGTACGAACACCATCTTTTACATCTTCTCGAACCCGCGGCGATTGGAAGATAAGCGGATGTGAACCTGCTTGACCGGGAGCTGGCGACATCGTCCCCGCGGTGCCAGGCATAGGACCAGCTGCGGACAGGTAGTGCCGGGTTCCGTCTTGATTGATCCTTTGCAACGCAATCTTCTGCATCTGGCTCACGGGACCGCCATCATCTGTCACAATCTTGCCTTTATCAACCTTGCGAATGACTAAGGGAGCAGTCGAAATTCCGGAATGTGTGTCCATAAGAATAATCTCAGATCCGTATGTCACCGGTTGAGGGACTAAGAAAGTAAGAGTATCAGTAGGTAGATCGCAGGCGGAGAAACCGGGCGGATATAGAATGGCAATAGAGCCACTTAAATGTGTCTCTCAGAAATTAAATAAGGTAGATCTTACTCACCTAAAGATTGTGTTTCTTGCGACCGACGTACGACATTAACGTTGAATGCAGACCAGGAAACGTTGCTCGCGCAAAGTTGGGTGTGGTCTATGGTCATGTACTTTGTCCGCACAGTCTGAGAGTTGATTCGATTAAAGAGAGAGACGGGACCCCCGGCAAGAATACACGAGGAGATATTGCGTGTCTTTGCAGTCTTCTTGGACGGCTTGGATATGATGGTAACCGGAGCCGAGTCGAAAGACGCCCAGACACGACCAGTTGGGGGTTCAACGCCATCCGAAGACGGTACGTGAGGTGGGGGTTCTGCGATATCCAGAGAAAGTAAGAAACTTTTGGCCTTGGCTGTACCATTGACGTGCAAGAATTTGAAGCTTGCAGACATGTTATTATCTAGTTGGGCCTTTTGCTCGAAGCTGCGTTCACCTGTCTCGGAGACAACGCTCATGGACATCTGTTGTTGACGCATATGCCAGACGGGACCCTCAATGTGGACGACTGGCGGAGGACATAGGAAACGTTTTTCACTACCATAAGATTTTTGAGCGACGGCGGCGTGCATACACACGACAGTCGTCATGGGGGTTGCACGCCCGGGATCTTGGGATATGTGTTCGCGCACAACGCGACGAATTTTGCGATGCGGGTCGTCGATGTCCCCATCATCAAGCTTGCGTTTTCCATTTGCCTGCTTCCAGACGGGTCACGTGATTATAGGCCGAGGTCGCGACGGAGAGGATTAGCTGTAACTTACCGGTCGAGGGGCCGAGGGGGAGGGAAGCTGCTGAGAAGGGGGCATCGTGGTGGGAATGCTCCAAGGCGCGTGTTGACCGTTAGTAGATGGTCCCTCTTTGGACGCGGTCAGGATAGATTGGAAGGATATATTTGGATCAACGGGAGGGAGCGCGGGAGGCTGGGAAGTGTTTATAGGAGAAATAGAGGCGTTCGTGGCTGGCTGGGGAGTACCGGGGGCAGAATGGGGGAGATTCGAAGCCTGGGACGCGTTCTGCGGGGAAGAAGACGCGGTTTTGGGACCTGAAATTGCTTTTACGACGAGTTGGGCGATATTCGAGGTAGGAGAGGATTCGCGGGACAAATCATGTAATTGTTGCTGGGAATGATGTTGAGTTTGAAGCTCTGTGTTTGATGAGGTAGACATCTGAGAGGGATGGATAGTGTCAAGGGGGTGAGGATGGACGGTCCTCATGATTTCCCGCGGGTCTCTAGTCGGGGAAAGGTGTGTGGGAAGAATGGTTGGAGAGTGGGAAGAAAGTGAGGTCCCACGTGTACGGCGTGAGAGCCTACGTCCACGTTTATAAACTCCTCCCGCGGGACCCCGTCTTGACTCTCGGGGTCCCCCGATTACGACATGCAACGCCTTGACTTCTCATATCCTCATCATCATCAGACTAAACCATCCCGCGGCTTCTTCCTCTTCCTCCCCCTCGTAGAATAAACTGCTCGTCTTCTCCAGAAGCTGACCGTTACCACTATCCAATAGTTGTTGGCGCCGCCTCTCATACGCCAGCCGTAGTGCCTCGTCGTCACATGCTTCATCACTGATATATGGCGAATGCAGGCGCTCCTCATCCGCCGCCCAATCTGACCGTCCCCCGGTCACTGCTCCCAGAAGCCATGATTACACTACTCGATTGAGTATGAAAACGGAGAATGCGCACAGACTGTCAGAACTCCGAGCTTGTCTTCGCGCTTGATGACCGCCTCCGCTGGTTGGTCCTCTCTACCGAAGAGGACGCGTTGCGAACCTAATAAGCCACCGTCATTGTCCACCATCACCAATTCCCCTGCGAGTTCCTCTGAGCCCTCCTCCGGGCCTTCATCCCTCCACCAGCCGGATGGCTCCTGGTCTGATTCCCTCAGGCCCGAGGGGAAGAATCCTCCAAGATTGAAGGGGTCTACACCCTTTTCTCTGTGACTCGCATGTCGGGGTGAGACAGCCAGAAAGTCGATGCTCGTCTTGGTGCGGCGTGGTCGCTGCAGTTGCTGCTGAGCGGGCTTTACACCGACATTTGGAGTAGACTGGGACCGCTGCATGGCTTGAGATACGGGGCGTCGACTGGTTGGGTTCGTGTGGTACATCGAACGATATTAACTTGGGTGTATCAGAGAGGAAGAAAGGAGAGGAGGGAGTGTACAGTATCCCCAACGGACGGAGAATGTAGCAACGCATCCCCAACGATTCCATTTTCATCGTGCCTGCCTGGTTTCCGAATCGGGCATACAGATAGAGTTGTCAGTTTACGGAATTTGAAATTACTTTGCGTGAAGTGAAGGCGCAAAACGCATTCGAATTAAGGAAGCTAGTTTATCTCCAGTAAGGAGCCTAGACAACAGATAGGAGTAGAATACAGTCCCATTTCAACCAAAAGTTCACAAATTAATTGAATTCTACTTGAACAACTTTAGGGCGTGAACTTTTGGTTGAAATGGGACAGTATTCAAGTACTACACTAGTACTGGCCGCAACACGGTTTTCGCCGCTAGGCACGACCCGTTCGATACCTATTTGCTCCATATCGCCAACTCTGGTGGTCTGAAGGAAACGGTATCATTAATGGGCAAAGCGAACGAAAGAAGAATCGTTGCGTACAGCTGCTCGTGTCCCGCTCACCACTGAGGCCAGCAACGCCGCCGAGATTGAGATATCCCTCAGAAGTCGGCCTTGCACCAGTCCCATCCTCGACGCTCATCGTCCATTTGGCACGACACCACACGCAAGTCAACCGGGCGGCGCTTCGACGCCCTGCAAACAAAGACAAAAGCTCAGTCAGCGCTGATGCCGCCGGGTAAAAAAACCACCCAAACGCCGAACATTGCTCGAAACATTCCGTGTGCAGCGCGTTTCCACATTCCTCACAGAACACCAATTTGTTCTGAGCGATGCCATGCATGCCCTCATAGCAGATGGGACAGCTGTCCTCAGGTCCCGGAATACGTTTCTTTGAATCCGACGGTGTGGACGTCGAAGCTTTACCAGTCGCGTGTGCATAAGCATTGCGGACTTTGTCGTGGGCGAGAGCCGTTGGCGCCTGTGGTGCATTCGCAAATATGCTTTGGAGCTCGCTGGTGAGCAGAGCCCTGCAGATTGCTCGTCAGAATAAGGCCAAGGTGCAAACAATATGCCTTACTTCTGATACCACAGGCCAGAGGACTGTGGAACCTGAAGGACTACACGACGTTCCGTGCGTCATAAATGAGCACATTCACATTTGAAGTCCTTTTCGGAAGGCTGTTACCCTTTAAAAATATGAACAA
>Ga0137391_10001040_pt1 | contig 19945 bp, 12 predicted proteins | sample 15con2h24BmetaG_FD_101399 | JGI IMG/M metagenome (GOLD analysis project Ga0137391, IMG submission 101399) | Vadose zone soil microbial communities from Angelo Coast Range Reserve, California, USA - 15con2h2.4B metaG | ecosystem: Environmental > Terrestrial > Soil > Vadose zone > Saprolite...
GCGCCGGTGAAGTCGAGCCAGGTCACGTTGATGAGGCCGTTCGAGTCCGGGCTCGCGTGGACCTCTCCGGAGGCGATGGTCTCGCCGTTGCCGGTGACCGCCGTGACGACGTAGAAGTCGGCGGATCCGCTGTTCGGGACGGTGGCGAGGCCGGTGACCTTATCCGGCATGGAATAGCGGATGTTGTACGTGCCGCCCTTCGCCGCCCCCACCGTGACCTGCTGCACAGCGTTGCTGCTGCCGTCGCCAGCCGTCAGGACGTGCACCGCTCCGACCGGCGTCGTGACCACGTCGACGGGCGTGCCGATGCCAAGCGTGCGGTCGAAGCTGAACGTGAACGACAGGATGTTGGTCGCCGGGTCCCACTTGACCCGCAGCGTGTTGGGCGGCAGGCCGAGGGCGGCGTCGAGGCGATCGAGGAGGTTCTGGATGCTGTCGAAGTTCAGGTCGTTGAGGTCGACCTTGCCGTCGCCGTTGTAGTCGGGGTGGGTCGCGTCACCGCTCTTGAAGAGCGGGTCGAGGATCTCGTGCTTGAACGCTCGCGCGTAGTCGAGCGCGCTGCCGATCGTGACGTGGGTGAACGGAATCGTCGTCTGGAGGATCTGCTGGTTTGCCGCGCTCGCGAAGAAGTCGGCGATCTGGCTCAGCATGCCCAGGATCTCGTTTGGCCCGGCGTTGCTGAAGTTGCTGAGCAGGTCGTGGACGCCTACTCCGCCGCCCGACTCGAACGTGACCTGCGGCACCGACGGTCCGGAGGTGTCTCCGAACGGCGATGGGATCGAGACGTGCAGAGTGCCGGACAGCAGATCTGTGGTGCCGATCTGGACGCCGCTGCCAATGGACGCGGTGAGGGTCAGGTTGAGCGGGGTGACGCTGAACGTCATGTTTCCGTTGGACGGAATCAGCTCACTCAGGTCGAGCTTGCTGTTCGAGTTCCCGTCCACCGGGTCGAACTTGATCTGGCCGCCGAACGTCTGGCCGCTGAAGCTCACCGAGGCCTTCAACAGGCTGAGGTTCACGGTGACCGACCCGGCCAGGAGGGTGACCGTGAAATCGGCCGTGATGTCGAGACCGGGCGCGACAAACGGGATGTCCAGCGGGAACAGCGTGAGGTCGGTCGGGATGCCGACCTTGAGGCCGCTGATCGCGAGGTCCGCGCCGATGGTGACCTGGTACGGATCACCCGTAGCCGTCTTCAGCTGAATCCCCAGCGCTCGCGCCTGGTCGCCGAGGTCGATGGAGATCTTCCTCGAGAACGTGGCGGTCGGGATGTTGACGAAGATCGCCGGAATCACGGTCGTGCCGATGGTCGTGAAGGAGCCCGCGAAGCTGAGCTGCACGTTGCTGACCGGCGCGACCAGCGCGATCTTGTTCAGCTCGCCGACGATCTGGCTCAGGGTGAGGCTGGCGCTCAGCAGGGCATCGATCTTGGCCTTTGCCTTGCTCGTGAGCTGATCGAAGGTGCTGATCAGGCCAACGATCTTGGCGATCGAGGCCTGCGCGCCGGGGTCGAGGAGCGGCAAGAAGTTGTTGAGTAGAGCGACCGTCGATTGCAGACCGTTGACGAAGCTGTCGATGGTCGTGAAGACGTCGTCGATCTTCTGCTGGTACGTGGTCCGGTCGAAGCTGAAGTCGGCCTGGTACGCGGCTACCGCGCGGGCGCCGCTTGATGTATCGACGGTGACGTTGCCGCCGCCGCCGTCGGAGATGGTGCTCCCTGACAGGGTGAACGCGGTGGCGGTGTTCCCGGTGAAGTCGAGGATGTCGGCGGTGCCGGGGTTGTTGGCAGCGTTGCCCTTGACCGTGGGGTTGCCGAAGGAGGTGGCGAGGCCGAAACGGACGGTGCCGCTGAAGGCCTGTGCGTCGAACGTCAGATTGCCGCCTGTGCTGCCAAGGTTCGCCTTGTTGACGTTGCTCAGCGTGTAGCTCATGCCGCCACTCGTGAGGGTGGAGTCCGACAGGCCGACAGTGCCTGCCCCGCTCCGGTTGACGATGACGGTGTTGTCGCCGGAGCCGCCGGTGAAGGTGACCGTGATGCCCTTGCCGGACAGGTTGGTGTCGGCGCCGGACAGGATCTCCAGCGAGTGGCCCGAGAAGGAGATGGTGTCGACCTGCGCGATGGCGGTCGTCGGCTGGGCGACTCCATCGACGGTGACCTTCACGTCGGTCGCGTCGGCGTCGAGCTGGAAGGAGTTGCCGGTGAAGCTGAGAGGCTGGCGGAACGTGACCGTCACCGGCGAGCTGGTGTTGCCGTTGATGGTCGCGGTGACGGAGTCGGAGCCGCGGACACTGCTCGACCACGTCACGCTGCAGATGCCTGTCGTCCCGTCTGTGGTGCACATGTTCGAGCTCAACGCGCCGACGCCCGGGGAGGAGAAGGTGACCGGCGCGCCTGTTGTCGGGGTGGCCGTCGGGCTGCCGTCGGTAGCGGTCACCGTGAGCGTTGTGGTGGTCGTACCCGGCAGGTCCACCGTCGTCAGGCTGGCGCTGAGCGCGACGTTGACCACCGGAGGGTTAGTGCCGTCGACCCAGGCGCTGAAGTGCGGCAGCGCGGCGCTGATGGTGTGGCCTGCGGTGTCGACGGTCGACGGGACCGCGACCGCGCGTCCGGACGGGTCGAGGTAGAAGATCGAGGTCGGCGTCGGGCCGTTCGGGTCGTAATGCAGGGTCAGCACCGGCGCTGAGGCGAACGACTCGATGCTGGCGCCGGTGGCGACGTCGACCGCATTCAAGTCGAAGACCGGGGAGAGCTGCACGATGCCCACCGGCACGACCGCTGACTGCGTGACCGAGAGAGCAACGGTGCTGCTGACGCTACCCGCGCCGAGGGCCACGGTCGCGGTGCCGTCGGCGCTGGTCGCCGTCCCACCGCCGCTCGGAGTGACGATCGCGTGGCCGGGTCCCGGCAGGCCGGGCGTGGCGGTGATGGCGTCGCTCACGGGACCACGCGCGTCCGACAGTTGGTAGGTCTGGGGCGACGACGGGTTGAGGTTCAGGTCGTCAAAGGCACCAGTCGATGAGGTACCGATGCTCGAGAAGGAACCTGCAGCGCCGGTGCTGGACCGGCGGACCTGGTAAGTCACGCCAGCGGAGGGCCAGGTCAGCCTCACACCGCCGGCTATGGATGATACTGTCAGCCCGACCGATGGGGGTCCCCGCGGCGTGGCGCCGCTAAAGGTCACGTTGCGGACCTGCTCCGAGGTCCGGCCGGCCGTGTCGGCCACGCTGGCTTTGAGCTGGTAAGAACCGACCAGGGTGCTGGTCTCCCACAAGGCGGCCCACAGAGCGCCCGACGTCGGGGTCAGCTGGGGGCCGCCGCCGATCGAGCTCGGTAGGGGCAGTCCGAACAGCAGCTGAATCCAGGACCCGCTGCCGGCGGGGGCATAGGCGAAGATCATCGTGGCGATGCCCGCGTGCGAGGACGCGGTCGCGCTCACCAGGCTCGCAGCGCCGGCGTCGGTGAGAGCCAGCAGGCTGAGTGCGGGGCTCGCGATGTTCCAGGCGGCGGGCGTTGTGATGGTGGCCGGCAGCGAGTAAGCGCTCTGGTTACCGGCCAGGTCGGTCGCGGTCACGACGTATGACACCGCCGCCGCGCCTGGCAGGAAGGCGTCCGTGTAGCTGGTCGTGGTCAGGCCGCTCGCCGCCAGCACGTAGCCCGCGCCCGCATAGTCGGATCGGTAGACCGAGTAGGTCACCGGGATGACCGTGATTGGCGCGGTCCAGGTCACGGCCACGTTGTCGCCCTGAATCTGGATGGTCGGCGCCGACGGCGCCGGCGCGGAATGGACGACCTGCAGGTTTGCGGATGTGGTCGTCTCGACGGCGGAACCGGTCGAGCTGAGCACGACGGCCCGGATCGAGTAAGAGCCCGAGGGCAGAGCAGAGGTCGCCACCTGCCCGAGGGACGTCCAGCCACCCGACCCGACGGAAACCGGCATCGTCGCGATCGGCTGCCATGCCCCACCGCCGCTGCGCACCTCGATGCGCGCGATGGAAACGTTGCTGGTTACCGACCCGCTGGCCGCCACCTCCGTTGCGCTGCCGGCGAGCGCCGTGTTCGACGCCAGCGTGGCTGTGGTCAGCACGACATCGCGCGCCAACGCTGTGGCGGGGCCGGCCGATGCAAGGAAGCTGCCCACGACGATCGCCGGCGCCAGCGGTATGAAGACCGCGCCGGCCGTGTCGGACGGCGCGCTCGAATCGGCGCCCGCAGTCGCGACGACGCGATAGAAGACCTCACCACCCACCGGTCCCGCATGATCGACGTAGGAGGTGGACCTCGTGATCGCGAGCGTCACGAACGGCCCGTTCGCCGACATCGCGCGCTGGACGACATACGTATCAGCCTGCGGGGACGCTTTCCACGCAATCGCAACCTCCCCGCGCGACGACAGAGCGGTCAGGCCCTGCGGCGCGGAGACGCCATGCCCGTCGTGGCTGAACCGAGCCTGAGGCGCGGCGACGACGGCCATCTCCGACGGGGCCCCATCCGAGCCCTGAGCGTCTTCGGCCTCGACGCGATACGCCGCGGCCGCGCTCTGGACTTCGGCTGTGTCCAAGAAGTCGGTGTCGCTGGTACGGCCAAGCAGCTGCCAGGTGCTCGCGTTCTGCCGCCAGACCGAATAGGCGAGCGGAACCGCGGTGGTCGGCGCCGTCCAGTGGACGGAGATGCCGCCGGCGGACGGAGCCGCCATCACGGCGGTCGGCGCCGCAATCGGAGCGGCCGCGACGACCACGAAATCGACCTGCGGGCTGACGCTCGAGCCTGCAGCTGCGCGCAGGCTGTAGTGACCAGGCGCGAGCTGTCCGGCCTGCCAGTCAGTCCGGCACACTCCGCTGTCACACCGCGCCGCGGCGTCCACAGACACCCACGTCGTCCCGTCGGTGCTGTACTGGAACGTCACGCCGGCCGCAGCGTTCGACAGCATCGCCTCCAGGAGCAGTCGGCCTGCGACCACACCACCTGAGGCGAGCGACTGTCCGGACGGCAGCGTCGCGGCTACGGTGATCACGAGAGGCAGAGAACCCGCGCCTCCTGTCGCCGTCGCTGAAACGCCGTTGCTGAGCTGGTCCTGGGCCCCGCGCAGAACAAGCGTGTACGTGTGCTGCGCGACGCCGGCGGTCGTGTCGATGAACGACCGCGTGTCAGCGGAGAGCAGGACCAGCGGGGTGGTAGATCCGTCGCGGAACACCAGGTAGGTCGCCGCGCCCGCGTACGCGGGCTGCTGCCACGAAAGCGCGATGCCGCCTGGCACGCCCGCGGCCGTGAACGATGTCGGCGCGGACGGTCGCGCGTTGTTGACCTGGAAGGCCTGCGACGCCTGGGTCTGATGTCCGGCCCCGTCCGTGACGACGACACCGATCGTGTACACACCGTCGCCGATGGACGTCGTGTCCCACGCGATCGTCGAAGACCACGCCAGTGGGTTGCCCGTCGACGGAGTCGCATTGGAGTTGCCCAGAGATGTGGTGCCGGTCGCGCTCGTGATGCTCCACGCGACCGAACCCGTGCCGTCGCCGGTCGTCGCGTCGACTCGCAGCGTTACCGTGCCGCCCACATTGGTGTTTGACGGTCCCAGGGCCACCACCGTCGGCGAGCTCGTGGCGGCCAGCCACGTCGCACTTGCGCTTGCCGACGGCGACAGCTGCGTCGCGGAGGTGCCCAGCGGGACGAGCGCGTACGTGTAGATCGCGCCCGCCGTCCCGCCCACGTCGACGAAGCTCGTGGCGGACGTGCTGCCGACGAGCACCTGCTGTCCCGTCGCGTCCATGCGATAGACCTGATAGGAGCCGGCCCCGGCCACAGGTGACCAGCTGAGCATCACGTGGCCGTCCACGGCGGTGGCCTGCATCGTGGTGGGCTGCGGCGGTGCGGCCGGCAGTGGCGCCACCGGTGGGGCCGCGCTCGACGGTGAGGACCCGCTGGTCGTGCCGGCCGGCGCAGCAGACGGGGACGGTGATGGAGACGGAGAGGGGCTGGTCGTCGACGAGGTGGTGGCGCTCGGGTCAGGCGAGGGGCTGGGCGAAGGAGTCGCGCTGCTGCCCGTGGCCGCGGGTGAGGGGACTGGCGAAGGGCTGGGCGCAGGAGTAGGCGTCACGCTGGTCGTGCTCGTGGTCGGCGCGGGCGATGGGCTCGGCGTCGGTGTCGTCGTCGCTGATGCCGCAACCGCGGGACCGCTCGTTGACGCGGCGTCCGTCGTGAAGCGGCTGTCGATGGATGGGCTGCCGCTGATGCATCCGCCCGTGTCAGATGCCCCGCTCGCGCAGACGTGCATCGCCATCACGCGGTAGTAGCTGGTGGCGCCGGCCGGCGCTGACGCGTCGTTGTACGTAAGCGTCGTCGTCTGCCCGAGGTATGTGAACCCGGTCGCGGCGTTGCTCGAGCGGAAGACCGCGTAAGCGGACGCCATCGAGCCGGCTGCCCACGTCAGAGTCACCCCGTTGGTCGCCGGTGCGACCTGAAGAGATCCGGGCATTCCGTACGTCGCGGGAGCTGGTGCCGGCGGAGCCAATGCTGTTTGCGCCTTCAACGCGTTGGCCAGGCTGCGCAGCTGGCTAAGGTCGATGGAGTTGAGCGCGACGTACGCCAGCAGCTGAAGTCTCAGGTCGCCGGTCTCGGCGTTGTAGCTGACGACGGTCATGCCGAGACCCTTCGCCCACGTCGCGAGCTGGGCCGGGTCGGCATGGCGCGGGACTCGCGCCTCGAAGATGCCGTAGTCCGCATCGACCAGCTGCAGCGTGATCTTCGGCAGCGCCACCTCGGCGACGCGGCCGTCGAGCTCGCGGTTGCGCTCCCACCGCGATACGGTGAGCTGGTTGTCGCTCAGGTACTTCGCTATGTCCGCCTGGGTGGCGAGCTTCGGAAAGTAGACCGACGCCGAGCTGCTGTCGTTGATCGAGATCTCGATCCTGGGAAGCGCGAAGACGTAGGTGCCGAAAGAGGGCGCCAACGACACGATGTCGGTCCCGAGCTCCCGGCCGAGCTGCGCCGCGCTCTGGTCGGAGAAGGGCCGATCCATCTGGACGGTGACCTGGCCGACGCCCGGCCCTTCGAAGACGTTCTGGACCGCGGGGGCTCTGTACGGGATTGCCCCGATTACCGACGGAGATTGCGATGCCGCAGGCCCGGCCGGCATGAAGATCTCGGCAGCCGATTGGGCCACGACGGCGCCGGCGACCACGACGGCGACAGTCCAGGTGAGAGACCCTAGCCCGGCGAGAATCGCTTTCACAGGCCGCTCAGCGTCCTGGTGTCGAGGCCATCGCGCAATCGCCATGGCAGGCCATAGTCGACGGACCAATCCCAGCGGAAAAGCACCCTTCCTCCCTAGATACGGTGCACGCGTCGACTGTGAAGCGGCTGGACTATATCACCGCCTGAAAAAAGTGCAAGGAAAATTTTGATGTCATTGAGATTAAGCAAAGATGTGAAGGTGAAGACATTGCGTCGACGCCGGTTTCGGCTCCAGCGCGCGAGGCGCCTGAAAGGGCAGGCGGCGGATCGCCCACATCGCCGGGCCGCATCGATCGCCGGCGGCGGCGCGGACCCAGGGTTTTCGCGAAGCGATGTGGAATTCGGCGCTGCGCTCCGACCTCGTCGCGTACGGAGAGATGGACCGCGACACCGGCGAGCTTGCGATGTCGCGCCTGGTCGCCGAATGCGAGGACATCGATGGGGTGTTCGCCGCTTCAGATGCCATGGCGGCGGGCGCGATGTGGGCGATGCAGGTCCTCGGACGCCGGGTGCCCGACGACGTGGCCATCATCGGCTTCGACGACTCGCCACTCGCGGCGGCGACCCAACCGCCGTTGTCGAGCGTAAAGCAGCCGATCGAAGCGATGGGGCGTGAGATGGCCAGGCTGGTCCGCACAAACGGCCACGCGACGCAGCACTTGATCCTCAGCCCCGAGATTGCGGTACGGCAGTCGACCGTGGCGGTGCGCTAGACCGGGCCTCGTCCTTCCCTGAACATCACCGCCGCGTCGTAGACCGCCCAGACGTAACGCCTGCAGTCGGCCCGCAGGTGCCCCCACTCCGCCACGGCGCTGCCTCCCGCGTAGTAAGCGGTGAGCGCCTTGGCGAGGTCGTTGTCGTAGCGGTTCAGGTTGTTCTTGAGAATCGCGGTCCCCATGTCGATGTTGTCGCCGGGGTCGAACAGGTTGACGTTGCGATTGAGCAGGGCAGGACCGTCGGCGGCCGCGGTTGCCGGCATCACCTGCATGATCCCGACCGCGCCCGCAGACGACACGACCGAGGGCTGCCATCCACTCTCGTGCCACGCAAGCCCCATGACCAGGTACGGGTTGACGCCATGCTTCAAGCCCGCCGCGTAGAGCATCGACCTGATGATCCGCATCTGCAGTGCGGGCGAGCTCAGATCGCCGCTTGGATCTGTGCTGGGCCAGCTCTGCGTCGAGGCAGCGTCGACCTGGGCCTCGAGGCCGGTCGGAGGTTTGGCCTCGGGTCCCCGGAGCGAACCTGCATCCTGCGCGCAGCCCTGCAGCGCCAGGACCGCACAGCATGCAATGGCGAAGAGCGGCATCCGGACGCTACTCATAGAACCTGAAACGCTTACGGCCTCGGCTGTGTGCAACTCCCGAGCTCAGGCAGCTCCAGCCGATCTACGCGGCGAGCATGCCGGCGAGCTGCTCGCGAGGGCCGTCGCTCGCTAAAGCGGCCTAATCTCATCCAGGCGCGAGTACGGGGCACCGACTCGTAGGTGACTCGGTGACAAAGTCTGCTTGCGACTGGTCCGGCTGCTCCGAGCGCGGTCACCTGCCCGGAAGGTCGAAGCATCATGCGAAGGAAGGCAATTGGTGGACCCGAGGGGATTCGAACCCCTGACCTTCAGACTGCCAGTCTGACGCGCTCCCAACTGCGCCACGGGCCCACGCCACACGACCTGCCGAACTATTAAAGGATACCGTCGCCTCCGGCGATCTTCGGCCGCCGCTACGATCTCCGATAGCCCAAACCAGAGATGCAAACACGCGAGATCGGCGCACGCGAGCTCATGGGCGGCGGATACCTGGCGCTCGCTGACGGTCCAGGCCCGCATCCGGGCGTGGTTGTCATCCACGAAGCTAATGGCCTCAACGACCAGATCAAGGACGTGACGCGACGCCTCGCCGCCGCCGGATACGTGGCGCTGGGGGTCGACCTCTTCGCCGGCCGCAATCGCGCCCTGTGCATGGCGCGTTACATGGCCGGCCTGCTGACCGGCTCCATCGACCGGTATGGGATCGACGACCTGAAGAGCGCGTTGACGTACACGGCCAAGCTCGACGCGGTCGACGCGCAGCGGATGGGCGCGATCGGGTTCTGCATGGGCGGTGGTTTTGCGATCGCGTGGGCCTGCACGGACTCGCGGCTCAAAGCGATCGCGCCCTTCTACGCCACCAACCCTCGCCCGCTCGCAGTCACCAGGCGCCTGTGCCCGGTGGTCGGCTCCTACCCCGAGAAGGATTTCACCGCAGGACCGGGACGGAAGCTCGACGAGGCGATGACTCGGAACGGCATCGCGCACGACATCAAGATCTACCCCGGCGCGCGGCATTCATTTTTCAACGACACCGGACGCGCATACGACAAGCAAGCGGCGGACGATGCGTGGAGCCGGGTGCTGAAGTTCTTCGGAGAGCAGCTGGGCGGGACGAGTTAGCGGGCCCCCCATGAACGTGCTGGTCACTGGTGGCACCGGGACGCTGGGCCGGCACGTGGTCATGCTCCTCCGCCAGTCCGGGCACAGGGCGCGAATCATGAGCCGCGAACCTCGCGGTCACGTCGACGCGGTACAGGCAGACCTCAGGACCGGAGAGGGCGTCGCGAAGGCTCTCGCCGGGATGGACGCGGTCATCCATGCCGCGTCCGCGACGCGGCAGCCGCTCAGGGGACGGTCGACCGACGTGCTGGGGACTCGCCGCCTGCTGGGTCTGGCGCGCGAAGAGCACATCAAGCATGTCGTCTATGTGTCCATCGTCGGCATCGACAGGTCCGCCTATCCGTACCACCGGACCAAGCTGAAGACCGAGGCGGTGGTGCGGGAGGACATCGTGCCGTGGACGATTCTTCGCGCCACTCAGTTTCATGACCTCGTCGAGATCGTGCTCCACGGCTTCTCCCGCCTGCCTGCCGTCGTCGCGGTCCCGCTCAACTGGCAGGTCCAGCCCGTCGACTCGAAAGAGGCCGCCCGGAGGCTCGTCGACGTAGTGCTTGGCGAACCTGCCGGCGTGCTGCCCGACTTCGGCGGCCCTGAAGTCCGAACCTTCGAGAGCCTGGCGCGTGCCTGGCTCATCGCGCGCAAGGACAACCGGCGCCTGGTCAACCTCCCCATGCCGTTCCGGTTCAGTCGCCAGTCCGTTGATGGCATACTCACCAGTCCCGAACACACAGACGGGAAAGTCACGTTCGACCAGTATCTGGCCGAGAGGTATCCACTGTCATGACACGACTCGTCGATCGCTTCGGCCGAACAGGTTTCGCCGCGCTGACGAGCCTGATCTGGGCGGTGCCGATGGCCGCGTGGGCGGGCTCCTCCGACCTCTCGCCCATCGACCAGACGGCCTATCCGTGGATCGCGCTCACAATCGGGCTCGTGATGCTCGTCGTGTGGATCGTGCTCCTGACCCGGCTGCGCGGGATTCCGGTGACCCCCCGCGAGCGACGGTTCGACATTCGTCAGATGTCGCGCTCGGAGAAGCGATGGACGCTGGCAACCATTGCGTTCGGCACGGGATTGATCGCCTGGCTCAATGGAGCGGCAACCGTCGACTGGCAGCCGCTGACGAGCGCTGTCGGCTCGGGAAAGGTCGGTCCGATGGCGCTGGCTTTCGCCCTTGCAGCCTGGCTCGTCGTGATGGTCGCCGGCATCTGGTTCAGCTGGCGCAAAGCTTCAGCCGCATTTCAGGAACGACTCCACCAGACCGCCCGCGCCTGAGTCGCGTCCTTACTTATATATGTGTCAGGCGGCTTCGGCCGTGCGGGCCAGGTTGCTGAGCAGCGTGCCGAACTCCTTCGAGACCTGAGGCCCAAGGATGGGACCCATCACCGGCCCGAGTGGGCCTCCCACCTCGACGGTCTGGCTGACCTTCGTCTTGCCACCTGCCTGCTCGATCCGGCAGTTGAATCGAAACTTCGTGCCAGGCACGACGGCCGTCAACAGTGCGAAGCCACGCCCTGGCTGAACGTCGACGAGCTGCATCTTGTGGTGCTGCCCACTTTTGGTGTTCATGACGCCGGTCGAGCCCGAGACGAACCCGCCGTTCCAATCCATGGTCGAGACGTTGGGATTCCATCCGCCCCAGGTCGACATGTCGGACCACACGTGCCAGACCTTGTCCGGCGAGGCGGTCGTTTCCACCGAAGTCCCGTACTCGCGCGCCATCGCAATCCTCCTCAGGCTGCCGATGAACCCGCCAGGCGTTCGCGCGGCACCTCAACTATCTGACGTGTCTTGAGGAAGTTGAGCGAGACCACGCCCGCCACAAGCAGGACCGCCCCGACCAACTCGATGGGTCGCAGCGGAACGCCCTGTCCGACGGGCGGCGGCAGCGAGAAGATCAGGAAGAGCGCGAGCGGGTAGCCGAGCTCCGCCACGGTGGCGAGCGAGGCGGGCGTACGAGAGAGAGCCAGGTAGTACAGCAGCATCGCCAGCAGCCCGGGCACCAGCACGATGCCGAGGAAGCTGGGCAGCTGCGAGGCCGAGTAGCCGCTGAACGCTGCGCCTCCTTTGTCGATGAGCACGATGACCAGCAGAACAGGCAGCGCAAGCACGAACCGCATGCTGGTGGTCACGGGGAAGCTGACGTCTTCGAGCGCGTACCGGCCGAGCACAGTCCCCCCCGCCCACATGACCACGGCGCCCAGCACCAGCAGGCCGGCCATCAGCTCGGGATGGCGGATCTGCCAGGGGGCGGTCGGGTCGTCCGCGAAGACGATCAGGTAGACGCCGACGAGCGCCACCGCGGCCAGGGGCCAGAAGGTGCGCTTGCGCCGCTCGCCCAGAAAGATCCGCGCGAAGGCGATCCCGAACACAGGCTGCAGGAGGTAGAGCAGGTAGACCTCGTGCAGGACGTCGAAGTTGGGCGCGGCCGGGTTGGTGAAGGAGTACCCGATGGCCTTGGTGAAAAGCACGGTGGCCACCGCCTGGGGGCCGATGGCTATCGCGGCGAGGGCCAGCCACCGCCGCGAGCTCAGGCGACGAAGGGCGGGTGCGTTGACGACGAGGACTGGCAGAAGGCACAGGCTGATGAGCAGGTCCTCGACCAGGACGATCTGGCCCGAGCTGAGCTGCTTGGTCAGCCCGGGTCGGAAGTAGGCGTCAAACGCCCAAAGAGCCGCCGCCACGCTGACCAGCGCCACCGAGCCGGCTTCGAGGAACCGTGACCGCGGCCTCGCGAGATTCATGCCATGAGGGTATCGGGTTCCGGGAGGCGCCTATTCCATCCCGGCGGCGAGGCCGAGGACGGTGTCCTCATCGACGCCCGCCTGGAGACTCACCTCCGCGTGCTGGACGACGTAAATCTCCTCCGGCCGGTCGTGGCCCTCCAGGCGCCGCTCCCCAACCGACACCAGGCGGATGTCCTCACGCAGGATGTCGGCGACGATCGAGTAGGTCGTTTCCGAAACCAGGATCTGGTTGCCCACGGCGCGCCGTCGCAGCTTCGCGCAGCGGTTGACTGCGGGCGATCGGTAGTCCCTGTCCGCGGCATCGGCCTCACCCGTCAGGACAGCCATGCGGACCGATAAAGACACGCGGTCGGGCCACTCCTCCGATCGGACGGCGAGCTGCCCCTCGAACGCGGCAACCACTGCGTCGGTCGCGCGCAAAAACACGGCGAAGAACGAGTCGCCCTCGCCTCGCTCCTTGAGGACGATCCCGCCGTTGGCTTCGATCGCGGACGTCAGCAGATGATCGTGCCGGCGCATTGCCTGGTACATGGACGCGCGGCTGTGGATCCACATCGGCGTCGACTCCACGACGTCCGTCATCAAGAACGTGACGATGCCGTCGGGCAGCGACGACCCCTCCTCGATCTTGAAGGCGGTCCCGGGCGAAGTCGTAGTCGTGCCCTCCACCGCCGCCCGAGGGAGCAGCGTGCCCTCGACGACGAGGAAGTCGTCGATCGCGTACGCGCGGCGGAAGAAGTGGACGTTGTAGGAGGGCAGGAAGCTCCAATCCGAGAAGTCGGCGGCGAACTCCGCGTCGCGCGCCACGTCCGTCGAGACCGCGAGAATGCGGCCGAGCTTGGTGATCGCCAGCGGGTCCAGGGCCAGCGACTGCGCGATCTCGGAGCTCAACACCCGTCTGTCTTCCTGGTCGGCGGCGACAGCAATCTGAACTAGGTGGACGAAGTTCTCCAGGTCACGCTGCGGCTCGAGGAACCGCTGCAGCTGTTCGATCGACAGCTGCATCTCGACGCTGTCTCGGCCGGAACCGTCTGCGCCGTTGGATTCATGCGAGTCGTCGGAGACAGGAGCTCCGCCGAGCATCGTGAGCACGCTTTCAAAGCTGTCCGCCACCGCAAACTCGCGTGACGCGCGCCGGTACGCTTCGCCGACCGACGCCCACTTTCCCGTGGTGACGAAATAGTTCGCAGCCGCGTGCTCATACAGCCACGCTGAGCCGGCGAGCTGCAGGTCGAGGTTCAGCGCGACCTGCAGGAAGTCGACCGCCGTGCGATAGAGCTCGGTGACAAAGGCGAGCGGCCCGATCTCCGCGACCCGAATCTCGCGGTCGAGACCGGCCGCCGGGTTGGGCCGGGACGTACCGTCAACGTAGGAGAACAGCTCGATCGCGACCACGTCGCCGTGGTTGCGCAGCCGCATCCGCGACTGGGAGACACGCGGTCCGGGGCCACCAAGGTCGGGCGAATCCACGACATGGACATGGCCGCCCGGGCCCCAGGCGCGCTGGATCTGCGTCCGCAGGTCGGAGATGAGGCCATAGAAGCGTTGCATGAAGACGAGCGCCTCGCGGCCTCGACCCATGTCGAAGCCGTCCTGACGCACCCCCTGGAGGTCCGCCTCCCAGGCGGCGATCAGAGCCCCCCTCAGGCTTACGATGCCTGACTGCATCCTTTCCTTCCCTTCGGGCCGGGCCGGTTCGATTCCCCCGGACGACCCCGCCCGGTACAAGGTTAGCTTTTCCAGCCGTTCGTTGATCCCGCTTTGCGAAATTGAAGGTGCAGATGAATCGGAATAGGATTGTCGAGACTCGTAGGGGATGCGCCCGGGCTTGAACTCCCTGGCGCCATAGGAGGCTTGGGGATGTCTGAAGTCAGAACCGCCGCGCCACCGGTGACCGCGTTAGCCAATCCCGCCGCTCTGGGCCTTGCCGGGTTCGCCCTGACGACCTTTGTCCTGAGCACCCACAACGCGATGCCGAGCCAGGCGCCCGACCTAACTTGGGTCGGGCTCGCCTTCTTCTATGGGGGGCTGGCTCAGTTCGCAGCCGGGATGTGGGAGTTCAAGACCGGCAACACGTTCGGCGCCACAGCTTTTTCGACCTACGGTGCTTTCTGGATGGCCCTGGCCACGTTTGTTCTCCTCGTTCTTGGTGGCAAGGTGCCGGCTACCGACATCAGCAAAGACCTTGGCTGGTTTCTATTGGCGTTCTTCATCTTCAACAGCTACATGCTGATCCTCAGCGCGCGGGTGAACTTGGCGGTATTCGGCGTGTTCCTCACGCTGGAGATAACGGAGCTCTTGCTGTTCCTCGGAGCCTTCGGCGGAAGCGCCGCAGGCCAGGGCCTGACCGCGCTCGGCGGCTGGGTCGGCATCCTGACCGCCATCGTGGCCTGGTACGCATCGTTCGCAATCGTCGCGAACAGCCAGCGCCCCCGGCCGGTCCTGCCGGTGGGTGACCCGATCTGGAAGTAAGAACAGTCCTACGTAGGGAGGTCAACCGATGAGTGAAGTCCAGGTCTCGGAGGCCGAGATTGCGGTCCATTGGCGGGAAGAGGAGTACTTCAACCCGCCACCGAAGTTCATCGGCCAGGCAAACGCCAGCGACCCGGCCATCTTCGAGCGCTTCGCGGAAAAGAACTTCCCCGAGTGTTTCAAGGAATATGCCGACCTCCTGACCTGGGACAAGTACTGGCACACCACCCTCGACACCAGCAACGCGCCGTTCTGGAAGTGGTTCGTCGGTGGACGGCTGAACGCATCGTTCAACTGCGTCGACCGTCACCTGGCTAGATACCGCAACAAGGCTGCTCTCATCTGGGTACCGGAGCCAGAGGCCGAAGCCACGCAGGCGATCACGTATCAAGAGCTGTACAAGCGCGTCAACGAATTCGCGGCGCTTCTCAGGGACTTCTGCGGGCTCAAAGCTGGCGACCGGATCACCTTCCACCTGCCGATGGTTCCCGAGCTGCCGATCTCGATGCTGGCCTGCGCACGGCTCGGCATCATCCACTCCGAGGTGTTCGGAGGCTTCAGCGGCGCGGCTTGCGGCGGCCGCATTGCCGACTCAGGGAGCGAAGTCCTGGTCACTATGGACGGCTACTACCGCAACGGCGAGCTCATCGACCACAAGGTCAAAGCCGAAGAGGCGATCGAGGAGGCGCAGAAGCAGGGCCAGAAGGTAGAGAAGGTACTGATCTGGCAGCGCTACCCAGGCAAGTACTCATCGAAGACGGAGATGGTCAAAGGCCGCGACTTCTTCGTCAACGACCTGCTCGGCGACTACAAGGGCCAACTTGTCGAACCGATATCGATGCCGGCCGAAGCGCCACTGTTCCTCATGTACACCAGCGGCACCACAGCCAAGCCCAAGGGCTGCCAGCACAGCACGGGCGGCTACCTCGCCTATGTGGCGGGGACCTCGAAGTACTACCAGGACATCCATCCCGAAGACACCTACTGGTGCTTCGCGGACATCGGCTGGATCACGGGCCATTCCTACATCGTGTATGGACCGCTGGCGCTTGCCGCGACCAGCGTCATGTACGAGGGGGTGCCGACCTACCCCGACGCAGGCCGGCCGTGGAGGATCGCCGAGCGGCTGGGCGTCAACATCTTCCACACCGCGCCAACGACCATCCGCATGCTGCGCAAGCTCGGTCCCGACGAGCCGAAGAAGTACAACTACCACTTCAAGCACATGACCACGGTCGGCGAGCCGATCGAACCCGAGGTCTGGCGGTGGTATCACCGCGAGGTCGGGAAAGGCGAAGCTGTCATCGTCGACACGTGGTGGCAGACCGAGAACGGTGGTTTTTTGGGCAGCACCCTACCCGCCTTGCAGCCGATGAAGCCCGGAAGCTGCGGCCCAGGCGTACTTGGCATCTACCCGCAGATTCTGGACGAGCAGGGCAATCCGGTTCCCAAAGGCAGCGCCAAGGCCGGCAACATCTGCATCCGCAACCCCTGGCCGGGCATCTTCCAGACCATCTATGGAGACCCGGACCGGTTTGTGGCGACCTACTACGCCAAGTACAACAAGGACAAGAAGAGCAAGGACTGGCGCGACTGGCCTTACTTCGCCGGCGATGGCGCCCTGCTAGCGGAGGACGGCTACTTTCGGATCCTCGGACGGGTCGACGACGTGATCAATGTGGCCGGGCACAGGCTCGGTACCAAGGAGCTCGAGTCGGCGACGCTGACCGTCGAGGAGGTCGCCGAGGCCGCCGCGGTGCCCGTGATGGACGAGCTGAGAGGCCGGGCAGTCGAGATGTACGTAGCCTTGAAACCCGGAATCAAGCCGAGCAAGGAAATCGAGGAGAAGGTCTCTGCTGCGATCGACAGGCTGATCGGCAAGATCGCCAGGCCCAAGAACGTGTGGATCGTGCCGGACATGCCCAAGACCCGCTCGGGCAAGATCATGCGGCGCGTCATCGCCGGCATCTCGAACTTCACGAGCCCGGGCGACATAACGACCCTGGCCAACCCCGAGATCGTGACGACCATCAAGCATCATGTCGAATCGGAGAAGGTCAAGAGCGGCCAAACCCCGCGCGAGCTGACGGAAAAAGAGCTGGAGGAGATCAAGGCCTTCGGCCGCGCCGAGTAGCGCAAACTTGCGACCGTGACGCTCGACCCGGCCGTTCAAGCGCCGGCTCCAAGACAACGAGCCCGGGCTGAGCGGCCGGCCCGGCGCGCGGCTCGGACGACCCGCCGGCCTCGCCCGCCCCGCGGCACCATCAACCTTGCCGGCGCCCTGGTCGTTTCCGCGGCGGTGCTGTACGCCGCCTTCCTTCCGGCCGGACCGCTTCCGGCGCTCGGCCCGGCCTTCAATCCCACCACCGGCGCCTGGACGATGGCCGCCGACGCGCAGGTCACCGACCGGATGCTCCACCTCGTCGGGCTGCAGCAGCCGGTGAGTGTCACGCTCGAGGCGAACGGCACGGCTCACATCGCGGCGCAGACCGACCACGACCTGTTCCTGGCCACCGGCTACGTCCACGCGCGCTTCCGCCTGTTCCAGATGGACTTGATGCGACGCCAGGGTGAGGGTCGTCTCTCCGAGGTATTTGGGAAGGCCGCCCTGGATACGGACCGATTCGAGCTTCGGCTTGGCCTTTTGAGGACGGCGCAGGTGGAGTGGGGCCAGCTGCCGGCCGGGGATCCCACGCGCGATGCGCTGCTCGCTTACGCGCAGGGCGTCAACGACCGCATCGCCGAAGCCGAATCGATCCACCAGCTCGGCGCGATGTTCACGCTCGTCGGCTATCAGCCGAAGCCGTGGACCCCCATCGACACGCTCGTCATCAAAGGCGACATGACGCAGACGCTGAGCTTCGACGACACGCCGATCCTGGTCGCCCTGATCAACAAATCGCTCGGCGCCGACCTCACCTCGGAGTGGTTCCCGGTCCTCCCGCCCAACCGCCAGTCGCCCTACGACCCAGGTCCATATCCCAAGGCTGCGATCGCTCCAATCCAGACGATGCGCACTGTCACCGACGCGGAGGCGCAGTCGGCGGAGGCTGCTTATCAGGCGATCGCATCGCTGCCCGCCGGGCTCCTCAGGACCGAGGGCGCCAGCAACAACTGGGCCGTGGCTCCTTCGAAGAGCGCGAGCGGCGGCGCCTTGCTGGCAGGCGATCCGCACCTCGACCTGACGCTTCCCTCGATCTGGTTTCAGCTTTCCCAGGACTCGCCGGGTTTCCACGTCGCCGGCGTCAGCATCCCTGGCACTCCGGGAGTGTTGCTCGGGCACAACCAGCACATCGCGTGGAGCCTGACCGACGCGATGAACCAGCAGACCTTCTTCTATGCAGAGAAGGAAGACAAGGCGCATCCCAACCAGTACTTCTGGAATGGCGCCTGGCAGACATACAGGAGCGTCAGCTACGACATCCCGGTCGCCGGCGCGGCAACTGAGCACCTGATCGTCACGCTGAGCGTCCACGGGCCGGTTATCAGCGACCGCGGCGTAACCACGTCCTTGTGGTGGGGAGGCAACCTGCCCTCACAAGACCTGACGGTCCTCATGCACATCAACCAGGCGAGCAGCTGGCAGGAATTCCGCGACGCGCTGCGCGGCTGGCACTCGCCCACCCACAACTTCGTTTACGCGGACGACCGCGGGAATATCGGGCTCATCTCCGCCGGCTATTTCCCGCAGGTCGCGAAGGGCCAGCCCTGGCTGCCGCTGCCCGGAACCGGCGAATCGGACGTGACGGGCACGATCCCGTTCGACTACATCCCGCAGGTCTACGACCCGGCGAGCGGAATCCTCTGGTCGGCCAACCAGTGGCAGGTGACGCCCGCTTACCCCTACTACCTCGGGACCGCCAACTTCTACGACCCCGGCTACCGAGCCAACGAGATCCACCGGGTGCTCAGTGGCCCGGGCAAGCTCAGCGCGGCCGACATGATGTCGCTGCAGACCGACACTCGCGACTTTCTGGCCTCGGAGATCGTGCCAGTGCTTCTCCAGTCGCTGTCGACCGAGAAGCTGAGCCCAACCGAGTCGGCCGCGCGCGACCTGCTCGCAGGCTGGGACTACCGGATGGACACGAGCTCGGCCGCGGCGTCCGTCTGGTGGACGTTCTGGCAGTCATACATCAGCGAGACATTCGACCCCTGGTGGAAGTCGCGATCGGTGAAGGTGAAGCGGCAGGACGTCGAGCGCATGCTCGGCCAGGACCTCGAGACGTGGACGTTGACCGACCCCGCCAACCGCGCCTTCAGCGCGCCGGGCGTGGGCTCCCGTGGGGCGGCCGACGCCCAGCGCACCGCCTTCCACAGGGCGATCGCCGGCCTGGGTAAGACTCTCGGCTCCAATCCCCGCTCCTGGACCTGGGGCCGGATTCACACCCGCGAGCTCACCAACCTGGCGCTGATCACGAGCTTGAACTACGGCCCGCGCGCGGAGCGCGGCGACGGCAACACCCCCCTCGCCGCGGGAGGCGCCATCTCCACCTCCGGCCCGAGCTGGCGGATGGTGGTCGACTGGGGCTCGGCCACGTTCCAGGGCGTCTACCCGGGCGGTCAGAGCGAGAACCCGGCGTCGAGCTGGTATGTGAACCGGGTCGACACGTGGTGGGATGGACGGCTCGACCCGATGCTCAGCGCCGCCCAGGCGGCATCCGCCCGGGGCGCCGTCAGCTGGAGTCTCGCGCCGTGAGGCTGTACGTGTCCTTCCTGATCGCCGGCCTCGTCGCGCTGGCGGTGGTGCTGCTTGGCCTGTGGTGGGCGCCGTTTGTGATCGGCCTCGTCTTCGGCGCGCAGGAGCGCAGGGGCCGCGTCGCTGTGCCGGCGGGCGCGGCAATCGGACTCGTCTCTTGGCTGGTCCCGCTGGCCGTGGCGCACGAGCGCTACGGCCTGGGCCCGACGGCGCAGAGCCTGGCCGCGATCATGGGCTTCGGCCATGAGGGAGCGATCCCGGTCGTGCTGACGCTGCTGGTGGGCACGCTGCTCGGACTGACGGGCGCCTGGCTCGCCTCGGCGGGCCGCGCGCTGATCCCGGCCCCTCGTTGACGGTTTACCGGCCGA